>Ga0315541_1000056_pt1 | contig 105519 bp, 76 predicted proteins | sample SalMarSW160190MG_FD_203095 | JGI IMG/M metagenome (GOLD analysis project Ga0315541, IMG submission 203095) | Salt marsh sediment microbial communities from the Plum Island Ecosystem LTER, Massachusetts, United States - Salt Marsh Sediment SW1601-190 ... | reverse complement strand
TGATCGAGAGCACAGACCGGGGCGTGGGCCGAATCATGGCGAAACTGGACGAACTGAAGCTCGCCGACAACACCGTTGTCCTTTTCTTTTCCGACAACGGCGGCGTGGGAGGTTACCGCGCGCTCGGGATTGAGGGACAGGAGATAACCTCCAACTCGCCGCTTCGCGGCGGCAAGGGGATGTTGTACGAGGGCGGCATTCGTGTGCCGATGATTGTCCGCTGGCCGGGCGAAGCGAGACCCGGCAGCGTTTGTAATACGCCGGTAGTGGGCATTGATTTTTACCGGACGTTTCTGGAGATGGCAGGAGCTCAGAAGAGACCCAGACAAATTCTGGATGGAGAGAGCCTTGTGCGGCTTTTGAAGCAGAGCGGTACGTTAAAAAGGGACGCCATCTTCTGGCATTTCCCGTGTTATCTTGAAGGAGGTCATGGAACCTGGAGGACCACCCCGGCAGGCGCGATACGCCAGGGTGACCTCAAACTCATTGAGTTCTTTGAAGACAACCGGCTGGAGCTTTATAACTTGAGGGACGACATCGGCGAGAAGCACGACCTCGCCAAAGTCATGCCGGAAAAGGCTCGACAGTTACACCGACGGCTCGTAGAGTGGCGTAAGTCGGTAGGGGCGCCGGTGCCGAGCAAGCCGAACCCCGGTTATGATCCTGAGGCCAAGCCCGATTCGGCGAATAAACGAAAGAAAGAAGGACGCAAAAGGACCGCGAAGACCGCATAACGCCTGCTCAGTGCATGAGTACCCCAATGCGGCGACGTATAGTGTTGCGTTAAAGGCGCTTCTTTGACACGATTGACAGGATTCCGAGAATCCCGTCCATCCTGCTATCTCGTCAAAAAAAGAATACGTCCGCGAGCTTATGAATCAGAGCGCTCAGCGAAAAAGGAGGAAAGCCATGGCCGTTGTCGGAGAGCCCCTGAATCCCTCGGTGCTGGACAGGATACGAGCCCTGACCGACTGGCCCCCTGCACCCGAACGGGTCAGCCCCGACGGGAACTGGGTTCATACGTACCGAATCTGGACCTGCCACGGATTCACGGATAGGGGCAACTCGAACCCAGGCGTCATCCGAATCGAACGCGTGGCGGGGGCGGCAGAGCAATTCTTCACCTTAAACGTTCGACAACGGGTGGTGCACGTCGGCGACATCGTGCACGAGCTGCGGGCGCGAATCGAGTGCCGAAACGACCGCCTCGCCTCACCGCAGAAATGGTCGCTCACCAGCCGCTTTTTTGAATCCAACGGCAAGGAGCGAGAAGGTTTGGTTGTCCAAGAGCAAGGCCGATGCCGGGACGAGCGAGTCGTCCGCACAATCAACGGTCGCGCACGGGAGATGACCGTCTCGGCGCAGACTACCGCGGACTGGTGTCTTTTTGAGGCGTTGCAGCGATGGCCGCTCAGAAGAGGCGAATCGCCCGCCTTCGACGTGCTGGAGGGGCTGAGCGTACACCGCCCGGGCCATCGTATAACTTACCGGGGGCAGGAAACAATCGAGCGCAGCGGTAAGCCGCTGAAGTTGCATCGGTTTTCTCAACTGGGACAAGGCATGCTGCCATACGACTACTGGCTGGACGATGCTCGCCGACTGGTGTTGGCCGCAACCCTCAGCCGAGTTTATATTCTCGACCCGCAAGCCGAGAACAAGGTCCGGTGGCGGCGACGGTCGCGTGCGAGAAAGGAGAAATGAGATGACAGCCCGTGACACAACTGAGAGTAAGCGACCGGCGGGCATGAACCGCCGGGCATTTGTAAAACTCGGCGGCGCAGCGGCGGTTGCTCTTGCGGCCGGCGTCGGAGCCGAGTCCACTTCGCAAGCGGTCAGGCGAGAGCGGCCCAACATTCTACTGATAATCACCGACCAGCAGCACTTCGACACCATCGCGGAGGCAGGATGTTGCCACGTGAAAACGCCCGCGATGGACGGGCTTGTCCGGGGCGGCACGAGCTTCCAACTTTCCCACAGCGCCAATCCCTTGTGCAGCCCGGCGAGAAGTTCTATCTTCACTGGGCGCACCTCCAGCGAGACGGGTGTTTACGTAAACGGCAAACCCGTCCGACCCGGCATCCCGAATCTTGGACAGTGGCTGAGTGAGAAGGCGAGCTATGAGACCGTTTACGCGGGCAAGTGGCACCTCCCCGCCTCGTACACGGCTTCCATTCCGGGCTTCCGCGTCCTGCATACGGGAATCGGCGGGCAAGGCAATCTCTGCGACCCGGCGGTCAGTCGTGCCTGCGAGGCTTTCCTGCGAGGACACCGCACGCAAAAGCCGTTCCTGATGGTCGCTTCCTTCTTACAGCCGCACGACATCTGTGAATGGCTGCGACTGAACACCGAGGTCCCCGAGACCCTCCGTTATCCGAAACTTGTCGGCAAGCTCCCGGCTCTGCCGAAGAACTTCAGCTTCGACCCGGATGAGCCCGCCATGCTCAAAAAGACCCGCGCCAGCAATGAGCCCGCAAAGGGCAATTGGACGGAGGACCACTGGCGGTACTATCTATGGAGCTACTACCGCCACATCGAGATGGTCAACGGCGAGGTCGGGCGCATCCTGCGGGCACTGCGCGAGACCGGCCAGGAAAAGAACACCTTGCTCCTGTTCACCTCCGATCACGGCGAGGGTTTGGCGCACCACCAGATGGTCAGGAAGTCCAGCCCTTACGATGAGGCATCGAGGGTTCGGATGATACTCGCGTGGCCGGGCCATATCCCTGCGGGCAAGGCCGACACGACGCACCTGGTCAGCGGGCTCGACGTCATGCCGACGTTGTGCGACTATGCGGGCGTTGAGCCTCCGAAAAACATGCGGGGCAGGAGCCTCCGGCCCGTGTTGGAGGGCAAGCACCTCAAATGGCGCCGCTATATTGTAACCGAAGTTAATGGCGACTCGGGGCGAATGCTGCGAACGCCGCGATACAAGTACATCACCTACCGCGCCGACCCGGTCGAGGCGTTGTTCGACATGAAAGCCGACCCCGAGGAGAAAAGTAACCTCGCCAAGAGACCCGAGTACGCAGCCGTGGTTACGGAGCACAGGGAGCTTTTGAGGCAATGGGAAGGCGAGTTGGACGTGGCGCCCAACGTGCCCCGCAGGAACGCCTGGTGGCGCCGGCCTAAGACAGGTTGAAAGAACTCGCTGCGATGCCCGAATTCAGAAAACCGCCGTGTCGGAGAGACCAGTCCGGGACAAAAAGATTTCGGTACGGCGCTGTGAAGGAGAGGGCGCCATGAAAAGCGGAACGAGACGCGATTTCCTGAAATTCGTGGGACTCGGCGCGGCAGGTTTGGCAATGTCGCGGCCGTTGGCTGCCTCGGGAGCTAACCGGAAAAAGCCGAACATTATCTTCATCCTGGCGGACGACCTGGGCTGGAGCGAATTGGGCTGTTACGGCAACACGTTCAACGAAACGCCCAACCTCGACAAGTTGGCGAAAGAAGGCGTGCGGTTCACCGATGCTTACGCCGCCGCCCCTGTGTGTTCTCCCTATCGGGCAGCCCTGATGACGGGGCAATACCCCGCGAGAGTCCGCATTACCGACTATCTTCGCCCCAACGATAAAAATCACCTCTCGACGAACTACACGACGATAGCCGAGATGCTCAAGAGCGCGGGTTACGCGACCGGTATCATCGGCAAGTGGCATCTTACCGGTTACGCCAACCACGGCGCGGAAGAGTTTCCTCCGTCCAAGCACGGCTTTGATGAGACGATTGTCTCCGAGAACCGAGGCATCGGCGGCGGCAGCTACTTTTATCCATATCACTTCAACCATGAAATCAAAAAGCGGCTGCCCGGAAAAGAGCATCTCATTGACCGGATGAACCTCGAGGCGGTGGACTTCGTCGAGCGCCACAAGGACGAGCCGTTTTTTCTTTATCTCAGTCACTATGCCGTTCACACCACGCTGAGCGGCCGACCCGACCTTGTCGAAAAGTATCGGAAGAAGCCCGGCGCCGGCAAGAGCCCGAAGGGTCGCGGGGCCGCCGCGCTCGAAGACCAGCGGGCTAAGTCGAACAACCCGCATCTGGCGGCTCAACTGGAGGCGATTGACAGCGGCGTCGGCATGATTTCGAGGAAATTGGCAGCCCTCGCTCTGACGGGGAATACGCTCGTTGTATTCACCGGTGACAATGGCGGAGAATCTCGCGTAACCAGCAACGCCCCGCTGCGAGCGGGCAAATCCACTCTTTATGAGGGGGGGATACGCGTGCCGCTGCTCGTTCGCTATCCTGGCGTCGTCCCTGCCGGGACGGTCTGTAGGACGCCGACAGGCAACATTGATTTCTATCCCACCTTCTGTGAGGCTGCCGGTATCAAGCCCGACCCGCGCCAGCGTCTCGACGGCGTCTCGATGATGCCGATGCTGAGGAAATCCGCGGCGAAGGTTCAACGGGACGCCTTGTACTGGCACTATCCCTTGCCGAAGCCGCACTTCCTCGGGGGACGCTCATCGGGGGCCATCCGCCAGGGCGACTGGAAACTCCTCGAGTTCTTCGATACCGGCGAGAGCGAGCTTTACAATCTCGCTGACGACATCGGCGAGAGGAGGAATCTGGCAAAGGGGATGCCGGGGAAGGTCGCGGAACTGAAGAAGGCGCTGGCCGATTGGCGAAACGATGCGGGGGCGGTAATCCCGCCGGGTTACGCAGGGTATGACCCGGAATCGGGGTCGAGACATCCTTGAGACAGCCTCGCCCAGGCGGGGGAGGGAAGAAAGCAGAAAGAAGGTAACGCAAAGGCGCGGAGATGGAGATGAGAGGGACCCCGTCTTCGAGTGCCGTGGCATGGGCATCTTGCCCATGATCTTCCCCACGGGTTCCGCCTCCAGCGGGATGCCGCGTGGGGGGAGGGCTGTTGTTTCCGCCCTGAAGGATACTGCTCGACCCCGGGGCTGAAAAATCCCGCTGTCTGTGCTTTCGCACCGCTTTCGCAAGCAAGTGTCGCTATGCCACCCGAGACTGAGGCGTTACCCCTCCGCGGAGAATCCAGTTGAAATGCGAAGGAGCCAGGTGATATGGTCCGGCATACATTCCAGTAACGCCCTTTTCTTGGTGGCCAATTTCAACGGAGAATTCAATGACGGACATCACGACGAGATATGTTGGGTTGACGCTGCGGTCGCCTATCATCGCGGGTTCGGCGGGGATTACTAAGGACGCAGAGAGAATCCAGCGAGCGGAGGAAAACGGCGCCGGCGCCGCGGTCATGAAATCTCTCTTCGAGGTTGAAGTGAGCCGGACTTCGCCGACTCCCCGGTTCAAGGTGCTTCGGCACAACCTCGACCGGCATCGCGCCTTCACGCTCTATTCCTACGAGCAAGCCAGCGAATGGGGACCGGAAGAGCACGCCGAGGAGGTTCGCCGCATCAAGAGCAAAGTCGGCATCCCTCTCATTGTCAGCGTGGCGTGCATTACCGAGTCAGCGTGGGAGAGCTACTCCAAGATGATGGAGGAGGCGGGGGCCGACGCCCTCGAGCTGAACGTTTCATGTCCCCACGGCTCGATAACCTTCTACGGCGGTGAAATCGAAAAGAGCATTCTGAACGCCGTCCGCATTGTCCGGGAAAGCGTTGGCATCCCGATTATCGCCAAGCTCAGCCCGCAGCTCACGTCTCCTGTAAGTATCGTAAGGGAACTGGAAAGAACGGGGGTTGACGGCGTAACAATCTTCAATCGGATGACCGGCATCGAAATTGACCTTGAGACCGAATCCCCTATCATGCACGGCGCCTATGCCGGCCACGGCGGGCCGTGGGCGATCCAGTACCCCCTCCGCTGGATAAGCGAGGTGTCGCCGCAGGTGAAAATGGATATCAGCGCTTCCGGCGGGGTCAGCTCGGGGGAGGACGTGGTCAAGTATATTCTCGCGGGAGCGACAGCCGTCCAGACCTGCACCGCCATCGTCATGAACGGATACGAGATCATTGGTGAGCTGACGCGGGGACTTGAATCCTTCATGGAAAGAAAAGGGTACGCCACGCTCGATGATTTTCGGGGAAAACTCTGCTCGCGAATTCTGGATGGGAGAAGCGTTGACCGCCGGCAGAAAGTCAAAGCCAGGATCGTTCGGAAAATCGCCCCCTGCGAATCGGCCTGCCCAATCAATACGGGCGTGCAGGGATACGTCAATATGATTGCCGCCGGTCGTTTCGCGGAAGCCGCTGAGATCATCCGCTCCAAAAACCCTCTTCCGGAGACGACCTCACGGGTCTGCGGGCGACTGTGTCGGGAAAAATGCACTCGCTCGTTGATTGACCAGCCAATCGCCATCGCCCAGTTGAAGCGAGCCGCTCTGGAGTGGGGCAAAAGTAGCCATTCGGAAAAAAACACGGCGCCCGCCGAGAACGAAGCGCCTCGGAAAGAAAAAAAGGTAGCTGTCGTTGGAGCCGGGCCCGCCGGGCTTGCCGCCGCCTGCGACCTCGTCAGAGAAGGTTACGGCGTCGTGGTTTTCGATTCGCTGCCCGCCGCGGGGGGAATGCTCGTGGCGGGGATTCCGGCTTTCAGACTGCCGAGGGAGATTGTGAGCCGCGAGATAGAGGCAATCCGGAAAATGGGCGTCGAGTTCAGGCTCGGCACAACCGTGGGGAAAGACATCCCGTTCGACGACATTCTGCGGGGCGGCTTCGGGGCGGTCTTCATCGCCACCGGCGCCTACAAGGAGCAAACCCTCGGCGTGCCGGGAGAGGAACTTCAGGGTGTGGTGGGGGCCATTCCGTTCCTCAAAATGGTCAACGTTGAGGGAGAAAGGCCCCGCCAGGGGCGGGGAAGAAGGGTCGTGGTGATTGGAGGCGGGGACAGCGCTCTGGACGCGGCGAGGACAGCCGCACGCCTCGGCGCCGAGGAGACTTACATCCTCTATCGCCGCACGGCAGGCGAAATGCCCGCAGAGCCGCATCGAGTCCGCGAGGCGGAAGCGGAAGGCGTCAAAATCATGTATCTCGTCAGGCCGACGCTAATCCTCGGCGAGAACGGACACGTCAGCGCGGTCGAATGCGAGAATATGTTTCTTGGCGAGAGCGGTTCGGATGGTCGAAGAAAGCCGCAGCCCGCAAAAGCCAGCCGGTTCATTCTCGAGGCAGACACGGTCATCGCGGCGCTCGGAGAATCTCCGGACCTATCCTTTCTCCCTGAAGGAGCGGGCATCGAGACCCGTGGCGGGCTCATTGTTGTTGACCGTTTTCATAGTACGACGAACGAAAAGGTCTTCGGCGGGGGGGATGCGACCCGCGGCCCGGGGAAGGTCATCGAAGCTATCAGGGACGGGAAGACTGCGGCAAAATCAATCGCTGCTTTCCTCTCCGGCGCCCTTCCAGCGGTGGAGGAAGAGGAGGAGGCGCCCGAGGTCGTTGACTCCATCGCCGTGCTGAACCGAGGATTCGAGCGAAAGGAACGTGTCTCGCCGCGAACACTTGCAGCCGAGGAGCTACTCGGCTCTTTTGGGGAAACGGCGCCTGGCTTGACGAAAGAGGAAGCTATAAAAGAGGGCAGCCGCTGCCTTGTCTGCGGGTGTGGCGTTGGCTGCGGAATTTGCCAGAGAGTTTGCATCTACGACGCAATTGATAGAAAACTGGACGAGTTCGTGGTCAATGACAAATGCGTCGGATGCGGCTTGTGCGCGGAAGTTTGCCCCAATGATTGCATTCTCATGGTCAATATCGAGCCTCCACCGGCTTAAATCGCTCTTCTGCCGGGAGTGTCGAAAGCCTGGACGTATTCGCGCGGTCGGTTACCAACGCCACGGAGCGATTGAGGAGGCGACGGGAAAGGTGAGGATGCCTCGGGCGATTCTGCGGAGAAAAAAAACCTTGCGGAGTTTGGCGTGGCGATGGTATGTTTTGCTTCGTGCGATGCCTCGCTGATAAGAGTTCGGGCATCCAGCATAAACCAGAGAACTGTTGCTGATACGAAAGGCAACTCGAGCGATTTCAAAAGAGTTTTGCTATGGGATCAACCTTAAAAGCAATCGTCGTGCTTGTTCTTCTGTTGGGTATCATCGGCGTAGCCTCGTACTACGCCGTGACGCGGAGTAAACCTGATGAAGAAAAAGGCAGAGGCTACACCGCTGTTCTGATGTGCACCAACCCAGCATGCAAGAAGGAGCCTTTCCCCCAGAGAATCATCGCAGGCAGACGCCCCCCCTATAAGTGCAAGTATTGCGGAAAGAAAACTGCGTATCGCGCCGTTCGGTGCGACAATTGCGGTGCAATCTTCCCTTACATCGTGCAGCAGGTTACCACCGAATACGGGCCGGAGGAAGTTGGCACAAGCGAATGCCCCGAATGCCGATACGACAGGTTCACCCTGATTCGGAGTATGGCGGACCTCAAAAAATCGGCGGCAGAGCAGGAGTGACCGGTGAGGGCGACGAGGGCCGAGCGGCCGGGCAAAGCCGCCCCGGCGCGCTGGTGCAGTGCCGACACATTGTAACGCCTCAGTCTGGGGCGGAAACCCCGCCTTGGCGGGGGAGGGAAAAAGGGAAGAATAGGGTAACGCAAAGGCGCGGAGTCGCCGACAGCAGGATGAGAAAGACTCCGTCGTCACCTGGCGTGGCATGGGCATCTTGCCCATGATCCCCAAAGGAGTTCCGTGTTGCCAGCCATGTAACGCCGCCGTCTCGGCGGCAGTCCTGAGGGCGTCTCGCCCTCGGCGGGGGCAGGATGCCCTCCCGCGGAACGCGGGACAAGATGCCGGCGGTACAAGGCCGGCTCCGGGTGGTCCGCGGGCTGTGCGATTCCACCCTCAGCCGCCCGTAAGTAAGGCATTACGAGATATTGATTATTCTTATTGACCGGGCGGCGGGGCAAAGGTATAATAAAATAGGTTTTAAGGCGCCGAGTTTGCATCGGCTTGCAGTCATGATTTAGGAGATAGTGAGATGTTGGACTTAAATCATCGTTTCGAGAGGTCTTGCGGAAAGACGCATTTTGTCAACAGGTTGAATCGCTGGCTCTCCAATAGGCTGATTTGCGTCGGCTTCACTCTCATCGAGCTTCTGGTGGTTATGGCAATACTGTCCATTCTCATGGCTCTTCTTCTTCCCGCCATCCAGAGCGGCAAGGAGAAGGGGCAGGAGGCGCAGTGTATGCAGAATTTGCGGCAGTTTGGCCTTGCGTACGCGCAGTACACAAACGACTACGATGGCTGGTTTCCGCCGCAACCGGGGTGGGAAGGCGACACAATGGCCTATATTCGCACCTCCTGGATCACCTACGACGCCGGCGGCAATATCAGCAGCGGCGGCGCCACAAGACAGCAGATCAGGCAGGGTCTGCTCTGGCCTTACCTTCAGAGTTACGCGGTGTACAAGTGCCCCGGCGACAGAAACCGAGAAATCCGCAACTACAGCTATTCTCAAAACCTCGCCTACAACAACCGCAACCGCGACCGGATTGGCAGGTGGCTCACCCGGGTTATGTTGATGTGCGAGGAGCAGCGACCAAATGACGGAGTCTTCTGGTATAAGAACTCCGGCGCCGTCAGCCAGATGGATTGCCTTGCTTTCGACAGGCACGTCTCCTGCTCCAACATGCTCTTCGGCGATACCCACGTCAAGGCTATTCCATTCAAGAGAGCCGACGAAGTCGCCAAGTTAGAGTATGTCGGAGACTTCCCCGATTCGCCAACCCAGTAGTAGCGGCCACATGCCAGCCGCTCCCTGCTGAGGCGTCCTTTTCTTCCTGCCTTTTTAGAAACGGGTCAGCCGAGGCTCTCCCCTGCGCTCAGCATTGTCAACTACCTGCGAATAGGTCCTGGAGGAATGGCAGTTTCTGGGGAAAGAGCAAAAAGACCACCATACCAAGCAGCCCCACGACCACGAGAATGAAAATCGTGATCACCAGGGCGCTGAAGATGCGGGAGCCGGTCGCGCCCAGAACTTTCTCGAGTGCAAGCTTTTTTCGCGGCAGCTTCTCCGCGGAATCGGTGGCTTCGGGGACCTCCGCGGCGAGCTCGCCGGGCTTTTCCTCGCCTCTGCCCTTGACGAGAGAGGCGACGTATCCCCACGCTATTCCCACGAACGCCAAACCCAGCACCCCGAGAAAAATGTCCAACAACTTGACGCCCAGGAATTCGTTCGTGACCATCTTCTTGAGCGCGGGCGCATTGTCGTAACCTCCCGTCTTCCTCAAATTGAAGATAAGAACAGCTACCAGAGCGATGCCTGCCAGGTACAGTACGAACTTCAGGTGCTTTTTCATTCTACCTCCTTCCCGCCGATGAAAATGGCTTGCCATCCTTCCTCGTTTGCTTTCCTCTGCCCGCGGGCAATTCAGTCATCGGCCAAGTTCTGTCAGCAATACTCCGTGAATGAAACATAGCCGCCGAGGTGAGCAAAGCTTAGTGCTCTGGCTCATAAATTCGGCCACGTATTTTTTTTGACCGGATAACCCCGCGTCTCGCGGGGTGGCCACGAGATAATTGACAAGCTATATCTCATGAGGACTGACCAGGGGCCTCACGGACTTCAGTTCCACAATGACGGTATCTCCTTCGACCTCGCCGGGGTAGGGGAGTGCGAGCTCTGCGACAACTTGTCAGCCAATTGCTTGTTCTTCCTGGTTTTTCAGAGTGCCCCACGGGGGTTCCGATTTACTGGATACCTCACATTCCTCGAACGATGCCCCGCCGGAGGCGGGGTTATCCTGTCAAAGGATTTCCTTCCCCCCGCACTATACGTTACGGTACTTGCGAACGCGTGTAGTTAGCAAGCGAACATATCCGCCGCGAATCAAACACAGCGGCCATCCGACCTCCAAGTGCGCTCCCTCAAGGTTTCTCTTTCTTGGGAGGCGGAACGATGTCGGCTGTCCGTTCCTTGGGACCCGCCATCGCCGGAAGCTTCTCGCTGGGGATAGGCTCATACCAAAAGCTGGCACAGGACCAGTCATCCTGCCTTTCGTACAAACCGTTACGCCAGCCGATCTGCTGAATGGTAACGCGGCAATCGTTTTTCCAGTAAATGGGGTCGGGGAGATGCCAGCGATACATGCAAACGTAGCCGTCCTTGTTCAAGCTGCATCCGTTATAGCGGAAAGGCGTCTGCTGAACTCCCCACGAAAGCCCAATATAATCCTCACTTCCCGTTCCGCAGATGGTGGGGAATTTCTTGTCGCCGTCCAGGTAAACTTTGATCTCTCCCTCGCCCCACCAGTTGCCGGAGAGAGCGTGAATGCCGATGACCGAGCCGATGAATCTGCCCGCCCCCCTGCGGCGAGGCAGAAGCTCGAAATCTTTCTTCAGCGTTGTCGGGTTCTCTCGTCGGAACAGAACGTGGAGCCTGCCGAAACTCTCCGGCAGTTTCTCGTTGATGGTGTAATCAATCTGATAAAAGAGGACGGATCCTTTTTTAGCGTCGTTGGTCATAGTCATTCGCGCCCTCTTTGCGAAAGGCATGGGCAGCCAAATGTTCATTCCCGCCCTCTCGCCGACCGAATGAACCGCAGTTTGATACGCGACGACCCGCCCGTGAGCAATCCCCATGAAGTCGCCCAGGGGGCATTCGATGCTCGGGTATTCCTGTCCGTCCCAATAGGCGCGAATGACAAGGCTGCGGAGATTGACCGGTTCGCCGCGAGTCGTCATCCAGATGTGCCGAATAACCGCCGGTCCCTTTATATCACACAGCTCGAAGGTCGTACCCGCCGCAATGTCCACGGCAGGCGAGCCCTTTCGTCCGACGCCGAGATTGCTGGCTGCTTTACCGCCGGCTCCTTTCTCGCCCGCGCGATTCTCGTAGGAAATAGAGCGAGACTCAACCCCCGTAACTACCAGATAGGGCTTGTGGATCACATCGCCCACATCAACTTGCGCGTGGACGACGCAGAGGGCAAAAACTGCCGACAAGAAAACCGATGCCTGTGTAAGTAACCTTTTCATCTCTGGCCTCCTTCTGCTTTGACGTGATGGCTTTGAGTGCCTGTGCGTAACGTTCTCCCACGCTTCAGCCCGGCTTGTTGGGAAGCGAGGCTTACCCGCAGCGATTGCGCCGTCTCCGGGCTTATCCCCGGCGCCTGTGGGATATTAACACGAATCAGGCTCGTTTGTCTGTTTTTCGGTCCGCGGAGCAACTCCGGCGAACAAAAGGACATCGCGGACTCGGCCAAAGCATTTGTGAGGCGCAAAACGCGTGTCCGGCAATTGGTCGAGCTGGGCATTGAAGGCGGAGCCAGAAGTCCCGAATGGCGCCGATGGCGCCACCCAGGCCTACGATCTTCCCGCAGGGCGTTTGCGAGCGTGGACGTGGGTCCTGACCCGGCCGATGGCCAACTGCGAGATTTCTCGAGTCAGACGCTTGAGCCGACGGTGTTCCTCTATCCATCCTTTCACCTCCTCGACTAAGTCCAAAGGCACATAGACGGTACGGGTCTTCCCTTTCTCCTTGTAGGTGATGCAGTGGCCGGCGTGCTTCTCTCCCCGCTGGCAATGGCAACCGGGCCGACCGCATTGCTTGCGGATGATGACCGGACTGGCGGCCAGCACGTGACGAGCGGCCTTGAGCTGCTTGACTCTGGCCTGGCAGAGTCTTCGAATCAGGGTGGGATGTTTCAGTATCCTCCTCTCTTCCTCCCGGTGGAAAGTGTGCTCCGTTTCGGAAAAGCGCCATAACTTATCCGACAATGTAAGAAAAAAAGCCCGTGTGAAGGTAATGCCTCAGTTACGGGCGGCTGAGGCTGGAACCGCACAGCCCGCGGACGACCCGGAGCCGGTCTTGTACCACCGGCATCTTGCCGGCTGTCTCGGCGGCATCCTGCCCCCGCTGAGGGCGAGACGCCCTCAGGACTGCCGCCGAGACGGCGGCGTTACATGGGTGGCAACACGGAACTCCCCTGGGCATCGTGAGCAAGATGGCCTTGGCCCGACAGGCGACGACGGAGTCCGTCTCATGCTCCTCTCTGCGACTCTGTGCCTCTGCGTTACGCTCCTTTTCCCTTCCTCCCTCCCCCGCCAAGGCGGGGTCTCCCCCCGAGACTGAGGCCATACTGCCGAGGCGAAGTTTTGGTTGACATTAGCCGTCCGGCTTTGATAAAGTCAGGTGTAGTTGGGGATAGCCCGCAAGGTTCTCCAAAGAAAGGGCTGGCGTAGCTCAACGGTAGAGCAGCTGATTTGTAATCAGCAGGTTGCGGGTTCGACTCCCATCGCCAGCTTTGCCTTGTTCGTCAACATGCGCCTTACCCTTCGATGCCACGGGTGCGGATGCCTGGGAGGATACCCAAGCGGCCAAAGGGGGCAGACTGTAAATCTGCTGGCACAGTCCTTCGGAGGTTCGAATCCTCCTCCTCCCATTTCCCTTTTCTCCCCCTTCCTAATGTGTTGTTTCACGCAAAGTTAGACTTTTCGCTTCATGCACAGAGGAGCTCCCTCTCCCGTGGTTGCAAGAGTCTCCCCAGCACTTTCGATAAATCGTCCCCGGTGAACCGCTACTGGAAAGGCTCAGCTATCCATTGCTGTTTAACTGCGCAGTTCAGCCTGCCCCTGAGGGGGCCCACCTCGAGCTGTATTGTGCGTTCGGGAATCCGCTTGCCCGGGCGCTTCCGATTCACGTCTCGTCTTCTTCTATACTATGTACTCTCGAACGTGGCCTGCCTTCAACCTCTCTTGTCCAAAACACAGTCGCACTGAATACGGACATGCGGATTATGTCAAGGTTTTTGCGGGCGAGCCGGGCGCAAACTGGGCACAGAACTTTTTCTTGGGGTTGACCTATGATTCGAGATGTGGATCCAACTGCCTGATTCAGAGGGGTCGCGCTGGTAGCGGCGCAGGGACTCGAACCCCGGACACGAGGATTATGATTCCTCTGCTCTAACCAACTGAGCTACGCCGCCATAATGAAGGTTACTCGCCTTCGGAAAGGTAGTTACAAACACGGTGTCTGAGGCGATGAACCATGATTTTCTGGCTTCCGTGACATTAGTGCCAAAATTTCGCACTTCCCACGCCGTTCATCCTATCACGTCTTGAAGAATAACATAGAACGCACTATGTCAACAAGCGGTTTCTTGTAACCCCTCACTTACGGGTGGCTCGGGGTGAAACCGCACAGTGCGCAGAGCACGCAGAGAAGCACACGTATCGCCGGCGTCCTGTCCCGCCCCGCGTTCCGCCGGGAATATCGAGGGGCTCCTTCGCCCTCGGCGGGCTCGGGCTGTACCCTTCACGCCAAAAAAAGCCATCCCCCACGTGGCATCCCGCTGGAGGCGGGACCCGTCGGGATCATGGGCGAGATGCCCATGCCACGGCAGGCGACGACGGACTCTTTCTCATCCTTCTCTCAGCGACTCAGCGACTTTGCGTTACCCTTCTCTTCCCTTTTTCTCTCCATCGCCAAGGCGGGGTATCCGCCTGAGATTGAGGCCATACGGATTATGACTTTTTTTGCCGGACAACTTCTACCCCGGGAGGTCTTCTTTTTAATCATGCAGTTTCCCCATTTTTTTTCGCAAAAAAGGGACCTTCACATTTGCCATCTTCAATTTCTACCTCGCTACCAGTAGGTTGCAACGTCACCCTCACCGTTTCCGGGGAAACTCCTGTGATGGCTGCGGCCGTATTTGCGTGGCATACTTCGGATGAATCCTTTGGTCGAGAAGCCCCGCCTCGGCGGGGCTGAAGCCGGCTGTCACGAGAAAAATCTCGTGTCCGATACCACCGACTAAAGCCGTTGGCTAACTGGGGCGCCCGCCGAGGGCGGGCGAAAAGGAGGCGGTGGCCCTTTCCTTTCTATGATAGACGGACAGAGGGGACAGATCCACGGCGTCAACGTGCGACGGGAGAGGTTCAAAACGAGGCGTGAGGGCACGCCACGGAGACGCGGCCGCACCCCCTGTGATGGAACCGATTGACTTTCCGCGAGCCTTGAGTATCATGGGCATAAGAGTTCGGTATCACACCTTTTTCGCCTGTCTGAAGAACGATAACCAATGAGGGTCATAACCATGAGAAATCGGGAATTTTGTTTGGAGATTCAGTTTTTCGCCATTGCGCTGGCGCTGATGGTCGCATCGAGCTGTTTGGCGGCGCAGAAGGGATTTTTGCTGAAGGACGGCGACACAATCGTCTTCCTGGGCGACAGCATCACTCAGGCGGGGACGAGCACCGAGGGGTATATCACGCTGTTCAAGCTGGCGTGCGACGTTACCGGGCACCCGGTTAAGGTCATCAACGCTGGAATCAGCGGGCACAAGTCGAACGACATGCTCGCCCGCCTTCAGAGGGACGTGATTGACCGCCACCCGAGTTGGGTCAGCATTTCCTGCGGGGTCAACGACGTCTGGCACGGCAAGCGAGGCGTGTCCCTGCCCGACTACAAGGAGAACATGACCAAGATAATTGACCGCTGCAAGGCCGCCGAAATCAATATTCTTCTCCTCACTGCCACCCCAATCTACGAAAACCCCAAAAGCCCCGAGAATCAGAAGCTCGCCACGTACAACGATTTTCTGAGGCGACTGGCGAAAGAGAAAAAGCTTCTTCTGTGCGATTTGAACAAGGCTTTCATGTCCCTTTATGTCGAGAAGCGCACCGAGAAAAACCTCTGGACTATTGATGGCGTCCACATGAAACCGAGAGGAAACCGCCTCATGTCTCGGGAGATATTTCGCGCCCTGGGCGCCAGCCGTCAGGAGATTAACCGAGCCAACTGGCGATGGGAATTGCAGGGAAATATGTGACGAGCGGTTTCCGATTCGCGGACGGCTTGCTCTTCGGGCGCTTTTTGTGTTTCGTGATAACTCATCCTTTCTTATGGAGGTCGTGAAATGAAAATGAGCTCACCCAAGAACCTCACCCGACGAACCTTTCTCAAAGGTGTCGGAGCCGCAACCGTGGCTCTGCCGCTGACGCGAAATCTATCCGGCTCCGCGGCGGAGGCTGTCCGGAAGAAGCGCAACATCGTGTTCATTCTCATTGACGACATGCGGTTCGATTCAATGAGCTGTATGGGACATCCGTTCCTCAGGACCCCCAACCTCGACCGCATGGTCAGCAACGGAGTGCTGTTCGAGAACGCCTTCGTGACGACATCGCTGTGCTCGCCCAGCCGCGCCTCTATTCTCAGCGGACAATACGCGCACATGCACGGCGTCCTCGACAACGCAACGCTCCTTCCGGCGGGGACAAGGACTTTCCCCGTCGAGTTGCAGAAGGGGGGATACGAAACTGCCTTCGTCGGCAAATGGCACATGGGCGGCAGCACCGACAAGCCGCGTCCCGGCTTCGACCACTGGGTAAGCTTCCGGGGTCAGGGCACATACGTCAACCCGACGTTCAACGTGGACGGGCGGAGAATCCGCCGCGAAGGCTACGTCACCGACCTCATCACAGACTACTGCCTCAACTGGCTCAAAAAGAAAAGGGACAAGCCCTTCTTCCTCTACATGTCCCACAAAGCTGTGCACGCCTCGTTCATTCCCGCGCCCAGACACAACGATGCCTTCTCCGACGTGAAAGTTCCTCATCCGCCCTCCATGGCCAACACCCCCGAGAATTACAGCGGCAAGCCTCTCTGGGTGCGAAGGCAGCGCCATAGCTGGCACGGCGTGGATTACATGTACCACGACAGCACGGACTTCGACCAGTTCATCATTGACTACCATCGCACGATGCTCGCGGTTGATGACAGCGTCGGCGCCCTTTTGCGGGCGCTTGAGCAACTCGGAATCCTCGATTCCACTCTTATCATCTTCATGAGCGACAACGGCTTCCTTCACGGGGAGCACGGTCTCATTGACAAGCGGTGCATGTACGAGGAATCAATCAAAGTTCCCATGATAGTCCACTGCCCCGAAATCGTGCCCGGCGGACGGAGAAGTCGGCGACTCGTGCTCAACATTGACATCGCCCCGACCATCCTCGATGCCGCCGGTCTTCCCATTCCGAAAACCGTTCAGGGCGAATCCTTCCTCCTCGTGGCGCGACGCGAGAACGTCCCCTGGCGTGATGCCATCCTCTACGAGTATTTCTGGGAGCGACCTTTCGTCCAGACGCCGACGGTTCTTGGAGCACGCACCGAGAGGTACAAGTATTGCTGGTATCACGGCATCTTCGACCTCAACGAGCTTTACGACCTCCGGGAGGACCCTCACGAGATGCGTAACCTCATTGACGACCCGGGCCACTTCACGCTCCGCCGGGAGATGGAGAGGAAATTGCGAGACCTCGTGAAGAAGTACGGCGCGACGATGGTCCCGAAGTTCAAGGCGTGAATGAACGCCACGCGAAGCGGGGAAAAGAGACCTCTCGCAAAGGCGCGAAGACGCAAAGAGGTGGATGGACGGGGACGTAGGACGCTGGGGGCGGTATTTACCGGGGAATTGTCGGCAGAAAATGCCTTGACAGGCTTCAACGGCGGGCGACAATAAAGCATGCGATCGAAGACCTCACGAGCAAAAGTGAGGCAAAATCCGAACCGTTCGGAGGACCGGAAAGCCGTAGGACTCTGATTGGACAGAACTTACGTGGACCAAGCTCAGTCTCGCGAGTGTTCTTATGCACAAAGAAACAGGGTTCCTTTACCGCTTTGTGGAAACTGTGCTGCCATTTTTCAGAGGGAGCACCACATCGCAGTCGCCGTATGAGCGTTGCCCAGAATCCATGCCCAGGAGGATAACGTGAGACGTTTTTTCACGCTTGAGTACTGGGAAGACGATGGCTGGTACGTTGGGAGGTTGCGCGAGGTTCCGGGAGTGTTTAGTCGGGGCAAGACCCTCGAGGAGCTTCAGGAGAATGTCGCGGACGCATATCGAATGATGTGCGAAACCTCGGAGCTGGCACACGCCGGCGCCAAGACAATCGAAGTCCCGGTGGACCTGTGAGACACGCTGAGTCCATTCGGTTCCTTCTCGCTCGCCGGTGCTACCTGAAGCGGCATGGAAGTCCCCACGACATCTACGCCAATCCGGCGACCGGAAGGCAAGCTTCTGTCCCCCGTCACAAAGAGCTCAAGGAGTCGCTTGTGCGGCTCATCGAGAAGCGACTCGGACTCCGAGAGGAGCCGCGCAGATAGATTGGACAGAACTTATGCGAATCAAGCTCTGTGTCGCCAGTGTTGCTACACAGAAGCAGACAGCCTGCCTTTAGCGCTTTACGCAGGCTATATAATGATTGTTCAGCAGAATTGGCAGAATCCCCGGTACTGGTTAGAATGCCGGCATGCACTTTCAGCTCCTGAGCGAACCAGTTCGGCTCCGGCCGTTGGAGGAAGCTCAAGGGCATCGCGCGCGTGCGACTCGCGAGCGGAAACATCAGAATGGCAGAAGTCCACTGGTACGAGGCTCACGGGACCGGCCGGAAGAAAATCAAGAGCAAGAGGTTCCTCGACTAAAACCATGACAGCACAACCAACACTCAAGCAGTTCGCGCTCTGCGTGAGGAACGATGACTGCGAGGACCTTGAAAAGCGCAAGGTTTACCAGATCATCCCCGATGAGGAGGCTGCCAGGGACGGATACATTCGGGTCCTGGATGAATCGGGTGAGGATTATCTGTACCCTGAATCGTACTTCGTTCGCATCCAGCTTCCCGAAGAGGCAGAGAAGGCCCTGAGAGCAGGGGGCTGATTGGACGATTCGCTCAACCGTTGCTTCGAGCAGACTGGCGATGGCCCGTACCCCCAGCGCCATCCATAACATCAGATAGCGCAGATGTTTAGCGTCTTGGCGTCTTGGCGAGAGAAAGGGCAGAGAGGAGATCTCTCGCAAACGCGCGAAGACGCAAAGGACGTTCACCGGACGCTTACGAAAAGTCTCACCCTGAAAGCCGGAAAGGGGCATTGTCGCTCAGCTAACTCAGCAGCCCATCCTTACGGGCGGGAAGTAGCCCCTGTTCGTGACGACCAGATGCCGTAAGCTGGTATCGTCGGCCTTCGATATTTCCCCGCGCACGTGAAACCCCATGTGACATCCTTGGGGTTCTGATTCAGGATGAGGATTTCGCCATCGTTGAAAAGCGTCCAGAAGAGATTCTCCGTTTTGGCATCGAGCGCGATGATCTCTCTCGTGTCGCGTGAAAGGGCTGGCAGGTTCGCGAGGGTTTTGGCCGCGAAAGCGAAGTAGCCCGCTCTCGGCCCTTCATCCACTATCGCCCCGTCTGTTTCAAGGATTCGCCGGTAGAGCGTGTCGTCTCCCTCGACGGTCACCATAGGGCCGCTGCTCTTGGATGCCATGACAACTCCCCCCTCCCAGAGGCACCACGCCCTTATCCGCCGGAGGGTTGTTATCTCGGCGGTGCGTCCGCCAGCGAGGATAAGCACTTTGTAATGTTTCAGCCCGCCATCGCGGATCATGTCCTCGCTGAGAAAGTCGAAATCGAAAAAGTCTCTCAGCCGCCTCGCGTAGCGCAAGAAGTTCTGCCCGTGCAGTTGGATGTCGGTTTGCGGGTAGAAAAGGGCGACCTCGACCTTCGGCCTCCTCTTGCACAAGAAATGAGCGGCCTTCTTCCAATTTCCCTCCGCTTGCTTCCCGCCGAAGATGTTTCCGAAATAATAATGGAGCTGCCTGGCGCCGGAAGCCGTCGCGTTGTAGCAGCGAGCGGCGACCGCCTTGGCGCTGACCCCGCCAGCCGGCTCGAATCCGTAGTAGGCGCCGTACAGTTTTCCCCCAGACGCCACCCATCGCGTCAGAGAGAAGTTATTGACGTAGGAACTCCCCTCGTTGGTGATTCTGACCCCAGCGTTCACGGAAGCGGCAATCTTGCACTGGTCGCCGAAATCCGAACCGTGCATCGCATTGGCGTCGCCTCCGGTGCAGAGGTAAATGTCGGTATCGAGGAAATGCTTGCGAGTGGTCTTCATCCAGAAAGCAGCCCAATCGTTCATGCTCCCCTTGTACCAGGCGAGCATGTCCAACCACGCTCGCGTGGAGGGAGCGTCCTTTTGAAGGAACGTCTTGATCTTGGTAAACTGGCGATAGTTGGTTTTCCATTCTCGGTTGAGGGGAGCGATGCCGCGGTACTTGTTTTTCAGCCAGGTCTGGAAGCTCGCGATGGCGTACCGGTCACCCGCCCAGTAGCCCGGGTGGGAATGGTATTTGCCGTGCGTCTGCGAAGTCCAACCCTCCCCGGACGTCGCCGGATAGATGGCTTCCCCGAAATTGCCGGTTATGCCCAATAGAACTGATTCGACAACCCCCTTCGGCTCGTAATGTGCGGCGAATTCCTTGATGAACCGTGAAATATGCCCGCGGAGGTGCGGATTCCAGAGGGACTCGATGGAACTTTCCTCGCCGTGCTCGAGACAGATGTACCTAACAGAATCTTTGCTGTTGTAGAACCAATCGGGTGTCGCGTAAGCGGGTCCGATGATGATAAACGGAACCCACTTGATTCCGAAGGATTCGTCGAGCTGCACGATTTGGTCGTAAAGCGAGAAATCGAACTCCCCGGGGGAAGTCTCCACCAGGTTCCAGCGCACGTAAGTCTCGTGGCTCGTGACGCCGGCGGCTCTCATGCGAGGGAGCTCTCGTTTGAGCCTCTCCAAAACGCCCGGAACATCGGCGGCGCCGGAGATGTCGAAACCGCCGATTGTGAATTGCGTTCCTGGTCCAACCTTGACCGTGAGACCTGTCTTCACTGGCGGCGCGGCGGATTGCAACCCCGAAACAGCCGCAGCCGCACGCACTTTCCACCCGACACTAACGAGAATAACAGCCAAAACCGCCCCGATAAACCAAGCGAATGCTCTTCCCTTATTCATGATTCCTCTCCCGATGTAGTTTTCTCCTTTTCTATGAAGGTAGCAAATGGCGTCGTGCGAATCAACGTTGACGGTGCAGGGGGATGTGGCCGCGTCTCCGCGGCGTGCTTGGAACGACGAATTGAGCCGGGGAAAGGGGCACTTGGGAAAGCACAGCACAGGGACCAAAGCGGCTCATGTGATCGCCTTGATGAAGACGCTGTCTTGGGCACGCCTACACTTTCAGCGGCTTCTCCTCTTTTCCGGCGGGGATGGATTTCAGTAGCCGCTCGATGATGTGGTCCTGGTCTATGCCTTCCGACTCCGCGTTGAAGTTGGTGACGATGCGATGCCGCATGACCGGATGTGCGATGGCGCCGATATCTTCGGTAACGGCGCAATATCTTCCATGAAGGACCGCCCTCGCCTTTGCTCCCAGGATGAGGTACTGAGTGGCTCTCGGCCCGGCTCCCCAACTCACCCAGGTATCTATGTAATCGGGCGTTCCTTGCCTTCGCGGTCTCGTGCTGCGGGCGAGCTTGAGGGCATACTTGTACACGTGGTCCGGGACGGGCGTCCGCAGGACAATCCGCTGAAGCTCGATGATGTCCTGACCCGTAAGGACCGGCTTTATCTCGGGCATAAAGGAGGTTGTTGTTGTCTGGACGATTTCCAATTCCTCCTCCTCGCTCGGGTAGTCCACGTTTACGTTGAACATGAACCGGTCGAGCTGAGCCTCCGGGAGCGGATAGGTTCCCTCCTGCTCGATGGGATTCTGTGTGCCGAGTACCAGGAAAGGCTCGTCCAACTTATAGAGCCTCCCGGAGGCGGTGACCTGGTGCTCCTGCATGGCTTCGAGGAGGGCAGCCTGAGTCTTGGGAGGCGTTCGGTTGATCTCGTCCGCGAGGAGAATGTTTGAGAAGACGGGGCCTTTCAGGAAGACGAACCTACGCTGTCCGGTTTCGGGGTCTTCCTGGATGATGTCGGTTCCGGTGATGTCTGCGGGCATGAGGTCGGGTGTGAACTGGATTCGCTTGAAAACGAGGTCGAGAGCTCGGGCAAGGGTGCGGACCATGAGTGTTTTGGCAAGACCCGGCACGCCCACCAGAAGACAATGCCCCCGGCAGAATAACGCGATAAGGAGTTCTTCGATGACCGCGGTCTGCCCCACGATGACCTTTGCCACTTCGTTGTTGAGCGTCCGGTAAGCCTCCTTCAGCCTATCCACCGCTTCCACATCACTGCGGGTCAGTGGGCCTGCGGAGCTCGCCCGATTGTCGTTTGCCTCTGGCATCTGCTCTTGCACTCGTATCCTCCCTCCGGATTTGGGATTGCGGATTTGGGATTTCGGAATGCTAACCCCCCCAATCGGGGGCCGCTCCCATAGGGGAACCAAATCTGCACCCCGCAATCCGACATCAGAAATCGGCTCCTGCTCGCTTTGCGTCGCTGCGTTCGCTATTCTTATGTTTTTTCAACCACGCCTGGGCGTGGCTGAGACGCAGAGTCACGCCAAACGTTTTTCATCTCTGTGCGCTCGGCGGTTACTCATCACTTGTCAAGAATTGCCTCGCCTTTTCGGCGTATTTCGTCAAACCGAGATGCTTCAGCCTCTCGACGTAGCTCTTGGCTTTCATCATTCTTCCCTCGTTGACATGGCTTTTCACCATCTCGAGGTAGCTTTCGCCGAGGAGCTTGTCGTTGCGTGCGAGCTCGGCGTTGTATCTCGCCAGGAGCGTCTCCATCTTGCCCTGCCCCTTGAAAAGTCCGACGAGCTTCGAAAGGGCTGCGGTACGGACGTTTTCTTGTTCGATAGGACTGACGATGACCCGGCGAAGCTGCTCCGCTGCCCTGTCAAAATCTTTCCTCTTGATGTACACATCGCTCAGGTCCATCCTGGCCTTGCCGATGCTTATTCCGTACGCAGGGAGGTTGACCGTCGGGGCGGAAAGCATCTGCTCGTATATCTCCGCGGCTTCCTCGAGCCTGCCCATTTTCAGGTAAGCGGTGAAAAGTTTCGTGTAAGGATAATAGGACGTGGGGGATTTTTCCAACATCTTCTCATAGGCTTCTACGGCGGCCTCGTACATATTGGCAGCGAGAAACTGATCGCCGATAACCTGGAAGGCGTGTTGGTTCCTGATGTAGGAGGAGGCTCTTCGGAACACAAGGAGAGCTCCTCTCCTATCGTCGTCCTTTAGAAACGAGTTGACGAGCGAAGAATAGACCTGCTCGTAGATGCTTCCGGTTGCAGCGGACTTCCCGAGGACATCCATGAGCGCTTCGGCAACCCCTCCCGCGAAAAACTCCCTCGAAAGCTTTGCGTTGTGCACCGACCGGAAGGCGTTGACGCCAAACCTCACTTTTTCGCAATAGGGGGGGTCGAGAATGAACTGTCCGAACTCGAAGCCCACCATCTTTCCGGAAACGACATCGCCATTGGCGAAGATGACCCGCACCCTGTCCGCTTTGCTTATGGGTTGCCCTTTCTTCTCGGAGGCGAAAACAAGATAATCGAGCTGCCTCACCTCCACCTTGACCATTTTGTCCTCGGCGAAAAATGTTTTGATGGAGATAACGTCGTCCTTTATCTGCTCTACCCGCCCGGAGAGGCGGTCGCCGTTGAGATTGTGGAGCACATCGCTTTCACCGGTGAACTGTAAAATCTCTCCGCCACGCTCGGTGCTGCGGGAAATGCCCTTCACGGCGGAACGCTCGATGACCAACCGCCCGCAACGTGGAGTCAGAATGGAGAGAGAACCTTCGTCGAGGCTCAGCTCCTTGGCGGAGACACGGTCCGCATTATTGAGGTAAACGTGCAGCTCGACCGACAGTGCTCCCGAGGGAAAAAGGAGGACGGCCACGATAATGGAGAAAACCTCATTCCGAATGCCTGCGGCACCTATCATGATACAATCTCAGAGCAGCGCGTTGCTGCCAGCACCCCCTGGTTGTGGCGCGTGCGCCTTTCAGGGTCCATTTTTGTGCTTTTATCTCTTTTTTGGGCGCCTGCGACAAGGCGGCGAACATAAGCCCAGAGCGCCCAGGGCATTGCCAACAACCGCCTGCGATTTCCAAGGGGAGACCTAACAGCCAAGGCAAGCGTTCGACGAACAGGCAGAAGTCAACTCCCGTCTGGTCAGGCCGGCTAAGTTCAGGCAAAGCCCACACAAATTGCTATCGCTGCGGCGATCTCATCGAGTTGCGTCGTCGTGAGATATCCGATTTTACTCTTGAATCGCGCCAAAGCCACGGATTTCACTTGAAAGCAGTCCGCCGTAGATTCTTTGCGCAAGCCGTTACGAGCGGTCGGGGCGAGATACACCAGCCATGGCTTCCTGTTGTAATCCTCCCTCCAGTTCGTTATTGGAACCACGATACGAAGCGGAAGCCGACCGACGCCGGCAACGTTGACGACAACCGCCGGACGCCTCTTTTTAATCTCCGCGCCAACTTTCGGGTCAAAATCCACCCACCACACTTCGCCCCTACTCGGATTCGTCATAGAGGTCTTTCTCGCCAAATGCGTCAAAGTCCGTCAACTCCCGATTGGTCCTGTACTGTTTTTCCGCCAGCGCCGCGGCCTCGCCGAGGATTATCTCGCGAGCCGGCTTGGCCAGTTTCATGACTTCCAGGGCCGACAGGTAAAGGGGCGGCCGCTTAGTCCCTTGCTCTTCGATTCCCTCCGCGCGGCCCGGAAAGAACTGTTCAGCTTTTTCTGGAGTAATCAGACCCTCGGCGAGTGCTCGCAAGGTCATTTGCCGCAGCCTTGTAGGATGTTCTCGGCCGGCAAACTCAACGGGTTCCCTTTGCCGCCAGCCGTGGGCGCTGAATTGGATGCAGAGGGTTCGGAAATGCCCCGCGCTAATGATGCCCAGGTCGAGCGCCCTGCGCATCCACGCTTGCATGCTTAGGCCATGCTTTTGCTTGAGAAGCGCCAGTTCCTGGAAAGTCACCCTGCGGCGATGGTCGCCAAGCTCGCGCTTTGCCACACCTGGGGGCACGAGGAATGCACCGGCAAAACGGTGGGCAAGCTTTTCGCGTTCGTTTTCCTCCACGCCCTTGCACTCCATGACCAAGTGCCCGAGCTCATGCGCGAGGTTGAATCGGCACCGGTCGTCCGCCGCTGTGCCGCTCACCACTATGACCGGGTATCGTTTGTTCGCCCGACCGGAAAGGCCATGGAACTCCTTTTCATCTTCGGTGCACTCCACGACGATGCCATCGCGGTCCTCGATGGTCTCAACCACGCTTTCAATGCGCGACTCACCCAGCTTCCACGATTTCCGCAGCCTTTCCGCCGCGACTTCCGCGCCGTCTGAAGTACGCACTTCTGCGGGTCTTGGAAAGCGAGAGATGCTGTGTGGGTACAGCTTTTTCTGAAGCCAGACTTGCTTTTCTACAATCTCATGCGCCAGGGCCTTGATTCGCTCCTGGCGCCTTTTGCCGAGAGCGGCGAGCTTCCGGAAACCAAGCCACTCGACTGTGACTTTTGGCTCTTTCAGGAAGTAGTCCGACCTCACACCAAGCACCCGGGCCAGATTGACAAGGAGAGCGGCATTCGGGCTGCTCCCGCCGCGTTCGTACTTCGACAGACCAGCCTTCGTAAGGCCAACGCCAAGTTCAGATAGTCGCGAGACGACCTGCTCCTGAGTCAAACCCGCCAGCAACCGGGCGTGGCGCAAACGTTCACCGATCATGGCCGAGCCTCCTTCTGTTGACAATATCTAATTTCAATAGGGCCTAAATCAATGTTGATAATATACATAAGATTCACAGTTTTGTCAACACAAACCTACCAGGGTAAAATCAGCTAATGCCAATGGGCCTCTGGGGCCCCAATCTTGATGCTTGTGCCGGTGATTAGGGGAGCCGCTGTTCTATGTTCCCCCATTTCCGCCTTCTCTTCTTTTCAGTTACTTTTTTGCTGACTGTCCAGTTGCGATGCCACCGCCAATCCCGGGCAACCGATCAGCCATTTTCTGCCCCCGCGAACGACGCCTTCCCGCAATCTGCGGCTATCACGCCCGCCCGGAGACCACGCACTGCCACCGTCCTGAACCTTAACAAGGCCGGCGAAATTCGGGCAGGCTTCAACGCCGCCAACTGTCGGAATTCACAACACGAAATATCGCTGTATAGAACCTCGCGACGTCCTTCGTCAATCCCGAAAGGTAGCCCTTGAGAGTTATCCCTTCGGAAACGAAGCACATTATCAGCCCGAAAACAATCACATTGAAAAGAATGATTATGACCAGCGAGAAGAAGCTGCCGGAGATTCTCAGGTCTTCCTGCCCGCGTTGAATGATGAAGATGTTCAGCAAAAGGTGAAATGACCACGTGAACCCTATGGCAGCGACGACGAGGCGGTAATAATTGCCGAAATTGATCCATATAGAGAGAAGAGAGTAAGCCGCCATCAGGGCGATGGTGTACAGGGGGAAGAAATAGGGGGCGAGCGCGATGAGGGTGTTGCTCTTTGTCGCTTTTATTTGTCCCCCTCGCTTTGAGAGGCGAATCTCGCGGACTTTTCCCCTGAACAGAAACACCCACAGAGCGTGGGTCAGCTCGTGCCCGACGATGTAAGCGCGGACCGGTTTGCGAAAAGCGAGAAAAAAGGTGAGATAGGATGCGAATCCTATCAAAAAGAAGGCGATGGTCTGCCGGAAATCGCCGGAATGGATTATCTGCCGGAGCGTCGAGTAGGCGACCGCGACACATGATGGAAGGAGAAGAAGAGCGAAGAGAATGTAAATCCCTTTTCGGATGGCGGATCTCTTTTTCATGGTGAGGGAACGCGGAGGCACGATTCCTCTTCACAGGTTTAATCGCCGGGAAATCTCACGTTGCTGTAATCAACATAGACGTGAAACCATATTTCCGCTCGCTTGACTCCCTTTGGGAAAGCGGGAAAGTGTTTCGCGGCGGCTGCGACGCTCTCCATAGCCGCGCGGTTGACGACGTCATGGGTGGAGCGGATTTTGGCGTCCGCGAAGACCGGCTGGTTCAGCGCGCCGTCGCGTGAGAGGTTGAACCATACCTTGACTCTCCCTTCAAAACCCTCCTTGAGGACTTCCGGCGGAGCCTTTTGATACTGAGCGATCAGCCGCTGCAATTGCCGACGATAACTCTCCGCGAGCGGATGCGCCGAGAAATCCAAAAGAGATTTATCCTCGATTCTTGGGAGGTCACCCTCCACGCGGGAATCTTCTGGCGGGGCGACCTTTTCTTTCTCGGGGGAGTTCTTTTCACGCTCTGCTTCGGAATCTTTCGGCGGTGTTTCTCGTGCGATGTCGGGAACCTCCGGAGAGGGACCGATTTTCTCGTGGGAAGGAGCCTTTTCGGTTTCATCTCCTCCCTGCACGAAGGTGAAGGAGATGAGCTTTTCCGGTTGTGCGCGGTCAATCCCCCATCCGCTGACCCGGACAAGAAAGACGGCGTGCAGCCCCAAGGAAATCAACAGAGTTGCCCTGAAAACTTTCGACCTGCACCAAAACACGATCCCCCACACAACCAGCAGAAGCGGATAAAATTGTGATATTGGGAAACTCATCCTCGATCACGAACGCCCATTGATTTCTTCCGACTGGACAACCGAATGGAGCGGGCTTTCCCTATCCTGTTCATCCTGTCCAGATTTTCTCATGCCCCTCGGTTGAAGCCAGCGCGCCGAATCCGCTCTTCCGAAACTCCCGGAAGTTTGCCCTGCCTCGAGAGAAAGTCATGCAAATATCGGGCGAAGATATCAATCTCGATGTTCACCTTTTCACCCGGCTTCCTCGCCCGAAGGTTCGTGGCGTTCAACGTGTGGGGGATTATGTGCACCGTGAAGCGACGCCCCGCGATGGATACGACAGTCAGGCTTATGCCCTCCACGGCCACGGAGCCTTTCGACGAGAGTTTTGCAACGATTTCCGGGGTCGCCTCGACCTCCAGGACCAAATCCTCACCTCCTCTTTCAAAGCGAGTGATTATCCCCGTCCCGTCCACGTGTCCGAGGACAAAATGTCCGCCGAGGCGGGACTGCGGGGTCAGGCTCCTCTCCAAGTTCACAATATCCCCGGGGCGGAGCCTATCGAGGTTTGTCCTGGACAAAGTTTCGCCGAGGAGGTCCATCTCGACTTCATCCCCAGAGATTGACGACACCGTCAAACACGCCCCATTGACAAGGATGCTGTCGCCCAGAACCGTCCCCTCAATGACCTTTCTCGCCTGAACCATGATGCGCCCCCCTGCCCCCGACTTTTCGAGGGAGACGACCTTTCCAACTTCTTCGACTATTCCGGTGAACATTCGCCTTTCCTCATCAACAGATTACTTTTCGAGGGGATAACAGGATGGGTGGCATTTCGGATTTCGGATTCCCCATTCCGCAATCTGCAATCCGCAATCCGCGATTTCCCGTCCATCCTGTTAGGGAAGCTGCTTTTACACATCATTATACGTCACCGTATTTGCGAACCCATCTACTTAGTGCTCCCATTCATAAATTCGCCGACGTATTCTTCCTCTGACAGGATAACAGGATGCACATGATTCTTAGAATCCTGTTTATCCTTGCGAAGCGTTCTTGAGCTTTCGCTTTACCTCAACTTCCCGCTGACATACTGGCTTGCCGGTGGCGACGACATTGTTAGCGAGTTGTATCTCCTGAGCCGCCACAACAACCCGCTCAACGCCGCGGCACGCGGGGCTGGACGATGACCCAACTTGTTTCGGCCCAGCCATGACCGGGCTGCAAGGCCTCCAACAACTTCTCCGTCAACTGCTTGCCCTTCGTGATCTTTCACCCAGCGGCCCTGGGCCTGTGATTTACTGGATGGCGCACATGCCTGGAACTATCCCGTCTATCCTGTTATCCCGTCAAAATAGCTCCTTTCGCAGCACCATTATACGTCACCGTATTTGCGGACCCACCTACTTAGTTGCGCCGATGTACCCTTCGACGAAAATGTCATTTCCGAACCGCCTGATGGATATATCGGTCACCGCCAGAGTGTCCTTCATATATCTCGCCCCTTTGCCCTCGACGACGGAACGAGCCTCCGAGCCCCCGATGATCTTTGGCGCATAGAAAAATGCTACCTTATCTACGATGCCGGCTTCAAGGGCGGATGTGATGAGCCTGCTCCCGCCCTCGAGAAGGACATAAAGAATCCCCCGTTTGGCGAGCCTTCTCACAAGGTCGCGGAGGCTGACCTTGCCTTCCTTTTCACGGCACAGCACAATCTCCGCCCCGGTGGAGGTGATGGCTTCCAGTTTAGCTTCAGCGGCGAGACGTGTCGTGGCGATGATGGTCGTCCGAGCTGCCATACCGGAGAGCAGCTTGCAGGTCAGCTCTATGGATGCCGAGGAGTCAACTACGACTCTCCGGGGTGTGTGTATCTCCCGGAATTTTCCTCGGACAGTGAGCGAGGGATCATCCTGTCTCACGGTGCCGATGCCGACCATTATGGCGTCGCTCTCGTTTCGCATACGGTGGGCGTGCCGGCGGGAAAGCTCATTGGAAATCCATTTCGATTCTCCGGTCGAGGTGGCGATTTTCCCGTCGAGGCTCACGGCGGCTTTGGCGGTCACGAGGGGAAGACCCGTCGCGATATACTTGTTGAATCCCTCATTGAGCCTTTCGGCTTCGGTTCGGAGAATGCCTCGGCTGACTTCTATCCCCTTTTTTCTGAGCATGCGCAGTCCGCGCCCACGGTGGGCTGGCCACGGGTCAGTCGCCCCGACGACGACTCGTTTGACGCCCGCCGCAACGATTCTATCCGTGCACGGGGGAGTCCGCCCGTACGTCGAACACGGCTCGAGCGTCACGTAAAGCGTCGAACCGGCGGCGGATTCACCGGCGCCGCGAAGAGCAATAACTTCGGCATGAGCCTCGCCCGGTCGTTTGTGCCAACCTCTCCCGACGATAACGCCGTCCTTCACAACGACTGTCCCGACGCGAGGATTGGGGCTGCTCGTGCCCTTGCCCCTTGCGGCGAGGCGAAGGGCAACTCGCATGAATTTCTCGTCAAGGGCCGTCATCGGTCTTGTTCCTTCCATGAACGCGCCGCCGGCGCCTAAGTGCTCTGGTTCATAAATTCCGTCACGCATTTTTTTTGACGGGATAACAGGATGGACGGGATGTTCTCAATCCTGTTGATCTTGTCAAAGAAACTCCTTTCGCACAGCATTACACGTCACCGTATTGGGGAACGCGTGTACTAAGCTTCCTCCGCCGGGGCCACTCTGCCCCACTCTGCACCTTTGCGTCTCTGCGTTTCATCCTCTGATACTGTTCAACCCAGAGGCGAAGAGACGCGGAGCATTTTCAGTTATTAGCCGAAAAGTGCCTGTGCGAAATCGGACGGAACAAAGGGCTCGAGGTCGTCGAGATTCTCTCCGATGCCAACGAACTTTATCGGGATGTCAAGCTCCTCCTCAATGGCAAGGAGAATGCCGCCCTTGGCTGTCCCGTCGAGTTTCGCCATAACGATTCCCGTCAAACCGAGCGCCTCGTGGAACATCCTTGCCTGCTGGAGCGCGTTCTGGCCGGTCGTCGCGTCGAGAACCAGCAGCACTTCGTGCGGGGCGCCGGGCATTTTCTTGCCGACGACACGCTGCACCTTTTTCATCTCCTCCATGAGATTGACTTTCGTGTGGAGCCTTCCGGCGGTGTCTATGATTAGGAAGTCCATCCCCCTCGCTGTGGAGGCTTCGGCGGCGTCGAAAGCCACGGCTGCGGCGTCTGCGCCGTGCTGGTGTTTGACGATGGAGGCGCCGGCTCGCTCGGCGAGGATAACGAGCTGGTCAATGGCGGCGGCTCGGAAAGTGTCACACGCAGCCACAAGGACTTTCTTACCATCATCGGTGAGACTCTTTGCCAGCTTAGCAATGGTCGTGGTTTTCCCTGTCCCGTTCACGCCGACGACGAGAATCACAGTTGGAGGCGACGCGGAAACGCTCAGCGGGACGCTTTCCGACCCGAGCGCGCAGGCGACATCCTCCCGAAGCCTTCCCAGAAGTGCGTTCTTATCGAGTCCCCTCTCGCTCTTGTAAACCTCCCGCACCGATTCCATCAGGCGTGTTGTCATTTTCACGCCCATGTCCGTTTGGAGGAACGTGGCTTCGAGTTGTTCGAGGAGCTCCTCGTCAATCTTACCCTTCCCGGTGAGAATCCTGACGATGCCGGAACTCAGACGGTCTCTGGTCTTTTTCAATCCGCGTCTGAGCTTCCCCAGCAGAGCTTTGCCCAAAAATCTCTCCTCTCTTGCACCGAACAGATGACCGCCGAATGCCACGATGCTTTCGAGCGGCAATGTCTTGCACTCCTCAATATTATAGCAAAATTATAGCAAAAGCGCGCCGTGTTGGGTAAAAGCATGATGAATTGCGTCTGGCCGCGTCTCCGTGGCCTGCCAGCTTGTCTTCTTTCGCTCTTCCGGCACGTGGCCGAGGCGCGATACCTGCGTCGAGCCAGCGACCTTGTCCTATAATGCAGAGCATCGGGCTTGGATTTTTGCCGGGCTTGAGCCGGCAGCACCCTTAGCCACCGGCTTCAGTCGGTGGTATCAGACACACCATGCTTTCTCTGAGGAGCCGGCTTCAGCCGGGCTTCTCGACCAGAGGATTCATCCGAATTATGCCGCGCAAATACGGCCTAACCCGATGAATTCAGGCGTGCAACCCGAAAATTGCAGCCTGATGATTTCCCGCCCCTGTCGGTTCGAGTTGGCGCATCCGTGATTCGGAGTATAATTGGCGCCCCGCGGCGACCGGGCTGCGGAGCGGTTGTTCAAACTGAACGCATCTGTTGGAGGAAAACATATCATGACAGCGCGTCCAACCTTATCGAGGCGAGCCTTTTTGAAAGGGGGACTCGCCGTGCCTTTTGCGCTGAAGCTCAGTCGCGGCAGGTCCATCGAGAAAGCCCCTCGCCCGAACATCGTCATCATCGTCTCCGACGACCAGGGCAAGCTGGACCTCGGCTGCTATGGGAACAAGTTTTGCACGACGCCAAACCTCGACTCACTCGCTCGCGAGGGCATGCGTCTGACGAACGCTTTCATTCCCACCGCCATCTGCACGCCGAGCCGCTCTGCGCTGCTCACCGGCCTTTATCCGCACCGAAGTGGAGCATACGGCTTTCGGAGCATCAAACCGGGCGTTCACACGCTTCCTGAGCTGATGTCAAAGGGGGGCTACCGCACGGGCATCATCGGCAAAGTGCACGTATCTCCGTTGAGCCAGTTCCCATTTGACGTGCTCGTGGGCGTCGGCGAGCTTGGATTCGGGCGCGACGTTGACAAATACGCCGCCGAGGTCGAAAAATTCCTCAAGAAGACCAACGACAAGCCCTTTTTCCTCATGGCCTGCTACGCCGACCCGCATCGTCCCTTCCCAAGAAAAGGCGTCGGGAAGGGAAGGGCAGCGGAGGTTCCCAACCCTCACGACTCGCGGAAGGTTCTCATCCCGCCTTTCCTTTTCGACACGCCGGAAACCCGCATCGAGCTCGCCCAATACTATGATGCGATTCGCCGGATGGACCGGGGGGTCGGTCTTGTCCTGAAAGCCCTTCGAGACCAGGGCAAAGAGAACAATACCGTCATTTTCTTCACCAGCGACAACGGCATGCCATTCCCTTTCGCGAAGACCACCCTTTACGATGCCGGAATCAACATGCCCTTCATCGTGCGCTGGCCGGGCGTCGTCAAACCAGCTTCTGTATGCGATTCCATGCTCAGCTTCATTGACATCTTGCCGACCTGCCTCGACATCGCGGGCTCACCCATCCCAAAAGGCATTGACGGCCGCAGCTTTGTCCCGGTTCTGCGAGGCGAAAAAAAGATGTTTCGAGATGTGATTTTCGCTTCCCATACCGACCATGCCAGAAAACCGAGAGTCCCAAGCCGTGCCATCCGAGCCCGCCGTTACAAGTATATCTACAACTTCCGTCCGGATCTCGCGTTCCAAAACAACGCCATGAACAGCCCCACGTGGAAATCCATCCTCAAGAAAGCCGCCACCGACCCGAAAGTCGCCGCCCGCGTACGCTCCTTCAGATTTCGCCCGAGGGAGGAACTTTATGATTTGAGAACTGACCCATACGAGCTGAACAATCTCGCCGGAGAACCTTCGTGCAACCGCATTCTCGTCGGGCTGCGAACGCAGCTCAGGGAATGGATGAAGGAGCAGAAAGACCCTTTTCTCCCGGAGATGATGAAATGAGACGATTCCGGCGACGATACTCAGGCTGATAGCGTCTTTTTCCCTTCCGAGGTGCAGCCACGCGGTAATCCCTCGGTCTCAGGGGGAGATGAAGTCCCCGCATAGAGCGCATAGAGCTCGGAGGGAGTATTTGCCTATCTCCGATGAACGGAGAGGACGGCCCCACTCGCGGCTGACAACCCTGGGGGTGGCTCCGTTTTCCCGTATGGCCAGCTTTCGGCTCTGTGTCCTCTCAAGGCAAAATGATAGCCTGGCGCTCGGATCTGACGAGGCGTCCTCGTGGCACGGGCGTCCCGCCCGTGAACACTCATGGGCAAGATGCCCATGCTACGGCAGGCGACGACGGAGTCCTTCTGATGCTTCTCTCTGCGACCCTGCGCCTTTGCGTTGTTCTCCTTTTCCCTTCTTTCCTCCGGTATCCCCCCAAGACTGAGGCCATACGCCACACCCCTTTCCGAGGTAGCCGACAGCTCAAAAATAGGGTATTATATAAGATGCAGGGAGGAGCTTGCAGAATCGCCTCTTTGGCCCCGTTCGTTCGGTGAAACTGAATCTGCATGTTGCCAACGACGATTGCGATTTCGAGAGCTATAAGGGAGGCGACAGAAGGCTACGCATCACCATGAACTTACGAGAAACGCCCATCTTCACTCCACCTCGGTTTTTGCTCATGGGGCGAGCCTCCCTGATTGCGGGAGCTGCGATCCTTTTTGCAGCCATCAACTTCTGCCCTGATTTGTTCGGCGCCTCCAAGATACTGACCTTCAGCGACTGCCCTTACGCGGAAACGCCCTTGCCACGGGACTACGGCAGCGACAAAGAAGTCTCACTGACCTGGGGTACCGAAGGGCGAACTTCCCCGCTGATTACCTCCACAGGCGAGTCGCCGTTTTCTGACCATTCGCTCGATGCAACGAATCGCTTCATCTTCGCCCAGGGGACATCGGTCATTCAGTTCAATCCCACCGTCCGAGTGACGAGGGTTTTCGTGAGAGACAATGAACCCGATTTCCTCGAGTACTCGGCTTCGGGATTGACGATAAGCGGGGAACTGCAATCTTCCCCCGTTTTTTCTGAAACCGCAGACTTCGTCCCAACGGTTGACAGCGGAATATGGATTGAGGTGGAGGGCCAGGGGGCGATAGATACCCTGCGTTTCATATCCCACGACGACCTCACGAAAAGTTATCTCGTAGATGACCTCGAGTTCGAAATCTACTCAGAGACGGAAGTCATCGCCCTTGCTGGGCTCAACCAATCGGTGTTGGAGGGAAGCACTGTCACGCTCGACGGGCGCGGCTCGGTGAACGCCGACTCTTTCTCCTGGGCACAGCTCAGATTAAGCGACGAACCGCAGGTCACACTTGCATCTCCGGCCGAAGCGGTGACCACGTTCATGGCTCCGCCAGTGCCGACGGCAGCCGTTCTGACTTTCGAACTGACAGCCAGCGGCCCCCTTGGCTCCGACACAGACCGGATTGAGGTCAAGGTCAACATCTCAAAACCTCCCGCGACGCCGCCGGAGGGTTTGACCGTCCTGCCCGGTGAAGCGGAACGGGCTTTGAGAGCAGTCGTGGAGTGGGCGGCTCATCCGGATGCTGCCAGCTACGCCGTCTATCGAGCAGAGGGCGCCCCCCAGAGCGATTACGTGAAAGTCGCGCCGAGCATTCCCCTGGCGGGATACGAAGATGATTGGTTAGAGGAGGGGAGCATCTACTTTTACAAGGTAGCCGCAGCGAATGGATTCGGGTTGGGTCCGCCTTCGGAGCCGGTCGGCTTTGTGGCGTGCCGCAATCTGGCCCTGGATGCCGACGCGCTCCCCATGGCCCGGATCATCAGCCCCACGGGCACAGGCTCCAAGGACATCGAGGTCATACGCGACGGAGTGACGCAGGAGAGTTACGACAGCTATCACGGCGGGGTTACGGAGAGTGAGGACTCGTACGGCTACCTGTGGGAGCAACCTCGCTACTTCGACACCATCGTTTACTACGAGGGAAAAAACTTCAGGGATGGCGGGTGGTGGAGCAGCCTGACCGTCCAGTACACCCCTGACGGAGAAAACTGGATGGAGGTCGAAGGGCTGACCATCTCGCCCGACTATAATTTTCAATATGGGCTGGATGGGCGATGCGACTATATGAGATTCCTTTTGACATTTGAGAGGTGTCAGGGCATCAGCGTTCGCATCTTCGGGGAGCCGGGCGGAAACGCCGACTTCACTTCCATTGCCGAGCTGGAGGTCTATGGCGACCAGGCGGCGAACATCGTCGTCGCGGACGCGGGGCCCGACCTCCGTCAGGAGGAGAGCACGCCAGTCACCCTCCACGGCGAAAACTCACTCAACGCAGAGGAACATTCGTGGGAACAAATCACATTGGGCGACGAACCGCAGGTGTCTCTCGCCGGCGCGGACACGCCTAATCCGACTTTTCTCGTGGAAGATGTTCCGGCGAATACGGTATTCACTTTTCGCCTCATGGTCATGGGCTTTCACGGCCCGAAATCTGACACCGTCCGAGTCACTGTGGTGAACAGAGAGCCGCCCGGGGTGACCGAAGGTCTTTCGGCGGCAGGGGGCGACCCCGCCTTCGGCGGGGTTGAGCTGTCCTGGCGACCGAATAACGACGCCACAAGCTATAACGTCTTGAGAAGCACCGCCCCGGCTGCCGGCGAGAGTGTCATCGCCTCCGGCATTACGACCGCATCCTACGTTGACGCCGACCCCGACCTCAAGCCCTACCACGCGTATTATTACCGCGTCGTCGGCGTGAACGACTACGGCGACGGGCCGACATCAACCGCCGCTTCCGGCACGCCCATAGAGAATCTTGCCATGTATCCTGACGCGCTGCCGATTGCCGCAATTCCGCATCCAACGGGAAGCGGCCAAAAAGACCTCGACGTCATCCGAAATGGAATCGTCCACGAGAAAGGATACGATAGCTTCGACGGAGCTAATCCCGCGGAAGAGGACTGGTATGGCTACCTTTGGAGCGACCCCGTTTACCCGGACACAGTTGTTTATACCATGGGCAAGAATTACCTTGATGGCGGGTGGTGGACGTTTCTCACCGTGCAATATACGACCGACGGCGAGACATGGCTTCAGACTCCGAACGTGACAATAACACCTCCTTACGATTCCGAGGATTATTACGCCGCACGACCCAATTACTCGCGCTATACGCTCACCTTTGATAGGGTGCGGGCGCTGGGGCTGAGAATCTACGGAAAGCCAGGGGGCATTGCGGAGTTCGCCTCAATCGTCGAGCTGGAAGTTTACGGGCTTGATGCCCCACTCGCTTGTACGAGGGAGCTCGTCCCGCTCTTCTATACTCCCGGTGGAACGGTTAGCATCGTCCTTTCCGTCGAAATCCACGAGCCGCCTCCCCCTGATTCGCTGACCGTCACCGAGCTTGTTCCCGAGCAAGCAAGCCTCGTAAATGCGGCCGGAGGAGACATCGCCGTTCCGGGACAAATCACGTGGAGCTTCGGCCCCGGCGAAATCGCGGAGATGCAGCTTGCCTATACCATTGCTATTCCACGCGACCATTCCGGAACGCTCTCCTTTCAGGGCTCGCTTTCCTATGGGGACGTGAGCGATCAGCGAATTCGCGGAGAAGATTCCCTCTATGCAAAACTTCCCCCCACCAGAAACCTCCGTCTGGAAATGACTCTCCTCGGACACCTGCGATGGTCGCCCGTGCTGGATGAAGGCGTCGTGGGCTACCACGTCTATCGGAGCATCAACGGTGAGGCGTATGAGGATATATCCGGGTTGCTCGCAGAGGCGTTTTTCGATGACGGCGATGTCGAGGAGGGGCCCGCTTACCGATACAAGGTCACAGTGGAGAACGCATCCGGAGTCGAGAGCGAGCTCGCCGAATCTGGAGCCGCTGGACCGGCGTCGGTCATCATGCGCCGAATCGAGTTCGAGGATTACGATTACGGACGGGGACTTTTCCCCGGCGGAGAGGGCCGCACCGGATTCCCCGCCCCGAGCAGCGACGACATATCGGGCGGCAACGACTATTTCTTCCATAATACCGACGCGACCAACGCCTACCGCCCGGGAGACGCCGTGGACATAACGGCTTTCGATGACGCCGGCCACTTCATCTGCGGCGCCGCGGAAGGAGACTGGTGGCGATTCAGCTTCGACCTCCCGCAAGCAGGATATATCAAAATAGCCGACCTGCGAGCAGCAAGTTCTGACGAGGCAACCTATGACTTCTTCTGGGACGATTTGCCCGCCGGAAAGTTCTCTTTCAACACCGGTGGCGAGGATACTTGGCGGACATATCAGATGGACATTCCCCCGTTCATGTCCTCCGAAGGCGTTCACACGCTGCGAATCCGCGCCGCCGCCGGCGTGAGCAGCGCAGACTCCTTCGGAATAGCGTTCGGCTGGTCTCCCCCGAAGAGGCAAGTGATTTTTGCGGACGATTTCGACAGGTACGCCACGTCCGACGAGGTTGTAACACTCGGAAAATGGGGCATCGTCAACGGAAGCGCTGAGCCGCAAGGCGCATGGCGGCTGTGGAACACAGGCGGGGAACCTCTCGCGGAGGATGAACCGGGGCCGGACTTCCCCGGCTTCGCTTCCGGCTACATGATTTCCAATGGCGACTTTGCCGGCGGAGTCCAGCTGGACGAGGAGCTTCTCTCCCCCCAGATTGACTGCACCAGGTACATCTGCGTTGCGGTGCAGTTTCTCGGCGCCATCAATATCTATGAGACCGACCCCGACGGCGACCTCCAGACCACCGACTTCGATATTTCGTTGTACGACGAGAAGACGAAATCGTGGTCCGAATGGGTGAACTTGTTTACGCGAGACCGCACCGGCGGGGATGATTTCTCCGCCATACCGAAATGGTTTGACATCTCATCCCTCGCCGACGGGAAGACAGTCAAATTCCGATGGCACTTCTACAACACAACCTGGGACTACTGGTGGGCTGTTGACGACGTGAGGGTCAGCGGGGAGAAGCGTCCTCCCCGAGTCATTTCCGCCGCTGTGGGCCCCCTCGGCTCAGTCACCCTTTCCTGGGAAAGTTTCGGGCAGGGACTCTATACCGTCGAGTTCTCCGACGACATTCTCGAAGGAACGTGGCAGCCGGTCCCCGGCGCCGACTGGCCGACTGTCGAAACGACCTGGCAGGGAGACGACCTTTCCGAGCAACGCCGCCGCTTTTATAGAGTCACGTCGGAATGAACCGTAAGGCCTTGGCTTTTCGACCCAATACTCGGGGAGACCGCGCGAAGAACCGACCGGACGTCTCGTCTTAGCGTTCCGATTCCTAAGTTCGCTGACGTATTTGCTCCGAGAGCATAACAGGACGCCCGGGATTTTGGATTTCAGATTTCGGACTGCCGATTCCGGCTCTCCCTTTAACCCCGAAAAGGGCCTAAAATTCGAGTAGTTTCCAGTAGTCTCTCGACGAGAGGGCATACTGGAATGCGTGTTTCGTTCCACTGCCCTGATTAGTATCGCGCTTCTAGCTGAGTTTTGGGCATATGATATCACAAATCTTGTCTTTTGTCAATAAGCTGGTGTCCGTGACTTTGCGGTGGTCTCGGGGATTATGCACGCGGAGTGTAAGGCCGACGCGCCGGCGAGGCGGGTCGGCGGCTATGCCATGTGATGGTCCTTTGGCAGAGGATGCCGCCATCCGCGTTCCTCAGTAAAAGCCTTATCGATCTCATCCAGAAATTGGGAAGGTAGGAAACCGCCCCTGTGGTCGTTTGCGGAGTCCGCGGTCTTCAGGGCGTAAGGGCAGATATCGCGGGGGCCCGAGCGGGCGTGGGAGAGGTACAGGGCTCTCCGGGCTCGCGTCATTGCGACATACATCATCCTTCTTTGCTCTCTTTCCTTTTCGGCCCCTTCCCCGATCTTTGGGAACGTGCCCTGCTCCAGCCCGATGACGAAAACGTAATCGGTAGTGAGGCCCTTGGCTTTCTGGATCGTCAGGATCCTGACGGGGTTGCCGCCGGTGAGGGACCGCGCGCGTGCGTCGTGCACCCATTCGGCAATTTCGGGGAACAAGCCCTTGGTGCTGGCCCAGGGGCGCAGTGCTCGGGTGGCGTTTGCGAGGTAGTCGTGCGGGTGGGCGGAGCGCTTCACCGACTCGAGCAGTTTCAGGACGTCGGCGAGGCATTCCGACTTGTGAGAGGCCTCGCGCAGGGCGGCGTACAAGGAGGTTTTGCGTTCCGCGGCGGCTTGCCATAGCTGGCTCACATTGGCCAGCAGGAGCTCCTTGTTGCCTTCCTTCTCCAACGGAATGGGCAGGTCGCGGTTCTGCAGAATCTTTTCGATGCATAGGCGCAGGGCCAGGTCATTCTCCGTATCCTGAAGCCAGTCCTTCATGCGATCGAGGAGAAACAGACCGGTCTTTTCGACGTCGACGTTGCACTCATAGGCTACGCGCTGTTTTCGCAGCTCGTTCTTGACAAGTGCAGCGCGTTTCATGGATGGGGTGAGGACCATCACTTCGTGGGACTGACTCAGCTTCTTGGCCTGGGCGGCGATGGAGCGCGCTTGCCGCACCGCGCTTGGAGAGTTAGAGACCAGTATCTTTTTGTCCTTCTTGACAATGCTGCCCAGGTTGGGTTTGCGTCGCCTATGGGAGCTGTTTTTGGCGATAAGGCTGAGGGCACCGTTCAGGATCGAGGGGGGGCACCTATGGCATTCGTTTAGCTCGCGCACCTTGGCGTGTTCGCCGAAATCGGTCTGGAAGCTCAGTATAAGTTTTGGTGAGCCGCCTCGGAAGCTGTAGATGCTTTGGTCGTCGTCGCCAACAGCGAAGAGACCTTCTTCTTGGCCATGGGAGAGGAGCCTTATCAGGTTGTACTGAGCCGTGTTGATGTCCTGGTATTCGTCAACGAGGAGGTAGGTGGCGTGCTTCTGAAGGTCCGCGCGCACATCGTTGCAGCCAGGGTTCCGCAGGGCCTCGACGGCGAGGTAGATTTGGTCGTCGTAATCGATCGCGTTTTGCCCTCGCAGGAGCCTCTTGTACTCGGAGCACACGTCACACTTGTCGCTCCTTATTGGCTGGCAATCCCCTAACTGCCTACAGTGCAGCACTTGTTTCGCCAGCGCTCTTTGCAGGCCGAGCAGGGATGCCGCGTCCGCCGCGATTATTTGGGTGGCGGTGCCGCTGGCAACAAGCCTGAATCCCTTGCGGAGTCCGACTTTTTGGCGGCATCTGTCTATGACCTCATTTCCGAGGCTGTGCATCGTGCGGATCCAGCTTGGCTGGCGTTCAGGGGCGACGTAGGTTTCCTGCTCCGCGTCATTGCTCAGCCGCTGGCAAAGCTCCGCGCCGGCCCCACGAGTGAATGTGATTGCGCTGATCTCCTCAGGGTCGGCCTTTATCTGTTCGCTCTCGATTAGGAACTTGATTCTTTTCGCGAGGGAGCGGGTCTTTCCGGTGCCCGGCCCCGCCAGGACCAAGATCGGTCCAGGGTACTCGCAGGCCGGGTCGTCTGGTGGGTGACTAGCGAGCGTATCTTCGGCTCGATCCCGCAGGTTCCTTTGCACACTTTCCCTTCCTCTCGGTTGGACCGTTTAAGATTACCAATCCGGCGCGGGGCAGTCAAGGTAAATCGTGAGGGCCTCTGACAATGGGAGGTTTATGTGCTGAACGTATCATGCTCGTGGTTCGGCGGTTGCGGGGAAACGGTGAGGGCGCTCGGGCGTCCGCGCTTTGGTCTGGCAATCGAATGAGGGCGTCAATCTCCGGGGTCATAGGGAGAGAGCCTCTCGCCGAATGTTCATGAGCAATGGTGTGTTGCGGTTCCTGAAATCCCCTGTGCGAATCACGAGGAAGGAAACGACTACGTCGTACTTGAGGGAGAGTTCTGAGGCGACGGGGGCCATACGCATCAGCTCCTCCTCGGCATCTTGGAAGTCCTCAAGGACGACCATGAGGTCGAGGTCGGAGCCCGGTTTCGCTTCGCCTCTGGCGTGGGAACCGTAGAGGACCAGCTTTTCGAGCCTGGGGCCGTAGATCAGGCGAAGGCGCTCGCGAATCTCGCGCACCATTTCGGGAATCCGGTTCCTTGTTTCCAAGTCATCTCTCTGTTGTCGTTCATCGTTCATCGTGCGAGCCCTTCCACGGTGCTACGGTGCTCGTTTATGGAGCGGTTGGCCAGGTCCTCGATTCGGTTCAGCGGCTCGCGGTCGAGCGGCCCCGGGAGAAGGAAGATCGCGTCCTCGACGTGAATTGCCTCGCACTCACGCCCGTCGGCTACTTCCTCGAATGTGTCCGGCATCGTCAGGAGGGAGTTCTGCCGCTTCACAGTTCCCGGGTACTTCATCTGATCTTCACCTGCGCTGGGCTCAGGATAGCAAAGCCGTAGTTGGCGAGTCAACGGAATTTCGGAATGGGAATGGGTTGGAGGGGCTTGACAGCGTGCGGGTACGTTGCAGTGGGTAAAAGCTTGCCCGGGGGCTGACGTCGGGCCGCCGTTCTGCGGGATTCGAAAATGCGCACAGAAGAAGAATGTGGACGTCTGCCCATTCTGTTAGGAATTCTTTGGACGGGATAACAGGATGTACCGGATTATATCCGGACTATCCAGTCAATCGTGTAAATCCTGTCTAAGATCTCCTCCTAATCCTGTGAAACCTGTCAGGATTTTTTTTGACAGGATAACAGGATATACAGGGTCCTACGAGAGTCAGGTATCTTTGCAAGAGGATAACAGGATGGAGAGGATTCTGGGAATCCTGCCTATCCCTGTGAAACGTTTTTGGCCTGTGCCGGCCTGTGATTTACTGGATGCTTCACGTCTCTGGAACAATCCCATCTATCCTGTTATCTCATCAAAACAGCTCCTTTCAGAACGGCATTACATCTCACCGTATTTGCGAATTGATGCACTGAGATGGGGATCATCTTCCGACTCGTGACGATGTGGGTCTATCTGTAATGACGACTGCGTGGTCGTCAATCCTGAAGTAAATGCCGACAACTTCTGTGACGTAGCGGATGGCGTCATAGAGGGGGACGTTTCTCAGGCGAAGGTCAATCCTGGGGGCCGCCTTACGCACCCGATCAACGATTACGATATTGACGTCAGCCTCCCTGGAAAGATAATCAAGCGCCTCCGTCAACTGGGCTTCCTCGAACCTCATCTCCGGCAGGATAGTGCGGCGGAGTTTTCCTTCGAGTGCGCTCTGCTCGCGCGTTCTTAGCTCCTTGACCTCCTCGAATCCCTCGACCACCTCGATCTGGTAGGCCTCGTCGCCAATCGCGATGTTCACGCCTTGCTTCAGGGGAAAAGGTCCGTACGTCGCGCCAGTCTCGACGTTGCGCAGTCTGAATTCGAGCGGCTTCCTGGGTACCTTGGCCCCCGAGGCGCCCGGCGTCTGTGACCGCGGAGTGGTAGCTGCGAACCCCATGGCTCGTCTGCTGGCAGGGGCGGGGGTCGGTGTGGTGGTGCGGCGGCCGGTTGTTCTACTGGTGGCTGCAAAGCCTCCGAAGGTCGGGGGTGTTTGGCCGGTGCGCGGTGGAGCTTCTGGCGTACGTGCAGCTTGGGACACTCCGCCTGCGAAGGCCGCAGGCGCTTCGGGCTCCGGCTGTTTAGCTCTTTCCGCGACGGCGCCTCCGTATCCCCCGGGTGCTTTGGTATCAGGGACTTCGGTTGTGATACCGTTTGCGACAACCAAGACTCCCAATGCGACAACGGCAATCCATGCGATTCTCTTCATGATTTTTCCTCCCTTTCATTTTGATTGGTTTGATCCGGTTTTGACGGTTTACGGGCTATGATGTTGAGGTATCCCTCACCTCCGTTTCGGGTTACGACGATCATCCGTCGCTCTATCCAATCGGTTTTTGAGTCATCCGCGTAAGTCGTAGCCATGCACATGATGTAGGATTTGGGATGAGGCACGGCGGGCGTGCTCTGCTGGACAAGCTGAGGTTTTTGGCCGCGGAATGCGATTATGGCTGCGACGGTCAGACAGGCGGCGGCGGCGAGAGCCAGGGCGGGGCGTAATAAGAGGCTTGTGCAAGATTTGTGAGTTTTAGGCGAGGGGGCGCCGGAGTGGAGGGCCTCCAGAACGTTGTGCTGAATTGCCGGGCTGAGCGTCAGCGAGTCGGTCTCCCGGCGAAATAGTCCGGAGAGTGACCGAGCGAAATCTTGCTCGCTGGCGAGGGCCTGGCGGCAGTCATCACAGGTTTGCAGATGTTCCTCAATGGAGGTCCGTTTCCTCGAAGGAAGCGATTCGTCCAGATATTCGTGGAGTAAGTTCTGACAACGCTTGCAGTTCATGAGTTTCTCCTATCGTATGTGCCAGTAGGACGGAAAAGGTTCAATTCCTGTGGAATCAGCTCGCGAAGGCGTCTTGTGGCGTAATGGAGGCGGGACTTTACGGTACCTTTGGTTAGGCCGATGTGCCGGGCGATTTCGGCGATTTTCATGCTTTCATAGTAGCGCAGGACGATGACTTCGCGGTGCGGGGGGGAGAGGCGCTGGATGGCGTCGGCGAGAAGGGACGAGGCGGCTTGTGCGTCGAGACGGTCTGGATTGGAGGGACGGGGAATCTGTTGGTCCGGCGGTTCGTCGGTGTAGATGATTCGCTTTCGCTTTCGATGATAGTGGCGGGTCAGGTTCAGGAGTATGCCGTGGAGCCAGGTGTAAAGGGCGGATTTGCCGCGGAACCGGCGGGCAGACCGTACAGCCAGAATAAGGGTGTTCTGAACCAGGTCTTCGGCGTCGGTCTCGTTGCCGCACAAGAGGTAGGCAGACCGAAGCAGCCTGTTCCCGTAGAGACGGACCAGTTCCTCCACAGCAGCGGGGTCTCCGCCCATCATCGCAGCGACTATCTCGGCCTCATTCATCACCTATGTGTGCCATATTGAGAGAAAAAGGTTCAAAGAATCTGGCGTTCAATCTCGCCCGCTTTCCCCGGGAAGGGGGCGGCTCAGACGCTGGAGGACGGACTGGATAGTGCGGGACTGTTCGGGAGTGAGTTTGCCGTTGCCGAATCGGACGAAGTAGTAGAGGTCGGTCACGATTCGCACATCGGAAAGGGGCTGTCTGCTGGCAGCGACCCTATCGGCGAATTCGAGTGGTGTATCGGCGGGTTGTTTGGTCATGCCTCTCTGTCTGAGAAGGCGGAGCATCTTTTCGTAGAACTTGACCCTGAGACGGGCGCGGCGGCCGGGCTGCCGCCCACCGGAAAGAAGACGGGACCCGGCGCCTCGCCTGAGCCGCACGATGGCCGCAGCGAGTGCCCCAAGCAGTGCGATGGCGCCGACGGCCAGAAGTGTGCGAAACAAGACGCTGCTTGTCACTCTACCGAGGACACGCGAGACAGCGAAGCTTGCGGAGAGAGCGCATTGCTTTATCGAACGATAAACCTTTTCCCCTCCGGCAACCACGAACCGAAAAGCGGCTTTTTGCCTGAACCTGCTGTACCCGATGACGCCCTCGGCCCATTGGTTTTCACAAACGCGGAAAAGGTTTGTCAACGGGGTGAGGAGAATGGAGAAGAAAGTCTCCGGTCTCTCGTGCTCGGGGAGGACCGGAGTGGGGTCGAAGTGCGTCCATCCCCTTCCCCTGACAAAGACCTCAGCCCAGGCATGAGCATCCAAGCGGCGCACAAGAAACGTTTTTCTTTCGGGGTCCCACCTCCCCGTGGAATATCCGTAAGCGAGACGGCTGGGAACTCCCAGTTCCCTCATAAGAATGACCATAGCCGACGCGAAGTACTCGCAATGCCCCGGTTTGTTTGCAAAGAGGAAGTCGTATAGGGGGCCTCTTCGTCCGGGCCTCTGCGTGAGGTCGAGTGAGTATTGGCAGTGCATGCTCAAGTAGTTTCGGACAGCCTGCGCCTTCTTGTAGTCGCTCGAGACGCCGCCAGTGACCTGCTTTGCAAGCTCCCCAAACCGATGATTCAGCTCTCGTGGGAGGCGCGTGTACAGCCTTCTCTTCTCTTCATCGAGGTCAGGCGGGCTCTCCATTGTGCGAGGAGCCGTGGGACGGCTGATAATCCACCGCGGAATACGAGAAAAGACCGTGTAAGTCAGCCTCCCTCCGAAGCGGTGCCGGCAATAGTAGGAGTCATCCACATTGCCGGCGATGTTGCTGACATCGGCTTCTACGGCTACAGGGGGAGTGAAAGCCGAGAAAATCGGCGCCTTGGAATACGTGTAAAAGAGGGTGTACTGCTGCGGGACGAGTTCGGGGTCTTTCCGGACGTCCTCGATGGAGTTGTACTTCTCGGAATCCGAAGCGGCGACGAAAAAGCGGCGCGATTTCCGGATGAAGATGTTCGCGGGCATATCAACCGTTGGGCTCGGTTTCGCACGCATGCTCGCGTAGCTGAAGTCCGGTCTCCGCCATCTCTTTCTCTTGGCGTCGTAGCGATGCATGGCCGCCCAGCGCCATAAAACCGTGTGAGGGGGATTCTGGAGCGTGGGAAAAGCCACCCTCATGACCGGCCGAGGGTCTCGGTTGATGATTCCCGCGATGTTGAGGTCAACATAATCCGATAGACCCGACGAGAGTCTTCTTCCGAGACTGCCGAAGAAGGTCTGGAAACTGAGGGGACTGTCGGAGGTCGCTGAGCGGGGGAAGGAAATGAATATCACCGCTGTGAGGAGCGCCACGATCCCCGATGCCAGCAACGTCCCCGTGAAAAAGCCCCTCGTCAACAGCCGCCCGCTGCGTCCCTTTCCGGCGGGGGCGACTACTGGCGCCGAGACGACGGCTTCTGGGGCCTTCAATTGCTTGCGGAAATGGAATAACGTCAATGCCCACATCGCAACAACAAGGTAGAGCAGGACCAGCGGAAGAACATATAACTCCACAGACACACCGGCGCAAGACACGAACTGGAAGAAGCTCAGAACGAACATGTGAACGTAGTCTCTGTCGGCCTTGGCGTTATACACCTTGAAAATCTGGAGGAAAATTGAAAGTCGCATCGCCGTCATGGGAATGCGAACAGTGACATCCTCCCCAGGAAAAACTTCTGAGAAAAGGTCGTAGCAACACCACGCCAGAAAGATAAACGTAAGAATGTACCAGGCGGCGGAGTAAGCTCGGTGGCGGAAGAGCCGGCCGGGCGAGTGCTCACGCTCCGAAGGGCCAATGGCGTGCTCCGCTGACCCAAAAGCGGATGTCCCGCTATGAATTTTACTTTCCCACAAGAAAAAGCCGACCACAAGAACTGGGATGACGATAAGGGGCTGGGGCGCAGGAAAGTAGCCGGTCAGCAATATAGCAACAACCCCAAGAAACACCATGGCGAACGTCAAGATTTTCAACCACATGTTAAGACGGCTCGCTTCCACTCACATTCCCCCCGTCTTTGCGCCATCGAAAACGTGGGAGAAATTCCCGATGTCGCGGGGTTTTTCCTCGCAGTACACAAGCAGGCCGATGCCCGATTCCATAATTCCCGGCGAGTAGAAATCAGTGGACGCCTCCTCCCCAGTCTTGGGCTCGATTAAAGCGAGATGCTCGAGGATTTCGTAGAGCTGCTCGTCCCCTTCGCCGTAAGGGATTCCCTTATCCCCGGACACCAGCTTCACCTTGTACCCCCTGTCTATGAAAAACGAACAAAGGGAGGCCGCAAGAGTGACAGCCGATTCGAACTTTTCCCTCGAGGACTCGTCTATCCTGTGGAGGAGGTTGTCGAACACGACGCACACCTTGAGATTCTCCTCACGGCAATACTTGGTGACCACGAGGTCTCGCGTCTTCGCGGAGAGCTTCCAGTTGATGAATCGCGAATCATCATCGTTCTGATACTTTCTGAAGCCATAGAGGTCCGTGCCCAATCCGGGCCTATTAACCTGATCTTCTATCTCGGAGATGATGTCCCGGAGGAAATGGAGATTGAGCTTGACGATGCGGGGGTAAACGACGATTGTCTCGGGCTGCGTCGCCACATACCCCTTGAGAAACAGCTCGACCGGATAGGTCGTCGCGACCCTGATGCCGTGAAAGGTGTGCCTGCCTCGCCTCTCGATGAGGTACTTATGGGCGACGCAAACGGATGATTCCGCGGGGAGCTTCGGGACGTACCGCCCTTTCAACTCCCTCTGGTTGAAGATGTTGCTGACCATCAGGGAGAAGGAAGAAAACAATTTCTTATCGTTGGTGACCGTCGTTTGTACAACAAAAGGTCTGCCGGAAAAAATGTGCTGGGGGATGAGGCGGGCAAACCGCAGGCGATGCAGACTGATAGTCGCCACAACCGACGAGACGAGCATGAAGCTCACCATGAGGGAGAAGACGAGGTAGATGACGTTTCTGCCCGTCGTCAGTGCCGCAAAAAGGATCACCCCAGAAAACAACAGCAACGCCTTGCCCCAGCTTGTCAGCCGAAGCACACGAGATTTTTTCTTGCGGTGACCTCCCATAGTGACCTCGGTTCTGAACCTGGGTTGCTCGAACATTTAGCCCACGGTCGCAACTTTCGAAGCGCAGCCGAGCAACATGCTCACCAACCCTCTCTACTCGCACAGTATAACCCCAAAGTTGCGGATTTTCAAGGGTGCGGTTGCGTTGGGTGTGGCTACGTTTAAGTGGTAGAGAACTCGCCCTTGGTTTGTTTGTTCCGCGTCGCAGAACTCGGAGTGAAGAACCGCAAGTCAAAAACAAGATGGACAGGACGTTTGGCTTCTTAGCGGGAGAAATGGGACGGGGGAGACCTCTCGCAAAGACGCGAAGACGCAAAGGATATAAGAAAGAATCGAGGGCGAGACGCCCTCGAGACCGCCCCGCCATGGCGGGGCGGCGTTACACTTGGCAAGATCACCCACTCAAATGTAGCCACACCCGTTGCGTTGGGTGTGGCCGCGTCTCCGTGGCGTGCCCTCACGCCTCGTTTTGAACCTTTCCCGTCGCACGTTGACGCCGTGGATCGGTGCCCTCTGTCCCTCTATCATAGAATGGAAAGGGCCACCGCCTCCTTTTCGCCCGCCCTCGGCGGGCGCCCCAGTTAGCCACCGGCTTTAGTCGGTGGTATCGGATACGAGATTCTTCTCGTGACAGCCGGCTTCAGCCCCGCCGAGGCGGGGCTTCTCGGCCAGAGGATTCATCCGAATTACGCCAGGCAAATACGGCCGCACCCGTTGCGTTGGGTGCGGCTACGTTTCAGTGGTGAGAGAGTTCGCTTTCGCTTGCTTGTCGCAGGCTGCGTGTTTCCGAGGGACGAACCGGGAGGGTGACGCAAATCCGGTCCCTCACCTCTCTGTGTGCGGATAGGCGTGGCACGGGCGTGCCCGCCGTCGGCAGGGTCGCCGTCCCGCACGTGGGGATCATGGGCAAGATGCCCATGCCACGGCAGGCGGCCACGGAGTCCTTTTCACCTTCCTCTCTGCGACTCTCCGCCTTTGCGTTACCCCTCGCTTCCCTTTTTCCCTCCGCCGCCTTCGCGGGGTATCCGCCCGAGACTGAGGCCATACACGAGACGATTGAAAAAGGCTGCATCTGCTGACATATTTTGAGAAAATGCTTGTTTATGGAATGGAGAATATTACTATTCTTCGTTGTCCTACTGGATACCGGCGTTTCTCGGCAAGCCACGCCCGCTGGACGGGCAAAACAATGTTCATTGAAGGCCGCGCCCCTGTGCTGTGGGACAAGGCCAAAATCTATCTCGTAACCCAAGGAGGGCATAGTATGCGAAAGGGTAAGGCAGTAACACGTCGTCAGTTCTTGAAAGGCTCGCTTGGCGCCGCGGCGGCCTTTACGATCGTGCCGAGGCACGTTCTGGGCGGCCCGAGCCAGGTGGCGCCGAGTGAGACCTTCGGCGGTGCCCTGATCGGCTCCGGCGGTCGGGGACCCGGGACGTTCTCCGACCTGAAAAACAGGCACAAGCTCGATGTGAAACTGCTCGCGAGGTGTGACGTGCGCTTCGCGAACAGGGCCGACAACAAGACGATTTACACGGACTATCGCCGCGTCCTGGAGCGCAAGGACATTGACATCGTGGCCATCGCCACACACCCGGGCTGGCACGCATTGATCTCTATTGCCGCCATGGAGGCCGGCAAAGACGTGCTTTGCGAGAAGCCGATGACGCGATTCATCGCCGAAGGTCGCGCGGTCGCCCAGGCCGAGAAACGCTACGGACGCATTTTCCAGGTCGGAACCTACGGCCGCTTCGGGGCGGACCGGAAAATCCATAAGCTCATGGCCAGTGGACTACTAAAGAAGTGTCCCGCCGTCATCATCCAGCGCGGCGGCGTGAAGGTTGCAGAGTGGAGTGGCAAGGTGCAATACGACGTCAGTCCACCGCCCGGCTGGCTCGACTGGGACATGTACTGCGGCCCCGCTCCACTGCGCCCTTATCATCGCCATCGCTTCGGGGGAACCCACCGTGGCTACTGGGACTACGAAGGCGGTGGACTGGCCGACATGGCGCAGCATCACCTGGACGGTTTCAACTACCAGTATGCCAAGGACTACACCAGCCCGGTGAAGGTTGATGTCTATGCCCCGCCGGCACACCCGGAAGCGTGCGGCATGTGGGGTTGGGTCGAGTTCCAGTACGCCGATGGGCTGACCCTCGTGCTCGACAGCGGTGAATGGGGCGAGCCTTACAACCGCAAAAAACCCCGTGCTGTGGGTGAGGCGGATTTGAGCCCAGCGGACAGGGAGAAGCTCGCGCAAATGCCCGACCCCAAGCCGCTCGTCGGTTTCGGGGAGGCCGTGAAGACCCGCAAGCAAGTCGGCGGACATGCCGAGGCCGCTCACCGCACGGTCACCCTATGCCACCTGGCGAACCTCGCTATCCGCACGGGACGCAAGCTCCGCTACGACCCGGTCAAGGAGGAAATCATCGGCGATGAGGAGGCGAACCGATTGGTGTATCAGCCCATGCGGGCTCCGTGCCGCCTGTAAACCGAACCATGCCGACAATACGAAAGGAATACAAACATGGCAGTGTCGGATAAACTCAAGGCCCTGGTCGCTCAGATGCCCGATGCGGACGGCCGGGGGATGTACACCACTAACATTGACAAAGACAAGATCGAAAAGGCCGTCGCGGCGATTTGTGCGGGCGGCCGAGAGAACGTGCAGGGGGTCATCGAAATGCTGGGCGAGCCCGGCAGCACAGAGAACGCCAAACCGCATTACGCCCTGCACTGTGTGCTCAACCGTGCGTTAATCGTCGGGGACGAGAAAGCCCGCCGAGAATTCTGCGAGACACTCGCCGCCAATCTAAGCGGCGGTCTGTCGGCCTACAACAAGGGCTACCTCTGTCAAGAGCTTCAATGGGCTGGTCGAAAAGAGGCGGTGCCCGCGCTCGGCAAGCTGCTGACTGACAAACAGCTCTGCGACCCGGCAGCCATGGCGCTCGTGGCCATCGGCGACGGCGCCGCTCAACAACTCCGAGCAGCGTTGCCGAAAGCCGAAGGCCGCTGCCGGCTCGTAATCGTCCACAGCCTCGCAGCGTTGGGCGACACGCTGTCGGCGCGCGCCTTGATGCAGGCGCTGAATGATCCCGAGCGCGACGTGCGGCTGGCCGCCGGGGCCGGGCTGGCTAAGATCGGTGATGCGCGTGCCTCACAGGCATTGCTCAAGGCGGCGGGGGTCGAGCCGGGCTGGGAGCGGATCCAAGCCACCAAGCACTGCTTAGTGCTGGCCGAGCGACTGATGGCCGCCGGAAACAGGAGGCAGGCAGTGAGAATCTATCGCCATCTGCGTGACACGCGGACCGACGCTTCCGAGCAGTACGTGCGCGATGCGGCGAAAAAGGCACTGGTTGCCCCCACAGGAAGGTAGCGGCCAGGCGCCAATGCTCTGTGCGGTAACGCATTAGGGTACTGGAGAGTTCTTGCGCATTGGAGCGAGAAGAGGTGGCCTGCTGTGAAATCCAGCGAACCCGAGGTCGTGCTTTGTGGATTGACGGAGAAAAAAGCTGCGGAACTTGCCCCATCGGCTCTCGGACAATGCGGTTGCGAAACATTCACAACTGCACGTTTAGCAAAAGCACGAAGGGGAACTCTGTCGAAATTGAACCGTCGCCGTTTGCGCAATCAGTTACAAAGTCGAGGTGTAGAAGCTCCACTTGAGCTCACCGCTTGAGCTCGATTCTGTAAAACTTGCAGGGAGATGAGCCATCGGAATCGGTCCAAGTGGTTGATTGACCTCCGGATCCGACCGTGTCCCCCTCGATCCATTCGCCAGTCAGCAGGTCAGTGCGCCAGTAGATGGTGTAAGTGTGTTCAGGGCGGCTGTTCCATTTAAGCCCAAGTCCGGCGCCGGACGGCTTGATAAGCTCGGTGACGCTGAGGACGAAGCGATACTCGCAGGCTCCCATGTCCACGATTGCCTCGCCGTCTTGATCACCGTCCAGGATGCGGGGCTTGCCGTCGAGGTCAACGCTCTCCGACATCCAGCCCTGGTTGATGCCGGCGTCAATGCAGGGCGAAACCGACTGGAGGCGATAGTTATTGTCCGCGCCGTCCGGGTCAGTGAAGATCGGGTCATCGGCGATGTTTCCTTGGCCGCCTCCCGTCCAATCCTGGATGCAGGAAAAAGCGGGGACGCTCGAATCGTAGAGTTGGTCGCCCTGCGAAGCCCTGTTTGCCCAGATGATGCAGTTCTGGACTGTCCCGCAGCAGTAATCGAGACCGCCGCCGCAATAGCCGGCCGAATTTGCGACGATGGTGTTGTTCACGATTGTGCCATCGCAGGAGTAGAGGCCGCCGCCATTCCACATTGCCCAGTTCCCGCTGATGATATTGTTCTGGATCGTGGCGAGGCAGTTATCGAGTCCGCCGGCTCGATAACCGGCGAAGTTTCCGGTGATTCTATTCCTCTCGATCGTCCCGTCACAGCCGTACAATCCGCCGCCGTACATATCGGCCGAGTTCCAGGTAATGATGTTCTTCAGGATGTCCCCGTGGCAGCGTGCCAGGCCCCCGCCGTACATCTCGGCGAAGTTGGCGGAGATGGTGTTGCCCTGAATCGCTCCATCGCAACGAGCGAGTCCGCCGCCGTAACGAGCCGAGTTGTCGGAGATCGTGTTGTTTTCGATGGCGCCGTGGCAACCATACAACCCCCCGCCGTAATTGGCCGTGTTTCCGGCGATGACATTGTTCTCCAGGATACCATCACAGCTATGAATCCCGCCGCCATTGGCGTCGGCGGAGTTTCCGGTGATGACGTTATTCCGGATCGTGGCCTTGGTCCAATTCCCGTGAATCCCCGCGCCATCCTCCGCCCTCCCAGCGCGAATGGTGAAGCCGCAGAGTATACAGTCTTGGCTTTCAGTGCCACGAAGCCTCACGACGGAGCCGGCCTGATTGCCGTCAATGATAGTATTGGCAACTACGTCGGGATCGAGGTAATCGGTGCTGCAGAGGATGATTTCCCTTGCCTTCAAATGGATATTCTCAACGTAGATTCCTTGAGCGACCAGCACGATGTCGGCTTCGGAGGCGGCGTTAATCCCCTCGCGGATGGTCTTAAAGGCGGTTTGCGGGGATCTCCCGTCGCGCGACTCAGAAACCGAAGCGTCCACGTGCCAGGCCGGAGGCGGCCCGTGCGTCGGGTCACGCCCAAGACGGTATTCTTCGATGTTGGAGGAGAGGTCGCGGTCGGGGTCGTCCCCTGGTTCCTGGCGGAGGTCCCCAAAGAATTGGATTTCCCAGTCATCTGGCAGCCCATCGTGGTCGCTATCGGGGGATTTAGAGGCAGCCTCTGGCGTGTTGCCGTATGCTCCCATGTTGACTCTCCCCCCGTTGGGGTGCGGCTCGTTCGAGAAATCGGAGGAGGGATCGCCGGCGTCTATACAGGGCGAGCAGGAGCTAAGATGGAAATCGCCGTTCTCGGCATCAACGAAACGTGGGTTGAAGGCAATATTCCCCTCGGCACCTTCGGTCCGGTCCTGGATGCAGGAATAGGTTGGATGGACCGACTCATATAGGTGCGACCCACACCAGGTTTTATTTCCCCAGATGATGCAGTTGCGGATGGTGCCATGGCATTCGCAAAGCCCACCGACCCCCCAGCCGCCGATCTCCCCAGAGCCTGGATTGCCTACGATCGTGTTGTTCTCGATGGTGCCGTGAGAAGCAGCGATTCCGCTGCCGGCATTTCCCGTGATCACGTTGTTCTGGATTGTGCCGTTGCAGGTGGACAGCCCGTGGCCCGAGTTTCCGGTGATGACATTATTCCGGATGATGCCATCGCAATGGCCGATGCCCCCGCCGTCGTTGTCAGTGATGACGTTGTTCTGAATGGTGCCGTGGGTATGGCTATTCGACGCGCCCCCGGAGATCCCGCCGCCCTCCTCGGCGCTGCCGTTTCGAATGGTGAAGCCGGAGAGGACGCAGGTTTCGTCCTGTGTCCCAGAGAAGGTGATGACGGGGCCCCGGCCCCCGGCGGGGTTGCCTTCGATAATTGTGTTGGCGACCATGTTTCGGTCTGATGGGTCAGTAGTCCTCAGGACAACGTTCTTGCCCTCAAAATTGATGTTCTCCCTGTAGAGCCCCGGATAGACTATATCTCATCCGCGTTGTCGGATTCAGAGAGAGCAGCCTGAATCGTCTCGTACCCCAGCGCTTTGGCCAGGTTCTCGACGAGGGTGTCCGCTGCGGTCGTTGGGTCCCAGGCGTAACGGTACTCGGTGATATTGAGAATGTGGTCTTCGTCCCTGTCCCCCGCGCCTCCCTCATCCAGGTCACCAAAGTAGTGCACCTCCCAGTCGTCGGGCAAGCCGTCGGAGTCCGTGTCCTCGAATCGGGATCTGGGGGTCGCCTCTGCGGTGTTTCCATAGGCACCTATGTTCACACGTCCGCCGTTGGGCCCCGGCTCCTTCGAGAAGGGAGAAGACGGATTGCCCGCGTCTATGCAGGGCGACCAGGGGGTCAGGTGGAAATCCCCATTCTCGGGATCAACGAAACGTGGGTCCAAAGGAATGTTGCCTTCCCCGCCCCCGATCCAGTCCTGGATGCACGAATAGGTGGGTTCAACGCACTCCCAAAGCTGCGCGCCCTCGCGCGCCCGGTTTGCCCAGATGACGCAATTCTGTATCGTGCCGTGGCAATCATACAGCCCACCGCCCTTAGCCTGCCAGCCGGTGGCGCAGTTGCCAGAGATGGTGTTGTTCTGGATCGTGCCGTTACAGGCTGACAGCCCACCGCCGTTAGCCTGCCAGCCGGTGGCGGAGTTGCCAGAGATGGTGTTGTTCTGGATCGTGCCGCCGCACGCGTACAGCCCGCCGCCGCGCCAGGCCGAGTTCCCCGTAATCACGTTGTTCTGGATGGTGCCGTCGCAGTCAGTCAGCCCGCCGCCGCCGAACCAATAAGCGTCTGCCGAGTTGCCGGTGATCATGTTGTTCTGGATGGTCCCGTTGCAATCATAGAGCCCGCCGCCGTCGCTGGCTGAGTTTCCAGTGATGATGTTGTTCTGGATGGTCCCGTTGCAATCATAGAGCCCGCCGCCATAGACCGCTGAGTTTCCGGTGACCACGTTGTTCTGAATCATCCCATCGCACCCACACAGCCCACCGCCCTTAGCCTGCCAGCCGGAGCCGGAGTTCCCGGCGATGACGTTGTTCCGGATCGTGGCATGCGTCCCATTGCCCATAATTCCGCGGCCGTTGCGGATCGTGAAGCCGGAGAGGACGCATGCTTCGTCCTCTGTCCCGGCGAAGGTGACGACGGGGCCCAATCGGCCGCCGTCAATGATCGTATTGGCGACCACCTCTGGATCCGTTGGGTCGGTGCTCCTGAGGACAAGGTTTTTGCCGCCAAAATCGATGTTCTCCTCGTAAACCCCGGGATGGACTACGATCTCATCTCCGTCGTCGGATTCGGAGAGGGCACCCTGGATTGTAGGATACCAGGCGCCTTTCGTCGCGTTGTTGGCACGGCCTTCCGCCGCCGAGATCGGACTCCTTGCGTAAAGATACTCGGTGATGTTAGGAATGAGATCGCCATCGGGATCGCCATCGGCATCCTCTTTCAGGTCTCCGAACCAGTGGACCTCCCAGTCGTCGGGCAGGCTGTCGGAATCCGTATCCGGGAATTTAGAGGCAGCGTCCGGGGTGTTTCCGTAGGTCCCCATATTGATTCGCGCGCCGTTGGGCTCCGGCTCGTTGGAGAAATCGGAGGAAGGGTCTCCTGCGTCTATACAGGGCGACCAGGACCTGAGATGAAAATCGCTGTTCTCGGCATCAACGAAGTATGGGTTGAAAGCGATGCACGCTTGCCCTCCGCCGGTCCAGTTCTGGATGCAGGAGTAGGTGGGCTCGCTGGATTCATGCAACTGCGGGCCCTGCGCGGCCCTATTTCCCCAGATGATGCAGTTGCGGATCGTGCCGTCGCAGCCGTCGAGACCACCGCCGGAATAGGCGGAGTTGCCGTAGATGGTGTTGTTCTCGATCGTGCCATGGGACCCCATCAGCCCGCCGCCGCGGTAGGAGGTCGAGTTGCTGGAGATGACGTTGTTCTGGATGGTGCCGTCGCATTTGGACAGCCCGCCGCCATACCCCGCGCCCACTATGCTTTCACAGATGCCTATCGCTGAGTTACCGGAGATCGTATTGTTTTGGATGAGGCCATCGCAGTCAGAAAGCCCGCCGCCCGACCAGGCCGAGTTCCCGGTGATGACGTTGTTCTGGATGGTGCCGTCGCAATAGGCCAGCCCGCCGCCGTCCTCATCGGCCGAGTTGCCTGTGATGACGTTGTTCCGGATCGTGGCGTGGGTGTGAAGCTGCTCCGTGCCGGCGCAGATACCGCCGCCGTACTCGGCGTTACCGTTGCGAATGGTGAAGCCGGACAGAACCGAGGTTTCGTCTTCGGTGCCGGAGAAGGTGACGACGGAGCCGGCTTGGTTGCCGTCAATCAGGGTGTTTGCGACGACTTCGGAATCGAGGGGATCGGTGCTCGGGACGATAATGTTCTTGCCCTGGAAATGAATGTTCTCGACGTAGGTTCCCCGCGCCACGGTTACGATATCTCCACCTGATGCCGCGTCTATTCCCTCCTGGATCGTTTTGAAGGCTTTTTCCCATGAGGTCCCGTCGCCGGAAGATTCCACCGAGGCATCAACATGCCAGAGCTTACCCGCCCCTACCGTTGGGTCCCACCCCCAAAGGTACTCCAGCAGGTTAGGATAAAGATCACCATCAGGGTCGTCGTCACCGGCCTGAGCGAGGTCGCCGAAAACCTCCAGCTCCCAGTCATCGGGCAGTTCATCAGCGTCTATGTCGGGGGATTTCGATGCCGCTTCTGGCGTGTTGCCATAAGCTCCCATGTTGATCCGGCCGCCGTTCGGCTCCGGTTCTTCCGAAAAAGGAGAACCCGGATCGCCCGCGTCTGTGCAGGGTGACCAGGAGCCGAGATGGAAATCGCCGTTGTCGGCATCGACGAAATACGGGTGGTAACCGATATTGCCTCGCAGAGACCCGGCCCAGCCCAGAATGCAGGAGTAGGTGGGCGTGGCCGAATCGCACAGCTGGAGAGGCGCCTGGCCCGTGTTCCCCCAAATGATGCAATTCCGGATCGTGCCCCGGCAATCATAGAGCCCACCGCCGCCCCCGCTCGCGGAGTTGGCTGTGATTGTGTTGCTGTGGACGATGCCGTGGCAATAAGCCAAACCTCCGCCAAACTTGGCCGAGTTGCCGGCGATCACGTTGTTCTTGATAATGCCGCCGCACTTAGAGAGCCCGCCGCCATAGTCCGCCGAATTGCCGTAGATGAGATTGTTCCGGATAAGCCCATCGCAGTAGGTGATCCCCCCGCCGCTTGAGGTACTCGAGTTTCCGGTCACGATGTTGTTCTGGATCACAGCGTGGTTGGGAATGCCGTATCCGCCAGAGATTCCCCCGCCGTAATAAGCTCTGCCATCACGAATCGTGAAGCCGGCGAGGACGCAGGTTTCGTTTTCCGTGCCCGCGAAGGTGACGACGGACCCGGATTGGCTGCCGTCAATGATGGTTTTGGCGACGACATCCTGGTCAAGGGCATCGGTGCTGGTGAGAGTGATGTTTTTGCCTTTGAAGTGGATGTTCTCGACGTACGTGGACTCGGCGACGATGAGGGTATCGCCTTGGGCTGCGGTGTCAATCCCTTTCTGGATTGACGCGAACGGTTCCAGGTGTGTGCCTGGATTGGAGTCCGAGCCCAAAGGCGGAGGGGCAATGCACCACGTTGTTGCGACGCACGCCGCCTGGAAGACGCAAATGGACAGTGCAGTAGCGATTATCCCCATTGTTTTCATGTTCTCTACCTCCCCAATGCCTTTGCCTGCCTCCGGCGGCTGCTGAGGAAAACGTTCGCCCAAGCTCTTCAGCGGCCCCGCTGCACCAAGGACATTGTAACCGATTCACGCGAAAAAGTCTCCGGAAAGTAAGAGTGTGGCCGCGTATCCGTGGCATGCCATGACCCCCTCTTTCGCTCTTCGCACAGGTGGCATTCATGTGGTTCCTATGTCGAGTCTTCGTCTCTACCCCACAATTCAGGAGAAGAGGATAGCATTTTAGCCGGGCTTTAGCCGGCGCGAACCTTAGCCACCGGCTTTAGTCGGTGGTATCGGATATAACGCGCTATCCCTCGGGAGCCGGCTTCAGCCGGGCTTCTCGACCAGAGGATTCATCCGAAATATGCCACGCAGATACGGCCGCACCCAAAAGTAACGCCTCAGTCTCGTGTGGAAACCCGCCTTGGCGGGGGAGGGAAAAATAAGTTAACGGTAGAGTAGGGAGGGCCGTGGCCCTCCCCCTCATCAAACCGGACGTGCGGATTTCCCGCATCCGGCTTTCCTGGAAACTCTCGCCGCAGGCATGCACAGGCCCTCACGAGCATGGGCTCACAGGTAGATCAGCCCCATTCGGGCAAACTGGGCATAATAGGTTGTCCCTGCCGGAGGACGCCACGGGCGTTGGCTTCGCCTGGAGAGGTGCCGATACAGCCGCTTCCGTACGTAGCCATTGATCTGTCGGAACGCCTTGCGAGGGTAACCCCACACAAAGTAGTTCGACCAGCCTGTCAAGTGCTCATTGATCTCGCCGACCAAAATCGGGATCGGCTTGAAGCACATTCGGGCGCTGGTCATCTCACGTAATTTCTCACGCTCGCGGGCCAGCGCCTTCTTCGAGGGCATCACGTTCAGGTAACGATGGTCGCGACCGTACAGGTCGCGGTCGTACCGGAAGGTGTACCCCAGAAAGTCAAGGCTCTCCCCTACCCGACGCAGGTTTACAACTCGCGTTTTCTCCCGATTGATCTCGAGTCCTAACCACCCTTCAATCTTCGCCTCGATCCATCCGGTGATCCGTTGATCAATATAGCGCGCCAGCACTACGAAGTCGTCGGCATAGCGCACCAGTCGGGCCTTAGCCCAATGAGCTGCGCCATCACCCTTCTGGAACACTTTGTCGAACCAATGCAGGTATATGTTGGCGAGCAAGGGCGAAATCACTCCCCCTTGCGGGACGCCCTTGTCGGAACGCGTCCCCATTGAGCACGCGCCGCCACCCTTTTTCTGCTTTGATTCGACTACCGGCGCCTTCAGCCACAGCCGGATCAGTCTCAGCACATGCCGGTCGCTGATCCGCATCCGCAGGCACGCCATCAACTTCTCATGGGGTATCGAGTCGAAGTACCCTTTCAGGTCGGCGTCGTATACCGCGCACAGTCCCTTGTTGAGTTGCCGCCGGATCTCCTCCAGTGCGTCGTGCGCCGAGCATCCAGGTCTAAACCCGTAGGAGGAGTCCTCGAAGTCCGCCTCGAAGATAGGCTCCAAAATTAGTAGGGTCGCCCTCTGTACCACTCGGTCTCGCACCGTAGGGATGCCCAGCGGTCGCATCTCACCATTTGGCTTGGGAATTAGCACGCGGCGTACCGGATGGGGCTTGTAGGTCTTGGTGCGCAACGCCCGCTGTATCTTACCCAGAAACGCTGCGACACCGCCCTCACTCGCCTCAATCGCCTCAATGGTGACTCCGTCCACCCCGGGTGCGCCCTTATTGGCTCGCACCCTCGCCCACGCCGCTTCTAACGTATCGTTACGGCTGATGTGTCCGTACAGCGTGTAGAAGCGGAACTTGGGTTCCTGCTTGGCCTTTTGGCCCAGTTTCCGTCTCAAGGACGAAAGTCTTGGCGGCAGGTTGTTATCCAACCTTGCGCCGTTTTCCGTAGTAGGCTTTTCCAATCGGCTTTCCTCCTGTCTTACGTAAACGTGTTTCCAGTAGGGTCCCTTCGCTCCACGGTGATTAGCCGCTTCCTTGCTACTACGAACCCCTCCGACTCCCGACGAAGCCCTCCGGTGGTTATGTCTTCCCACCGTCCGTTGAGGCCATCACCCTCGCCTCGCCGGGGCTCCCAGGTTCCTCGATTGATCTGTCCGCGCGCGCTGTCCCCAACCACCCCGGGAGGCCCGATGGCTGCTTATGCTCGTTGCTTCGCCACCGGCGACGGGCTTCACCGCTCTCTGGCGGGCTGGCCGCTCTCCACTTGCGTAACGAGGCCGAATCGGGTTCGCTTTCGCTACGGCTCGCGCGTTCGCTCAGCGGGGCTTCGACATCGCGGATCACTCCGCGGGCCGCCCGCTTTGCTACCTGTTGAACGAGCAATTAACAGGGCAACCTCCTTTCATGTTGCAAGACCAACCAGTCTTATCCTGGCGCACCAAAGACGCAGAGAAGAAGATGAGAAGGACCCCGTCGTCGCGTGCCCTTAGTACAGCGATTCGCAAATACGATGACGTATAATGGTGCTGCGAAAACAGCTATTTTGACGGGATAATCACGCCATCGGCGTGAACGGGATAGTTTCAGGCTGATGAGCCATCCAGTAAATCGCACGCCCAGGGTCGCTGGGTGAAAGGTCACGAAGGGCGAGCAATTGACGGAGAAGCTGTTGGAGACCTTGCGGCCCGGTCATGGCCAGGCCGAAACAGGCAGGGGCATCGTCGAGCCCCACGTGTCGCAGGCTCGAGCGGGTTATTGTGGCCGCTCAGGAGATATAACTCGCTAACAATGTCGTCGCCACCCGCAAGCCAGTATGTCAGCGGCAAGTTGAGGTAAAGCGAAAGCTCAAGAACCCTTCGCGAGGATAAACAGGATTCTAAGAATCATGCCCATCCTTTTATCCTGTCAGAAGAATGCGTTGCCGAATTTATGAATGGGGAGCCCTTAGCGGGCGCCGGACTTAGCCACCGGCTTTAGTCGGTGGTCATCCGACAGGCGATTTTTCTCGTGACAGCCGGCTTCAGCCCCGCCATGGCGGGGCGGCGTTACATAGATGGCAGCACTGAGCTCCCGTGGAAATCCTGGACGCCACCTCATGCCACGACACGCAGGGAGGGGATTATTCTCATCTTCCTGTCTGCGCTCTCCGCGCTCTCTGCGATGAGTTCATCTCCCGCCGTAACTCGGGGATTACTCATTTCACGAAAACCTCTTGACTTCGTGCGCATTGCAGTGTATATAAGAAACGCAAGGTTTCGGGTCCCCCTGTGCTGATAGCTGGCTCACCTGCCCTGAGGGCAGCAAAACCAGAGGACAATGTTGGAAAATGGGAGAGCTATCAGTTCCGCTTTGGCAGTCGGCAGCAGAGCGGCAAAGGGGGCACTGCAGCGAGGAAATACCTCCGATTTCACTGTTCGCACTTCTTCGTGTTTCTCCTTTCTCCGCAACACCTTTTTTGATGTCTCTCCATTTCCCCGCATCCTCCTCTCTGAAAGGAGGCCAAAATGCGTCGCAACAGTCTATGGGCACACCCGTTTCTTGTCGCCGTCATCCTTTCGCTTTCATTCTCTCTTCAGTTCCCGCTGCGGGAGGCTTTCTCCGAAACAGTTTACGAGGAGAAAGCTTTTCTTCCTGCGGCATGGTGCACGAGCGTAGATATTTCCCCCGATAGGAGCACCATCTATGCCCGCGCCAGTTTGGGCAATTGGAACGAGGGCGTGAGGTTGTACAGCGGGCTCACCTACGAGCACATCACCGATTTTGAAAATCTTCCGAGCGTCCCCTGGAGCATCCTCGCCAGCGCCGACGGCAATCACCTCTACGCCAGCTACTACTATGGCGGAGCGGTCGTGAAGCTCCATGCCTCCACCGGGGAGGTTGTCAAAAACATCTCTGTCGGTCCCTGGCCGGGGAATATGGTCTTCGATTCGGAGCGGCGGTACCTGTATGTAGGAGTCAACGACCCCGGAAGAAACGCGGTGGGCTGGATAGCTGTCATTGACACCTCCTCCGACACGACGGTTGGCACGGTTGACCTCAACGGCGAACCGGGCTCTTGCCTGATAGTAAGTCCCGATGACCGCTTCCTTTACGCGCTTAGCAAGAATAGCGGCTCGGAGACCTTGCACAAGATCTCCACAGGCGACTACCGCCTGCTTGCGACGCTGCCGGTAGCGGGGGTCGGGGATGCCGGCATCTCCGTCAGCCCCGCGGGCGATCTCGTGTATGTGGCTGACAGAGCAACGGGCTTGGTCCGCGTCGTCCAAGCGGACACCCTGATCGAAACCGGCACGTACACTATCGCCGACGTGGGGAACTTCTCCGTCGCGCCTGGGGGTGGACATGCAGTGGCACTCAGCCAATCGCCGTCCGGTGGCACGCACCCCGGCTCCTACGAGGTTCTCGTGCACATATTCGACCTGGGGACGGAGGAAGTCGTGCAGACCATAACGACTCATGACCTCGGCCTGGCCGACGAGAACGCCATCCGCCACCGTATTGTCTGGGACGAGGCCTCGCAGGAAGCATACGTTCCCCTCAGGGCCGAGAACGGCGGGGTCATCGTGCTCTCGCCAACTGAAGAAAGGTGGCAGGTCGTCTATCAGGCCGATTTCTCAACCGATCCCGGTTGGACGACAAACTCGCCGGACAATTTCTACTGGAACGGGACAGATGGCACTTACCACTTTAAGTTGGTGAACACCGGTGAGCAGTATTCCTATAAGAGCATCCCATTTGACGCCGGCGCCTCGTACCGCCTGGAGTTCGACGCTTACATGACCCGCTGCGACTGGGCGGCCGACCTGTACCTCGGCCTGGGCGATCCCGATATGGATATAGGCTCCGCGACGACGTGGTACGTTTCCTACCACAATGTGGATCAGGGGCAAACGGGCTCCTTAATCTACTATGATGGCGAGGGGGGATCGTATCACCCCGGTGGCCTCCAGCCCGCTCCATTTCAGTTGAATGCCTGGTATCACAATGTCGTTACGTACGACGCCGCTGCGGGAACTCTTTCACTTCGAGTGACGAAGATTTCCGACGGCTCGCTTGTCGGAGAGGTTGAGCTGACGGGTGTCGGCAGTTTCGCAGGCGTTGACCGGCTGTACATGAGTTCCGTTGGTCACCATTATGCCTCCGGGGCGACCGTAGAGGGGTACGTCGATAATATTGTGCTTGCAAGAGCTACTCGACTGCCCCAGCCGCCCGTGGTCACCGAGTTCGCCATCAACGACGGTGCCGACACGACCCAAAACCGCGCGGCCACCTTGAACAATGCGACCGACAACGACCCTACACATTACATGGCGAGCGAAAGCCCGGACTTCAGCGAAGCGACCTGGCAGCTCTATTCGACTGGCCCCGAGTTCACCCTGAGCTCCGGCGACGGCGAAAAGACCATCTATTTCAAGACGAAGAACGAGGCAGGCGAATCAAACGTCGTCAGTGATACCATCCTTTTACAAGCGGCGGGATGGAAGATCGTTTATTCGAGCGATTTCTCGACGGATCCGGGCTGGACGACAAACTCGGCGGACAATTTCTACTGGAACGGGACAGATGGCATTTACCACTTTAAGTTGGTGAACACCGGCGAGCACTACTCCTACAAGAGCGTCCCATTTGACGCCGGCGCCTCGTACCGCCTGGAGTTCGACGCTTACATGAGCCGATGCGACTGGGCGGCCGACCTGTACCTCGGCCTGGGCGATCCCGATATGGATATAGGCTCCGCGACGACGTGGTACGTTTCCTACCACAATGTGGATCAGGGACAAACGGGCTCCTTAATCTACTATGATGGCGAGGGGGGATCGTATCACCCCGGTGGCCTCCAGCCCGCTCCATTTCAGTTGAATGCCTGGTATCATAATGTCGTTACGTACGACGCCGTTGCGGGAACTCTTTCACTTCGAGTGACGAAGATTTCCGACGGCTCGCTTGTCGGAGAGGTTGAGCTGACGGGTGTCGGCAGTTTCGCAGGGGTTGACCGGCTGTACATGAGTTCCGTCGGCCACGTTTACGCCCCCGGGGCCACGGCAGAGGGGTACATTGATAATCTCCTCCTCAAGAAAGAGCATTACGAGCCTCCGAAACGCCCCTTTGAGATTCTTCCGCTCTCCGGGCCTCTGCTCAGGATTACCTGGGATTCCGAAGCCGCTTCGGATTATCAACTATGGGCAACTTCTGACCTGTCTTCCAGCGAATGGGACCCTGTCGGGCCGAGAATGGGCGGAACGGGCGAGAAGCTCTACATTGATGATTACGTTGACGGGACTGAGCGGATGTTCTACCGCGTGGAAACGCGCGCTCTCTCGGCCGACAAGTGAAACTTGCGGTCGGTTTCCAGGAAACGAAAACACACCCGCCAACGTCGCTGAAACCGTCGCCACATCAGATCGCCGCGGCGGCATAACATTTCTTGAGATAGGCGAGTCCTTCCCTCGCCATGACGAGCGGGTCGGGGTCGTAGTCAAACGCTTCGATGGAAACGTAGCCGTCGTAGCCTATCTGCCTCAGTGAGCGGAAGATCGGCACGAAATCCGTCGCCCCGAACCCCGGCCCCTTCTTGTTGGCATCATTGGCGTGGAAATGGGCGAGGTATCCCCGTGAGGACTCGATAACCGCTTCGATAGGCCGAGCCTCGTCCTGCATCGCCTTTACGTCGAGATGGAGCTTGAAATATCGCGAACCGATCTCATCAACGAGTTTTATCCCCTCGGCAGCGGTATTGATGAAGTTCGTCTCCACCCGTGCCAGCGGCTCTATGCAAATCGTTACGCCCCTCTTCCTCGCCACGGGCAGACAATCAATGAAGAAGCGCTTGGTGATTTCCCAGATTCGGTCGCTCGGCACACCGTTGGGCACGTTTCGCTGCTGCGGCGATCCCACCACCATGACCGAGCCGCCGAGGTCCCCGCAGAACTCGATGAGATCGCAGAAGTACTCAAACGTCTTTCCCCTGACCTCCTCATCCGTCGAGTTCATGTACAACCCTTTTGGACTCACCAGCAGCCAGTGCAAACCCACGATGTCAACCTTCGCTTCTTCCGCCGCCGCGCGGATTTCCTTCCTTCGAACCTGTGAGATTTCCGTGACCGATTCCGCAAGGGTGAAAGGCGCGATCTCCACGCCGTGAAACCCTATCTCCGAGGCAAACCGAAAACCCCACTCGATGTCTCGCTTCCCAAACATCTCATTACACACAGCGCATCTCATTTTTTCCCTTCCCTCTTCAGCTTCTTACACAGCGAATTCGATGAGGTTGCTCTCCACCCTCCTTGCAGCCGGATTTTTCTCCCACCCTGCTCCGTCGAATTCTTTTCGCCGCCAGCTTATCCTATTCCGCCCCTTTTCCTTTCTGAAAGGCGTTATACAGCCACGCAACTATGACCCCGCCGATAAACCCATCAACAAACGCCCATATCGCGCCGATAATAGAGCCCAGAAGCGTTGCTGCGTAACCGATGTACAACGAGGAGATCATTTCCACAAGCGATTTCCCCCAATCAAACAGCTACGCCACCGCCCCGATGAGAAAGATGTAAACCGCACAGGAAATGCCAAAAGCGAGTCCGAACGCGAGTACATTCAAGCGCTTTTTCCCAGCCATCTTTTGCCTCCTTCTCAGAATCAACTTGCCGAACTGCCGGCGGGCTGCCAGAGACGCCCAGTCCTTTTTGCTATCGTCTCCCCGATGCTGCACGCCCCTGAACAAACTCACAAGACGCCGCGGCTCATCTCAATCGCAAAAAAGCCGCGCTTTTCTCGGCGACACTCGCCGTGTCCAGTGGGATTCTTCCCTCTCAGAGCCCGCGCTTGCCGGCGACAACGGAATTCCCCTCTCTAATCCGAAGATATAAAAACGCTTCTCCGCTGTCAAGGACAGCGTTGGCCCCACATTAGCCGTCATTACAAGCGAACAAACTCTGGCGCCGCGGGTCTAAAAGAAGAGAACCCTGCTATCCAGGTGACACAATGAGCCGATTAATCGTAAACCGCACCTCTCTCTCGCGAACTTCGCTCATCGCCTTTTTATCCGTAGTTATTGGGGCATCATGTTCCCGCGAGCAGCATCCCGTCTCGCAAATGCTTTCCCCCAGCAGCCCGGACCTGGCTCGCCGCGCACTCAAGCTCAAATATTCCCTCGGGGAAGACTTCATCGTTGAGGTTAAAAGGCCCTTTATCATAGCCGGAAACATCTCCCGAGCCCGCTTCGAGCGGATAAAGAACGGCACAATCCTCAACTGCTATCGCGCCTTTTACAGACAGTTTTTCACCGTCAGGCCAACCCACATCATCAAGGTTTTCCTTTTCAGGGATGACGCCACGTACCGGCGATACGCCCGGTCGCTTTTCGGCGATGAACCCACCACTCCTTTCGGTTACTACAACAGCGAGAATCACAGCTTGGTCATGAACATCGCCACCGGCACGGGCACCCTCGTCCACGAGATGACACATGCCCTCATCGAAGCCGACTTCCCGCGGGTCCCCACGTGGTTCAACGAGGGACTTGCATCCCTGTTCGAGCAGTGCGTAGTAACCCCACGCGGCCTCAAAGGGCTGGTCAACTGGCGATTGCCCATCCTCCGCAAAGCTATCGCGCAAAAGAAGCTCGCCGGCTTGCGAAAGCTCACCTCCACAACCACCACCCAGTTCTATCGGGACGAGCGTGGCACCCACTACGCCGAAGCAAGGTACTTTTGCATGTACATGCAAGACCTCGGATTGCTTGAGAAGTTCTACAAGACCTTCAGAGCTAACTTCGAGCAGGACCCCACCGGCGCGAAAACCGTCGAGAAGCTCTTCGGAAAGAGCCTCGAACAGATTCAGCAGGATTGGCTCGAGTGGGTTGGAGAGTTGCCCCCCTACCGTTAGCTCCGCGAACCCTTCACAACTGATGCACGGAAGCTGTCGCCTACCCGGTCTCCGAATCACCAACAGCTAAAACACCGCCTGGGGGATCCCTCAGTTAGGAGTGGGATAAGGAGACCCCGTTTCAAGAACAATCGGAAAGCATTGACAGCCGGATTTTTCGACGCCGGGTCCGGCTGCGTCCTCGAGGGCGAAAAGAACAGCCGTCCCCCCCACGTGGCATCCCGCTGGAGGCGGGACCCGTGGGAATCATGGGCAAGATGCCTGTCCGACGGCAGGCGGGCCCATGCCACGGCAGGCGACGACACGGTCCTTCTCATCCTCCTCTCTGCGCTCTCCGCGCCTTTGCGTTATCCTCCTCCCTTCTTCCCTTCCTGCGCTTCTGCGTTACCCTCCTCCTCCTCCCTCCTTCCCTCCTCCGCCTTGGCGGGGTATCCGCCCCAGACTGGGGCATTACACTGCCCCGAGAAAACAGTTGACACAGCGGCACGTCCCGAAGTAAAGGTGGGAATGACATTAAGATGGTTCGCGGTCAAATGTTGTGTCAAACAACTGCTCTTTCTAAAAGAAGGTATGCCATAGGTTATGATGTAAAGGAACATCGGAGGGTCCAAAAATGAAAAAAGGCATCATCATTAATTACATCTTTGGGGTTGTGTTCCTGAGCCTGGGATTTGCGGTGGGTCTCGCAAATGCGGACGTTGAGTCCGGTTTGGTGGCTTACTATTCCTGTGAGGAGGGGGAAGGCAGCGTAGTTCACAACCAGGTGGAAGGCACCATTGGAGAAGACGGAGTCGCCAACGGCGTGTACGAATGGGTCGAGGGGGCCGTCGGGAACTTCGCCATCCTTTTCGATGGGGCGATTGGCAGTTTCGTTGATTGCGGGACGTGGAACCCTTCGGAGGGAACGGGCCAGCTCACAGCAGCGGCGTGGATCAACTGGGGAGGACTCACTGGTCAATACCAGGGAGTAGTTTCCAAAAGGGACGGCTGGACCGAAACTGACACGTGTTGGCATGTGGAGATTAACACAGATACCGGTGACATTGCATTTGGTCGGTGGGAAAGCTATCCAGGTTTTGGCACGAATATTCCTCCGATAGGAGAATGGCAACATGTCGCTGTCACGTTCGATGGAAGCACTACTACGATGTACATTGACGGTGAATCCGTGGGCACCAGCACTGTCTTTTCATTTGGCCCAAAAACCGATGCTCACGTCGTGTTCGGAGCCGTGGAAAGCAGCGGTTCCAACCCCTTCAACGGCGTCATTGACGAGGTCCGCATCTACAACAGGGCCCTGAGCGCGGACGACATCACGGAGTTGTACAATTGGACCGGCCTGGCCGACGCTGGCCCCGAACAAAAGGTCACCGCTGGCGATAGGGTAGCCCTTGACGGCTCCGGACCCGAGGACGCAGACTTCAGTTGGGAGCAGACCGGCGGACTCGATGATTTTACGGTTACATTGGAACCTTCGGCTGACCAGGCAAGCGTCGAATTCGACACGCCCGAACGCGAAATAGGGTTTCTGCTCACCTTCCTGCTGACAACGAGTTCCCCCACCAAGGGCACCGCTACCGACCAGGTTAACGTCTACGTCTATGCCCCCAACACGCCTCGGCTCGCCCCGGCAAACCTGCGGTCCGTGCGTACGGACCAAGGCTTCTGGCTTTACTGGGATGACATTTTTGACGCGGAAGTCTATGAAGTACAGATAGAATACTTCCCGGACGTCTGGGTGCCCATTGCCGCAAGAGTTGACGCCTCTCAATACGAAATCAAGGACCAGGAGTCCGGCACCGTGATCCCCGTCAGAGTTATAGCGAAGAATGACTATGGCAATGGCCCCGTGTCCGAGACCGTGTCCGTGACGATTATGCGGAATGTCGCGCTGCCGAAAGCGGCGGGAGGACCTTCGCCCCCAACCTCCCATTTGAGCGTTGGCGGCGGCCCCGTTCCCGCGATGAACGACTCCGTCTTCGACGTCAGCGCCAACAGCTCCGGAGCCACTGCTGAGACCGGGGATTTCTGGGGATACCTTTGGGACAGCCCGCTGTGGTTCGATGAGATCGTGTACGCCGCCGGTCTGGTTTCTTATGATGGTGGCTGGTTTACGGATCTGGCGGTTGAGTACACGGAGGATGGCACGACGTGGGTCAAGGCGCCCAACGTCCTAATTGACCCCCCTTACGAGTTCATCAATGCCCTCGGCGACAGGGAAGACTTCACCAGCTACACAATCACATTCGGCGCCGTCAGGGGCACAGGCATCAGAATCTTCGGCGGCCCTGGCGGCATGAACTCGTTCACCTCTGTAGCGGAGCTGGAGGTCTATGGCATCCAAACGCGGGGCGACCTTGTCGTTCAAGGGCTGGACCTTGAAGTTCCTGAGAGAGGCACGGGCACTCTCGACGGCAGCTATTCCATGTCGCTCTTAGGAGATATCGTTAGCTACTCGTGGAGCCAGACGAGCGGGCCGACTGTGGCTATCGCCGACGCAACCGCTGGCGTTACGACCTTCACCGCCCCGGTCGTGGAGGAAGACACCGTTCTGGTCTTCTCCCTGACGGCGGGCGATGGCACCAACGAGGGGACCGACGAGGACGTCCGGATCACGGTGAAAAACATCATCACAACGGCTGTCGCGGGCGTTGACCAGACGGTGGTCGAGGGAACCGTTGTGAGTCTTGACGGCACGGGTTCCCTTACTGCGACCGGCGACCTCACCTATTCCTGGGCTCAAACGGCGGGCGTGGAGGTGAGTCTGAGCGACGCCGGCGCCGCTGTGTGCAGCTTCACGGCTCCTGAGATATGGCCCTACGTCCAGCGGCTGAGCTTCCGGCTCGATGTGGACGATGGCGAGGGAGGCACCGGCAGCGACGAGGTGCACGTCAACGTCATGAACTCTGTTTTCGAGACCAAGCCTCTGCCTGCGTACTACTTCCGGGACCTCCTGCACCTGGGCAACACGCCGGAGGACCGTTTTCTCAGCCCGCTTGACCTGAACCTTGACACCAACGACTATCTCGCCAACTGGGGCGGCCAGGCGAACGTCAACCCTGTGCAGGGGGAGGCGTACGATTTCATCGACACGGGGATAACCACCACCGTCAATCCGATGATTTGGACGCCGGCCCACTATGACGATGGCTTCTTCGGGGACGAGGAACTCGACAACTTCGGCCAGATTTACCACATCTATGTCTTCTCACCGGATACGCGGGATGCGCGCATTCGTATGCGTTTCGACGATGAGTGCCGCGTCTTGGACAACGGCCTGGTAGTCTTTTCCAGGGAGGCCTGGGATGGCGGCAGCGAGGACGCGGAGGATTTCTCTCTCAATGAAGGAATCAACTCCATGACCTTGAGATTTGAGGACGGGACCGGCGGCAACTTCATCGCGGCAAGGCTCACTGACCGCAACGACGTTCCCTACACCGACCTCTCATACGCCCTTTCGGTCCGGAGTCCTCTGCCGGCTGCGTATGGTGTGAGGAGTCTGCCCGACTCGTATAACTCGCCGGGGACACTCGGCGTCGAGGTTTCAGTGAGGGCAGACCCCGACAACCTTCCCGGAACCATAGCGGTCAGAGAAGTCTTTCCGGAGGGCGTGACGGTTGCTGATGCGGGCGGCGGCACACCCGGCGCCGGTACACTCACATGGACTTTCGATGGCGTGTCCTCCGCGGTCGTATCCTACTCCCTGTCGGTTCCGGCGGGCACTACCGCCGCGTTGGCGTTCAATGGAGACACCAACGGAGAGGACACCCTGGGAGACGGCGAGACGTATGCCGTTCCCTCGGCGCCTCTGTATGTATCTCTGGACACGATGTTCGGGGCGCAGTTGAGCTGGAGTCCGCCGCCGGAAGAAGGCGCTGATGCCTATCGAGTCTATCGCAGCCTGGACGGCGGCGACTGGGAGCAGGTAGCGTTCACCAGAGAGACGTCCTACACCGAGGGGCTCTCTGACTGGAGCACGTACAGCTACAAGGTCATGGCGGTCAACAGGGCTGGCGTCGAGGGCCCCTTCAGCGAGGCGACGGAGGCGGCGACCGTGGCGGAAATCCCCGTCCTGCGCGAGGGAGAGAATTACAACTACGGGGGAGGAGTGTACCCGGGATACCAGGAATGTGCCGCTGCCAATGAGGCGCCGGACTCCGACACAGTCGGCACGCCGGAAGATTACGATTTCTTCTTCGCCGAGGACATTCCGGTGGATGACACCCGCCGTTTCTACCGCCCGAGCGACAACTGCGCTATGGAGACCGTCCTTGACGACGGCACAACGGACAAGTACCACACCAACATCGGCTGGGTGACCGCTGGCGACTGGTGGCGGTACACGTTCAACGTTCCCGAGCCGGGGGCCGAGGACCCGCCCGGCGGCTGGGCGAGGGTAGGCCTGAGGATGTCCTGTTCCGACGCCGCCACAGCCGAGTTCTACTGGGATGAGGGGCTTCTGGGGAGCATCACGTTTGACACCGATAGTTGGCACGCCATGAAGTGGTTCCCCCTGGAGGACGCGTTCCGCACGAGTCCCGGCGAGCACACCCTGAGGGTGAGGGTCGCGTCCGGACAGTTGAACCTCGACCAGGTAGGCCTCGCCTTCAACCTGAAACTCACGAGGGAAGCGATCTTCGAGGACGACTTCGAGGACTATACCAACCTCTACAACTGGAACGACCTGGAGACCTTTGGCAATTGGGACGTGACCAATGGCTCCGCCGAGCCGGATGTCGGATGGCGTCTGTGGAACACCGCTGGCGATTATCTGGGCGACGAGACCGAGGACCGCCATCCCGCCATCGCTGGCATGACCGGCAACTACGTCATCTCCGACAGCGACCTCGTCGGCACAGCCGACCTCGACGAGGAACTCGTCACCCCGGACATAGACTGCACCGAGTGGATAAGGCTGAAACTCGACTTCAGCAAGAACTTCAGGGTCTATCCGGACGACTATGACCACAGCCAGATTGCGGAGGTGGACATCCACGTGTGGGATGCCGACCTCAGCCGCTACGGCGACTGGGTCAACCTCCTGTCCTACGACGTGAACTCAATTGACCCCGACCTCGACCCGGCACTTGACAGCAGCCCCGAGAAGCTCGACCTCTCGGCTTACGACGGAGAGATATTCCAGCTCAGGTGGCGTTTCTACGATGCTTCGTGGGACTGGTGGTTCGCAATTGACAACGTTATGGTCTCCGGCGAGCCGAAGCCGACGGAGGTAATTAAAGGGGTCGTCCAGAGCATAGGAATTGCTGAAGGCAACCTGTCGCTGACCTGGAATACGTTTGGCGGCGAAACCTATTACATCGAGCACACGGCAGACCTGACAAGCGGCGTGTGGGATGAAGTCGCCGGTCCGCTCACTGGCGCCAGCTCCCCGCCGATTCCGATTTCCGGCTCCGCCGGATACTACCGTATCAGCTCGCAATGAGTCAGCAGGTGCGGCTACATTTCAGTGGCAAGGTATGGATGAATCCCTTGTTCGAGAAGCCCGGCTGAAGCCGGCTCCCACGACAGAGACGACGTATACGATGACCACCAGCTGAAGCAGGTGGCTAAAGGGGGCGCCGGCTAAAGGCCGGCAGAGCTGAATGACGAGAGCGACCCAATTGAAGGAAGCCGTCCCGATATGCCACGATCTGGCGGCCGGACCACTCCCACGTGGCATCCCGCTGGAGGGGGAACCCGTGGAATCATGGGGAGCATGCCCATGCCACGGCAGCGGAGGACATGGTCCTTCTCATTCTCCTCCCTACGACTCTACCGCCTTTGCGTTACCCTGCTCTTCCCTTCTTCCTTCCCCCGCCTTGGCGGGGTACTCACCCGAGACGGAGCGATTACAGAATGTGGGAAAAGTTTGTTGACGCAGCCGGCTAACATTGGTAAATAAGAGATGAAGTTAGCCTGCAAGGCAGGCAATTCTTTGGCGGGCGACAGAGCGATGGTTGCTGCGCGACCACCGCATTCCCCGGAGAGGTCCTCACCCCCGGAAGAAAGAGTAACCTATTTCTCAGGAGGAGATTGTTATGGGAGCTTGGGCGAGATTTTCTGATGGCGTAGAAGTGGACGAAGCTATCTTCAGAGTTTTGGCGAAGGCCGCGCCGTCGGGTACGCTGGACGTATTCGCTTCCGACCAGCACAATTCGTACTTGAGGCTGACGGGGGCTTTTCTTAAGCACATCGGCGAGGACAGAAAAGCCAACGATGACGACGTGAGAGAGGTTTGTCGCAGGTTCGCGAGGGGGCTTCAGGGCAACTCCACGGCTGCGTTATTCAATCACCTCGCTTTTCGAAGCCCGGGCTTCCGGCAGTTATTGGGCGAAGACGTCCTTCTTATCGGGCGGCTCGAGGACACCAACACCGTCTCCGTAGATGACGGCAAGGGGCAGCTCGCCCAACTGGCGGTTCAGCCGGAGGAATCTGCTAATGAGGTTGACGGATTCAAGACCCTCGTCAAACTGAATCCCGACCACCCCGAGAGCTGGAAAAAGAATCTGGAATGGATTCAGGACGTGTTCGAGAGGTGCCAGAGGCTCGGCAAGCCGCTGTTCAATGAGACCTTGATATTCCAGTTTCCCGGCGAGAAGAAGTCCGAGATGACACGCAGGCTTCCGGAAGCGCTGGTCAAAATAGCCGAGGATTACAGCCCCTTCGGGCACTTCTACAAGACGCAGGTGCCCGTCCTGTGGGCCGCGGACGACGGCGAGATTGTGCCGATAAGCAATCCCGAGGTAATCAGGGAGTGTGCGGTTGCCGTGGATCGCGTCGTTAATAGGCCGATGCTTCTCCTCAGCGCCGCAGTGGATTTCGAGCAGTATTCCGCACAATACGGCATCGTCGCCGACATCTTCGCCGGCCCCATGTGCGGCAGAGCTTACTTCAAGGAGTCCTTTGCGGACCCGAGGACGAAGGACTGGGACACGCTCGAGGCGTCCTTCAGCCGGATTGCCCTCCCCCGCATCGCCCAGATCAAAGGGCTTGCGACCATCGTCAGCAAACCGTGGTGGCACAAGTTCACCTGGATGGCGGACGAAGCCAAGGCTATCATCAACCTCGACGCCAAGCCGAAACACCTCGGCGTCAAAGCCGATTACGGATATTGAAATTTGCGGCTGGCTTTCGCAGATTCTGGCCGGAGGATAAGGCCTGTCCTCCGGCCACTTTCATTCCTTGTGCCCCAGGACAGGTATTCCCCAATACAGTGACGTATAATGGTGTCGTGCAAGGAGCTATTTTGACGGGATAAGAGGATAGACGGGATTCTTCCAGAGACGTGAAGCATCCGGCGAATCACAAGCCCCCGGGCGCCCGCGTCGAACAGCTTGGCGCCCTTGGCGTCTTAGCGAGAGAGAATGGAAAAAGGGAAGGCCTCTCGCAAAGACGCAAAGAGGGAACTGGCGGAGAAGACGTGGCATGGGGCTCCCCTGCCCATGACCTTCCACGGGCGAGACGCCCGTGCCACGTTGTTGGAAACCTTCCAGCCCGGTCATGGCGGCGTCGAAAGAGATACGGTCGTCGTCGAGGCCCGCGTGCCGCGTCGTCAGGGGAGGGTGTTGTGGCGGCTCAGGGAGATACCCCGCGACACGCGGGGTTAACAAGCTCGTCGCCACCAGTAAGCCAGTACGTGACAAATTGAGGTAAAGCGAAACGTCCAGAACCTTTCGCAAGGATAAACCCCGCGGAACGCGGGGTTATCCTGTCGGAGCAAATACGTCATCCAACCTACGAATCGCATTACTGAGGAACTGCGTCCCCCGTCCGGATACGAAGCGGTTTGGACGGCCTGAGGACTGAACTCAGCCGCCGCCCTCTCCCCGTTCCATCGAGTGAACTCGTTAGCAAAAGATATCCCAATTCTTTTCCTTAGCCCTTTTAAGTAATTCCGTATATTCCTTTTCAGTTAAGAATTGAGTGAATTGCCCCCATTTGATTTTATTCATCTCCTTGTCATAAGTGTAGTAACCTGTTCTAAATGCAAACTGGCTCCCATCCCAACTTTCTCCAGGTGAAAACTCAATTTTCTGAATCATGTGTTTATAGTCGGAAACCATGACGTAAACCTCGTCGACAACAACACCCGGTTCCCACATAGGGCCCCCGTGTTTATCCTTGCAGGTTATCTTGTTTCCAATCATTGACATGCTTTCCAGGCGTCGCCTCTGTTCTTCAGTCATCTGTTTCTCCATGGGCTACCATCCTTTATGTGGTTTCTTCGTAACACCTTTAGGCGCGGCGCCTGTCGGCCTAACAGGCCTCGCTTCTTCGGTTTGAACTTTCGTATTCTCAAGAGCTTCGCCAGCCCCCATAGGTTTGTACCTCGCAACTGCCTCGTCCGTCCGGACGTAAAGCCCCGTGCTTGGTTTGACGTCACGGCAGAGCGTCGCGCAAAAGCGGCGTTCGCGTCCAGCCGATTGCTCGCGGGACATCTTCATGACTCTGTTTGCCTTCGGTTGCTGTCTCTCGGTATCAGCCGTGTTCGGCTTTCTTCTGCTCAGAAAGCATCTGTTTGGCTGCCTTGAGGTCAATTACCGCCCTGTGGCCATGCTTCTCCAACAGATGCAGCAGGTTCGAGCCGTTCAGCAGGGTGAGGGGTTTGCCTCTGGCAAAGCCGTACGCGTCCGGTCCGTAGTCGGCTGTCGTTACCAGAATCCCCTTCGTAGCACCCTCGTTGACAACTGTCCCATATAAGTCTCGGACCGCGGAGATACCGACGACGTTTGTGTACCGCTTGGCCTGAATGATGATTTTGCCGCCCCGTATGGGGTCAGGGTCAAATGCGACCGCGTCGACGCCCCCGTCCCTGCTGGCCTGAGTGATCTTGACCTCCCCGCCGTTTTGGGAGAACTCCTCCTCGAACACCTCCCGGATGAGATGCTCGAAATCCACCCAGTCCATGGCAGCAAGGTTCGTGGATTGATCGACGTCCCCGACGACGGAGTAGGACGAGACGAAGCGTTTATCCTCCTTGTTCAGTTGAAGGATTGGCGCGATTGGGGATAAGCCGTGCAGTTTGCTGCTGCCGACCCCCTTCAGCGTCTTGAAGCACGTCTTGGGTTCGACATGCTTCAGGTTGACCTTCTCGAACTCCTGCCGCGCCGCTTGGACGGAAAGCACACAGACCGTGATCGGCCTCCCGGTGCCTTTGTCAACGGAGCGGACCCATCCGTTGAAGACGACCGAGGCCAGAGAGTCGATTTGATCCGCCTCATAAAGCTCATGAATTGTTCTCAAGGCTACCTGGTAGAGTAGGCCGTCGTACATCTTGTTCAGGGATGACTCCGGGAGGTGCACCTCTATGAAATCATCCTTTGAGGCGACGTACCTCACCTCTTTGATAGTGGGCAGCTCGTCAGGAGAAGGGAGGAAGTAATCGATCGCGACGGTCCTCGTTTCTGGTTGATAGTCCAGGTTCCACTCCTGCGGGAAGGTGTCCGGGTATTGTGAATTTGAGAGCACCATGTCGCAGTACTCGGCTATCGCTTGTGTGTCCCGGTCAAAGTAGGCCTTTTTCTTCGCCGCTATGCGTTCGTTGTTCAGCGCGTGTTCGCGTTCGAATTGGTGCTTCTGTGTCTGCCAGTCAGCGACGGCCTCATCGTACCCTTGCTGGAGCGTCTTGTTCCCGTCGTGAACCCGAGCCGTCTGCTTCACCCAGTCCTCGTGTGCTGCCAGGAACTTCGTCTTTGCTTCCTGCTCCGCGTTTCGGCGCAGGTTCCTCAGAAGACCATGGTACCATCTGCGCGTAAGGGTGAACGGCGGATCGGTTTCCTGCGGTTCCTTGGGGTAGACATGCCACTGAGGCTTTGGTGGAAAGGGTGTCGGAAATGGCGAGCGGTCAAGCAGAGAATCCCACTCTATGCGGTCATTCACACCGAGCGTGTGGAGCAGCGTTTGCTCGATGCTCTCGAGCGCCGCTTGCGCCTCCGCTGTGCGTTCCGCCGCAAGGGCCTTCTTGGACTCGTTCTCCCGAGCCGCATCTTCCCTCTTCTGCCGAACTGCCTGAGCCGCTTGCTTTTTCTCCCACATTTCGTCCCAAACACGTCGCTGTGCCACTGCTTTCTGCTTTACGACGTGAGGGTCTGTGCCCTTTATCAACCTGTACTTATGCAGCCCTTCGTGACTGACCTCGACTTCATAGCTTGGATAGGCAGGCATTGCTATTCCCCTCCTCTGCCGTCTTGCGCGTTGTTCTCACCAACTATGATCTGTGTGGCTTCTTAATGGAACGGCGGGGCCGCGCGCCTGTGGGCGTAATACGCCTCGGTTGTTCGGTTTCAACTTTCGTATTTTAAGGGGCGTGCCCAGCGCCGCCTTCGGCGGGGTCTCTACGTTGCGTTATATGGTTTGTCTGTAACAGCGATCCCCCACGACTTCATCGAGCTCGACGGCGCGCACGCAACGCCCCTCCGCTGGAGCGCGTTCTCACGCCTCCGGCCTATGGAAAATATCTGTCTATATCAAGGGCACCGTGAAACACCCCTAAGATATCTATCAACTCTTCTTTTTCCCGCCAGAGATAGGCTATTCTGTAATGTCCGTACAACAATATCCTGATTTCACCTTCGGCTTCTACGCGATAGCGATAACCAATCGCTGGGAACTGACGAAGTATCTGAACCCTTCCGTGTATACCCTCTATGACCCTTGCCGCCGCTGAAGGATTATCTCCCGCTATGTACTCATGAATGTCCTTCAGCCAAACCTGGGCCTCGGATGTCCATCTTATTCCTGCCACGTTCTGATGCGGTGCTCCATTTCTTCATTGGAGATGACTCGCCCTTTTCTGGAATCCTCGAGACCTCGGTCCACCATGAGGGCCAACGCCACCTCACGCATTATCTCCTCATATGAGGCGTCGTCTGGCTGGGACTCTATGACTTCTCTCATTCTTTCTTTGACTGCTGACATCTTCTTTTCCTCCTTATCAGGGATAAGGCCCTTACGCCGCGCGCCTGTCCGCCTAACGCGCCTCGGTTCTTCGGCTTCAACTTTCGTATTCTCAAGGGCTTCCCCAGCCCTCACGGGTTCCCACGTCGAGTTCTATGGTTTCTCCATAATACGCCATCCTGCGCGACCTGCAGGGCCTCGGCCCCTCCGAGTTCAGCGCCTTGTTGGGCACTCTACCCCTCCGTTGGCTGTTACGGAAGTTGTGCGCCATGCCAGACAGCCACGATCCAGACCGTTCTTCCTTTTACGCGCTAGAAGAAACGGTAAGGATTCACGATAACTTCGCGAAAAGGAAGATCAGGAAACTCCGGCACTACCCTGCCGGATTGCGGAAACTTTCGGAGCCTGGACAAGACCTTTTCCGCCCTCCGCCGGAAAGCGATTGCCGCTGTTGGGTTCTCCCGGTAAATATAGCCAATGGCTGCAAGGAACTGGTCGCGCCCCGAGGGAGTGAAAAGGACTTTCAAGGCTTCGGCTCTTTCAGCAAGGAATCGGCTTCACCGAGAACCACCTGGAGGTCATAACCCTTGCCTGCCCCGATCTCCTTTTCGCCACGCGCGAGAAGGCGCAAAAGCTCCAGTTCATGCTGCGAACGCGCATAAGCTTCCGTGCTGACCATCACCGCAGCGGCCCGACCTTTCTGCGTGATGACAACAGGTTCCCCAGAAGCGGTCACTCGCTTCACGATAGCTGTGGCGTCCTGCCGCAGATCGCTAATCGGTACGATATCGGGAATTTTAGCCATCGGCGATACCTCCTACAATATGATTTATGATACTGCCAATTGCACTGTAAATCAACAATGATTGTAATCCCTCAGTCTCGGGCGGATAGCCGGCCGAGGCGGAGGAGGCAAGAAGGGAACAGCAGATTAACGCAAAGGCGCAAAGTCGCAGAGAATAAGGTGAGAAGGACACCCCGCGTCTCGCGGGGCTGTCGTTGCATGGGCGTCTGGCGCTTGATTGCCGGGTGCTGCTCAGTGTTGCCGTCTATGTAACGCTGGCGTCTCGCCGGCAGTCCCGAGGGCGTCTCGCCCTCGGCGGGGGCAGGATGCCACCGGCACAAGGGCTAATCTGCGTCCTATGAGATCCGAACCTCAGCCGCCGGTAGCTGAGGCATTACCAATGACTTTGGCGCGCAGCTATCGTTTATGTACTTTCTTCATAACACCTTTAGGCTGCGCGTGCGTTGCCCATGTCAGTTCTATACCTGTCATGGCCGAATTAAATGTGTGCAATGAAACGGCACGACTGTGGAGTGAACCGCACCGACTGTCCAGTGAACGGGCTCCGCTCTCCAGTGAACGGGCTCCGTTCTCCAGTGAACCGGCTCCGCCGTCCAGTGAACCGGCTCCGCCGTCCAGTGAAACGTTGGCGGAAGGGAGTGAAAAACCTACTGGTTGGTGTCAAAAGCCGCCTAACTCACTAAGAATCAGTATGTTAGGAGGGAATCAGGTGCTTATCATAGAACCGCCGAGGGAAACGCCGTCAAAAACGCCCCGGAGGGGCGGGGAATGAACAAAAAAGGAAGATTATATACGGGCTTTACCCGGGCTTGCCGATGAAAGGGATTCATGCGCGACTGAATACGTCATCGAACTTACGAATCGCAGTACTAAGGAACTGCGTCGTCCGTCCGGATATGAAGCCGCGTCCTTGGCCTAAGGTTAGCCATGGCCTGCCAGTAAGGCCGCAGGCCTTACTGATCAGGGTCGATCCCGAGCTTCGGTGCCCCGCGAGCGCTGAAGGACCTCCGCTAGGGCGGTCCCCGCCAACGCACTCCTGAGCCGGTCTCCTGGCACCACCTGGCACTCAACCGCCTTGCAGACGAAGTCTCTGACCAGAGAGCCGAGTGTCGCCAGGTATTGTGCCACTGTCTGGGGAAGTGACACGCCGCCATGTTTGCGCAGCCGCCAATCGAACCACAGTTTGTCGCCCGCCCCAACACAGTAAGCCTTTCTGAGGACCATGTAGGTGCGGTGGGTGAACTTCGACAGCCAACTGTACTCCTTGGCCTTCCGGCGTTTCGCCTGCTGTCCCTTCTGCGTACCCATCTGGTCCCTAACCCGGCTATGGGCCACAAACTTGTCTTGGTACCACTTGGCCAGATCACGGACACTCCGAGGGGTCCCGGAGTGGAAGTACGAGGCGAGGTCCAGCGTCTCGACAATGTCGCGGAACAGCCGACTAGCTACCGTGTGGCGATTCTCCCTTAGCAGCACCAAACACTCCCTAAGACCGTCCAGTGCATCCATGTGAAGCATCCACACCGCCTTCTCTGCCGAAACATCGTCTCTGTGGAAACGCATGTCGTTAGTCTGGTATGCCTCGATGAGGTTGTCGATAGCGCGCAGGGCCTCGTCCATGAACGCGCGCTGTGCGCGATAGTCGTAGGCAGCGTCATAGCCGTCCTGCGGAGTCATGAACCAGAATGGGCTCGGAACGGCACCCTGTTTGTGCGCACAACCATGCCTTATGTACTTTCTTGCTGGCACCTTTAGGCCGGGCGCCTGTCCGCCTAACAGGCCTGGGTTCTTCGGTTTCAACTTTCGCATTCTCAAGGGCTTGCCCAGCCCCCATAGGTTTCTACCTCGCAACTCCATCGTCCGTGCGCATATCAAGCCGGTTCCGTCGCCAACGGCTACAAGTTATCGAATAGCGTACCGGTGGACGGGCGAACGGCGGGTGGCTTCCGCATTTCTTCGGGAACTTCCGGTAGCTCATCGGCGCGGAAGCATGGGCCCGCGATAACGGCCTCCAGCAGCTTCGCCTGTTCGGGATAGCCCTCGACCGTCGCCTCCAGGACCCAGAGGAGTTCGAGCAGTTCGGTGGTGAACTGGCTGATCCAGCGCTCCGGCCGGATGTCGTCGAGGGGCGAGGATTTCCTACCCGCGCCTTTCTTCATGCGGTACTTGAGCCACGACTGCACGACCTTGAGGCCCGAGACCTCGAACTCGAAGACCGCGCGCGCCACGGGGCCGAATTGCCCATCGCCGACGTGGAGTGTTCGCGTCGCGTCGTTGTAATCGAACGATTCGGGATAGCCGTCCGGATCGCCCGGGACGGCCTTGACGCATTGCGCCTCGCCGCGCGCGACGTGTCCACGCTGCTTGCCCTTGGGCACAAAGCGCTCGCCGTAGGTGTGAAGCCAGAGCAGCCGCGCGCCGACGTCACGGACCTTCGCGAACAGGTCTGCGTCCTTCGTGAGGGGCACGCGCAACTCGCGCGTCTCCAGTTCTCTCGCGAAGCGCGCCGTGAAAGCCGGCTGTCCCAGTACGCCATACACGTAGGCCAGGAAATCCTCCGGCGTTACCTTGCGCCGATACGTTTCGACAAGCACATCGAGCAGGCCGGGGAGGATGTTCCCTTCCGTCGCGTCCGCCTTGCGGTAAAGAGGAATAGCTGCCTTCGCGCCGTATGAACCACGAAAATGGTCCAGGTCTGGAAGACAGGCTGAGGATGTTAGAGCTGGCCCTTGGCCTAATGGTTGTGAGAAAAGGCTCGTCAGATACACCTGACGGTCACCGTGTGCGCGCCAGAGGTCGGGGCGAGGGCGCGACATGAGACGCCCATCGCCAATGATCCTTTGACGGTCGAATGAACGGTACGCGTACCCGATGGCTGGAGGCATCGCGGCGTTCGCTGGCAGTTTAGCAATAGGCTTCGAGTCGGCTTCGGGTGTCAGGCCGACGCGGTAACTGCCTTCAATCTCTCGGTCGCCGGTTCCATGAAAGGCTTTTGACCTGTCTTCTGCATTCAGCAATCCACGCCACCGCCTTTGGAGCGTCTCCACATCCGGCCCGATCGGCCAAGTCCGCTTAAGCTGTACCCCTGAGTGCTGCCACGGCATGATGTCAGTCAGGAGCGGCGAGTCGAAATAGTGTCCCTCACCGGCCGGGCGGAACGGCGCTTGCCAGCCTGCGGGGCAGTCCTGCCATTCCACGCTTGCGAAATCTCGCATGGTGTCCAGCGTCCTCAGTTTGTCATCGCGCGTCCCTTCGGTGCGGGCGTAATGCACCCTGGCGGGCTTGTCTCTTGTGGCATGGGCATCCTGCCCATGATGCACGGGCTGGAAGCCCGTGCCACTTGTGTTCTGAAACGCATTGTTTCTCTTGCGCTGGCGCACGGCGAGGCCGATGGCCACGGGGGTCTGGATGGCAAAAACATTGTCGCTCTTGCGCGTGCCGCGCCCTTCGCCGCCCAGGTCGAGAATCCAAATTTCGTCGCAGAGGCGGCGAATGTGCTCGCGCATGCCGGAGAAGGCGTCCCCGTCGAGGTAGCTCGAGGCGCTAATAAAACTGACTATACCCGGCCCCGAAGCCGTCTCGTGCTCGAAGACTTTCCATAACGCCCAGCGCCAGAAATAAACGTAGAGGTTGTACAGGTTCTTGACGTGGACGCCGTGACCTGCCGTTAGGGCGGGATATGTGAAGTCCCTGAGGATCGAACGCCTTTCTCTCTCCGCCAGTATTGATTTGGCAGTTTTGAGTTTTATCCATTTCCCTTTCTTGTCCTTCTTCGAGTCGTCTGGGAGTGGATCGCCAAACCGGACCCAACCGCCAAACCGGGAAAGACTGTCCTCATCTTGAGTGTCCACCGCCTCGTGGCGGTCATAGGGCGGATTGCCCAGGCAGACGATGACAGGGACCTTGCTCTTTACCTTCAGGGCCCTGGCGTGCTGCTCGGCGATGGGCTTCAGGAAAAGGGGGACCAGCGGGGGCTTGGCATGGGGGCTTTCGAGCGTGTCCGTCAGGTAAATGTGCGAGCCGCCCTCGGGCAGCGTCGCACCGTGGTCGCGCAAGGCGCGGCTCACGCGGAGTTCGGTCACCGCGAAGGGGCCGACCATGTTTTCGAAGCCGTAGAGGTTGGCGGCGAGCGCGGATGCCTGGCCCGGAACGGCGCCGGCCCCCTGCTCGGCTTCGACCTTGCCGAGGGCGTGCTCGACGACGCCCAGCAGATAGGTCCCCGTGCCAGCGGCGGGATCCAGCGTGACGACGCCGGGATCCGCGAAACCCAGGCGCTTGGCGAGACGGTTTACGAGCAGGTCATCAATCAGCCGCACTTGGGCGCGGACCACCTCGATCGGCGTGTAGTAGGCCCCGGCGTCCTTGCGCAGCTTTGGGTCGTAGGCGGCGAGGAAATCCTCGTAGAAGTGAAGCCACGGGTCCTCGGGGCCGGACAGCGTTGCGGGCGGCACGACGGCGATGATGCGTAGGAGCAGGTCCAGCGACGCGGACATCTCGGCCCGGGCGCCGCGATCGGTCAGGACCTGGAGAGCGCGGGAAAGGAGGCTGTGCTGCGCGGCGAGGGCCCTTTCGGCATTGTCAAGGGTAAGCGGATCGGCGCCCTCGCTGCGGCCCAGCAATAAAGCGAAGGCAACGGTCTGGGCGTAGGCGTCCGCGAACTGCTCGTCCGGGGCGTCGGGAAAGAGGAGTTGCCGCCAATCCCCGGCGAGTTGGACGAGGGGAGAGGTGGGATCCCGGAGCGCGTCTGTCACGTCGTCGCGCACCATGCGGCAGAGCGGGGCCAGCAGTTCGGCGAAGCCCTTGAGGTCAATCTTGCCTTTGCGGTCCGTGGGGATGATGGGTTGCCAGGAGAAGAATTCCCGAAGTACGCGCTCGAGAGCGCGGCCGTCCTGCAGGCCGACGGCCTTCTTGCCGGCGCTGGCGATGTCGCCGGAAAGACGGACGATTCTGTCCGCGAGCTTGCCGCTGCGATACAGTCCCCATTCATTGCCGTCGCAGTAGAGAAGATTCGGGATGCGCTGGAACCGCTTCCACTGGTCGCGGTTGTGGCCAGAGAAACGCTTGGGGTTCGCGCCGACGCCGGGCGCTTTCAGTTCTGCGTAACCGGCAAGGAGGTTGTTTAGATGAACGGCGTAGTCGGGTTTGCCGAGGCGGCCTGGCAGCTTCGTTTCGCCGGTGCAGACAAGATTCCAGCCGAGGCCTCGGGCTGCCACGGCCATGAAGTTCTCGAAAGGGCCTCGCAACTGGTCTTCCGGCTCGCCGTGCGTCAGTTGCGACATCTTGGCCATGACAGCCTGGGCGAATGATTGAAGGCCTTCCCGGATCGTTACGTCCTTGTTCATATCACCTTCACCTTGCCAGGCTTTCTGCCGAAAGATAGGCCACTATTCAGTTAACATCCCGACGTCTGGTACGAGCTCTTGGCCGGGGTTCCCATGCCTTCTTCGCCCCCGTTTGACACATTATGCTCTGGTCAACATCGAGAAGGTTCCGCTTCTCGCGAACGCTATCGCAACAACGGTGAGCGCCGGCCTGTCCGTGCAGACGATAGCCGTTTCTCATCTCGAAAAGCGATTGGCAGCGGCGCTCTCGGCTCGGCCATTCCTAAATGCTCTGATTCATAAGTTCCGGGACGTATTTTTTCCGACAGGATTACAGGATAGACTGGATCTTGTGAATCCTGTTCATCCCGTCAAAGAAGCTCTTTTCACACAGGGCTGTACGTCACCGTATTCGCGAATCCATGTGCTAAGCCCCAGAACCCTGGACTCTACTTTGGGAAATCGCTACATCGTTTTATCTACCCGCGTCTCATTATGCCAAACTCTTGAGCGATGTCAACCGCGATGTGACCGAATAACCAACGGGCTTGACGATGGGCCATGAAGGCTTGGCGTTCTTGGCGTCTTGGCGAGAGGTCTCCGGTGTCCCGTTTCTCTCGCTAAGTAGATGAATTCTCAAATACGGTCACGTATGATTGTGTATGGAAAGAACCCCCTGACAGGATAACAGGATAGACCGGATTATGAAGAAAAGTCACAACGCTATCCGGTGCATCCTGTTATCCCTTCATAAAAAGAAGACGTGAGCGAATTTATGAACGAGAGCACTACGACGCAAAGGAGGCTGGAACAAGGCGGCTATCCGTCTCCGCGCCTCTGCGTCTCCGCGTTCCTTCCCCTGCCTCTTCCTCTCTGCGCTCTCCGCGCTCTCTGCGGTGAGTCATCTCCCCCCGGACACTAAGTGCTCCGATTCATAAACTCGGCGACGTATTCTTCCTCTGACAGGATAACAGGATGGACATGATTCTTAGAATCCTGCTTATCCTTGCGACAGGTTGTTCACCTTTCGCTTTACCTCAACTTCCCGCTCACATAGTCGCTTACCGGTGGCGACGACATTGTTAACGAGTTCTATGTCGTGAGCCGCGACAACAACCCGCCTGACGCCGCGGCACGCGGGGCTGGACGATGACCGTACGTGTTTCGACCCCGCCATGACCGGACTGGAACGTCTCGAACAACTTCTCCGCCAGTTCCCTCTTTGCGTCTTTGCGAGAGGCCTTCCCTTTTTCCATTCTCTCTCGCTAAGACGCCAAGGGCGCCAAGGTTCTCGACCCGGGCGTCGGGGGGCCTATGATTTACTGGATGGTTCACGTCTCTGGAACAATCCTGTTCACGCCGATGGCGTGATTATCCCGTCAAAATAGCTCCTTTCGCAGCAGCATTATACGTCCCGGTATTTGCGAATTCATGTACTAAGCCATCACTGAGCAATCAACAAATTACTCGACTGGCTTCTCGGAGAAGTGGTAACGTTTTCCGTTCAAAAGAAAAGTGCGGCGCCCCGGATGGCAGGTTGCTGACGTTGCGGGCAAAAGTCCCTGAACACTCTGGCAGGAGGGAAGCAGACATGAAAAAGTATCGGATAGGTTTTGCGGGCCTGGTTCACGACCATATCTGGGGGGAGATCGAGAACTGGAAGGCCATGGCTAACGCAGACCTTGTGGCTGCGGCTGATTCGAATCCCCCTCTTCTGGAAAAAGCGCGGGCGAATGGCGTCGCAAAAACCTACGTTTCCTGGGAGGAGATGCTTCAGAAAGAACAGTTGGATATTCTGGAAGTAGCCACAGATAACGCGTCGGCTGTCGAGGTCGTCGAAGCCGCGGCTCCCAAGGGAATCCACATCAAGGTCGAAAAGCCTATGTCCGCCCGCCTGGAGCAAGCCGACCGCATGCTCTCCGCCGCCGACAAAGCCGGTGTCCAGCTCATGATTCGTTGGCCGACCGCCTTTGTCCCTGCAAACTCGCTGATGTTTCGAATGATCGAGCGGGGCGAAATCGGCCAGCCCTTTTATTTTCGTCTTCGCTGTGCCCATGCCGGCCCGAAGGAGATCGGTTGCAGCCAGTATTTCTGGGAGTGGCTCTACGACGAGGAAAGAAATGGCGCCGGCGCCCTCATTGACTATTGCTGCTATTGCGCGGACATGTGCAGCTATCTCTTTGGCTTACCGCGAACCGTCGTCGGCATAAGAGCCGTTCTGGCAAAGGAGTATCCCGTCCCCGATGACAACGCCATGATACTGATGAAGTACGACAAGGTTTTTGGCGTCGCGGAAGCGTGCTGGACGGAGGTTGCCACGCCACTCCAGCCCAATCCCCTTTGCCTCGGCGGCGAGGGAAACATCGGCGTAGTCGGCGATGAAGTCGTCATCCAGAAGCGGAACCAGGATGCCCAGACGATTGAACCGCCCCCGTTGCCCGAAGGGCAGCGAAACGGCCCCGAATACTTGCTCTCCTGCCTCGAAGCAGGGAAAGACGTGGACGGCCAGTGCAGCGCAAAAGTCAGCCGCAATGCTCAGGAGATTCTCGAAGCGGGACTTCTGTCCGCGGACCGGGGCGAAGCTATAAGCATCCCCTTACAGAACGCATGAGGTGAGAAAGGAATAGCTTTATGGATAGGCTGCGTTACGCAATCATCGGCTGCGGTGGCATTGCGCACATGTTCCACCTGCCGGAAATGACTCAGATTCCTCAGACAGAGTTCATCCTCGCGTGCGATTTGAGGCAAAACCGCGCTCGCCTGACCGCCGAGAAGTTCGGCGCCCGAGAGTGGACCACCGACTATAAGAAGGTTCTCGAAAGGGACGACGTGGACGCGGTAATCGTCGCCACCTACCACCCTACCCATGCCCCTATCGCCTGCGAAGTGCTCGAGGCAGGCAAACACGTTTTGGTTCAGAAGCCTATGGCCACCCACCTCGAAGATGCCGACCGCCTCGTCGAAGTCGCCGCCCAGTCGAGCAGGAAAACGAACAGGAAAACTTACTGCCTCCCCTTTCTCTGGTCGCCGGAATATGAAATGGCCGCGGAGATGATTGCCTCGGGCTCCCTCGGCAAAATCGTTCAGCTTCGCGCCCGAACGGCGCACAGCGGACCCGAGGGATACTACTCCGATACACAGAAAATCTTCGGTGAGCAGCCCGAGCAATGCGTCTTCTTCCGCAAAGATATTTCGGAGCATGGCGCCCTCTTCGACATGGGCGTTTACAGCATCTCGGCTTTGACCGGGCTTGCAGGCTCGGCTCTTCGAGTGATTGGCGCCGTCAAAACCCTCGCCAAGAACGCGGAGGTGGATGACACCGCCTCTTTGCTTCTGGAAATGGAGTCCGGGGCAATCGCCGTCGCAGAGACGACCTGGTGTCAGGCAACGAGCGGCGAAGAAATCGCCGTTTACGGCACGGACGCAAGCATACGCCTCAATCCCTGGAGCCATACTCTGAGGCTGTATAGGAAAAAGCCGCAGGAAGGATGGTTTCAACCGAAACTGCCGCCTCCTCCCTCAGCGGCGGCTCACAGACATTTCGTCGAATGTATCCTGAAAGACCAGCCCCCCAAACCAAGCCCTGAACATGCTCGCCACGTAGTCGAGATAATGCTTGCAGCGCTGCGCTCGTGGAAGGAGGGGAAATGGCTCACCATTCAGACGAGAATGCCGCAGCCGAGGAGATAGCCGAACGGCCCCCGTTGGAAAAAAGTGGCTCTTGAAAAAAACTGTTGAAAAACCTCAATCACATCGCTATATACTGGCTGTCTTTTTTCTTGGAAACTTTTTCGGTATCGAAAAGCCCTCGACGAGAAATTGAACTCGTAATAGAAATCACGACAACGGCAAACAGAAAGAGTATAATGGGAGGAGCGAATGGCTATCGTAAGAGTCTGGATCGAAGAAGGATGCACGGAGTGTGGTCTTTGTGCCGAAACTTGCCCGGAGGTTTTCCAACTGGGAGATGAGGGCGCCACAGTGATTGCCGGTGCTGACCTCGTTGCGAACGAGGAACTTGTCAAGGAAGCTGTGGAAGAGTGCCCCGTAGAGATCATCGCCTTCGAGGAAGAGTGAGGAAGAGTAATGCTCCGCGTCTCTGCCTCTCTGCGTTAAAAACATAACAATACGAAACGCAAGGGCGCAGAGGCGCAGGGCATAAAGGAAGCGGGGGACTGTCTGCCAGCCCCCGCGCCGTTTTTTTACTTTCCGAGAGACGCCAAAAATGGGAAAGAACATCGCTCAGAAAATATTGAAGGAACATCTCGTCGAGGGCCGTATGGTCGCCGGGAAGGAGATAGCTCTTCGCATTGACCAAACCCTCACCCAGGATGCCACCGGAACTATGGCCTACCTCCAGTTTGAGGCCATGGGCATCCCTCGCGTCAGAACAAAGTTGTCGGTCAGCTACATTGACCACAATACCCTTCAGACCGGTTTTGAAAATGCGGACGATCATCGCTACCTCCAGAGCGTTGCCGGCAGGTATGGCATCCGTTTCTCCCGTCCCGGCAACGGCATTTGCCATCAGGTGCACTTGGAGAGATTCGGCGTTCCCGGGCAAACCCTCCTCGGTTCCGATAGCCATACCCCCACGGCAGGAGGACTCGGCATGCTCGCCATTGGAGCGGGCGGCCTCGATGTCGCCGTCGCCATGGGGGGCGGAGCGTTCCACCTGGTCATGCCCGAGATCATCAACGTGAATCTCACCGGACAACTCCCGCCCTGGCTTTCCGCAAAGGATGTCATCCTCGAACTCCTCAGAATCTTGACCGTCAAGGGCGGCGTGGGCAAAATCGTTGAATATAGTGGCGATGGCGTAAGAACGCTCTCCGTGCCCCAGCGAGCAACGATAACTAACATGGGCGCCGAGCTCGGCGCGACAACCTCCATCTTCCCCAGCGACAACGTCACCAGAGCTTACCTTCGATGGCAGCAGAGGGAACATTCCTGGACCAGGATGAAGGCTTCAACCACCGCCAACTACGACGGGCGGATTGACATCAATCTCGACGAGCTGCAGCCCCTCGTCGCCCAGCCTCACAGCCCCGATGCCGTCTGCACCGTTCGAGAGATAGAAGGACTTGAAGTCAACCAGGTCGCCATCGGCAGTTGCACCAACTCCTCCCTCGCCGATCTGGAGACCGTCGCCGCCATTCTCAGAGGCAAAAAAGTCCATCCTAACCTCAGCCTCGTCATATCACCTGGTTCCAGGCAAGTCTTCGAGATGATAGCTCGCAGCGGCGCCCTTGCGGACATGATTTCCAGCGGCGCCAGAGTCCTCGAATCCGCCTGCGGCCCCTGCATCGGCATGGGGCAGTCCCCGCCCACCGACGGCGTCTCCGTCCGCACATTCAACCGCAATTTCAAAGGAAGAAGCGGCACCCCAACCGCGCGAATCTACCTCACCAGCCCCCAGGTAGCTGCCGCTGCCGCAATCGCGGGTAAGTTCGTTGACCCACGCAGTCTGGGCGAGCCCCCCGTCATCAAACTGCCGAGGCGAGCCCTCGTTGACGATGGCATGATTATCCCACCGCCCAAAGACATAAGCAGAGTTCAGGTGATGCGCGGCCCCAACATCCGGCCATGCCCCCTCAACAAAAAACTCCCCGAAGCCCTAAAGGGGGAAGTTCTTCTGAAGGTCGGCGACAACATCACCACCGACCATATCATGCCCGCCGGCGCCAAAATCCTCCCTCTTCGCTCCAATATCCCCGCCATCTCCCAGTACGTCTTCTCGGGAGTTGACCCCCGCTTTGCCGAACGTGCCGGAGAGAAGGAGGGAGGAATTGTGGTGGGCGCCGTCAACTACGGGCAGGGGTCCAGTCGGGAGCACGCCGCTTTGGCGCCTATGTACTTGGGCGTCACGGCGGTCATCGCCAAGTCCTTTGCCAGAATCCATAAGGCCAATTTGGTCAACGTCGGCATCCTTCCGCTCACTTTTGCCGGAGAGTCCGATTACAGCGAGGTTCAGCAAGAAGACGTCCTCGAGATCCCCGGAATACGCTACGCCCTCGCACGAAGAAAAAACAGAATCGTCATCACAAACCTCACCAGGAACACGACCTTCGCCGCGGCCATTTCCTTAACGCCTCGTGAAGCTGACATCATTCTCGCGGGCGGACTGCTCAACTACACGCGCAGCCACTGACACGCCGCTTCTATCTCCGAGGCAGCGCGCCTTTTGAACGCTGCCCCACAGGCTGTCGCCCCCGACGGGGAACTGGACTTTTTGCCCCCTCGTTAAGAATAGCGCGAGAATAATCGAGAATCTTACTCACTTCACACCGCGACGTCGCGGGGAGCATTCGTTTGTCAATGCGGAGCTGGAAAAGCAATCCTTACGTCGGCCTCGTTCTTCTCGTCATTGCCTTCGGAGCAGGGTGGTTGACCTACCGTACCGTCAAGGCTCCGGGAGAGAAGACGGTTTACTGCTACGTCCTCAAATGCACTAATCCGGACTGCGGGCGGCTCTTCGAGGCCTCCTACCCGGAGGGCCGAAAACCTCCTTTTCGCTGCCCCTTTTGCGGCAGCCCCGCCTACCCCGCCCTCCGGTGCCGCGCCTGCGGGGCGACATTCCCTTCCATCAAGAGCCTTTCCCGGCGCTCCCCTTACGTCTGCCCCGAATGCCTAAAGAGAGCCGCCTACCCCTTGGAATGCGGCCAGGCGCCTCTCGACACCGCCTCCCCAAACCCATAACCTCCACCCCTGCGACGCGCGCTCTCCGACCAAACCTAATGCATTACACATCCCGTCCATCCTGTTATCCCGTCACAAAAGAATACGTCCCCGAACCTATGAATCACAGAACTTCGGTCGCTGAGGGTGGAACCACAGACAAGCTCTCCCCGCTCTCTGTGGTAACTCCGTCTCCCTCTGAGACTAAGTGATTTCCACCAAACCGATAAGGATGGATTTAGCGGCGAACCCGCTCGCTCCCAGGGAAAGCCGAATCACGCCTCCCGGAACATCTTAGTCATGTTTTCGAGACAAATCCTGCTGGCGAGTTCCGCGTTTTCAGAGTAAGCCGCCCCCCCCGGCCTATCCACCAGGTCCTTCGCCAATTGCTCGCTCGGACGCCAGTGTGTCTCCAGAGAAAGGTAACCGTCGTATTTGTCCCGTTTCAGCCGCGACAAAAGCTCTCGCAGTCCCGCATCGCCTTCCCCGACCGGAACGTGCTCGCCGATTCGCTCGTCCTCAACCTTCACCGCATCCTTCACATGCACCAGGCGGAGCACCTCCTTCACCGCCTCGTAACCGTCGGGGTAGGGAGGCTCGCACGAGCGATCGAAAAGGCAGTTGCACGGGTCCCACGTCACCCGTACGTTCGGCGAGCCCACGTCGTCAATAAACTCGCGAAGCTTTACCCCGGAAGCAATGTACGTGCTCGATTCGTTCTCGATGCACAGATAAATCCCCTCCCCCTCCACGATGGATGCCGGCTCACGGAACTTTTGCAGAATCTTGTCACGGGCCTCTTCGAAAGTGGGCGACGCCTTACGCCAGAAAGTGAATCCGCGGACGTTGTTCGTCCCCAAGGCCCTCGCGAGACGAATGCACCGCCGCAAGATGTCCAGATGCTGTTTGTATTCCTCTTCTGACTCCAGGTTACATTTCAAAAAGGGTGAGGCTATGCTGTAACATTCCAGGCCCGCCTCGTCCAACGCCGAACGTATCTTCGCCGCATCCTCTTCGTCCAGCTTGTCCGGTGCTTTGTTCCACACCGAGCGGATCTCAAACCCGTTGAGCTTGAATTCCTTCGCCAGAGCGATTGCCGTTGCAAGGTCCTGCGAAACCTCGTCTGAAAAAACGCCGAGCTTAATCATCATTCTCCTCCATCGCAAAAAACGCGAGCTATTCCACGGAAACCAATTTCTGAGGCTGAGTGGGCCGTGACTGCAATGACCGAACCAGCAAGCCTGCCGGTTATCGCTTGCGCAGTCCGCCAGGGGCGAAAAAACAGCCACAGCCGCATCCAGCACCTCCCTGCACCGCCTTTCCCATAATACGCCTCGCCCAAACCCCGTGTCAAACCGTTTGGGTGTGGCTGCGGTATGGCCTCAGTCTCGGGCGGATAGCCCGCCTTGGCGGTGGAGAGAAAAAGGGAAGAGAAGGGTAACGCAAAGACGCAGAGTCGCAGAGAGGAGAATGAGAAGGACGCCGGCGATACGTGTGCCTCTCTGCGTTCTCTGCGCTCTCTGCGGTGAGTTTATCTCCCCTGACACTGAGGAATTACACCCCCCCGCAGCTTTCTATTGCCTCGCGGCAGGCGATGCTGTATAATTCACAAAAAGTTGTCACGGATTCCCTCTTGCTTGGAGTTTACAAAATGAAAAAAGGTATTCACCCAAAATATGTCGAGTCAACCATAACCTGTGCCTGCGGCAACGTTATAAAAACCCGCTCGACCGTCCCCGAAATCCACGTCGGCATCTGCTCCAACTGCCACCCTTTCTTCACCGGCAAGCAGAAGTACGTTGACACAGCCGGGCGGGTGGAAAGGTTCAGGAAAATGTATGGACACCTCGAGAAATCGGACTGAGCTGGCGGCCTTGACATGGAAGAGTTTTCCGCTGTCGTTGCGAGCCTGAAAAAAAAGAAGCAGGAAATCGAATCTCGCCTCGCAGATCCGGCGGTGCTTTCTGACCATCCCACTTACCAGAAACTTCGTAAGGAACATTCAAGCCTTTCCCGCATCGTCGAGACGTACTGCGATTGCGAGAGAGTTTCCACCTCCATCGCCGAGGACCGTGAGCTTCTCCACGAGGCTTCCGACGATGAGGAGCTCCGCAGTCTCCTCGAGGAGGAAATCGCAGCCCTGGAGCCAAAGAGGGACGAGCTCCTCACGCAGCTTCGGGACATGCTCACGCCCGGTTCCCGGGACGATAGCCGCGATACAATCGTCGAGATCAGGGCCGGAACCGGCGGCGCCGAAGCAAGTCTCTTCGCAGGTGACCTTTTCCGAATGTACTCCCGATATGCCGATTCACAGGACTGGAAACTCGTCACCATCAACAGTCACCCCACACAACTCGGAGGATTCAAGGAGATCGTCTTCGAGCTTCAGGGAGAAAACGTGTACCGCACGATGAAGTTCGAGAGTGGAACTCACCGCGTCCAGCGCATTCCTGTCACCGAAACCGGCGGACGCATTCACACTTCTGCCGTAACCGTCGCCGTCCTCCCCGAAGCTGATGCCGTCGAGGTCCGGATAGACCCCAAGGACATACGGGTTGACGTCTTCAAGTCCTCCGGCCACGGCGGCCAGAGCGTCAACACCATGGACTCCGCCGTCAGGATAACCCACCTCTCGACGAAGATTGTTGTTCAGTGTCAGGACGAAAGGTCTCAGCGTCAGAACAAGGAAAAGGCCATGAGACATCTTCGGGCTAAGCTCATGGAAATGGAAAAAAGCAGACAGCAAAACGAGACCGCCCAGACCCGAAGAGCTCAGATCCGCAGCGGGGATAGAAGCGAGAAAATTCGCACCTATAACTTCCCTCAGAACCGCGTTACCGACCACCGAGTGGGTCTGACGGTTCATAACCTGCAATCCATCCTCGACGGGGACCTCGGCCAACTGATTGTCCCATTGCTGAACAACAAGAATAAGGTCGGCATTTCCGAGGCGGCGCCCGCGGGTTGAACACATGCACCGCATCATAGACATAATTTCTTTATCGGCCAACTATTTGAAGGAGCACGGCGTCGCTCACCCCAGGCTCAACGCCGAGCTTCTGCTATCGGAGGTGCTCGGGAAATCACGAATTGAGCTTTACCTCGAATACGATAAGCCGCTCGTCGAGACAGAGCTGAGCTCTTTGAGAAACTTGTTGAAGGCCAGAGCCACTCATAAACCGATACAATACGTCCTCGGCAAAACAGAGTTTTTTTCGCTGCCATTTCTCCTCACGGAAGGCGTTTTCATTCCCAGACCTGAAACGGAGATACTTGTCCGGGAAGTAGTCAATTATGTCGAAGCCCTTCCCGCAGCGGACGAGTCGGTGATTTTCGATGTGGGGACCGGCTGCGGATGCATCGCTGTCAGTCTCGCGCACAGCCTCGCAAACTGCAAAGTCTATGCTTCTGACATCTCGCCGCAGGCCCTTTCCCTCGCGTGGCGTAATGCTCAAAAAAACGGCGTCACAAAAAAGGTAATCTTGCTCCAGGGCGACATGTTTGAACCTTTCATCGCCCACCAGTCGCCCAAAGCTGACCTCATCGTCAGCAATCCCCCCTATATCGCCGACGAGGATTGGAACTCACTTCCCGACGAGGTCAGGTGCTTCGAACCCCGCGAGTCGCTCCTCGCGGGCCGCGGGGGATTCGATTTCCTGCGAAGCATTATCACCTCCGCGGAATCCTTTCTCAAGCCCGAAGGCGCCATCTTCCTCGAAATCGGAGAGGGGCAAAGGAACGCGGTTGTCCGTTTCTTCACTGAGCGGCAAAAGTATCTGGACATCAGCAGCCGACAGGATTATAATGCGATTGAAAGAGTGGTTTCCGCGAGGCTTTCGCATGCTGACGAGGGCGTCGTCCCCGAAAGGCGCGCCCCGTAGCCAGCCGTGCGCGAAGTTCGTTTTTCCGCTTCGACCACTTTTCCGGAGCCTGCCCCGGAACGTGGAAGAGGCTTTCGTCTGAAGCATTTGCTTGTTACCGGCGTAACCCGTCCACTGAAAGGAGAGATCTTAACCCCATGGATAAGTTCATGATCTGGGGAGGGGAGCGTCTCCGCGGAGAAGTCGAAATCAGTTCGTGCAAGAACGCCGTCCTGCCTGTCCTGGCAGCGGCGCTTCTCGGCGAGACGCCGTCGGTAATCAAAAACACGCCCTGGCTGAAAGATGTTGACACGATGCTTCTCATTCTTAAAGCCATGGGCGTTACTATCAACCGAAGTTTTGAAGGCGACGTTACAATTGACCCCTCAACGCTGCAAACCGCGGAGGCGCCCTACGACCTCGTGAGGAAAATGAGGTCCTCCATCTACGTTCTCGGCGCCCTTCTCGGCAAGCTCGGAAAGGCCGTCGTCTCCCTGCCGGGCGGTTGTGTCATCGGGCCGCGACCCATTGACCTCCACATCAAAGGCCTCACCCAGCTCGGCGCCGCCATAGAAAAACGGCACGGCTACATGATTGCCGAGGCAAAACAGCTCCGCGGAACCAGGATTTTCCTCGGCGGTCCCTTCGGCTCCAGCATCGGAGCGACCATCAACGTCATGCTCGCCGCCGTCAAAGCTGAAGGTCTGACCGTTATCGAGAGCGCCGCTTGCGAGCCCGACGTCGCCGACGTGGTACTTTTTCTCAACAAGATGGGGGCTAAAATATCCGGCGCCGGAACCCCCACTTTGACCATCGAAGGAACAAAGGAGCTCCACGGCGCAGAACATCAGGTAATCCCCGACCGAATTGAAGCCGGAACTTTTTTGATCGCCGCTGCCGCCACTGGTGGCGATGTCGCCCTGGTCGGCGCCAAACCGCGCCACCTCGAGGCCGTCGCCGCCAAGCTCAGGGATGCCGGCGCCGAGGTCTTCGAGGAGGAAGGAAAAATCGGTGTCCGCTCCACGGGAGAGAGAATGCCCACAGACCTCACAACTCTTTCCTATCCCGGCTTTCCGACCGACCTCCAGGCTCAATTCATGACTTTGATGTCGGTCACCCCCGGCGTCAGCCGCGTAGTCGAAAAAATATATCCCGACCGCTTCATGCACGTGGGCGAGCTGGCACGCCTCGGCGCCGACATCACCATGGATAGCAATAGCGCCCTCGTCCGCGGCGTTTCTTCCCTCAGCGGGGCGCCCGTCATGGCTTCGGACCTCCGCGCAAGCGCAGCCCTCATTATTGCTGGACTCGTCGCCGAAGGCCAAACCGTTATCCACAGGGTTTACCACATTGACAGGGGATACGTGGACATCGAAACTAAACTCGCAAAACTCGGCGCCAAAATCCGCAGGGTCAAAGCCAATTGACCTCCCCAGAAGGTCACGCTGGCGATTGGACATACCCCCTGCGGGAAGTTTTTTCGTGGAATCAAAGACATGTTTGACGGATTAACACAAAGACTCCAGAACGTCTTCAGAAAAATCTCCGGTTACAGCCGCTTGTCCGAATCCAACATCGCCGAAGCGGTGCGGGAGGTCCGGCTTGCCCTCCTTGAAGCCGACGTCAACTACAAAGTCGTCAAAGATTTCATCGAAGGCGTCAAAGCGAAAGCTATCGGCCAGGAAGCCCTGAGTAAGGTTTTGCCCGGGCAACAGTTGATAAAGATCGTTCATGATCAGCTCGTCAGCCTCATGGGCGGCGCCGCGAGCCGAATGGACCTCTCCTCCTCTCCGGCAGTCATCATGCTGGTTGGACTTCAGGGCTCCGGCAAGACGACCACAGCCGCCAAGCTCGCCCGACAGTTGACAAAAAACGGGCGAAATCCCATCCTCGTCCCTTGCGACACGAAAAGAGCCGCTGCCGTGGAACAGCTCCTCGCCCTTGGCCGCCAGCTCGGCGAGACCGTCTTCCAGCCCAACAATGAGACCGACGCACTCAAAATCGCCGCGAAGTCAGTTGAATATGCGCTCGACAATCGCTTCGACACAGTTATCCTCGACACCGCCGGAAGGCTTCATATTGACGACGAACTGATGAACGAGCTGCGGACAATGAAGAAACGCCTCTCGCCCGCTGAAGTGCTCCTGGTTGCCGATGCAATGACGGGGCAGGATGCCGTCAACATCGCCGGCACTTTCGACGATGCCCTCGACATCACAGGAGCCATCTTGACCAAGCTTGACGGAGACGCCCGAGGCGGCGCCGCGCTATCCATCAAGGCTGTCACCGGCAAACCGATAAAATTCGTGGGCATTGGCGAAAAAATCAGCGACCTCGAGCCATTTCACCCCGAGCGCATGGCATCTCGCATACTGGGCATGGGCGACGTCGTAACCCTCGTCGAAAAAGCCCAGGAGGTAATGGATGAGGAACAAGCCGAAAAGCTCCAGGCGAAAATCCGCAAGCACGGCCTCGACCTCGAAGATTACCTCACCCAGATGCAGTCCGTGCGAAGAATGGGCTCCCTCGAGAGCGTCCTCAGAATGGTGCCCGGCTTCAACCAGCTCAAGAACATTGCCCCCGCCGAGAAAGAACTCAAAGGCGTCGAGGCTATCATTCAATCCATGACTCTCATGGAGAGGCGAAATCCTCACATCCTCGACGGCAGCCGGAAGAGGAGGATCGCCCGAGGCAGCGGCGCCTCCGTGCAAGACGTCAACAGATTGCTCAAGGGATACGAGCAGGCAAAGAAAATGATCAAGAAAATGGGCAGGATCCAGAAAGGACTTATGAAAATGGGAGGTTCTAAATGGCGGCAGTTATCAGATTGAAGCGAATCGGTGGCCGCGGAAAACCCTTTTTCCGCGTCGTCGTCGCAGATTCGAGAAGTTCCAGAGACGGAAAAGTCATCGAGGAGTTGGGGCACTACGACCCCAAAAAGGAAACCGACAAAGTCACCCTTGACGTAGAGCGAGTTAAATACTGGCTGGCACAGGGCGCTCGCCCTACCGACAAAACAAAGAGTGTGTTAAAAAATGGCGGCATTTTGGTCTCGAAAAAATAAGAAGGACGAACAGCCCCGCCCCGGCGAGGTTGCTCCGGTCGAATCCCGGCACGACACAAGCGTCTCGGAGATGAAGGATTTCGTCGAGTTCATCGCCAAGAACCTTGTTGACTATCCCGAAGAAGTCGAGGTCAGGAGAATTGACGGCGAAAAGACGATTGTCTTCGAGCTGAAGGTCAACAAGTCCGACATCGGAAAAATCATCGGCAAAAACGGCAGAACCATCAGAGCGATGCGAGCCTTGCTCACAACCACTGCCGCTAAGCACGGACAACGAGCCGTCCTCGAGATCTTGGAATAGCCGGTGGCATCCCGCCACAGGCGGGCCCCGTGAGCGCCCTCAAGGCGCGTCCCACGCGAGCATGCGAACGCGGTGGCACGGGCGTCTCGCCCGTGGGCACCCATGCCATGCGCAAGATGCCTGTGCCGCAGCAGCCGAGCAGCGCGCCCACGGCGAAGGCAGCTCACGTCTTACTGTGCCCTTCGCATCCCATCCCCATAACCCGATCCCCGATCCCTGACCCCCGACGCACACCTCTGCACCTTTGCGTTACCCTTCTTCTGTCCCCCACCTGGCACCGGCGTCTCGCCCGTCGGCGCCCATGCGGCAACAGCCGAGCACCGCGCCCACGACGAAGCCAGCTCACGCCTTGCTGTGCCCTTCACATCCCATCCCCGAAACCCGACCCCCGATCCCCGACCCCCGATCCCTATGCACATAGACACAATCCCCAACCGAAATCCTCCTCCGACCATCCTGCTGCGTAAAGCGAGGCGCGAGGACAGGAAAATCAGGAAGAAGACGCTCGACAATTTGACCAACTGGCCCGCGGGGAAGGTGGAATTGCTGCGTCGAGTTCCTCGGGACGAGACCCTTGTTCCCATCGGAGAGGCTTTCGCCACGGAACGCTCCCTTCCTCAGGGTCATGTGGAGGCGGTGCTGGGGACCATCCGAAAACTGGGATTGGACAAGTTGATTTCGTCGAAGCGCTGCAGGGAGCGTGACCTGGCGGTTGCGATGGTTGCCGAGCAGTTGATGCAACATAGCTTTCTACAAGCGACCCAAAGATATCCGCATCCTCCACGGGAAACCATGAAGCGGGCTGTGAAGCTGCTGGATACTGGGCAGAAAATGGTCACAACGCCGTCTGCGCCAGAGCAGGAGAGGAAGGCGACTGGTGCGAGAAAGAACTCCGCAAGTATCCGGATGCAGGCAGGTAACGAGCGCAAAAAAGAAAAGCCCGCGGTCGGATTCGAACCAACGACCGCCGCATTACGAATGCGGTGCTCTACCACTGAGCTACGCGGGCTTATCATCTCTTCGCGTTAGCGTCGCATGCCGGACGAACGATGGCGGCGGCAAAGAGCCGACGTTCTAACGCTATGCCAGGTTCATTCAGTTTTCTACGTGCGCGCGTCCCCCACTGCCCGGCTGTGCGAGGTGACCACGGCGAGAACAACTCGCCAGCTCAAAAAACGCCGGGCTCATTGCGTCCGAGATATTATACATAACTATACCAAAGCCCCGCGGCGCGCGCCAAGTTTGACGCCCGGGAACGATAGTGTCGTGCCCATCCACGGGCGAGACACCCGTGCCACAAGAGAGTGCTCTGGCTTTTGTTATTCACTTCCCCTCTGCGCCTTCACGTTAATCTCTCTCTTTTCTTTACCGCCGAAATACAGGCGGCCCCCTCCCGGGTCCGCTTCGCCTAACAGCCGCTGGCATGAAAATCTCGCCGGAGAGACCCCGGCCGCACGCCAGAGTCTGGAAGCGACGGAAGAATCGCTTCTGCAATCGCCCCTCTGCCCTCACAGAGCCGAGAGCAGGCCGATGTCCTTCATGGTCAGATAGCCGGCACGGGCAGAGACCACTTTTGGAATCGCGTTGATGAGGATAGCGGCCGTGGCGGCGTCGCCGTGTGTTCCTCCTTCGATCCTGACCTCCAGAGGCGGGACGGCGTCAACCCGGATGTAGTCGTGCGGCTCCGGCGCCCCGACAAACATCTGGAGTTCCAGGGAGATTGCGCGTTCCCCTTTCCGAAAGCCTTTCGCGGTGTGCTTGATGCCCGCGACCTGACCCTCGCGAACCTCGAGGTAGTCGGTCGTGACGTTTCCATCGCTGATAACCGGGTCAATTCTTTCCAGAAGGTTATCCAGCTCCCAGCCGAGACAGTCTGCGAGGAGAGCGACGGATTCGACCAGCCCGACATGGCCGAGGCGGCCTTCCGCGACGCGGCGCCGGAACTCCTCGACACTCAGCCCTGCGCCGATCTTCCTTTGGAGGGGCTCGCGGCGTGTTGAGGCGTCCACAATCCGGCGGGCGAAAACGCTTCTCACATCCGAGCACACCCCCGTTAGGAAAGCGGGAAGCGAATCGAGCACAAACCCGGGGTTGACGCCCGTACCCAGAATGGAGACGTCGGTTTCCTTCGCGAGGGCGTCGAGCTTCTCGGCAAGATGCTCGTTCTTCGGCGCCGGAAACAACAGCTCCTCGGCCGACGATACCACGTTGATACCACGGGAAACGATCTCCTCAATCTGCGGGGCCACCTCGCTCAAGCGAGATGCTGTGGAATGAACGACGATATCCGGCCTCTGGCTTAGGACATCTTGCGATTTGCTGCTGACGCGAACGCCCAGCTCCCTTCCTGCACCGACCAGCTCACCGAGGTCTTTTCCCGCCTTCTCGGCGGAGATATCTACCGCAGCTACTACGTCCAGATGCTCGTTTCGCACGGCGATCTTCGCCGCCTGAATGCCGATGCTGCCAAGCCCGTAATGGGCGACGCGAATCCTTTTGTCTTTCACCGCCATAATTGAACCCTTCCTCCACAACCTACCCGCCCGGCGAGAAAGGCTCTACCGGACGCTCACCAACAGGATGCGGGCCATCGCAGGCGAGCCACATCCTCACTTTGTCTTCCTCGCGGCAAGAATCTTCGAGATACACTCTTTCACGTCCGGGGAAGCTGTGTCCATAGCTTTTTCGAGGGCGGCGTTGACGTCCGGCCCCTTCAAGGTCGTCAGAGCTTCCACCGCCACGCTCCGCACGATAGCCGATTCAGCGCTCAGTGCCTGAACCATGGAACCCACGTCGGAAACCGAGCCAAACTTCCCGACGCCGATAAGACCGGCGCACGTAAAATGCTCCTGTTCTGTTCGGCTCAACACCCCCCGATAGATTTGCAGCGCCATTTCCGTATCGCCTTTGGCGGCGCGCTTCTCCGCGAAGCGCAGGAAGGCGTTGCCAATGAAAACCCCCTCCCGCTCGGACAACTCTTCCCAATCGAGCGCGGGCTGAGGCTCCCTCGAGGACACTTCGCCGATATGAGACATCGCGTCGAAAGCCGCCAAAGCGATTTTTTTATTCGGGCTTTCCGCGCAGTCAACCAATGCGTCCAGAGCTTCCGTCGCCCCCTTCTGTCCGAGAGAATGAATGACCGCCGGCCGGAAGTCCTCCGGGGCCTTCTTCGACGCCTCGATCAAGGCCTGAAGCGACGCCTTCCCCGAAATCCTCTCAAGGGCCCGTCGCGCATCTTCCCTCAACTTCTTATCATTCAGCAGTCGAGCGACCCGCGGAACACACTTGTCTCCGCCAGTCAAAGCGAGAAGCTCCAGAGCCTTCACTCGCGTGGCGTGCGGGCTCTTCCTGCCGAGCAGCGTGAGAAGTTGGCGAGTGACCGCCTTCCTTTCGACTGCCGCCCGCGGGCGCGAAGCGTGGTGCGCGATGGTATTGAGGGCTTCCGAAGCAGCCTTCGCTACGCCTCGATTCTTGCTCGCAACGAGCCCGCCCAGAGGCACGACCGCCCGCGCTCCTACCCTCCCGGCGTCCCGCCAAGCCGCATAGCGGATGTCCGCGTTATCGTCCTGGATTTTCGCAATGAACTCCTCAACCTCCTGCTTCGTGGCGCTCGCTCCTCCGGCTGGCAGCAAGAGCACGAACAGCATCGCGGCACTCAGCCCAAGCGCCGCCGCGAAGTGAACCTTCCTCGAGCTGTACATCGTTTCTCCCTCCTTTGCTCGACAATTATCAACCATAAATTCGCCATGGTGAATCTGTGCGATCTCTGCGCCCCAATAGCACGGTATGCCAAACGGTACGCCGCACCTTACAGAAAGTAGGGGGCGCGGCTATTTCTGCCGAGGAGACGATTGGCTTCCTCGTCCCCCACGAACCGCTCCTTCATGGGGTCCCAGTGCAGCTTTCGTCCCAGAAGATAGGAGATGTTGCCGATGATGCACAGGGTCGCCGTACGATATCCCGCCTCGATGTGCATGAGGGGCCGCTTCCTGCTCTTCACGCAATCGAAGAAGTTCTGCGTGTGCCCCGGACTCTTGAAAAGTCGCACGCCTCCCGTTGGTACCTTATACTCCGTTGCCTTCTTTTCCGTTCCGCATCCGCCGTCGCCTCCGGTGACGATGAGCGTATCCTTATCGCCCCAGTACTTCGCGCCGAAGGCGGCTCCCATCTCCTTGTGCCCGGGTTGGCTCCAGGTCAGAATCCAGTCAGGGTTTTTGAATTCGTACTTGATGTCCATCGTGACGGGGCAGTCGTACATCCCATCGTGGGGGGGCTCGCCCGTCGCCTCCACGCTGACCGGACCGGTGTTGTCGCAATCCATTGTCCACATGATGTTGCTGAAGACATGCGCGCCGCGGTCTCGGATCTGGCCCCCGCCGTACTCCATGAACCAGCGGAAGTTGAAGTGACAGCGCATCAGGTTATACGGCACCCACGGGCACGGCCCGAGCCACTTGTCCCAGTCCAATCCAGGCGGCGGCGCGGTGTCCGGCTGCCATTTCCCCACCGGGTTATTGTAATGCCAGCACGTTACCTTTTGGACCTTGCCAATCTTGCCGTTACGGATATATTCACCTGCCGCATGCGCTGCCGGCGTGGAGCGGCCCTGCGAACCTATCTGGATGATTCGCCCGTACCGCTTCGCCGCCTTGACCATCGCCCGTCCTTCCTCGATGGTCTTGCTGGCGGGCTTCTCGCAGTAAACGTCCTTTCCGGCCTCGCAGGCGTGAACCGTGTGGATGCCGTGCCAGTGGTCGGGACTGGCGATGAAAACCACGTCAATGTCCTTGCGGTCCAACGCCTCCCGATAATCGTTGTAACCGTCGGCTTTGCCGCCCTTACTGGCGACGATTTTTGCTGCTCTCTTGCGGTGGCTCTCGTCCACGTCGCAGAACGCTGCGGTGTCCTTGCGAAGGAAACCGCTGCCTCTTCCCCCGACGCCGATGTGGCCGCTGATGATGCGGTCGCTCGCTGGCGGCCGCCCCGGCGCGCCCAGGGCATCGCTGGTGAGAACGTACGGAGCACAAAGCCCCGCTCCCACCGCCGTCGCCGTCCTCGATAGAAATTCTCGCCTCGAAATCTTACGCCTTACTGCCATACTCATCCTCCTTTCTTCTCTGCGTAAGCAGCTCATAGGTCACGCGGCGTTGCCAAAATCCTTTACGGCACGCAATACGATATGCCGCAAGCCGATGACCGGCGGGCTGCCGCTTTCCAAGACAACCCGGTAGGGTAAAACCCTTAGTGCCCCATTGTCAACAACGAGCTTGAGGGCGTAGTAATGGCTGAGTTACGGGCGGCTGAGGGTGCAACCGCAGAGTCCGCAGAGCACGCTTACGTATCGCCGGCGTCCTGTCCCGCGCCGTTGGCGGCATATCGAGGGTCTCCCTTGCCCTCGACTGGCTCCGGCTGTACCCTTCACGGCAAAAAAGCCGCCCCCACGTGGCATCCCCCGCCTCTGGCGGGGGACCCGTGCGAATCATGGGCAAGATGCTCATGCCATGGCAGGTGACCACGGAGTCTTTCTCATCCGCCTCTCAGCGACTCCGCGCCTTTGCGTGAACCTATTTTTCCCTTTTTCCCTCCCCCCGCCAAGGCGGGGTTTCCGCCCGAGACTGAGGCGTTACAGGGCGCATCAGCCCCGCCACCAACAACGGCGCCGGCGGGGGTTACTTGGTTAACGGCTGCAATGAAAGAACCAACCCGCAACACCAGCCGAGAAAGCTTCGACGACCCCGCTCGACACATCGGTCGCACAAAGCCACCCCTACGGTCCCAAGACACATTCTGGCGCAGCCACTCTCAGAGAAACGACAGGAAGTCATCCCGACTTAGACCAGCCTGGTGAATGATGTCCATGAGGGCTTTCGGGTCCAATTCCTTGAAGTCCCGCACCATCAGATGCTTTCTGTCACCGGGGCCGATCTTCTCGAGATAGACCCGGTTTCCATGCCTCCTGATCTCCCGAAAGCCCGCTTTCGCCAAGGCCTTGATGATCTCTCGGCCGGACAGTCGCGGAAGTTTCATTAGGACACCCCCTCCCGCCAAGATCTGTTGCTGGTTGTCGTTGAAGGCCAGTCTCGTAGGGTGAGAGGATAACACGCAGTCGTCTTCCGCACAAGGGCAAAACGGCCAATATCGCAACGCCTCCGTTACGGCCGGTTGAGGGTGGAACCGCAGAGTGCGCAGAGCACGCAGAGAGGCACACGTATCGCCGGCGTCCTGCCCCGGCTGTATCGAGGGGCTCCCTCGCCCTCGACGGGCTCGGCCTGTACCCTTCACGGCAAAAAAAGCCGTGCCCCACCTGACATCTCCCGCTGAGGGCGGGACCCGTGGGGACGGTGGGCAAGATGCCAATGCCACGGCAGGTGACGACGCAGTCCGTCTCATTCTTCTCTCTGCGACCCTGCGCCTTTGCGTTGTTCTCCTTTTCCCTTCTTCCCTTCCCCGCGTTAGCGGGGTATCCGCCCAAGACTGAGGCCATACAAGATTGTTGCAATCACAAAGGGAATTTCGTACTTTGGCAAGCAGTGAAGCTGCGCAGGTTTAAGTGGGAAATCTGAGATAAGGAGAGCTGCTATGCGTAGGGAACTGAGTTTTTCAATTTGTTTTGTTTGTGCGTTGGCGTTTTGCCTGGCGTGGGGTAGCGTCGCTTCGGCTGCCACGGAAAAGGCGATAACCCTTGACACGGACCCTCATCTTGTCGGCTGGTGGAAGTTTGATGACTCCTCCGGTAAGACCGCCGTAGATTCCTCCGGGCACGGCCATAAGGGCACCCTGGAAGGCGGCTTATCGTTTGACAAGAGTTCGGTTTCGGGCAAGACAGGCAAAGCGTTGAAGCTCGAAGGCGGCGATGATTTCGTACAGATAACCGGATACAAGGGCGTTACCGGCACACGACCTCGCACCGTTGCCGCCTGGATTAAAACGAGCAGGTCCAGGGGTGAAATTACATCCTGGGGCCTCGATGACTTTGGTAAAATGTGGAGATACTGCTTCATCAGGGGGCGCATAGGTATAACGCCCAGTGGCGGGTACTTTTATATGAAGGCCCAGATACACGACGATGAGTGGCATCATGTGGCTGTGGTGGTGGAAGAGGCCGAGCTGCCGAATGTCCATGACAATGTCAAGCTTTACAAGGACGGAGACGTAGCGGAAATTGACGACATCGGTCTGCTGGACCTATGGCCCATTGATACCGGCAGCGACTTCAACGTCAGGATAGGAAGGGGTTTCAAGGGCCTCATGGATGATTTCCGCATCTATGACCGCCCCCTTTCGGAGGAAGAGATAAGGGCCCTGTTTAGATTGAGGAGCAGTCGCCCGTTGCCCAAGTCCCAATGACAGCGCCACTGATGTCGGATCAGATGCCGGACGAGACACGATTGCAGGCCGTCGTAGCGGCCTGCCGAGCAATTTTGGCGATTCACCTTACAGGCGCTCGATTTTGCATGATGAGTTTAGGTCCGTGTTCTTTCATCGCGGCAGCTTTCCGCGCATGTAGCCCCGTTTCAGTAAAATATCAATGTCCGCGTGCGGCCTGAACGATCGCGAAAAGAGATGAACAAATGGCTCAAGCAGTGGGAATACGTCTAACCCGGAACCTCGGGCTGATTGAGCGCTCGGGATGAGAGATAGACGTAGAGTTTGTTTCGTCGCCTGAACTTAATGCGAGGGGAGAGTGTATGAGATATTGCTTCGCGGTGGTTATTCTGGCGGCAGTTGCCGCTGTCGCAACCGGCTGTGATCAAATTAGGGCTAATCCCACACCGGCGACAAACACCGAACTCGAGACCAGCGAGGAAACGAAGGCAACTCAGGACGCCACGACACATGACGAGCCGCTGCTGCTCGACGATGAACCGCTGCTGCTCGACGATGAACCGCTGCTGCTCGACGATGAACCTCTGCTGCTCGACGATGAACCTCTGCTGCTCGACGATGAACCTCTGCTGCTGGACAATGGCCCAAATGCCAGCTCGTCTGGCGGCCCCGTGGCTGATAACAGCCGCTGCTACGTCTGCCACATAAACTATATGCAAGAAGAGCTTGCCGTGGTCCACGCGAGGGACAACATCGGCTGCGCGGACTGCCACGGCAACTGTGATGCCCACATTGCCGACGAATCGTGGTCCTGGGGTGAAAACGGGACTCCGCCCGGTATTATGTATCCACAGGCCAAGATCAATTCGTTCTGTATGGGCTGCCACCCCAAAGACAAAATGCCTGCCAAACAGCACGAGGCTCTCTTCGCCGCCACTGCCGAGAAAAAGTATTGTACCGATTGCCACGGTCAGCATCGGCTGGCCCACCGCAAATGCAAATGGAAGTAGAGCCGCCCCTAATCACTCCGTTTCCAGCGGAAACCCCAGCCGTAATGCCTCAGTTACCGGCGGCTGAGGGTGGAACCGCAGAGTGCGCAGAGCACGCAGAGAGGCTTACGTATCGCTTGCATCCTGTCCCGCCCCGCGTTCCGCGGGGGATGTCGAGGCACTCCCTTACGCTCAACGGGCTCGGGCTGTACGCTTCACGGCAAAAAAAGCCCTCCCCCACGTGGCATCCCGCTGAGGGCGGGACCCGTGGGGGAATCATGGGCAAGATGCCCATGCCACGGCAGGTGACGACGCAGTCCGTCTC
>Ga0315541_1000055_pt1 | contig 105813 bp, 99 predicted proteins | sample SalMarSW160190MG_FD_203095 | JGI IMG/M metagenome (GOLD analysis project Ga0315541, IMG submission 203095) | Salt marsh sediment microbial communities from the Plum Island Ecosystem LTER, Massachusetts, United States - Salt Marsh Sediment SW1601-190 ... | reverse complement strand
ATGATATCTTGTATAAAGATAAGTTTTTTAGAATAAGAGAAGATAGAAGAGATTACTTCCAGGATAATAACAACTATGCTAAATTATATAGTCAGGTGTACCACCATGTTACTGAACATCCCGAATTATAAGCGTAAAGAAAAATCACTAAATGTCAATAGTAAATTAAATTTTTCCCCGGGAAAGTTCATGCGCCATCCTACCTCCAACTTTAGACTTACAATTCTCAATAAAATAAGACCGAAGACGAAAAAACAATTGATTAGTTGAGTTATCCCAATTAGAGATCAAGTATCAAAATGCCCTCTGCCTGCCCTATGAAATGTGTAACTATTTCATCGGGGCTTACCCCGTAAGGAGGAAACGATTGGATAGGGGTGCCTCTGTGACAAACATGACCGATGACCAAAGACGGAAGACAGGATTTAGGGATTGGATTTTAGATGTTAGAGGGTTGGGAACCAATATCTTTAAAATTTTTAATCATAAAAAACTTTCTTTGCGAACCTTGTTCACTTTGCGTCTTTACGAGAAAAATAAAAACCCCTTGACAAATGAAAATAATTGATTATTTTATAGTAAACATATGTTTACTTAAGGTGGAAAAGATGCGGAAGAACACAAAGAGTGAGATAATGGAGTTTTTGGAAGAGTTTATTGAGAAGAACGGGTTCGCCCCAAGTATAAGAGAGATCGCCCGACACCTGGGTTTTAGAAGCACAAAATCTGTAAAGGTTCATCTTGATGGGCTGGCAGACATGGGGCTCATTGGAAGAGAAGAAGGTATAGCCCGTGGAATCTGTCTAAAAGAAAGAGGTATACCTATAATTGGAAGAGTAGTAGCGGGAGAGCCCACGCTTCAATTTGAAGGAGTGGAGGGGCATTTTTCGCTCAACCAATGGAAGGGAGCCTTTCTCCTTCGCATTAAAGGAGACAGCATGATAGGAGCAAATATTGAGGAAGGTGACCTTATAGTTATAGATAAGGCCAAAGAGCCAAGAAAGGGAGATATAGTAGTTGCTCTCGTCGAGGATGAGACAACAGTTAAACGTCTGGATAAAAGGAATGGGAAATGGGTACTGAAATCGGAAAACCCCGATTATCCCGTGATAGAGAAAACTTTTCAGGTAATAGGGGTAGTTATAGGTGTTGTAAGGAGTTATTATAAATGATACTCTACTGTGATATGGATGCCTATTTTGCCTCTGTTGAACAGGCTCTGGATCCCAGACTAAAAGGGAAACCTGTGGTGGTGGGTGGAGACCCAAAAGAAAGAAGGGGGGTTGTGTCCGCAGCTTCCTATGAGGCAAGGAAATTCGGCGTCCATTCCGCTCAACCTATCTTTGAAGCAAAAAAACTTTGCCCTCACTGCATAGTTATCAGAGGACATCCCTTAGTATATAGAGAATTCTCCAGTAGGTTTTATTCCATACTCATTGATTATTCACCGAAAATGGAGGTAGTTTCACTTGACGAGGCATTTCTTGACATATCCGGATCAATACAGCTTTTGGGGAGCCCCTTAAGCATAGCAAGGGGAATAAAAAGAAGAATAAAGAAAGAACTCGATATAACAGCTACCGTTTCTATAGCAAAGAGTAAGATTGTAGCAAAGATAGCAGCAGAACAGGTGAAACCCGATGGGATAATAAAAATACCAGGAGGAGAGGAAAAAGAATTCGTCTCTCCCCTACCCATCTCTTGCTTTCCGGGGATAGGAAAGAGAACTCATGAAAAGCTAAATAAAATAGGCATTTATACGATAGGAGAGCTACTTAACTACCCTCTAAGGGATATATACAATAGATTCGGTATAGTTGGAGTTCAGTGGGTAATGGGTATTCATCAGAAAGGTATAGAAAAACCAATAGAGAGGAAATCCATAAGTAAATCACATACTCTGAGAAAGGACACAAAGGATATTAGCAATATGCATTCTCTCCTATACTACCTGACTGAAAAGATTGTGGCAAAACTGCAAAGGCTTAACTTCTATACCACAAAGATATCCGTTACAATCAGAGCCTCTGATTTTTCTGAAAATACAGACTGCAGAAGGGTTACTCCAATGAATCTCAATGGAGAAATATACCCTGTTGTTAAGGAAATATTTGACGGAATGCCCAAGAGGTGGGTGCGATTACTTGGCGTAATGGTCTCTGATTTCACAACCATTCCATCTCTGTTTCAGGATAAGAAGAGATTAAAACTGGAGAAGCAAATTCAAAAAATACGTGACCGCTTTGGCTTTGATTCCGTACTACCCCTTAAGGCTACTTATTTCTCGCCACAGAGACACCCCGATACGGTCGGGTCCTCCCTACGGGGTAATCCGAGTAAATAGAGTAACATAGTTAAATAGTTGAATGGTTTTTGTTAGTCCGAAGTCCAAAGTCCAATGTCAGTAGTCAACAGCCAAACAATATAGTTAAATTGTTAAGTTGTTGAGTGGTTAAGTAGGTTGGAAGGGGACTTTTCGAGAAATTAAAGTGGGGTGTGGCTTATCGAACTACTACAAAGCGTCCCTTATCCACAACACCTTCTTCACCTTTTACTACATAGAAATAAAGACCCGAAGGTAAATCTACCCCTTCTATACGAAGATAATCCCCTGAAGTCTGGTATTCCCCTTTGCGCCTTCCATAGATATCATAGATATATATCGTTTTATTAAGAAGATCACTCGACGAGAAATAAAGGGCATCATGTTCATTTACATTGAAAGGATTTGGATAGACATTAGTTCCGGGGTATTTTAGACTATCCTCGGGAATATTGAAGTCTATATCCACCTCATATAAACCATCATAGGTTCCAATGAATAGATGGTGACTTTGAGAAAAATGCAAGGGGTAGGTTACATCGTCTCCTTCTACAAATGAAAAACCTCGAAACCTCTCCCAGTTGCCCTCCGGACCCCTGTAACTTAATCCCTCGCCGCTATGATAACACCACATACCACCCTGGAAGTCAAAAGCAAGACCATCTACTTTATCAGAGAGTAAACCGGAGTTACTCGCGTAAAAGACTTCGATTATTTCATCACCAGATATATGTACAAGATTATTCTCAAGTCCGGCCCAGATATCATATCCTAAGTCTGTCGCAATAGATACTGTGCTACTCCCAAGATTCCCTGTAACATTACTAACCGAACCTAAAGGAGAAAGGATATGTATTCCTGCACCACCTGAAGTGGGTGAATTTCCACCATATATAGCTTTAGCACCTTCTGCAAACACCCTGACCCATTTAATGGACGGATCAGTATAAACCGTCCAGAGGAGTGAATCCTCCTCACCCACCACACGATGCATCTTTAAAATCCAATCATTTGTTGCTCCAGCAAATGCTCCTATCCAGAGGTCATCATTCCTATCCACCATCATTCCCCCAATTGTTCCTGCAGGAACCGGAAGTTCGATAGGCTGGGGGAAACTATCCTCATCAGCTTTCCATTGATAAAGAATTGGAACTATATTCCAGTACCAGAATCCAAAATAAATCCTTCCTTCTGAATCGGATTCAATATTAAATAAAATACCTCCCGGGAAACCCCATTCATTATTCCGATTAAGAATTTCCCACTCCTTACCATCAAACTTAGATACCCGTCTTGTATTTCTGTGAACAATGTAAATTGTTCCATCAGGAGTCTGGGTTAAATCGCAGACCTTATTGGAAGCAAGACCCGGGGGTCTTATGTAATCAGTTGACGAAAGGGTAAAAAACCCCTCGCCTCGAACAATAAGGAGCGGAGAATCATAGGAATCAGGCTTACACACACCCCTCACATCCCCAGAGCTTAAGCTATCCCATCCACCATTATACTCGTAAAGACCACCTGATGTTGCTATATAAATTTTATTATCTATCTCTGCAATCTGCCGGACGGTATGCAAAGAAAAGGCTGCAGAATCCTCTGTAACATTCTTACACCCCCAGGACCCTCCTGCCCAGATTGAAGCACCAATTTTCTTTAAAGTATATGTGTTATGCAAATTCTCAATCTTAACCGTATCGGTATTGGAAAAGGCATAAGTTTTATATATTCCTTTAGAAGTTCCAAGAAAATAACAGGTATCAAGAGGAAGGATGTCAAATATATTGAAACCATAATCTATGTGATCTACCCTGTTAGGGTTATCAAAGCCACTTATTCGGAACCATTGCAATCCAGTTTCTCCACCTAAAATCACACGCGCACTATCTAACACAATTGTATTAGGATTTGTATCATTAAAAAATAAGGGGTTAAACTCCAGTGAATTTATGGATTCAAGTGCTCTATTAAAGAGTGTAATACCTCCCGGAGTGAGAACCCATATAGTATCGTTTCGAATGGATATATCCTTTGTGGTATTAGAAAAAAGTCCAGAAATAATTGTTCTATTTTCCCAGGTGCTATCTTCTGGGTTGAAAGCAAGAAATCCTCCATCATCTGTGGTGATATAGATATAATTCGAATATTCAAGGGATGTAAATCTATCAGTTCTTAAGTATAGAGTACTAGTTATTGAAATAGATATTAAGAAAAGAAGCATCAATCCTCCTTTTGTCCATTCTTCTTAACCTTCTGCCATATCTCTTCAAGTTGATCGATTGTAAACTCTTTCATATTTCTATTCGCGAGTGATTTCTCAAGTAACTGAAATCGCTTCTCGAACTTATCATTGGCCTTCTGAAGAGCTATCTCAGGGTTTATACCAAGGAAATTACCCAGGTGCGCACAGGCAAAGAGTATGTCGCCTAATTCTTCCATCTTTTCTCCCTCTCCTTCGGCATCCTTTAACTCCCCCAGTTCTTCCCCTATCTTCTCATACACACCCGATATATCATCCCAATCAAAACCCTGCCTCGACGCTTTCTTCTGAATCTTAGAAGACCGTAACAGTGCAGGAAGACTTTTCTGGACGCTCCAACCCTTTCCCTTCCTCATCTCCCACTTACGAAGAACCTCCTCTGCTGATTTTGCTTCATCCCTACCAAACACATGGGGATGCCGTGTTATCATCTTCTGATGGACTCTACCTACCACTTCGTCAAATTTAATTCCCTTCTCTTCAAGAACAACACCCATCATAAAGACACCAAGAAGGGTATCCCCAAGTTCTTCGATTATCCCGTCTAACTCATTTTCTTCTATAGAAGCATTGAGTTCGTAGACCTCTTCAATGAGCTCTTCAATAAGTGTTTTTAGGGTCTGCTGTCTATCCCAGGGACATTTTCTTCTTAGTGTTTCTACGAGTTTAAAGAATTTATCCATAGGCGAAAGATAACGAATAAGGTCTATATGTCAATATTCTATATGTCAATATGACTACCCACTCCCCCTTTGTTTAGAAGTAAAACGCAAAACTTATTCAATCAGTGGCCAATTATCCCTGGTTAGGTTTTAGATTCAGGAATCCACTGCGGCAAGTCGCTGCAGTGCTTTGAGTCGTTCCTTTTCTCCTATCCTTGCACAGGAGACAGCTTCCCTTAAAAAATTGATAGAGCGCTGATAATTTTCCCTATCCACCGGATATGGTATCCCATCTTTACCTCCATGGGCGAAACTATATCTTGCAGGGTCTTTAAAACTTGGGTGTTTACCGTACAAGAGCTCTCCTATAAGAGCTAACGCTCTAATCGTTGCAGGCCCTACACCACGAATACCAAGTAGATTTTCAAAATCTTCAGGCTGTCTATCAAATGCCAATTCCAAAGGCTTAATTAATCTCCTTATATTTATATCAGAAAGTAGAATCAGATGTCTTTCCGGAAGTACAAGTTCCCTTATTTTCTTCAATTCCCCTATCGTTTTTTCAGGATATAGAGAGGCAATCTCTGTTGATATTTCTCGTGACTCCTCTGATTCTTTTGATACCATATTCAAAGGTTTTGTAAAACCGTCACTAATTATACCTTTATGCGGTTCATTGACAAAATCCAATGCTTCTTTTGAAACCCAGTGGTATCTCCTTGCCATTCCATTTTCCTCATTCATCCCTTGCTGTATAACACACCAATCTCCGGAAGTTGTAAAAACAATCGTATGATGATAGATAGAATAACCATCCTGAACAGCTGTGTTATCAACCTTGGCAGTTATTCGACTTGTATATATAAGAGGTTCTACCTCGATACCGGTTCTATAACCTATATTCCTTATCTCTTCTGGTGTTGCCAGTGAAGCCTTTCCCTTACCCCCACAAACGTAAATACCTGCATCTAAATCCTTAAAAGCTTCTTTCAGCGCACCCATTGTGGTGGTAGTAACTCCACTGGAGTGCCAGTCAAAACCAAGCACACAACCAAGTGATTGGAACCAGAATGGGTCTGATAAGTGTTTTAATATCTCTTCAGGAGGGTACTCTATAAGCATCGCCTCCATAAGGGCCCTTGAAAGCTCTTTCATTTTTGAAAAGAGCCATCTGGGAACTTTCTCTCCATGAAGTGGCAGTGTTGCAGAACCCGTTTTCATAGTATTAATTTAAATTTGCGAAAGAGAATGTCAAGCCGCTATCGCGAGATCAGACCGCACCACGACCTTTCATTTCTTGTGAAAAAACGAGTTGGCGCGTTAGTCAGTCAGACGGTTGGACAGTTCATTGAGTTTATTGAGTTCATAGGGTTCATAGAGTTCGTGGAGTTCTAGGTTAGGGAGTTGGCCGGTTAGTCGGTTGGTATGTTAGGATTATTGTGGTATGTGATAAGTGATAAAGGATACGTGATATGGGATATGTGGTATGTGATATGTGGGAATTAGTCGAGCGTCCAGTGTCAAGAATCAAGGGGACAGGATTCCCAATCAACGACTTAACTACTCAACTATTTAACTATATCACTCTGTGCCTCTGTGGCTAATCCTCTTGGGGAAGATTAAGGTCTTCATACAGAATATGGTGATCCGTAGGTATTACCTTATACATTTCCAGTGCAAGATTCCGTATTTCCCAGAGTGCCTTTTTTGAAGACCGTAGGCGTAGGAAATTTCGGAAACTCCTTACATTTATACTCATCAACAATTCTGTTTTAAAGGATTCAGGTAGAAGATACTTAACCTTATCATTGGGCAGATTATACTCTCTGAGGAACTTATATACTTCTTTAAGGGATAAGGCAGTATTTTTATAGAACTCATTTAAAGCCTCTTTGGGAATATCAGGAACCACACAATACCTATCCACAATCTTACGATAATCAGATAAATCTTCAGCTTTTTCTATCTCTATATCCTTTGTAATATCTTTTAAGGTAAATCTTGTTGAGCGAACCGTATAACTGGCAATTCTATGACGAACAAGTTCCTGAAGTAACGCTCTTGAGACTCCTCCTATCTCAAATGTATAGGAACAATGCTCAAAAACAGATTCATGCCCTACCTGGATTAAATGTCTTATAAGTTTTTTGTCCCTGGGTCCCATTCCGTCAGACGTAGAGCCATGGGATATACGTGCCGCTTTTACTACCTTTTCTATTGAATCGTAATCAAGCAGGTAAACCTTTATCAATATTCAATCCCCTTTCTTGCTTTTATCCCTTCCTTGTAATAGTGCTTTATTTCCTTCATATCTGTTACAAGATTCGCTTTCTCTATCATTTTATCCGTTGCTCCCCTGCCTGTTAATATAATTTCCATATCGTCCGGGACCATTTTTAGGATTTGAAGAATATCCTGCTCGGATATAAGCCCAACCTTTACTGCAATATTTACCTCATCCAGTATTAAAACATCAAATAATTTTTTATCTATTATCTCTTTTGTTCGCTCCAATCCCTTTCGCGCTAAATCAATTGCCTCCTTTGAAATCTCATCAAGAATAAAACCAGTCCCGAAATATTCAACTGGTATACCCAGTTCCTTGATTGGAGCATCTTCTGAAGACTCAATCTCCTTTATAAATCTTATTATAATTGAAGATAAACCTGCGCCCAACGCTCTCACTGCGAGGCCTGTAGCGGCAGTGGTCTTACCTTTGCCATCACCAGTATATATATGAATCATTGTGATTAGATTATATCTAAATCTTTTAAGAATTCAAGGTAAATTCTAATTGTTTTAGGTAAAAATACCCTGGACAAAAGACAGAAGACAAGAAATAGTTGAGTGGTTGCCCTCCACTTTCGACCATCTCCCTATTTAACCATTTGACTATTCGATTATTCAACTAATTTCTTCCTCACGCCATCTGCTTCAATAAACCTTGACATCTCTTTATTAATCCAATATAGTTTTTGATATGGAAGAGTTCTTTAAGGAATTATTCAAAGGGATAAACGAAGAGGAGATAGAGGAGATAAAAAGTCTGTTCAAGCAGGTCTCTTTTTCAAAAGGTTCTACCATACTTAAAGAGGGTGAATGGGGAGAAGAAGTCTATATTCTTAAAGAAGGGACTGTTGAAGTTACCAAAAAAACAAAGCTTCTGGCAGAACTCAAATCCGGAGATATCATCGGGGAAATGTCTCTCCTTGAAAAAAAACCAAGATCGGCAACAGTCATAGCATCGAAGGATGCGATACTCTTAGAAATCAGCCAGGACGGCTTCTTAAATTTACTCAAGACAAAACCAATACTCGCTATTACCCTATTAAAAACCTTTTCAACTAGACTTAGAGCTCTCGATGAAAAGATTGTCGATAGAGAACTTCAGGAAGAAAGACTCTCAATCCTGGGGAAGCTGAGCTCTACTATAATCCATGACTTAAAATCCCCACTTTCTGCAATAAAAGGTTATACCTTGATGTTAAAGGATGAACTCGAGGACCAAACACTCAAGTCCTATATTAAAACTATGGAAAGTTCGGTGAATTTTGTATTTGATTTGATTGAGGATGTACTCGAATTTGGCAGAGATGTAAGCACTATAAATATTCAGAAAGTAAAAGTTTCCCGGTTTTTTGAAGACATTACCGAATTATTTAAAGGAAGTATCGATAAGAAAAGAATAAAACTCCTGGTTAATGTTCCCCCCGACCTTTATGTAGACCTTGACCCATTTAAAATGAAAAGGGTCTTTTTAAATCTATTAAAAAATAGCGGTGAAGCTATTAAAGATGAGGGAGAGATTGAGTTGGGGATAGTGGAAGTTGAGGGAGGTATCAAATTTTATGTCCGGGATAATGGGAAAGGTATGCCCGAAAATGTAATTGGTAGAATATTCGACCCATTTTTTACCTTCGGAAAGTCAGGGTCAGGACTTGGTATGACAGTTGTGAAAAAAGTAGTAGAGGACCATAAAGGAAAAATAGAGGTCAAAAGTAAGGTGGGTAAAGGAACCACATTCAGCATATTCATTAGCAATTCAGGTGGTTAATTAAAGAGCCATACCCCCACCCCCTACTAGAAAAAAATAAAAATTAAATTTTACCCCTTGACAAAAATAGAAATGAATATATACTTTGCAAAACAAAGTTCTTTGCAAAAGCAAAAAAGGAGGTAAAATGGAAAGAGAAGAAGCCGAGAGGAATTTAAAAGATATCAGGAATATGCTAAAAGAGACAGAAGAGGAGGTTCGTCAGGTTGCGATAAGTGGAGTCGATTATCAATTGTTGTGGGGAATTCTTGTTCTTGCTGGTATGGGATTGAATATCCTGTTCAGCTGGCTAAGTTTGTTTGTAATGATTCCGATTGTGTGGTTTTTAGTTATGGGCATTGGGGGGTTCTTCAGTTATCTTTTAGGGAAAAGGGAATTTACGAAAACCGGGATCATAACCTTTGTTGGCAAAGCAGTAGGCATGACATGGTTTGCTATATCTATTGGTATTGTATTAGCAATTGTCCTGGTCTCTGTAACCAATTCTAACCCTGAATTGATACCGGCTTTTATAGCAATATTAGTTGGTATAGGGTTCTTCATCCATTCGTTCCTGCTCTCCTGGCGGCTCCTATCCTTTACTTCTCCACTATGGTGGATCGGAGCAATTATTATGGCTATCTATCCAAAAAGCTCCTTTGCGCTTTTTGCGATACTGCTGATACTCACATATATAACCCCCGCAATTATCATAAAGCTAAAGCAAAAGTGATATAATGATAAACTTTGATCCCTCCGGGGTAAACAAGTTAATCCATTCCCCTATCCGACTCGGGATAATGACCATCTTAAATTCTTTAGAGGAAGTGAGTTTCAACTACCTAAAGGAGAGACTGGATGTTACCGATGGAAATTTGAGCAGTCACATTGAAAAACTGGAGGGAGCGAAATATATAAAGGCCCGAAAGACCTTCATTGACAAGAAACCTCACACTTCATATCGTATTATGGAAAAGGGTAGAAAAGCCTTCAGAGTGTATATTGAACTACTGGAAGGTATTATAAAAGGAGAATATAAACATGAAGACTCAAATAATACTAATTCATAGAATCTTTTCGATATGGATGTTTCCACTAATGCTTTTTGCAGGGACCACAATTAAAGGGACAGTTAAAAACGAAAAAGGGGAACCCCTTCCAGGTGCAAATGTATTCCTGGTAAAAACAATAGAAGGAGCAACAACCAACATTGATGGGGCTTTCTACTTCAAAACAAAGAAAAAAGGCATTTATACCTTGCTTATAAGATACATCGGATACTCAGAATGGAGTAAGGTAATCGATTTAAAAGAAGGTACCATAAATATAAAGGCTATCCTTAAAGAAGAAGCACTTAAGTCAGAGGGCATTACTGTTAAAGCCTCTTCCTTTACTACAGGGGAGGAAGAAGGGGTTACGCTCACACCGCTTGAGGTCTTAATAACTCCAGGCGCAGCAGCAGATGTATGCTGGGCAATAAAATCTTACCCTGGTGTTCAACAATTCGGTGACGGTGCCGGACTCTTCGTCCGTGGTGGAGAAGTTACAGAGACAAAGTTTCTACTTGATGGAGCTTATGTTTATCATCCATATAGATACGAGTCTCCAACCGGTGGATTTTTTGGGACATTCTCTCCCTTCCTGTTAAAAGGCACATTTTTCTCATCCGGGGGATTCGGGAGTTCCTATGGCAATGCCCTATCCGGTGTCCTTGCAATGAAAAGTCTTGACACACCTGTGAATCCATCACTTAACCTTGGAATAGGACTTGCCAATCTTTCAGTAATGGGGAGTCTCCCACTCATAAAAGATAAACTGGGGATAAACTTCTCAGGGAATAGAAGCAATACAAAATTAATGTTTGATTTCAATAATACTGGAGAAGAATTCACTGAATATCCATCAGCCTATGATATAAATCTAAACCTTGGATACAGATATTCAAAAGAGGGTCTCGCAAAACTTTTCCTCTTCAGGGAAAGAGATGTTGTAGGCGTCAAACTGGATGACCCAACCTGGGAAGGTACCTATGATGGAGATGGCGTGAGTAACCTCTATAACTTCATCGTGATTCACTCAATAAGAGATAACTGGCTACTTAATATGAATTCCAGTCATACCAGCTTTTACGGTAACTCTGAAATCGTCGTTAGAGACACCTCAATACTCGATATTGATACGGATGATAAAATCAACCAGGCAAGGTTGGTTTTTGAACATCCCTCGTGGAAGTTAAAATACGGAGGAGAATTCATCTTACAAAAGAACCATTACAAGGGCTTTGCGCCGGAAGAGGAAGATAGCCTTAATCCTTCCATACCAAGCAATGTGTTCGATACCGAATACAAATCAAAGGTTGGAGCAGGATTCATAGAAATGGCAAATGTGTTTCCGTTCAACATATCTGTAACTCCTGGCATGAGGATTGACTATGAATTCGAGAGGGAACAATACACCCATGACGAACGTCTCTCCATATCCTGGCAGCCGTTTAAGAACTTTACCATCGCAGGAGCCACAGGAACGTTCCACCAATTCCCGGAACCAATGAACTATGACCCAAATTATGGAAATCCGAACCTAAAGTCTATGGAAGCAAAACACTACATCCTCTCTGCTAACTATGTAAAGAAAAATGATATAATACGACTTGAGGCTTATTATAAAGACTATACAAGGCTCTTATTAGAAGATACCTCACTAAACTTTACAACAAAAGGACATGGTTATGCAAAAGGTATTGATTTCTTTGCAAAGAAGGACCTTGGTAGATTAGAAGGTAGAGTAGCTTACTCATATCTTATAGCAAAAAGATACTGGAAGGATTTTCCCCACCTTACATCCCCTGAATTTGACATAACGCACAACCTGAATACTATCTTAAATCTCAATATCACCAGTTTCTTAGGAGTAGGAACCAGGTTCACCTATGCTACAGGAAAGCCCTATACCCCAACGGGGGAAAGTTTTCATTCAGCAAGGGTCCCTGATTATTACAAGCTTGATCTCAGCCTATCTTATCTGCATTCGTTCTATTCCGGAAATTTTACTGTTCTCTATCTCGCTGTTAACAATATCACCAATCGAATGAATATACTGGATTACTATAATGGCAATGAAAATGAGCCTATAACAAGTTCATACAAACGACAATACTACTTTGGTATATCGTTTGAAATATAAAGGGGTGCAGACTTTGAAGAATAGCCACAGAGGCACCCCAGTACGGTCAATTTCTCACTACAGGGCAGGCAGAGGACTATAGAGAAAGAAAAAAAGGAGGTTTAAATGAAGAGATTTTTATTGGTAATGTTTGTTTTTTTTATTGGGATAAGTTTAGCAGCAGAGGAAACGCTATCCATTGATTCACTCGTTATATCGATAAAAAAGGATCAAAATGACGCCTTAAACGAGGGAAATGTTCTGAAGTTAAAGGACATCGGGAATAAATTGGAGAGATTAGCCACTTTTGGAGAGAAGGAATGGCTTATCGATTACTATCTCGCTTACAATTACTATATGATGAACAATTTCACACAGGATAACAAGGAAAAAGAAAAATGGGTTGAAGAAGCCAAAACAATTATAGAAAGGTCAATCGGAAAAAAGGACGATTTCTCAGAATCCCATGCACTCTATTCTTCAATATTGGGACTGGAGATAGGTCTAAAACCATATCTCGGAATGAAAAATGGCATAAAATCAGGCAAAGAGATAGAGAAAGCTTATAAACTCGACCCAGATAACCCGAGGATTTATCTGATTGATGGTATAGGTGCCTTGCACACTCCCAAGATATTTGGAGGTGGGATAGATAAGGCCTTAGAAAAACTTAATAGGGCAGTAGAACTATTCCAGAAAGAAAAAGAAGATAGAGGAATCTACCCTGATTGGGGAAGGGATGAAATCTTCATCTGGCTGGGCATAGCATTTGAGGAAAAAGAGGAAAAAGATAAAGCCCTTTTATTTTATAAAAAGGCACTGGAAGTAAATCCGGATAACGGATGGGCTAAATCACTAATTAAAGAAAGAGAGTAAATCTCTCTCCATCGGTATTGTACTCAAATCATACATATAGTAAAAACCCACCGGGTAGTATCCCAGTGGGTGGTCCATCACTCCTATATAAGAAATCACATAATTACAACTTTACCTGTTCTGGTTCTCTCACCACTCCTAAGTTCTATAAAGTAAATGCCTTTTTTCATATCCTCTGTAGTGAAGGAAAATTTATGTCGTCCAGGTTCGCATATTCCTGAGTATAGAACCTTTAGAAGTCTCCCTGATACATCATAAAGTTTTAAGGTTGTATGTACCCTCGATGAAATTTCATAATCAATTTGAATATTCCCCTTTGAAAAGTTAATTAAAGGTGATATGAAAAGAGCACCTTTAGATTCTTCTGCTATTTCTTCTATACCTGAAGTATGCCCAGTGGGCCTCAGGAATGGGTTTCCTAAAAGGGTCATCCCATAGTGCCAGCAGATTTCATTATAGGTAAAGCCACCACTTGCAATATGGGTAAACCAATCCTTGAATGCCTCTCCGATGGTTTTTCCCTCGGAAAGGGGTTGATAAAAGTAGGAAAATTCTAACATACTACCAGTCTTTGTAGAACCTATAGCACCAATTCCATAACTCTGGTTAAAAATCGACCTTCCTCCACCATAGCCATCAGTAGTGTATCTGGCAAATGAACAGGCAAAGTGATTATAGAAATTGGAGGGTGGGTCCTGTGATGTATATTCAGATGACCAGTAATAATCAACAGAATCATAATTATTATAATGGAATTGATGCCCGCCTGGCCAGGAATGGGCAAATACCGAAACCCATGCCCTCACCGTATCAAGTCTTACCCTGTAGTCGCTTGCTCTGGTTGTTTCCGGGTGAGAAAATACAAGGGTATCATTATAAAGAAGTGCAACATCTAATGCATACTCTGGTGCCCAATATTCCCAGTCATCGTCTACATAGACCAGAGCTCGGTGCTGTAATTCAATACTACCACTTCTATATGCATTATCCTTATAGAAGTAATTTTGCAGAAGAAGCGTATCATTACCAATTCCTGTTGGCATTAATCTTCCTATATATATCTCTGGTGCCACATCACCTGAGTGCGTATCGTATACGCTGTCCTGTCCTGGGATGAGAGTATCGTTTGGATCATATTTTAGATTATCAAACCAATTACCATTAAGGTCCATATAGAAAAGGTCAACAGGCCATTCTGCATACCCATAAGTATAAAAGTCGTTCTTTATCTGAAACCATGCAATTGGCAGATTCCCAATGAATAGGGCACCTTCAATTGAATCTGTACTGTAGAGATTCTGAAGAAATGTACGAAGACTTTCAGGTGTTCCCCCAGAAACCTCATAATTCAGAACAGCATATCCTTCTCCTTGAAGATTAGAAATAAGCCCGTTTATCTCATCCTGGAGAGAAAACGCAATGCTCTGTTCAGTAAAAATTGCTGCTGTTTTCCCTCTTATGGCACCTCTAACTTTACTACGATCTGTAACTCTAAAGTTAGTATATGGATGAGATGTTATCCATTTACCGAATGTTCCTGGTTTTGTGCCAGGTGGTCCACCCCACCTGAGTAGTGTGACTTCATCCTGTGGAACTCCTGATAATAAAAGAGAAACAAAAATAACCATTAAAAAACCTCTATTAATTCCCATAGAACCTCCTTATTACATTTTCACCTATACCATTTTTAGCTCTTTCAAGCTACTATAATACCGTTAAAAAAACAAAAGTCAACAAAGGACACCCATACCCTTTCCCTTGACATGAGTAACTTTTTAAATAGGTTTAATGTATGAAAAAGGCACTGCTTATAATTGATATGTTAAACGATTTCATACGCTCCGATGGAGCTCTTTATGTAGCGGGGAGCGAGAAAATTATTGACAGTATAAAAAAAGAATGGGAAAAATCACATAAAGAGGGTGTTATTGTTATCTATCTATGCGACTCCCACAGAAAAGATGATCCAGAATTCGAGATATGGCCAGAGCATTGTGTCAAAGGGACATATGGAGTAGAGATAATAAATGAATTAAAGCCAGATAAAGATGATATCATTATCAATAAAACCACCTATTCTGGCTTCTACAATACAGAACTCGAGAAAACACTAAAGGAAAAAGGTATAGAAAAACTCCTACTTACCGGTGTTGCTACTAATATTTGCGTTCTATATACTGCAGCTGACGCCCGTATGAGAGGTTTTAAGGTTGAAGTATTAAAAGACGCAGTGGAAGGTCTTACCCCCCGGGATAAAGAGTGGGCTCTAAGACAAATGAAAGAAGTCCTGCTTGCGGAGGTAAAATAATGCAAATTCACGCAACATTGGATGAAATCCTCGCTGGAAAAACGACAGATATATATTTCAACAGGGCAAAAGAAATACTAAAGAAGGAGAATGAAAATCCTATAGTCACAGCAGAAATCTGGGCAAAGAATCTCCCTGATGGTTATGCCTGGGGAATATTTACAGGTTTAGAAGAAGCCTTGCAACTCATGCAAGGTTTAGATGTTGATGTCTGGGTACTTCCAGAAGGTAGCTTATTTTATCCAGGAGAACCAGTTATTACGATTAAAGGTAAATACCTTGAATTCGGTTCCCTCGAAACACCACTCCTAGGTTTTATATGTCAGGCTTCTGGCATTTCTACAAAGGCAGCACGGTGCAAAGTTGCAGCGAAAGAAAAAACTATACTCTCCTTCGGTGCAAGAAGAATGCACCCATCTATAACACCGGTTATAGATAGATATGCATATTTAGGGGGAGTGAATGGTGTATCTGCAATCCTGTCCGGAGAAAGATTGGGAATAAAACCGAAAGGCACTATACCACACTCAGTAATTCTCATCCTCGGTGATACGGTTAAAGCAGCAATCGCTTATGATAAAACAATCCCAACGGACATTCCCAGGATTATTCTCGTGGACACTTTCAGAGACGAAAAAGTAGAAACCCTTAGACTTGCGACCTCATTGGGTGACAAACTCGATGCTATAAGGATAGATACACCAGCTTCAAGAAGAGGAAATTTAACGCAAATAGCTCGTGAAATAAGAGAAGAACTTGATCTTGCCAACCACAAAGATGTAGGTATATTCATATCTGGTGGGCTGGACGAGGCAAATATAAAAAATCTAAATAAATGGGTGGATGGATATGGCGTGGGCACCAGCCTCTCCAATGCTCCCACTATAAACTTTAGCCTTGATATAGTTGAGATTGAAGGTAAACCAATAACAAAGAAGGGTAAAACAGCAGGAATGAAATGGATTTTTGAATGCGAGAGATGTGGTAAGCGAAAAACTCTATTCGATAAGGACACCACCTATAAATGCAAATGTGGAAACAGAATGACTATCCTCACTAAAAAAGCAGTAAAGAAAGGTAAATTAATAGAAATACCCGAAACAGTCGATGATATAAGAAATAGGGTATTAACAGAAGTAAGATATCTCGATGTATAACATAAGGTATGTAGAAGAACATATAGAGGAACTAAAAGGAATCTCGGGGAAAAAGGGACTTTCCTTAGACTTCCAGGAATTTGTTAAGTTAAATAAGGAAAGAAAAACCCTGAAAGGCCTTGTTGATGAATTACGGCGCGAAAGGAATGAAAAAGGGGAGAACGTTGGAGAACTAAAAAGGGCAGGTAAAGATGCTTCGTCATTGCTTAGAGAACTTGAAGAACTTAAAGAAAAAGCCACAACAAAGGAAAAAAAATTAAAAGAGACACAAAAAAAGGTAAGGGATTTCATCTCCTGGATCCCTAATAGAATCCACCCTTCTGTAACTGAGGAATCCATAGTTATAAAAGAACCCACTGGAATTAAAGATTTCCCGTTTAAGCCGCTTACCCATATTAAACTGGGGAAATCCCTCGACATTCTTGACTTCGAAAGTGCTGCCCGTATAGCGGGTAGTAATTTTTCTCTATATAAAGACAAGGGGGCTACCTTGGAAAGGGCTCTAATTAACTTCATGCTCGATTTGCATATAAAACGTCATGGATATACAGAGATATTCCCTCCATTCTTAGCAAATGAAGATTCAATGTTTACCACTGGACAACTGCCTAAGATGAGAGACGATATGTATGTAACAGAAAGGGACGGTTTTTTCCTGAACCCGACAGCAGAGGTTCCTTTAACCAACATTTTAGCAAATAAAATACTAAAAGAAGACGATCTTCCAATTAAATATTGTGGTTATACAGCTTGTTTTAGAAGAGAAGCTGGCGCCTATGGAAAAGAGACCAGGGGGCTTCTTAGAATCCACCAGTTCAACAAAGTAGAACTTGTTAATTTTGTTCATCCTGAGGAATCCTACGAGACGCTTGAGCATTTACTTAAAGAAGCATTAGATGTCATCGAACTTCTAAATATCCCCTATCGCGTAACCCAACTCCCCATTTCCGATCTATCATTTGCTTCGGCAAAAACATACGATATAGAGGTATATGCACCAGGGGTTGACAGATGGCTCGAAACTTCTTCCATAAGTAACTTTGAAGACTTCCAGGCAAAAAGGGCACAGATTAGGATAAAGAAAGGAGGCGAAACAAGATATATCCATACATTAAATGCGTCTGGTGTTGCTACATCAAGACTGATGGTAGGGCTTTTAGAAAATTATCAAACAGAGAAAGGGGAAATTTGTATCCCAGCGCCTCTAATACCCTACACTGATTTTGAAACAATAGGCTAATTATTGTCCTAATTCTTCTCTAAGCCTGACAATATCCTCATATTCTTCAATCTTCTTGAATTCTTCTAAAGTCACTACAAAATCTTCATATTCTTTAATTTTTTCCAATGAGTTGATTATTATGGTATCCTTAATTGTAAGAATATTTTCCCGCTCTAACTCATTTAAAAAATCTTTTATTATGGAAGGCTCCATAGCAATTGCAGTAGATATTAAATTATAATTCAAAGGGACTCTAGAGTCAATATTTATTCCAGAGCCTTTATTATTTTCCTCTGCTTTATATCTAATATAGCTAATCAACCTGGCTTTCGCATTATGAATTCCCTGGTACATCCACATCTCGTTGGTCTCTCTCAGGCGTTGTATTAGTGTTACAATGACATACTTGATAAATGCATTCTCATTTACTTTATTCAAAAATGCTTCTTTATTTACGATTATTAATTCTGTATCTTCCTCTGCTATTGCAGAAGCTGAACGAGATTTGTTATCTATAATAGCCATTTCTCCAAAAAATGCTCCTTCATTCAACACAGCAAGGGGTTTTTCCTCTCCTCCCATTTCTTTAGTAATTCTTATCTTGCCCCCTTTTATAAGATACATCTCATCCCCTCTGTCCTTCTCTCTAAACAAATATTCCCCGGACTTGAGTAATCTCTCCTGTCCTATATCTTCTTTTGACATTGCAGGCCCTCCTCAATAATAGTGTAAGTCATTGACATGTAAGTCATTGACATATGAAGTATACACTATGGAGTATACTTCTAAAGACATTCTGTTTGTCTATTTTTCGAATTCTTCCTGAAGTGAGATGAATTCTTCGTATTTCTTGAGTCTTTTCAGTGTTTTTACTATGATAGTATCCCCTATTTCTACTATTCCATACTTTTCTAACTTCTTTAGATAATTTCTTATTTCATCCCGGGCTAAACCAATCATATCTGCAATCTCTTTCCCCTCTGGGTTTAAACCAGTATCGATATCCTCCCCGGTGCCATTATCCTTACCTCTGGCTTCATCTTTAAGATAACGCATAAAACGTATTTTCTCATTGGAAACCGAGTAATACTTAAGCATATCATCAGTCTTTCTAAGGCGATCGGTAAGTGTCCCTATAATATATTTAATAAATGGATTCTCATTAACTTTCCGCAATAAAGCATCTCTATCGACAATAATAAGCTCCGTATCAGTTTCAGCTATTGCTGATGCTGAACGCGGACGATTATCTAGGACCGACATTTCTCCAAAAAATGCTCCTTCATTCAACACGGCAAGGGTCTTTTCCATCTCATCCATTTCCTTAACAATCCTGATTTTCCCTGATTTTATAAGATACATCCTATCTCCCTCATCTCCTTCCCTAAATAAAACCTCTCCTGCATTAAGTGTCCTTTCGTATCCTATATCTTTTTCTGTCATCAAACCTCCTATCTATTTCCTTTCGGAATACTCCCCTGTTCTTGTATCAATAACAACCTCATTCCCTTCCTCGATGAATAGTGGCACTTTCACCACTGCACCTGTCTCCAGTACAGCGGGTTTTGAGCCACCCTGGGCTGTATTACCCCTCAGTCCTGGCTCAGTAGAGGTGATTTTCAAAGCTATGAAATTTGGAAGCGTTAATCCAAGCGCTCTTCCCTCAGTCATCTTTAATTTGTATTCCATACCTTCCTTTAAATAAGCTTTCCTTCCACCTATCTTTGCTTCATCTATAATATATTGCTCATAACTCTCCATATCCATAAAATAATATTTCCCGTCATCCTTGTATAAATATTGTGCATCTTTCTCTTCCAGTCTCAGGACCTTGAAATTATCGCCTTTCTTAAAGGTCTGTTTGACTGTTGCTCCCGATTCCAAATTCTTAAGAGTTGTCCTGACAAAAGCCTGGCCTTTACCAGGATTTACATGAAGAAAATCTAGGACCTCGTAAATTGACCCTTCAAATCTTATTATTAAACCCTTTCTGAGATCGCTAACAGAACCCATTTTACAAAACTATTAACTCCCTCTCTAGGTTAGTCAAAACTTCGACTCTTCCATCAAGGATGGCAACTGTATCTTCAATCCTTGTGCCCTGATAGTCGGGTATGTATATACCTGGCTCTATTGTAAAGACCATCCCCTTTTCTGCAATTCCATTATTGTTCCTGTAGGATATAATGGGGGCTTCATGTACATCCAATCCAACACCATGGCCTAAAGAGTGGGTAAAGTATTTGCCGTATCCATTCTCTTTGATATAATCTCTGGCGATCTTATCAAGAACCTTTAATTTAACACCTTCCTCCGTTGCTTCACGAGCGTTTTTCTGTGCATAATATACAGTATTATAAATCTTCTTGTCTCTCAGAGTAGGTGTACCTAGAAAGACCGTCCTTGTGGTATCAGAGGCATAACCATTGTAGTATGTACCGAAATCTATTGTAATGAATTCTCCCTTTTTTAACTTTTTATCTGAAGCAGTTCCATGTGGAATTGCCGACCGAAACCCAGAAGCTACAATGGTATCGAAAGAAGGTTTTTCCCCGCCTAATTTCTTCATCTTGTATTCTAACTCTGCCGCAATCTCTATCTCCCTGACACCTTCCTTTATATAACCTAATACCTCTGTAAACGCTTTATCAGCTATTTTACAGGCTTTTTTGATATTCTCGATTTCATCCCCTGACTTTCTTAACCGTAAATCCTCGACAAATGAATCAAAACTCTTGAATTTTAACCAATTGAACTTCTTCCTTATTTCCCAATAAAGATTATACGGCACATATTTGGATTCAAATCCTACCCGTTCTTTTCTTTTGATAACTCGGAGGGTTGCAAGTTCTTCTATATATTTCTTCTTAGTTAAACAGACCTCTGCATTCTGAACCCTATCCACTACCTCTCCTTGAAATCTGTAATCTGTGATTAATTTAACTTTACGTGGAGATATGAAAAGAATTCCAGCATCACCTGTAAAACCGGTCAGGTAATATATATTGTTCCTTGAAGTTATTAAAAAACAGTCTATATTATTGGGTTTAAACCTGCTCTTTAGTTCTTTTATACGGTCCATTGTAACTACGTGCCGCCTAACCCCTCAATCCAATTTTTGAAATTGCCATTTACATCCTTGCCTTCCTCCTCTGATTCTCCCTTCAATTCCTCTTCTTCCTTAAACTCCTTACTTTCTATTGGAGCTTTTTTCTCTAACTTTGAAAATATATCCCCAGTCCCCATATCAACCTTCAATTCTTCAATCTTATTTTTTATCTCTTCATCCCCACTACGGTCATATAATTTTTCATAGACCTCTAAAGCTTTATCTTTAAATCCATGCTTTATATATATATCTGCAAGTTCAGAGGTTAAGCTTCCCTCCCCAGCCACTTCTTTCCCTTCTTCCACCTCGATAGTTGACTCAAGTGGTTCTTCCTCAGGTATACCAACTTCGATTTCAGGAATCTCCTCTTTAAATTCTTCTTCATCTACCACTTTTTCCTCTTCTATCTCTTCTTCCCCTAAATCAAAAATGCTTTCTTTCTCCTCTTCCTCCGTGGATATCTCTTCTCCGAATACTTCTCCAAATTCCAATTCTTCTTCCACCTCTTCTTCCCTTTCTTCGGGCTCGGAGAATTCTTCACCTATTTCTTCCTCTTTAAACACATCTTCAAACTTCATTTCTTCTTCTACTTCAGGGAATTCCTCTTTGATCTCTTCTTCCACTTTCTCTCCTACCTCCTCTTCTTCCAGCTCTTCGGGAATCACCTCTTCACCAAATACATCTACAAATTCTTCTTCTTCAATTTCACCTCTTTCTTTCTCCTTAAACTCTTCTTCCTCCAGGAATTCCTCACCTAACTCCTCTTCCCGAGATACTTCGTCAGGATGTTTTTCCTCGGAGACTTCTCCTTCCGTTTCCTCCTCTACTACACTAACTGGTGGGGCCTCCTCGGAAAGCTCCTCGGGGACTTCCTCCTCCGGTAACTCTTCTTCTTTCCCAAACACTTCTCCAAACTCCAATTCCCCTTCAATCTCTTCTTCAACTTTTTCAGCCTCACTGGGCACTTCAGTAACCCCTTCTTCCTCCCCAAATACATCTGATAGATCTACTTCCTCGACCTTTTCCTCTTCACTTATTTTCTCTATTTCCTCCACTTCCTCCTCTTCTGTAATATCCTCCACATCTATCTCTTTGAAACTGGTTTTAGGCGGAGCGGCGGTTTCCTCCTCTTCCACACCAAATCCCTCACCCTCAAAGTAAGCTGATAGTCCTTCATCTTCTCCTTTTACACCTTCCCCCTCTTCCCTTTTCTTTTCTTCAATTTCTCTCAATAATCTTTTCGCTTCCCTATCCAAAGGGTCAAGTTCTAACAATCTATTTAGTACCCTGCTTGCGTTCTCTTTAAGATCCTGCTCTAAATATAATTCACAGAGCTCTTTTAGCGCAAGAATGCTTTGCCTATCAAGTTTCGCAGCTACTTCCAGTTGCTTGATTGCCTTTTCCTTAGCCCCTTTCTCTTTGTAGCATCGCCCAAGAACCAGAAAGCCTGTAGCATATTCTGGATGTTTCGCTACACCTAACTCCGCTATCTCTATAGCTTTATCTAATTGTCCTTCTTTCCGAAGTAGATCTGCATATTGAGCAAATAACAATGATTCTGGATCTCTTTCCAGACGTTCTTTTATTCTATTTAAATCGTCACCCATAGAAACTCCTTTTTATATAATATAAAAAAAAATACCTCTATGTCAATAGGGAAAAGAACCATTATAAATACTTCGTTTGCTTTATTGAATTATCGAATTGTATAACCTCTACTCCTGCCTCTTTCAATATTTCTTTTGCGAAGGAATCAGGATAACCCTCTTTATATATAATCTTCTTTACCCCTGCATTTATTAACATTTTAGCACAGGTAAAACAAGGATGGGTGCTTACATAGAGGGTCGAGTTTTCTATTGGTATACCCATTTTAGCTGCCTGGATTATTGCATTCTGTTCAGCATGAATTGCCCTGGAGAGTTCCATTCGTTCCCCTGAAGGGATATTGAGTTCATCCCGCATACATCCTCCCCTCTTTTCACAATGTTCAATACCACTCGGTGGTCCATTATAGCCTGTTGTCAGTATGCGTTTATTACGCACCAGAACTGCACCAACTTTCCTTCTAAGGCAGGTTGCCCTACTTGCAACAAGTTCTGTTATTTGCATAAAATATTCATCCCAGGATGGTCTACTCATAACCTATTAATGACTCCTTCTTCACATTTACTTTAAATTCACTTTCTACCTACCAGGATGGTTGCCTACTAATCTAAGATTACTTTGATGTTGGTTCCGAGATATCTTTATAAGCATCTTCCCCTATAAAACGATCATAATCTTCTCTCTTAATCTTCACTGTTTCAGTATGAGTTCCGGAGTTAAAAACGACTTCCCCCTCATTCATAAAGGATTTATCAACATAGAAAGGAATATTGTAAAGAAAACCAAAGGGTGGCATCGCCCCTGTATCACAGTCAGGGAATAGACTTTCAAATTCCTCTTCTTTTGCCAGCAGAACCTCCTTATAACCCAGTTTCTTAACCTTATGCATTGAAATCTCATAGGGAGCCGGTATTACCGCCATAATCAGCTCTCCATCACATTTTAGCATTACAACCTTCGCAAATCCATAACCTGTTATATGTTCTGAGCCTGCGACCTCCTGTGCTGTAAATAATTCTCTGTGTTTCTCCACGTCATATTTAATTCCATTCTTCCCAAAGAAATCCTTTAATCTTTTTGGTATAGCCATAATACCTCCTTTTTTAATCGTCAAACAAATCCAACGATAGAACTTATTCCACTCCTAAGATTACTAACAAAACCGCAATTAATCAACCCTCCCCACCCTTTCAATTATTACCATCATTTCGTCATGTATATTTCCGTTTGAAGCTATGATCCCGTCCTTTCTATTATCCCATCCATTTTCGTAGAAATTTGAAACCCTACCACCAGCTTCCCTGACCAGTAGGCCTCCCGCAGAGATATCCCATGGGTTAAGTGACTTTTCCCAGAATCCATCAAAACGTCCACAGGCTACATAGCAGAGGTCAAGTGCAGCAGACCCTAAACGCCTTATACCCCTTGCTTTGATAAGAAACTCAGCAAATTCAGGAAGATTTGAATCCCTCTTTGATTTTCGGACATATGGGAACCCGGTGGCAAGAATAGACTCAGAAAGACCATCTCTATTGGAAACATTTATGGATTTCTCATTCAAGTGTGCCCCCCTACCTCTTATGCATGAGAAGAGTTCCTTATGGATGGGGTCATAGACAACACCTATCTGTAATTTCTCACTCACTTGATATGCTATAGAAACACAAAAGAAGGGAATGCCATAAGTGAAATTATTTGTGCCATCTAACGGGTCTAAAATAAATACCTCTTCTCTCTCCCACTCCTTCGTATTAGATTCCTCTGCAACCACACCAATCCTAGGATACCTTTCTCGGATAGCACTGACAATGAACTCCTCGGACTCCTCATCAGCAGTAGTGACTAATTCACTTCCTCTCTTTTCTTTAACCAGAAACCCCTTCCTGAACCAACCCATAACTATCTTTCCAGCCCCCAGGGAGATTTCCTTCATAAACCGGAGTTTTCCCTCCATCAATCCTCCCTCCAGATTATCCTATATACGGTTACTCCCCCACGGTAGTTTGAAACCCATAGATAGTCTCCTTCACCGGAGATAGTAACACCTATGGGATGTCCGTTCTGTTCATTGCCCGTCCTCTTTGTATATATCTCTGCCATTTCGTCTGTATTAACTACCCCAATCTCGTTATCCTTATAATTACAAACAAATAGATATTTTTCATCGGGAGAAAGCACACAGGTCCTCACCCTCCTTCCTACTTTTGCTCTCCCGATATACTTATCATTCTCAATATCAAATTTTCTAACTGTCTCCTCTAAATTATTGGTCTGATATAAATATTTACCATCTTCAGTCAACACGAGATGGCGGGGGGTCATCCCTGCTGGTATATCCTTTATTTTCTTATGGCCATTTTTAACATCAATCTTACTGAGAGTCCCTCCACCCATATTTGCAATATAGGCATAATCCCCATCTGGGGTAAAGACTATACCTCTTGGCTTCCTTATCACCCTGATTTCTTTGACCACTTTGAAGTCATAAGCGTCAATTACAGAAACCGTGGCAGAACCCCAATTACTTACATAAACCCATCTTCCATCGGGAGAGACTTTAACGATTTTTGGAATATCACCCACATTTATTCTTTCTATAATAGAATCCACTTTATAATCATATACACAAACCTCGTCTTTATCATATAGAGAGAACCATATATATCTTCCATTCTGAGTGAAGTCACATTCAACTGGCTCTCCTCCCGCGGGAACCCTTCTTATCACTCTCATTTCAACAGGGTCAATAATATTTAATTGATGACCATATAGACAATTCGCAACTACATATTCACTATTCGGGGAATAATAGACAGATTTCGGACCAGCATCAACAGGAATTCTCTTTACCAATTCGAGATGATCGAAACATTGAGTGGCAATAAGAATAAAAAGGATCATCTGAACGGATCGATAGAAAAGAACCCTTCAGGGAGAAGAGGATTGAGTTTGAATTTAGAGAATCTAAACCTACCTTCTCCTCCCTCCTGTGTAAATCGAATCTCTTTTGGGAAATATTCTTTGTCAAATTTCACAAAAATAGGATAGGAAAATGTGGAGTCCCTTGGAGAAAGATGGAGCCATTCTCCTTCAGTAGAATCCACATAATAGTAATCTACTGGGTAGAATATCAAGCGTGATAGGGATATGGGACTCAAAGCACATTCCAATCGATCGTCTTTCTTTATGTAAATAAAAACAGAATCCCCTCGAGAAATTATAATCTGCTTATCAGGTCTTTCCACTTCAATCTTTGCCGCATCCCGGGATATGAATACCGAACCGGAGAAATCAAATGTGCCAGCCTCGAACTTGAGGGTTTCTACAAAGGAGCACTCTAAGGATTGGATATTGTTGAAATGTTCTGTAACTTGTGAGAGCAAAGATGAGGATATAAAGAGAAATATCATTATTCCATATCCTCCATTTTAATCAATACCTCTCTTGGTTTGGACCCTCTGAACTTACTCACTATACCTGTCCTTTCCAGCTGGTCAATGATACGGCCCGCCCTTGCATATCCTACCTTCAATTTCCTCTGAAGAAGGGATACTGAGGCAGATTGGCGATCTATCACAATCCTTTTAGCCTCTTCGAATAACTCATCCACCTCTCCCAGTTCTCCAAACTCTTCTTCCACTTCCAGAAAGTCGACTATTTCATCAGTCGGAGGATAGTAATCAAGTTTCTCAATGAACTCAATAAACCTTTCTTCCTCAATATTCAATTTATTACTCAATAATTTACTGAACTCTTCTATCCGTTCGGCTGCTCCAGGAAGCGAACGATCTGCTATCACATCAAGGACATCTTCTTCTTTCACATATGCACATATTGCATCTGGGTCTTCAAATTTACCTCGAATCAACTCCCTTAAGTGCCTTAATCCTATAAGATAGACCAATTTTTTTGTCTCTTCTGTTGTTATATAAGGACCATGAAGACGCCTGGCCACTCCTTCATCCGGAGGGGTAAACAACATATCTCCATTACCCAGAAGTTGCTCTGCACCTGAGGAATCCATAATGGTTTTAGAATCATGCCTGGAAGCTACCTGGAAGGCAATCCGCGCAGGGAAATTAGCCTTTATAAGACCTGTAATAACATCTACTGATGGTCTCTGTGTAGCAAGTATCAGGTGTATCCCGACCGCTCTGCTCATCTGGGCGAGTCTTATAATTGCATGCTCAACCTCCCTACCACTCCTCATCATCATATCTGCAAGTTCGTCAACTATGAGGAATATATAGGGTTTTTTATCCTTCATTTTACTATTATATCCATGAATATCACGGACCCCTACCCTTGCAAATTCTTCATATCTCTTTTCCATACATTTTAAAGTTTTCTCTAAATAATTCACTGCAACGAATTGTTCGGTTATTGCAGTTCTAACAAGATGGGGAACCCCGTTATAAATAGAGAGTTCTATTCTTTTGGGATCCATCAAAATAAACCGTATATCAGAAGGACTGGCCTTATAAAGAAGTGCAGTAATAATCGAGTTAATAAACACGGATTTCCCGGAACCTGTGGCACCAGCCACTAAAAGATGGGGCATCTTAGAAATAGAGGAGTAAACAAGATCTCCTGTAATATTCTTACCAATAGGTACATAAGTCATGTCAGTTACATCCCTGAATTTCTCATTCTTAATAAGCTCCTTAATAGACACTATCTCCCTGTTATCATTTGGAACCTCTATTCCAACAACACCTTTTCCAGGTATTGGAGCTATAACTCTTATCTTTTCGGCCTTCAGGGCCAGTGCCAGATCATTAGAGAGATTTGATATCTTTGATAGTTTTATCCCGGGATCAGGCTTATACTCGAATCGCGTAATAACGGGTCCCTTCAGGACGCCTGCAATCCTCCCGGTAATACCAAAATTCTCAAGCTTACTCTCAATAATCTCTTTATATTTATTTATTGTCATCTCAGACATCCATTCCTGCTGTACGGGGTCATTTAAAGTACTTAAGAACTTTTCCCGGAATTCATCCTTGCTCATAACAAAGTCCCTAGAAAGAATGGGTTTATGTTCCTTTCTTTTTATTCCCAGAGTTTTAATCCTCTCTGGCTGGGTTCTTACCCTCTCTTTCTTTGCGTATGTTATTCCAGGTTCTCGGCGTCTTAAATGTCTCCAGATTAGGAATCTTCCCAGAGGCCTAATATTGAATTTAACTATTGAGTGCAGGTATATATAAAGGACTATAAGAATGAGGAATGAAATAATGGCAATACTACCACCTATATTCAGCCTATTGATGAGGAAATTCCCCGCAATCATTCCTATCTCACCCTTTTTTACCGCAGGAAAAACTGGAAGAATTGATTGAATGAGAAGGGTAATCAAAAATACCCATACAAAGAGACCACCAAAATGATAGAATATCCTTCTCACCCTATTCGTAAAAAGAGCAATAGCACCTATGATTAGTATCAAAGGGAGCAAATAAGCCGAAAGACCAAAAGCGGTATAAATACTCTTTGCCAGGTAAGCCCCAACTATCCCCCCAAAGTTCTCCATTGGATCTTTTCCAGGAGCATAGGTTAAAAGAGAAATATAGAGAATAAGAAATAGGAAGAGGAGAATTATACCGTTCATTACTCTCTTCTTCCTAACATCCATATCCTTGATTACCAGAATAAGGGACCTAACCACAAACCCTACAAGGACTGCTATTATAAGACCATTTAGAAATATCATAGTTAATACTATATCTAATATGGGGAATGTCAATAGAGGTTTGCTTGCCGGGAAAGTTCATGCACATGGCGATAAAGTTATGGAGGACTTATCATTTAAGAAAAAGCGTCTCGGAAGGTGAGCGGCCATGGTTTGTGAGACGATAGTCTCACAAGAGCTGCCCTTTAGAGCCGAGCGGCGATTTCAACTCCTTAAGAAATCGACCGCGTCTTTTTGAAATGATGAGTCCTCCTTTATATATTTCCTAGATTTTAGACAAAAGAATGATATAATCTAATTACTGCTCTTGTAATCTTCTTATGCCACCATGTGCCTGAACATCCCGTTAGAGGTTTGCTTACCCAATAAAAAGGGGGCATAAATGCCCCCTTTCCTACATCACTTCTTATTATATCACCTGATTAAAGTGACCTTTGAACTCCTTCTGCTTCCTTCAACGGAAATGAAGTATATTCCTGATGAAATACCATTACGTCCAAAACTCAAAGCAGTCCCTGGTCTTACATTCTTATATTCCTTCACAACCCTTCCAAGGATGTCCCTGACAAATAAAGTAGTAGGTTTATCTCCACAGAATGTAAACATTAGTTCGCCCATTCCAATACTTGATGGAATCGAAAGATAAGTGGCAGTTTCTTCTATATCTTCTTCAACTCCGGATGGCCCCTCCCATCTTACGAAGAGACCAACGATTTCATCTACGGGACTTCCCTGGACGAGTGCAAAAAGGACATCCATCCCCCTGAAATCCTCATAGAAGCAGAGACCACCAGCCATACCACTATCTAATGTAGGGACATATCCAAAGTTTGTGCCGGTGAACGACATTGTAATGGGGTCAAATTGCTCAATCTGACAATCAAAATTAAATCCTGTTCCAGCGTCATCCTGGGAATGCCACCAGACCCAACCTCCATCTGCTGTATCGGTATCATATGCTGCTCCATAGATTGAATAGGTATTGAGCGTACTATCTATCTTGGGGTTGGTCTTGCTGAATTTAAAGACAGGGCTACTCCAGTTTGCCGTGAAAAACCATGCACTATCGCCTTTCCAGGCAAGGCCACGGCAGGGAGATACAGGACCAGCAATTGTACCATAATTAGTCAGAGTTCCAGTTGTCAAATCTATACCAAATTTAACAAGACTGTTCTCATCACTTGCATAGAGTGTATCAATTCTATCTGTTCCTGTATGGACATCATCCCAGGCAATATCACGCCATCCCCAGGTGGTACTGGTGTTCTGGAGCGGTGCCCAGACCAAGTTGCCGAGTGTATCAATCACATATACACTATTTCCCGGTGGATCACATGCTCCAGTAACATAAAAGTAAGTACCGTCAAACTCGACACCAAGAAGTCGATTACAACCAGTTGGTGTCTCTACGTCCAATTCATATACCACATCTCCCAATCCAAGTGCAGTTCTTGAATAAACCGAGGCGGTATCATTACCCGGGTAACCATCATCAGTAAGTTGTGTATAGATTTCAGTATAAAAGACCTTATCATCAGCAAAATTTACCGTTCCAAAATTATGACTGGAATCAGCGCCTGCTGGAAAGTCGGTAAGTGTTATAGTCTCTGTAAATATCAAATTCCATGCATCGGTTGTATCATAAACATTTGCTGTGACATCAAAGGCCGCAGGATTATTTCCATAGTTGTGAATATTACCAATAATATCGTAATCTCCAGTACCTACCGGTCCCTCAGGTGGACTCGTAATTACACTAACTCCCACATCAATTACAGTGTAAAGATTGGTCTGCATTGTATCATTTCCAGGGAAGGAATCCGGTGTCATAGTATAGGTCTTATAGATGTAATCGTCCTGTACTGTCATTGTCCACGTTCCGAAATTTATCGCAATCGTACTATCAGTATCAAGTGAAATATTAAAGCTGTCATACTGAAAATAAACTGTAGTTCCAAGCATATCTGTTATCTCTGTATGGGCATCAAATGTCATTGCGCTATCACCAAAATTCATGAAAGTCGATGTCACATCATATATGCTGTCTAATTTCATAAGTGGAGGAGGTGAGTTTAGAGCTAACACTCCTATGTCATACATCCCACCACCACCAAGATGACCATAAAGTTCCACATTGTCCACAGCAACATACCAGCTATAATGAGACGAGTGATGGTCCCACCAGTTGAATTCCACCTGCATAGAATCTGTCGGGAGATATGAACTTAGATCAAGGGTATCCCAGAGCCCTGAACCCATATCAGTATAATAAAGGGCAAGGTTACTCCAGAAACCCCATGATGCACCATCGTGGGTTCTTACTCTGATAGCAAAGGTATCGTATCCTGCAAAGTTCTGGTAACCGAAGCTATAGATGAATCCAACAGAATCATAGACGACTGTAGAAAAAGCCGGGGGTATCAATTCCTCCTCTGTAGCTGGGTTAGTGCCTGCAGCATCATCGTCATATGCTACAATATACACTCCCGAATCGCCGGGCATGGCATTAGAATGCCAAGTACTGGTTGGCTCAATCTGCCACATATATCCATCGGCATTTCCGTCAACAACTGTCCAATCTCCGGGAATAGAACCTGATTCAAAATCCTCAAAGAGAATCGGCATCCATTGCCTTCCCAAAATAAGATTCGTCTTTACCTGAGAAGCATAATTCGCTTTTTCATAAGTTGGGCGGTCCATATCTTTCTTCTGTTCTGCTGTTGTAGCAGGCTTCATATCAGCTGATGCCGTTATGGCAATTAAAAGATACAAATAAACCATAAAACCTCCTTGTTTGAATATGACTTATATATATAATGAAAAATTTCCATTTGTCAATATTTTTTGAATTTTGTTATTACTATAAAAAGAAGTAAGTTAGATATTCCTCAAAAAAAGAGCCCGTATCCAGAGGATACGGGCTCTTTCCACCATATAAAAAATGCCTATCGGAAGAGTATGGCTTTCTTTGTTTGGGAGAATTCTCCTGCTTTCATATTTACAAAGTAGATTCCAGAAGGGATGTCATTAGCGATTTTTAGCTCATACCAACCCGCCTCGACATCATTCTTTCTTAGAGAGTATACTACCCTTCCCATAGCATCATATATACCAATAGAAATATCGGATTTCCTGGGTAATGTGTATTTTATTTCCAGACCACTTGAATGGACAATAGAGTTACCCAGACTGAGTTCATAAGTAGATGGTCTCTCTTCATCTTCTCCAATACCTGATGTCCATTCGGAAAGTATTATATCTCCATAGGTGGCCGGATCGTCCCAGACACATCCTCCTGTAGGCCAGCAACCACCATAATCACCTGTTGACTGATCAATGGCATAGATATAGAAACCAAAAGTATCAGGGAATTGTGAGTAGTTCAGGTACTGGAAATTTGGTCTCGTATCATCACCAAGTGGTATTGATACTTCATATCGCTGATGACCAACTAAGGTTCTTTGATATGATACATTTGGTGCAGGACGTTGAGTATAATCAGGAATTGAACGATAGACAATCAAATCATTATAACCATCCCAGTAGAACCAGAAGTTACCCTCTGTTGAATCAGTATCCCATGCTCCATCATGATTTTCATCAAAGTAAGGACCAAATTGGTCATACCCTTCCAGTGAAATATCTGCAACATAATCAACTCCCATATAGAGATAGTTTGAATCATTCATCAGATAGAGTAAACAATCACCTGGATTATTGGGAATACCTACGCCACCAATTCCCATTATATCAGATATATCATAGATACCTGCATTTGCCCATTCCGTTAATGTGTCAATAGTACCATCAATAGTGGGAGCTGCATTTGTCCATTCGCTTACCAATTCGTTAAGGAATATATGTGTTTGTTGATAGGTTGTATCATTGCCTGGATTCATATCACCAGCAAGTATCGTATAAGCGAAAATATCATAGACTACCCCTACACCAGCAGAAGTATAACCCGGGAACATATAAGTAGAGTCATCACCAGGATTAAGTGTTAGACTTACTGTTTGTGAATATACAACCGAACCCGCAGAATCAATCAAATAGTAAGCATCAAATGTCTCCATATTATTCCCGAAGTTTCTATATGTTGCTGTTGGTGTAAATGGAGTATAGGGGTCAACGGCACTTCCAGGCTCATTAATATTAATGGCTCCTACATCATGATCGGGAACATAAATTTCCGCATCGATGGTAACATTGTCAAATGCTGCATACCAATCCCAGCCAGGTGCATCGTAGTAGAAGTAGACCTGAATCCATTGATAGGTATTATAGGCGGAAACATCAATTGAATCCGCTCCTACTGTATCAGCAGTATAGGTTCTCAAAGGAACAACTGTCCATGTTGAGCCGTCAAAGTATTTGATGCCGACCTCAAGAAAATCGCTAACCAAGTTGCGGAAACCGAATCCATACCAGAGCCAGTCTGTGATGGCAGTGTTGGGAATAAGGACAGGTGACAATGCTGTATCATGAACGGTGCTGCCTGACCCAGCAGCATCAGAGTCTATCCACATTGAGGAGTCACCAGCTGCTGGTGGGGTATATAAACTGTGAAGGTCTGACGGCTGAACAGCCCATGCCTCGGGGAATGCTAAACCATTGGTATGGGTCCAGCCTTGCAATCCAGTCTCAAAATCCCAGGTAATGGTATAGGAAACTATAGAACCATAGAGAATGAATCCAGTCTCATAAGTCGCACCAAATGTAGATGTTGCGGTAGCCCATGGATCTGTACCAAGAAAAGGAAATCTATTATAAGATTCCTGACCATTACCTATTGCAACCTCTTCCTGAGATCCAGTTTGCCCGCCAACAGAATAGTCCATCGAAGGTTGGACTTCAATCCAGTATCTCGCTCCACCGGGAAGAACAACTGTGCTGGGAAGTTCCATATCCACTCTATACACACCATTAATACCAACTGCTAATTGTGTAGCAGTATAATTAGCCTGTTGAACTACTACTTCTACGAAAGGTGAATCTACTGGATGCGGTGTAGCAATACCACTATCAGCATAAACTAAGAAATGGATATTGGGAACATTAGCCCAACCTGAAAAGCCGTTCCAATTAGACCAATAGGACGAGACTGAATCGATTGCCCATCCAGAACCTGTAGGCTCTATATCATCGCAGATATCGGCTTCAAACGGATATACACTATCGAGTTGGCATGCATGTCCAGGAGCTGTTGTATCCGGGATTTGAGCCCAGAGTACTCCTTTCATATTCTCTATCGCTTTCCTGCCAATGAGTGGTTTCTGGATGTCAATCAACCTTCTTGGAGTCTGCATCGTTGGTTTCATAGTACCATCACTGATGATTTCTCGGGGTTCTGCAACTAACACTAATGTAAGACATAGTGTTAGTAAGAGTATCTTCCTTTTCATATTCCCTCCTCACTTTTTTTAGGTTTAACATCTACTATTTTCCGGTGTATATGACAAAACACATTTATATGATTCTTCCCTTTTAGAATTACTTGTATTAATAGCACAACCGGAAAAACCTCCTTAATTTAAATATGATGGAATTATATTGTAATGAAATATTTTCATTTGTCAATATTTTTTTGATTTTTTTTCGGGAAAGTTCATGCGCTTGGTGGTACAGATATGATGGTATGTGAGACGGTAGTCTCACAAGAGCTACCCTTTAGAGCCTCGCCCCGTGAAATAATATGTATAGCTGTTTCTTGAAGTATTTCATGGGGCGAGCGACGATTTCAACTCTTTCAGAAATCGACCGCGTCTTTATACAGCTAACAGGAAAGGGATATCTGTTAGTCTATTGAATTAAACAATATTTGTTGTAAAGTTTTTTAGTTCACTGTGAGTAATTATAAATTGTAAATTAAGAAATTCTTACGTGGATTACTTTTTCTCTCTCTAATATAACCTTACCTATTGGGAGCTTTTTGCTGCTACGAACATACTTCTTTTGTGTATAACTTACAGGAACTAAAGATGCGTTTTTCATTTTGCTAAAACGAACCGCTATAACTGCTGCCTCCTCTATATCCTCCATGGGAGGAAGCTTATTCTTATCCTTTAACTTTAATATGGTGTGTGAGCCAGAGGCATTTTTAACATGTAGGAATATGTCATATGGACGGGCATAGGAGAAGGTTAGTTTATGATTGGATTCTGCATTCTTTCCAACGAAGACCTTATAACCATTCCTTGTGGTAAATTCCCTGAAGTTATATGGGAACCTCGGTTTTTTCTCACTTCTTTCGGCTTTGCCTCGCTCTCTCCTAAATCCTTCTACATTCTCTCCTGCTTCTATCCTTTCCTTCCTCCCCTGGAGTTCCTCTATCTTCTTCTGCATCTTTTTTCTCATCCTCATCGCCACGTCCCGTTTCCTCTTAGCCTTCTTATATAGCATGAAATACCGCTGGGCATTCTCCTGGGGTGATAAATTAGCATCAAGCGCAATAGTAAGCTTCGCAGCCGAGGGATACGAAAGTCTTACCTCCTCCATTCCCTCGCCTATCTTATTTATATTGGTAAGCAAGGCTTCCCCTTTTACCCTATAATCATCAGGATCCTCCGAAGAGGATAGTTTTTCTATTGCACCCTTTAGTTTTTGGATCCCGCGATCTATACTCCTTAAAATATCTTTTTTATTTTTTTCTTCCCTGTCTTTCTCTTCGCGATGAGTAAAATAACAAGTTACTGCCTCGTTCATAGACGAAAATGTCCTACCTCCCCCTAAAGCAAATGGAGAAAGTATGTCATCAAGTATGGTAGGCCTGTATTCCCTTTCCACAAAATGCTCTATTACTTCTCTTTCTTTTTCCCTAATTCGATTAACAAAGCCCGAGGTGAGCCCAACAATTTTCTCTCCATTTAAAATAGATGAAAGTAATTCATCCCTATCGCACTTGAGAATATCCAGACCCTTGGGGGGCTCTGGTATTTCATATGTTCCCTTATTTATACCCCGGAAGGAGTGTATGATATTCTTACCCTTTAATAGGAGGCAATCCGATCTCCTACCAAATAATTCAAACACTATCTCTAAATCCCCACTTATTTTAATTATCAATAATCTATCAAGTCCATTCTGGATTACATCCACTACCTTTTCTCCCTTAAAAAGCGAGAGATAAAAACCCTCACCTTTTATCCGAGAAAGGGTCAGTCGCGAATACTTAGGAGCAAGGTAGGCTGTTACTACTTTACTTCCAAAATCTATGGAAATATTATTACCAGCCTTTAGAACCTTCTTAATCCTCCTAACTTTAACAAACTCCAGTTCCTTTAAGAGATAGTGAAGAATGATTCCAGTAAACATTTATCTTACCACCTTTACAAAATTAATAAAAATAGCCTTTTTGAATATATAATTTTTTCATTTAAATGTCTCTTCTATTACATTTTGTGGTTATCTATCTAACTAAGAGCTTCCTATTCGCGCAAGGGCAGAAGCACCAATGGATATAAAATAGAGAAAGAACAATGGAAGGGAAGCAATAAACATTGTAACCATATCAAGCGTTGGAGTTATAAGAGCAGCGAATATAAGTATAGAAATAAAAGCGACCCTCCATTTTTTCACCAGGATAGCAGGTGAAAGGATGCCTAATTTAGTAAATAGAAAAAAGAAAACAGGCATCTCAAAGGCTAGGCCAAAACCTCCCAGTACCCACAAAAGGAATCCAATATACTTACTAATAGATATTAAAGGCTTCATCGTCTCCATCTGAAAACTGAGGAGCACATTTAGCATATAGGGCAGGAATATATATAAAGCTACGGCAACCCCTCCATAGAAGAAAATCAATAAAGCAAAGAGCAGTGGGGCGGTATACTTTCTTTCGCTCCGGGTAAGTGCTGGTGAAATAAATATATATAACTGATGTATAATCAGTGGCAACACCGCTGCGAAGCCAACCATAAAACTGACTTTAATCCTTATAAACAACGCTTCCTGGGGTGCAAAGAAATAAGTATTACCTACATACTTAGAAAGTGAAAGAATTAATCTACCTGACAGTGGATATACAGCACCACTTCCAATCAAGAAGAAAGCAAGTGAATATATGAGTCTCTTTCTTAAATCCTCAAGATGGTCCCAGAAACTCTCTTCCATCCTTTATATAAGGTGCATCCTTAGAGCCCAGTTGGCTGCCCCGATAGGACCTGCTTTATGACCCAGCTTAGAAATGCCTATTTTAACCTTTCCTATGTAACGGGTCTCGTAAGGCCAATTTGATTCTATTGCCTGGATAATCTGTTTCCCGGATTTTGACATACCCCCTGCAAGTATAACAATACCAGGGTCATATACCTCGACTATATTCCTAATGCCAACCCCCAGATAATATCCAAATTCATTAACTACTTCCATAGCATTCAATTCACCAACTTTTGCCCTTTTGAATATCTCTTTAACCGTAATATTCTCCCCTTTTAATGACTCATAACGACGTGAAAGAGCATAAGCACCTATAAAAGCCTCAAGACAACCCCTCTTACCACAATTACAAACCGGGCCAGATGGGTCTATTATCATATGACCAAATTCCGAAGCAAAACCTCTACTTCCCGTATATACCTCTTTATCTATCACAAGCCCTCCACCTACGCCAGTACCAAGGGTGAGCCCAGCTACCACCCTACACATCTTAGCTTCTCCATATAAGGCTTCACCCAGAATACATGCATTGGCATCATTCTGAACATACACAGGTGAACCTGTTTCACCCTTTAGAAGCTTACGAAGGTCTATTTCGTCTATTGTCGGGAGGTTGGGCGGATTATATACCCTTCCATCTTTAATAAAACCCGGGAAACCAACCCCAATAACTGTCTCCGGAGTTAAATTATAACAGGATATAACATTCAAAAGTTCCTGTATAACATTTTCCGCTTTAAAGGGAACCTTTCGAAAATCACTTACATCTCCCCTCTTAACCCAACCCGCTTTTATATTCTGGGCCCCAACATCAATCCCGAGTACAGGAAAATTAGCCTTCATTTAACTAAAAGCCTCCACCTTTTCTCAGTAAAAAGTCCATCTCATATTGAGTGAAGCAATCATCTAAAAGACCCTGTAAAGGGCACAAATATCAGCTAATCGTGTTTTTTATCATCATGGGAAATGAGAGCCTTTCGCGAAAGGTCTATTTTCCCATCTTTATCAACCCTTTTAACCTTAACCCTAATTTTATCTCCTACAGATAGAATATCTTCCACTTTATTCACATGATAGTGTGCAATTTCACTGATATGGAGTAAACCGTCTTTCCCTCTCCCAATATTAACAATTGCACCAAAAGGCAATATCTTCTTAACCTCACCTTCATATACCTCACCAGCTTGAACTTCCTTGATTATACCCCTTATCATAGCTTCTGCTCTCTCTACAGCATCTTTGTCCCTTGCAGAGATAAGAACAATGGCTTCCTCATCATCGATCTCAATCTCAGCCTTGGTCTTATCAATTATTTCTCTTATAGTCTTACCCGCAGGCCCTATAATCTCGCCTATTTTATCCCTGGGGATAGGGAGTCTGGTGATCCGCGGAGCATACTTAGATAGCATCTCTCTCGGACGAGGTATGGTCTTCTCCATCTCCTCGAGTATTTCCAATCTACCTTCGGTCGCTCTCCTTAATGCCTCCTTGATTATATCGAGGGAGAGATTCTGTATCTTCGTATCCAGCTGAATGCCAGTTATCCCCTCTCTGGTCCCAGCCACTTTGAAATCCATATCCCCCATAAAGTCTTCGTCTCCAAGGATATCGGTTAATAATTGATAATCCATCCCTTCCTTAACGAGTCCGATAGAAAGTCCCGCAACATGGGACTTGACTGGAATACCAGCATCCATCATAGCAAGAGAACAGGCACAAACTGTAGCCATAGAAGAGGAACCATTCGATTCCAGAATATCTGAGACTAATCTTATGGTATAAGGGAAACTTTCCTCATCCGGAATAACATACCGGAGTGAACGCTCTGCCAGAATTCCATGCCCAATTTCTCTCCTCCCCGGTCCCCTCATCCATCTAACCTCACCAACAGAAAAAGGAGGAAAATTATAATGAACCATAAACCTTTTGTAATCCTCTCCTATCAAACGGTCTAATTTTTGCTCATCCCTTTTTGAACCAAGTGTCACCGCTGAAAGGCTTACGGTTTCCCCTCGCCCGAATATGGCTGAACCATGAGGTCTCGGAAGATTCCCAACCTCACAATGTATTGGTCGAACCTCATCCAGCCTGCGACCATCTATACGCTTGCCTTCTTTTAATATCCTCTTCCGCATATCTTCTTTCTGATACTTATCTATAATTCTGTCGATAAGACAATGCTGCTCCTCGGGATATTCGGGCTTCACCTTCCCAATAAGATTCCTTCTAAAGCTACTCCTTTCCTTCTTCCCTGGAGTAGTGTTTAGTTTTTCGGCCAACTTCTCTACCTTACCAATGACTTCCTGATGTAATTCAGATGGTATCTTCAGTTGTTCATAGGAACGTTCAGGTTGCCCGACGGTTGCCTTAAGGTCCTCCTGGAATCGAACTAAATTTTTAATCTCCCTATGCGCTATTTCAATCGCAGTAGCAACGGTGTCCTCGTCAATTTCATCCATCTTCCCTTCTATCATTGTTATTGCGGATGAAGTCCCCGCAATCACCATCTCCATCCTGCTGTCTTCCAGTTCACTAACCGTTGGATTGACTATAAACTGCCCACCTGACAAGCCTATCTTAACAGCTCCAATTGGTCCGTTAAAGGGAATATCGGATATAGTAAGGGCAGCGGATGCACCACAAATGGCAAGTGGGTCAGTATCATTTTCCTGATCGTGGGATAGTACAACAACAACGATCTGGGTTTCATTCGAGTACCCTTCCGGCATCAAAGGCCTGATAGGTCTATCAATTAACCTTGAAACCAGTATCTCTTTCTCTGATGGTCTGCCCTCTCTCTTAAAGAATCCCCCTGGTATTTTTCCAGCTGAATATGTCCGTTCGATATAATCCACGGTAAGAGGTGTAAAGCCAAGATTCTCTGTTGGTTCCCACATCGAACAGGCTGTTGCCAGAACCACTGTCTCTCCACAGGAAACCTTAACAGCACCTCCGGCAAGTTTTGCAAATTCACCTGTTTCGAAGGATATCTCTTTATCTCCGACTTTTAAAGAACCTTTATATTCCATGAGGTTCTCTTATTGCACCCGGAGCTTAAGTTCTTTTTTTATCTTCTCGAATCTTTTTAAGTCTTTTCTTCGAAGATAATTCAGGAGTCTTTTTCTCCGCGAAACCATAATTTCCAATCCTCTGCGTGAATGAAAATCTTTTTTCTCTTTCTTTAGATGCTCTGTTAACTCTTTTACCCTCTCGGAAAGCAGCGCTATTTGGACCTCAGGGGACCCTGTATCCTTATCATGTATTCTAAATTTCTTCACCGTATCTTGTTTCTTTTTACTTGAAGGACTCATTTGTACACCTCCTTAAGACTCTTCAATACTTCTCTCTTATTCCTTTTTATACATTCTTTTAACGACTTTTTTGATGGGAATTGTTCCTCCTTTCTTATAAAGGAATAAACATCACATTCTATCCTTTCTTCATAAAGATTACCCGAGAAATCTATTAGATGTAATTCAATCCTTCGCTCATTTATCCCTTGAGTTGGGGACCTCCCGATATATAACATAGCAGGGAACTCCCCTTCTTTAATTCTCGCAATAGAGGAATATACGCCATCCGGGGGAAGAAGTTTATACTCGGAATCAAGTTTTATATTTGCTGTGGGATAACCCAACTCCTCCCCCAACCCATAACCCTTAACTACTGCGCCACTTATAGAATATGGATGAGAGAGCAGTTTATTCACCAGCTCCATCTCTCCCTCACGAATCAATTCCCTTATTACAGTGCTCTTTACAACTTCCCCATCAATTCTTACTTCGGGATGAACAATAACTTTAAAACCTAAATTCTCGCCTTCCTTCTCAAGGTAATCAGAGGTTCCTGTTCTTCCCCTCCCAAAATGATGGTCATAACCCACGATTACACCATCAGGATTCAAACATTCTTTAATTATAATCCTTGTGAATTCATCCGGAAGCATCTTTGAAATTTCTGAGTCAAATTCAAGGAAAATGACCCTCTTTACGCAAAGATCGGAAAGGAGTGATTCTTTCTCTCTGTCGGTTACTATCAGGAAAGGACGGCTGATCCTCCCAAGGGCTATAGCAGGATGGGGTGTATAAGTGAGGATAGTTACCTCTCCGTGCCTCTTCGCCTCCGCTATTAAGCTTTTATGTCCAAGATGAACGCCATCAAAATTTCCCATAGCAACAAATCCAGGAACAGGTGAAAGATCGCGCCAATTAAGAGTTATAGAAGACTCTGACTGGCTGAACAGCATACGTCTCTCCTTTCCCTATACCAATAAGATTCCCCAGGTGGTCTTTCACCTGATACAATCCTTCTGGATAGAAACCTCTTACTTTACCCCCATGAATAAACTCCCAGACTCCCTCTTCACCAAGAGTTATTGCAGATATATGTGGTAATGCATCTCTTAATTTAATGACCTCAAATTTGCCTTTTTCAATATCACTTAATTTCCAGGCATCGGTAATATCGTAGGGTTCTACTTTAAGTCTGGTTAGTTTACTTAAGTGAGCACCACACCCTAAGAGCTCTCCTATATCGCGAGCAAGTGAGCGCATATAAGTTCCACGTTCAGCAACACATCTAACACGAAAAAAAGGGAGAAAATAATCCAGCATCTCGAGTTCCTTTATGTATACCTTTTTTACTGGCAGCTCCTTAACCCCTTTACCTTTCCTTGCTTTTTCATAGAATCGCTCTCCGTTCTTCTTCACTGCACTATAGAGAGGGACTCTCTGTTTAATCCGTCCTTTGAACTGAGAAAGAAGCTCTATTAGTTCACTTTCCGAAAAATCCGGAACAGTAGATTCTTTAATAACCTTTCCATCAGGATCGTCAGTATCAATAATTACACCTAACTTTATGGTACAAATATACTCTTTGAAATCTCCAATATATTCCATCAATTTGGTTGCTTTCCCATAAAGGATAATTACCAATCCTTCGGCAAATGGATCAAGTGTTCCTGCATGACCTGCTTTTTTGAGGCGGAGCGTTTTTTTTACCCTGTTCAATAAGGCCGTAGTTCTTATGCCAGGAGCCTTATTAACAAGAATGACTCCATCAGAAGGAATACTGCGCTGAAAGCCTGTAATTTGATGTCTCAAAATCATATATCTCTTGGTCTACCGAAAGGTCGAAATAGAATGTCTTATACTGGAAACCTGCTCCAAAGGTAGGTCCTTTTCTTTTACCCAATTCGTCAATAAAATATCCAAATCTTAAAGAGAAAAGCTCATTAAAGATATACTCTAATCCGAATGCCTTCCAGGTATCCTCCCACATTTCTCTAAATTCGGTATACCTTTCAATGTGAACAGCAATTTTTATAAGGTCTAAGTTTACCCTGAGTTGATGTTCTTTATTCTCAAGAAGACTGAGTGAAAAGCTTGCTCGAACAATTCTCGGAAGAGGATCAGAATTACCTCCTTCAATATAACGAATTTCTGTCCCGAAATTTTGAAAAGCTAACCCCAGGCGTAAAACATTAAGCCATTCCATTCCTAAAGCCTCTATACTTGCTAAATCCGTCCACCTGTAAAAGATTGAACCATCAAGTGCCCAGGCATGACCCGTGCCACCCCTCATTGTTCCACCATACTGTCTGCCTAACTCTTCAACAATCTCCTCGGGAGCAAGGAATGAATATATGTACTTCATGCCAAGAGAGACACCTATTTTATCCGAAATAGGCATACTACCCGCTAACTTAAAGGCCACATCGTAAGTAAGCCATTCCCTATCTATCCCTTCAAAAGAAGCTTCTGTCATTCCAGTGGTCAGATAAGTCACTGCACCGGAGACATTCATATCCTTACCAACTGGAAGCGCAAAAGCCAGATATTCGTAATACATCCCTTCATATAGTCCTGGCAACCAGTTGGCATGCTGAAGCCCAAGTACTTTTTTATCTGAGAATGCCAACGCTGCATTATTATAATATGTAGAGAATACATCACCTTCAATGGCTCCAAAGGCTCCTCCCATTGATGTTGCCCTTGAGCCTGGAAATATCATAAGAAAGACTGCGCCAGCTTCAAGGGAATTTGATAATACGGGTAGAATACAAAACAAAAGAACAAAAAACAGTAGTATTCTTTTCATCCATCCTCCTTATAACTAAGGTTCATACCAAAAACTCCTCTTACCCCCCTCTTTGGACATTAGAATAACACAATCAGTCCCAATGTCAACCCCACCCTTGACATCAAATAATTCTTCCTTATAGATAAAAATATGAAAAGAATTCACTTATGGGTAAGTGGTGTAGTTCAGGGAGTTGCGTTCAGATATTATACAATAAGAAAAGCAAGGGATTTATCCGTAGTCGGATGGGTCAGGAATCTATGTGATGGAAGAGTAGAAGCTATAGCAGAGGGAGAAGAATGGCAACTTAAGGAACTGACCAAAGCTATGCGTATTGGTCCTCCTTCCGCCACTGTAACAGGAGTAGAGATCAAAGAGGAGGAATACAAAAACGAATTTAATCAATTTGAAGTGAGGTTTTAGATGGAAAAGCTGAAAAGTAAAATTAGAAATATTCAGGATTTCCCGACAAAGGGTATCCTCTTTCGGGATATTACAACTCTTCTGAAGGAAACACATGTATTCAAGGAATCAATAGATCGAATGACAGACGTAATAAGGGAAAGAGACGTTGATACGATACTCGGAATTGAATCAAGAGGTTTCATCTTTGCAGCCCCAATTGCTTATCAACTTAATCTCTCTCTGAACCTGATACGGAAACCTGATAAATTACCTGCTGAAACCTTAAGTGAATCATATACTCTTGAATACGGTGAGAATATCATAGAAATACATAAAGACGCCGTAAGTAAAGGGGATAAGGTAGTTATCTGTGATGATCTCCTTGCAACGGGGGGCACAGCAAAAGCCAGTGTCAGACTTGTCGAACGACTGGGAGGAGAAGTGGTTTCTCTATTGTTTCTTATTGAGTTGACCGATTTGAAGGGCAGGGAAAAACTTAAAAACTATACTGTGGACTCGATTATTAAGTATTAAATAGCTGGATTCGTCAATAACTTGACAAAAGAAAAAACTCGATTATATTCTCATAAAACGGGCCCGTAGCTCAGTTGGTGAGAGCGGCTGACTCATAATCAGTAGGTCGTGGGTTCGAAGCCTACCGGGCCCATAATTTAATAAATTTGGAGGATTATATTATAAAAGGGCGGATAGCTCAGTTGGTTAGAGCGCCGGTCTCACATACCGGAGGTCAGAGGTTCAAATCCTCTTTCGCCCATAAAGTGCACATGAGTGCACTTTTTTTTTGAACTGGAGGAGCTATGGAAGTCAAGGAAAAAATGAAGATTTTAATAGGACTTTATGAAAAAGATAAAGAGATCGATAAGATTAAAAACTTAGATATTGAAGTGCCGAAAAAGATAGCCAAACTTGATGAAGAACTTGAGGACTTAAGTAAAGAATTCAATGAGGCTAAAGAAACATCGGACAAAATAGATGTAAAAAGAAGAGAACTGGAACGTAGAGTAGAAGAGCAGAGATTAAACCTTGATAATTTCAGGAAGAGAAAAAGAGAAGCACATAGTAATAAGGAGTTTCAAGCATTAAAAAGGGAAATTGAGGATACAGAAAAAAAGATCATACAGTTGGAGGACGAATTAATCGAAGCCTATATCGAAAAAGAAGACCAGGAGAAAATAACAAATAAAACAAGAATTATTTTCGAGGAGAAAGAGAAAAAGGTAAGAGAAAAAGAAGAATTACTCAATAGAGAGCTTAATAAATCGAAGGAAAACCTAATACTAAAGGCAGATGAAAGAACAAGAATTGCAGCAAGATTACAGGATGAAAGATTACTAAAAAGTTATAACAGATTAAAGAACTCCCGTGGAAGTGGGGTGTCTATAATAGAAGATGAAATTTGCACAGAGTGCCATTCTATTATACCACTTCAGTTATTTGCTGAGGTCAGGAAGGGAAATAAAATATATACCTGTCAATCCTGTGGAAGGATATTGATTTACAAGTGGATAGAATAGTTAAAATATATACAGATGGGGCATCACGAGGTAATCCGGGTCCAGCAGGGATAGGTATTTTAATAATAGACGAAAATGGGAAGGATATCAAAAGAATATCTGAATATATAGGAAATACAACCAATAATATCGCTGAGTATCGTGCACTCCTTAGGGCATTGGAAGAGTGTGAAAAAAAGAAAATTAAAACCGCTCGATTTTTCGCAGATAGCCAATTATTGGTAAATCAGATCAATAAAAGATATAAAGTGGCTAATGAAGGATTAAAGCCGCTCTATGTAAAATTGATGGGAAAGTTTATGAACCTTAAAGATTGGAGTATAAAATATATACCAAGAGAGGAAAACAGAATAGCTGATTCCCTTGCTAATGATGCACTGGATAATTTAAGTCAATGATTACATTCCTTTCTCATTCCTAACTTTATTCTCTGGAAAGACTGGCACCCACTTAATTACTCCTATTTGTGAATAATGTGGTCTTTGCGCTTTTTTAGCCCCCCAATGGAAGAATAAAGATAGGGAGAATCCCAATTTTCCACTTGACTTATTAATGTCTCATTAATATATTTTACAAAATAAAATAGGGGAGTAATATGAAAATAGCATTTATCAAACAGTTGATTGAAATCGTTGAAGAAAGTAAAATCAATGAAATAGAGATAACAAGATTTGGGACAAGAATAAGAATTTCCAAGAATCCAGGAAGCAAACTAAAAGAGGTAGAAGTTGTCAATCTACCGGAAACCAGAGAAAAATCTGAAAAATCAGTAAAGATTGAAGAAAAACCGACACCCAAAAAGAAAACAAAAGAAGATAATCTCCATACCATCAACTCACCAATGGTAGGAACCTTTTACAGAGCACCGGCACCAGATGCATCCCCATATGTTGAGGAGGGTGACCGTATAAAAAAGGGAGAAGTAGTATGCATAATAGAAGCAATGAAAATAATGAACGAAATTGAATCCGATGTATCTGGTGAAATTGTCGAGGTTTTAGTAACTAATGAAGAACCTGTAGAATACAACCAGGGATTATTTGTTGTAAAAAAGAGTTAAAGCCATGGATTTACAATCAATTCTAAAGAAAATGATAGAAGCTGGTGCATCTGATCTGCACTTAAAGGTTGGTACACCTCCTATATTCAGGATAAATGCGGAGTTATTGCCACTGAAGATGGATTCCCTGACCCAGGAAGATCTAAGGCGAAGTGCTTCGTCCCTTATGACAAAAGAACAGCAAAAACGTTTCGTGGATGAGAAAGAAGCTGACTTCGGAATTGGTGTCCCTGGCATTTCCAGATTCCGTGCAAATATCTATATCCAGAGAGGTAGTATTGCCATTGCCTTAAGACCAATACCAAGAGAAATCAAAACTATTGAAGAACTCAATCTTCCTCCCATCCTTAAAGAATTAGCATATACCACAAGGGGGGTTATACTTGTAACAGGAACCACTGGATCAGGAAAATCAACAACTTTAGCATCAATGGTAGAACACATCAATAAGAACAAAAGAAAACATGTAATAACCATAGAGGATCCGATAGAATATCTTTTCTCAGACAAAAAGTCGGTTATCTCTCAAAGAGAAATCGGCACTGATACAGAGAATTTCGCTACTTCACTCAAGCACATCCTGCGTCAGGACCCTGATATTATAATGATAGGAGAGATAAGAGATACAGAAACGATGGAAGTAGCATTGAAAGCAGCTGACACCGGGCATCTTGTATTCTCGACCCTTCATACTTTAAACGCAGCAGAAACTATAAACAGGGTTATAAGTTTCTTCCCTCCCTACCAACATCAACACGTTAGGGTGTTAATGTCAAGCGTACTAAAGGGAATCATTTCACTCCGATTACTTCCAAGAAAAGATGGCACGGGAATGATCCCCGCAACAGAGATCCTCGTCTCAACCCCAACAATAAGAGAATACCTTTTAGAAGAAATGAAAACAATGCGGATACCAGAAGCAATCCGTGAGGGTAAGCAGTATCACATGCACTCGTTTGACCAAACTATCATGTCACTCTACAAGGAAGGCGTTATAGACCTCGAAACAGCCCTTGAAAGTGTAACAAATCCAGACGAATTCAAAATGAGATTGAGGGGAATCGAGCAATCTTCCGCCAGATGGTAAAGAATGGAAAAAATCCTTATAGCCAACCGTGGGGAAATAGCACTAAGGATAATAAGAGCCGCAAAAGATCTTGGAATTAACACCGTTGCAATATTTTCCGAAGCAGACAGAGATTCCCTTCATGTCCGATTTGCAGATGAATCAGTCTGTATTGGAGGTTCTTCTCCTGATAAAAGTTATCTCAATATCCCGAGAATTATAGCTGCAGCAGAAATAACAGGTGCAGATGCTATCCATCCCGGCTATGGGTTTCTGGCTGAGAATCCTTCCTTTGCTGAAGCATGTGAAGACAATAATTTTATCTTCATTGGACCTTCCTCAAAAACCATGCAAATGATGGGAGATAAAGCAAAGGCAAGGGAAGTAATGAAAAAAGCAAAAGTGCCAGTGACACCCGGGAGTGAGGGCATTGTAAAGAATATCGAGGAAGCACAGGAAATTGCTAAAAGAATACGGTACCCAGTAATCATAAAAGCTGTATCAGGGGGAGGTGGAAGAGGAATGAGAATAGCAAAAAATGAACTGGAATTAAAAACAGGTTTCAGGATGGCAAAGTCAGAATCCCAGGCTGCATTCGGAGACAATAGGCTGTATATAGAGAGATACATTAAGAATCCAAGACACATAGAAATTCAGATTTTAGCAGACTCCAGAGGTAATATTCTCCATTTAGGAGAGAGAGAGTGTTCTATCCAGAGAAGACACCAGAAATTGGTAGAAGAGGCTCCATCAACTGCAGTTGATGAGGGTTTAAGGATAAAGATGGGAAACGCTGCCATTGCTGGAGCCAGGGCATTAGGTTATCACTCTGCGGGAACCTTTGAATTCCTTGTGAGCGAAAATGGGAGGTTCTACTTCATGGAAATGAACACCAGGATACAAGTAGAACACACTGTAACTGAGATGACAACAGATGTTGACCTTGTATCTGAACAGATTAGAATCGCGCGAGGGGACCCATTATCTATCACCGCACAGAAGCAAATTCAATTGAAAGGACACGCCATAGAAGTTCGTATAAATGCAGAAGACCATACGAAGGATTTCACTCCAAGACCAGGAACAATAAATGCTCTCCACTTTCCGGGAGGTCCAGGTATACGAATAGACAGCCATATTTACCAGGGCTACACAATCCCTACTAATTATGATTCACTTCTCCTTAAATTGATTTCTTATGGTGTGGATAGAGAACAAAGCAGAATGAGGTTACTCAGAGCATTAGATGAATTTGTTATCCGAGGTGTCCCAACCACTATACCCCTCTATAGAGAAATTCTAACTCATCCTGACTTTATAAAGGGAAAGATAAACACAAATTTCATCAAGAATCTTGGATATTGACCTTAAAATTATAGGTATAACTGACAGAAGATATTGTGGGGATTCAATAATTGAAGCAGTTAAGGAGGCAGCAAAAGCAGGAATAAAGACAGTACAACTTCGAGAAAAGAAACTCTCCGACCGTGATTTTTACAATGAAGCTCTTGCCTTAACAGCCTTAGAAAAAAAAATGGGGATAAAAATCATTATAAATGACCGATATGACATTGCTCTGGCTACTGATGCAGATGGAGTACATCTCGGTGCTCTGGATTTACCCTTAGCTGCTGTCAGAAAATCCTTCATCGGCTGTATAGGAAAAACAGTAAAGAGCATAGAAGAAGCTGTGAAAGCAGAGAAAGAAGGGGCTTCCTATGTAGCAATTGGACCTTTTTATGAATCAAATACCAAACCACAGACGGAATTACTACAAAAAGACATTCTACCAAAAATTAAAAGGGCTATTTCAATACCAATTATAGTAATAGGTGGAATCACTTCCAGGAATGCGCAAGACCTGCTAAAACTTGGAGCCTATGGTATAGCAGTGTCCGAATCACTCTTTAAGGGAAATGTAGTAGAAAATGCGAAAAGACTTATTGCAGTAACGGGTAGATATGGCAGTTATTAAGTACGCATCTGGTGAAATTATATGCAAAATAGTATATTATGGCGCTGGACGCTCGGGCAAGACAACCAATATAAAATACCTTTATTCCAGGATACCAGATAAAAGAAAAACAGATATGATTTCATTGGCAACGAAAGAGGACAGGACACTCTTTTTTGACTTCCTACCAGTTGAATTAGGAAATTTCAAAGGGTTTAAGGCAAGGCTCCAGATTTATACTGTCCCTGGGCAGGTGATATATGATTCTACAAGGAAACTGGTACTAAAGGGTGCAGATGGAGTAGTTTTTGTTGTTGATTCCCTGAGGGACAGGTTTGAGGATAATAAGTGGAGCTGGGATAATATGTTCGAAAACCTGGAGGATAATAATATAAAAATAGATGATTTACCTATTGTTCTTGAATACAATAAGAGGGACCTGGAAGAGATTACCCCGATTGAAGAATTTGAAGAACAACTAAACCATGGTAAATACCCATCCTTTTCTTCTATTGCTACTCAGGGCATAGGAGTTATTAAAGTTTTTAAAACTATTGGGATAGCAGTATTAAAAAAAGTGAAAGAGAATTTAGGAGAATAGATTGTCTGATATAATATATGGTAATTTCAATGCTGAGGTGATAAAAGCAATAAAAAAAGCCTTGCAATCCAGTGAAGTTAATCCCCTCTACATTTATGGCCCTTCCGGTTCAGGTAAATCCTTTCTAGTACAGAAAATGGAGAAAGAATATAATGGGAAGTCCATACTCATAGAAGCAGAAGAATTTGACCCATCCGAGTTAAACGCATATAGGAATTACGATATATTTATACTGGAAGATATACAGCTTCTTCCACCGAAATTACCAGTTCCCGAAGAATCACCGATTCCTGAGGCTCTCTTTGAAATCACCAATTATTTTATTGAAAATGAAAAACAGATAGTATTTACAGCTGATTGCCTACCCTCTTCCCTTAACTTATCGAACAGGGTCATATCAAGAATTGAGGCTGGCGTGATCGTCCCGATAAAGGAATTCGATAAAACATCGAAGAGGAAGGTAATAAAGATACTCGGCAAAGAGTTATCCCGAAAGATTATAGACCAACTCACACAGAAAGATATACAAACTATTAGCCAGGCAATCGGGGCAGTAAAAAAAGCAAAACTCCTTGGATACGTAGCAGAGGAGGCAGAAAGTCTAGATAGAACAAAATCTATGGATTCGAGTAAAACAAAAGGTGAATTTGATAAATTTATAAGCGAAGTCAAAGAAACTTTTCCTGAAAGGTTTACCGGATCCGAAGAAGAGGAAAAACTCCGGGAGGAATATAGTTCCAAGATGTATGTCTGGGAGATGAAGGGGTTCAATACTAATCGCATAAAAAAGGTCATTAATGGACCAATCGATAAGCTTACTGGTGAATTTGTGTCATTCACGATGGACATACAACGGCTCATCGAACTTCAGAGATTCTATGGTATGCTTGATATAGATAAATTATTAGAGAAATCCATACTCCCGAAGGATGAAACTCTAGAGTTAGAAGAAGCACTCTTCAACCCGGATAAAGTAGAATGGTTAACGGAAAGAATAAAGGAACTTAAAGATGAGGAAGATAAACTTATCAGGGAATCAGAACTATATAGGATGAAAAAGGAAAGAGAAGAAACACTAAAGGGAACAATCACACCCGTTGATATCGATAAATTATTGGAAGAGCTTAAAATTGATTTAGAATATAACGGTTTTCGCTTAATAAAGGAATATTAAGATGCCAATTAAAGGATCACTTAGTGATATGTCCATATCTGATATACTTCAAATGCTCTCTCTTGGAAATAAGACTGGTGAACTCGTCATAACAAACGAAAAGAACTTAGTCTATTTTTACATAAAATCGGGACATCTAAGGGGAGTGCAGTGGATGAACAGAAAGGATAAACTTGGAATGATACTATTAGACCAAGGGCATATCAACGAGGAAACACTGAATGAAGTCCTGGCGCTTCAGAAGGATGAACCGGGAGTTCCTCTTGGGAAAATGCTTCTGGATTTTGAACTCGTGGATGAGAAAACCATCATAAAATATCTAAAAAAACAAATAAGGGATACAATAATAGAACTATCTGAATGGGATAGTGGATATTTTGTATTCAAAAGCGGGGAAGAAACAAAAAATAAGGGTATCCCGGTATCAATTAAGGTAGAAGATGTACTCCTGGAATCTGCTGCCTTGCAGGATGAGTTCAAAGCTTCTGCTCTTCCCGATAAAGAAAGTATACTCGTAAAAATGAATATTTCCGATGACGGCCTTGATCTTGATGAAAACGAGAAGGAAGTACTAAAAAAGGTAGACGGCAGAAACACGCTGTCTACAATCCTTACAACACTCCCGCTGGATGAATTCAGGATACTACAAATATTATCCAAATTCTTAAAAGAGGGAATCATAAAAGAAACAGAGATGGATAGAGCTTCAATAGAGAGAGCCAAATTAAAAACCAGCGAACACAAGAATTTAGGCATTGCCTTTCTCCGCATAGAAATGTATAAGGAAGCAATAAGGGAGTTCAACCAGATCCTAAAAATTGAACCAGACAACACAGAAGCTTTATTCTACAAGGGTATTATACATTATGAAACTGGAGAGGTTAAAGAGGCAAAAGATATATTTAATTCAGTTCCGAAACAGGCTCAAAGTGCAGCCGTTCTCAACAATCTTTCAGTAATAATGGATGGCGAAGGAGATCTCAATACTGCGTTTGTTTATATAAAGGATGCGAAAAATAAAGAGGAGAACAATGCAACCATTCTGCTTAATGAGGCTATCCTCCTTATAAAACAAGACAAAACTGAAGAGGCGATAGAAACACTCAAGGATTTAGAAGAGACATCATCTTATGCCCGATTCTACTACGCCTACATATTAGCAAAGTTAGGCAAAATCAAAGAAGCAATATCTCATCTCGAGGCTGGGTTAAATATGAATCCACAATTCGGAGAGTATTACTATAATCTTGGAAAACTATTTGAAACACTAAAAGAAGAAAAGAAAGCTGTAGAGGTCTATAGAAAAGGCCTGAAAGTCGTCAACAATTCAATTATATTAACAAAGGCTTTAATCGCTTATTACTACAAAAATAAAATATTTGATCAGTGTGAAAAGAGAATAGACGCCGCTATATCATCCGGAGTGGAAGATTGGGACTTATACTTCAAAAAGGGCAACATTCTGTTTCAAAAGAAATTAACAAAAGAGGCCATTGATGCGTGGGAAAAGGCATTAAAACTAAATCCAGATAATAAAACCATTAAAAGAAATATTGAACTGGCAAAAGGGAATAAAAGTGATTAAGGATCAGAATTTCAACCTTGTAATAGATGCGATCAAGAAGGCAATGGATTTCAACCCCGACCATTATAAGTATAGGCCATTAAGAAGAAGGATCTGGTCCCGTATGAGAAGATTAGGCATAGATAGCTACGAGGAGTACAGTAATTTGCTACTCAATGACGAGGAGGAAGCAGTTTGTTTACAAGAATCCCTAACTATAAATCTCACACGATTCTTTAGAAATAAAGTAGTTTTTGAATATGTAAAGAACGAAATCTTACCATCTACTAACACTCCCTTCATCTGGAGTGCCGGTTGTTCCAGTGGCGCTGAGCCTTATACTCTTGCAATCCTCTGCAATGAGTCGGGATTAAATTGTACTATAACTGGTACAGATATTGACAAGGCCTCCCTCGGGAAGGCAAAGATCGGGATTTATAGCAGTTCTGCTTTAACCGAAACCGATCCCGTTATACGGAATAAATATTTTGAAAAAGTTGGGAATCAATATAAAATTATTGACGGAATCAGAGAAGCGGTAAAGTTCCAACAAGTGGATCTTAAAGATATCGATTATAAAGAGGAATTTGACCTTATAATATGCAGGAATGTCCTGATATACCTGGAAAGGGAATTCCAGGTACAAACGCTCCTTGGCTTTCACAAAGCACTTAAAGATGGAGGAAACCTTATTCTCGGAAAGGTTGAATCACTGGTAGGCAGGGCAAAGAGCATGTTTAAACCCATAAATTTAACAGAAAGAATATATGAAAAAAGCAAATAAGATATTAGTAAAAACAGGGCAATATAAGGTCGCAGATAATTCTCATACACTTATAACACATGGACTGGGTTCATGTGTAGTCCTAACCCTTTATGACGAAGAAAAAAAGATAGGAGGAATGTTGCACTACATTCTTCCCGAGAACCCCGATAACATGAAAAAAGCCAAATATGCGGATACAGGTATTGAATTAATGTTAAGAAAAATGAAAGAGTACGGAGCCAGTTCTTCCAGGCTAAAGGCAAAATTAGCAGGTGGCGCTGTGATGTTTGGAAGTCTTTTAAAAGACGTGGAAAATTCTATAGGGAATAGGAATGTAAGGATGGCTCGAGAAATTCTGAATGGCTTTGGAATCACTATTACAGGAGAAGATGTAGGGGGAGACTATGGTCGCAGTGTAACATTTATCCTATCAACCGGGATGGTACGAATAAATTCCTATGCAAAAGGAGAGAAGACACTTTGATTGATGTACTGGTCGTTGACGATTCTGCATTTATGAGAAAGGTGTTAACTGATATACTGAAAGAAGACCCTGAAATAAATATGATTTATACAGTGTCCAGTGGAGAAGAAGCAATAGAACAAATAGCGCTTCTTCGACCCGATGTGGTAACAATGGATGTAGAAATGCCAAGGATGGATGGGATTAAAACAGTAAAAAGAATAATGGAGAAATATCCTACCCCTATTATTATGATATCTGCGTATACAAAGGAAGGAGCGGAAAAAACCATAGAGGCACTGGAAGCCGGCGCTATTGACTTTGTTGAAAAACCAGGTGGAACCATTTCTTTGAATATTAGAGACGTAGGACAGGAGATTCTAGAAAAAGTAAAAATAGCAAATGAGGCTAACCTGCCCGGGAAGAAAAAAGAGTTAAAATTAATAAAAAGACCCACACTTAAATTAGAAAAGGAGACAGTAATCATAATTGCAGCCTCTACAGGAGGACCACGAGCTATTGATTTTCTACTTTCACAGCTCCCTCATGATTTTCCATCTCCAATAATTGTCGTCCAGCATATGCCTCCGGGATTCACCGGAGCCTTCGCTAAAAGACTGAATGAACATTGCAAGATTAAAGTAAAAGAAGCATCGGACGGAGAACATCTGCATGCTGGTGAGGCTTTGATTGCTCCAGGGGGATTTCATCTGGAATTAAACGAGAATAATAGAATCAAATTAAACAAAAAACCTTCTCTCCACGGGGTTAGACCATCCGCAGACATAACAATGAACTCTGTGGCAAACACCTTCAATGGAAATATTATTGGAATAATCCTTTCAGGAATGGGGAGGGATGGTTCAATAGGTGTAAGGAATATAAAGCGTAAGAGAGGAACAATCATTGCTCAAGATATGGATACTTCCGTAGTTCACGGCATGCCGAAAGCAGCTCTCGAGACTGGATCCGTTGACTACATTCTACCTTTAGGAAAGATTGCAGATAAACTGATAGAGATAGTAAACAATGTTTGAAAAAATAAAAGAGCGTCTGCAAGAGATAGAAAACATGGCCAACAGAGATGAGAATACCAAAGAAGAACTCAATAAAATACTTAAAGGTGTCACAGAGGTTAAGAATGAGATAGAAAAACTGGAAGATAAAACGAAAAGTTTGTTGGGTAGAGATGAAAATATAAAGGAAAAGAAACCTCGGCACACAGATATGTCAGGATTTCTTAGTAAGATTCAATCAGCCCGTGTAAACGTTGAAACCCTTTTAGATAGAGGCTGGAATTATATAGTATCAGGTAGATACGAGGAAGCTAGTAGAGAATTATTACAAGCTAAGAAGTTGAGCCCAAAGAATGTGCAGATATATAACCTTCTTGGCTGGGCATACATCCACCTTGAGCAATACGACAAAGCCTCTTTGACTTTCCAGGAAGTGTTAAATCTGGATTCAAATAATGAGATGGCGCACGCCAATTTAGGATATCTTAATTATAAGAAAGGACTATACATGGAAGCAATTGAGGGTTTATCGAACATCACAAAAAATGCAAATAATAAACAGGCTGTCCTTTACGCATTATTTTACCTTGGATTAATTTATCAAGAGAGGGAAATGTTTGATGATGCAATTGAATTTCTAAATAAAGCTATAGCATTGGGGCCAAATCTTTACGAGGCATATTATTATTTAGGTAAGGCTTATAAAAAACGCGGATTAAATAATCTGGCTACCCAAATATGGGAAAAATTGATCGATATAAATAAGTTCAACATCTGGGCAAAAAAAGCCAAGGAGGAATTAAATGGTAAATGAATACTGGAAACTAAATAAAAAACCATTTTCAAACACTCCAAATCTGAATTTCCTTTACAATAGCGATGAATTCGAAGAAGGATACGCAAGATTACTGTACAATATCACGGAGATTGGCGGTGGTCTATCACTCATTACAGGGGAAATAGGTAGTGGAAAAACATACCTTGCATATGCTTTAATGAAAAACCTCAAGGTGCAAGATTTCATAGTTTTCTTAATAACAAATCCGAAAATTTCTTCAACTCAACTCCTGAAAACCATTCTGCAGAAATCCGGTGAGGAAAAAATACCCAGATTTAAATTGAAAGTTCTTAACAGATTGGAGGAAAGGTTACTTGAATTTAGTAAAAACGGCAAAAGCGTCGTATGCTTGATAGATGAAGCACAGATACTCTCCTATGATGCCCTGCGAGAGATAAGGCTACTTCTCAATATGGAAACTGCAGAGAAAAAGCTAATCCACATTGTACTCCTTGGGCAACCAGAATTAAAGGTAAGAATTGAGAAAACCCCTCAATTAAAACAAAGGATTAACATTCGATTTCATCTACAGCCACTTAGTAGAGAAGAAACAATTCAATATGTAAAACACCGGTTGAGCATAGCAGGCAGAACCGATGAAGTTTTCCAGGAGGATGCACTGGCTTTGCTTTACAAACGAAGTGAAGGACTACCACGCGTTATAAATAATGTAGCCCAGAATGCCCTTTTCGTTGGCTTTACAGAAGGTGTTGACCAGATAAACTCCGATATGATAGAATCTGTCGTAACCGACCTGGAGATATAGATGAAGAAGAAAAAAAAGATTAGCTTTCGTGGGATTTTGAAGAGAAAGAAAAGGGAAAGCCCGAAAAAACAGAAGAAAAAAATACCACTGGAAAGGATAAAGGAAACTCCTAAAGAAACAAAAAGACCCCACAAAGCCAAAGCCATACCTCTAAAGAAAAAAGAGACGGGTAAGAAACCAAGGGTAAGCGAACTAAAAGAAACAGGGAAAAGGAAAGAATCTAAAGGACTAAAACCTACCCCTGTTATGGTTCAAGAGATGATGATTGTGCGCGAGGGCAAAGAATACTATGGTATCCCTCTGGACTATGTAAATGAGATAAAAAAAGACCTATCTTTAACTGAAGCACCCCAGATGCCGGAATTTGTATCCGGTGTAACAGAAATAAGGGATTTAATGGTCCCGGTAGTCGATTGTGCTACACTCTTTGGATTGAGAGAAAGGGTCAAAAGAAGAACACCGATCATAGTGGTAGAAATTTCCGACCAAGTTATCGGTCTTCAAGTAGACGAAGTAGCGGAAATCATTGAGATTAAAGAAGAAGATATACTACCTCTTCCCGAAATGTTCCCCGGAAGATTACTAATTGGTGCCTATTATTACGGGTCAAATATAGTGGGGATACTCAGGATGAAAGGACTGTTAAAGGGAAAATATCTCCAGTCGCTTAAGGATGTAGAATATGAAGATGGCAAGTAAGTATGCCTTAATAACTGTCTTACCCGGAATAATTCTGGGTGTCCCTATATTAATGATTGACTCTCGACATATATTAGGAATTCCTTCGTATGCAAGATTTTCCACTTGTGTCATAGGAATATTTCTCTTCCTCTCCATTATATATTATCTATTCCAATGGAAAAGACTCGATAGTATCATACAACGAGGAGAAACCCATTCTTTATACAGAATCCCTTTTATGGGAGCGATGCATATGATGCTAAATTTTATTATTTTTGGACCTGTTCTATTCTTAATAATGAATCAATTCCTCTATATAGCCCCACTAAGTGAATTAGTAAAAGGAGTATGGACTGCTATAAGCCTTGGAATTATTGAATACGGGCTCGTCTATTGCATAAGCTACTCTCTACTTATTCCTTATTATAAATCCCTCCCGGGGATCCAGATCAAGGGACCATCTCTTACACAAAAACTCATAATAATCCTTGCTCCTGCAATACTCTTCTCTATTTACAATGGATTTATCCTGACAAAATCCTGGATCGGTTATTTCTATCTTCTACTCCCTTTTTCCCTGCTCTACGCAGCTATCATGTTTATCAAGGACCCGGTTGATTCCCTTATAGAAGGATTTGATAAATCCCTATCTCTGAGTCCCGATATATCCATGAAAGGGGTTGTCGTATCAGGTGACGAATTACAGGTACTTGCAGAAAAATTCCATACATTTATAGAATTACTTTCCAATACTATTAACAATATAAAAGAGAACGCCTTAGAAGTACGTAGGCAAACAGAAACCCTGTCTAGTGGGGTAGAGAAGATAACCACTTCCGGTGAAAAGATTAGCGGTCCAATAAAAGAAATAAATCTGAATTCCCACGAGGTAATAGACAATATCAAATTGATACAACATAATATTGAAAATCTATCCTCTATCTCTAAAGAGATTGAATCACAGATGCAAATCTTTGACAATATTGCAAAGAAATCTGTAAGCCTGGCCAATAGAGGAGAAGAAATAACTGAAGAAGCTGTCGAGATGATAGAGATAACTTCCCCGAAAATGGAAAAATCAATGCAGAACCTTGAAGTTCTTAGTGGTAGTTTTAATGAAGTAAAGGGATTCACTCAAATGATGGAATCCGTATCCGATGATACAAGTCTTCTGGCACTTAATGCATCTGTAGAAGCTGCAAGGGTAGGGAAGAAAAGTAAAGGGTTTACCGTGATAGCGGAAGAGATCAGAAGACTCTCTAATGATTCTGCAAAATACCTTGAAAAAATGAAAGAAAGTATAAAGCAAATGAACGAAGCCGTCCAATTAGCTGTTTCAAGTGCAGATGAGAATAGTACAATATCAAGAGAAAGCAAGGAAAAAATAGAAAAGACAAAAGCAAAATTTACAGAGATATCCGAATCAATCGCTATGACAATGAATTTGGCAGAACAGATTGACGAAATACAGAAAGAAGCAATAAATTCAATAAATGGAATAATGGAAGCTGTAAGTCTCCTGCCTGAGTTAATCACAAGACAGGTGGTAACTACAGAAATAATCTCCACTGCAATAAAAAAACAGACCTCTTCAATAGAAGAAACAGGTGCTCTTGCAGAAAAACTCCTCCAACTGGAAGATGAAATGATGAAAGGGATAAAGCGCTACAGTGACTAAAAGTATTATATTCTCCCTGGGCGAAAGCATTTTCGGTATACCAATAAAACAGGTTGGACGCCTTGGTAAGCCCCGAAAGTTAGACCCCTTACCCAAAGCACCTAAATGGATAAGTGGACTCATAACATATAGGGGAAAAATCTTACCATATATAAGATTCTGGAAAATACTAAAACTCCCTGCTCCTGCGAAGGAAATTTTGCTACTGCCCTATGATTCTGACTATTGCGCCTTTGGGATATCAGAGATAAAAGGTATATTTGAGATAGAAATAAAGGATAAAAGGAGTCAAATCATTCAAGCCCCATATATTATTGGATTTGGAAACCTTGAAGGTCAAGTTGTGATAGTTACCGACCTCAAGAATTTTCTCACGACATATCAAAAGCGGGTGGTAAGGAAACTCTTTAAAAAGAATGAAAAACAATAATATTGCTCCTTGGAAGAAATTCTTCGGGAGTTTTTTCTATATAGGAAGAATAAAAGGAGGAGGTACCTACACTTCAATTATTGCAGGATTCCTCCTCTATTATTTTCCGGAGTGGGATTCCATATCTTATGCGGGAGTAACTCTTGGGGTAATCGCCATTGCAATTTTATTATCCTATGACCTTGAAAAAGATTATTCGTGGTTTACCCTTGATGAACTTGCAGGAATGGTGGTAACACTCGCAGGACACGCAAAGTCAATTCCAACCCTCATTATAGGGTTAATTGTATTTCGGTTACTTGATATTTTTAAACTTCCTTTTCTTAAAAGAGTAGAGTCCGCAAAAGCAGGGATTGTTCTCGACGATATTATTGCAGGCCTTCTGGCAAATGTTTTCCTGTGGATAATCAGGTACTCACAGCTACCCCAATGAACAATGAAGGAAAAAGAATAGCAAAGGCAGTGGGAGAACTCCTGAAAAGAAAAGGATATACTCTATCCATTGCCGAATCCTGCACGGGGGGCAGAGTAGGAGATTTAATCACTTCTATACCCGGCAGTTCAGATTATTTAAAAGGAGGGGTAATCGCTTATTCTAACGAGGTAAAAAAAGAGTTACTCCATATTCCTGGTGCAACTTTAAAAAAGTATGGAGCAGTATCTATAGAAGTTGCAAAGGGTATGGCTTCCGGGGTGAGAAAGTTGATGAAAACCGATGTTGGAATATCTGCAACCGGGATTGCAGGCCCTTCTGGTGGTACTCCTCCAAAACCAGTGGGAACGGTTGTGCTGGGAGTTGACATTAAGGGAAAAATAACTACTAATATAGAGCATTACAAACCACCGCGGGAAAGGATCAAAAGAGTCACTGCGATTGGATTACTTAAAATATTAAAGGATAATCTGGAGGAAATTGATTGAGATTGTTTTCTGCTATTGAAATACCAGAAGAAGCAAAGAAATCTATCAGCGATATAACACATAAAATAGACACGAAAGCTTTAGTTAAGTGGGTGGCAAGGGACAACTTGCATATTACGTTAAAATTCTTTGGCGAAGTTGAATCGCCTACCCCTCTTCTAAATATCTTTATGGATATTGGAAAAACATTCAAACCTTTTACGATAAGCCTTTCTGGGCTTGGAGCATTTCCTTCAGAATCAAGAGTCAGGGTTTTATGGATGGGCATAGACAAAGGAGGAGAATACTTGAGTGAACTTTTTAAGAATATCGAAGATAGATGTTCTGAAGTAGGATTCCCTAAGGAAAAAATGAACTTCATACCTCATATTACTACTGGAAGAGTAAAAAAGGGGAAACTCACATTTCCAGATATTGACTTCTCCTATCCTCCATTTCTTGCAAGTAATATAACATTATTTGAAAGCGTATTAACTCCAACTGGACCAATATATAATATAGTAGCCAGATTTCCGGAGGAAAGTTGAATATACCGCCACCAATTGCTTATTTCTTCTCCATATTGATACTTCTCTTTGCCTCTGCTTCTATAAAAAGGTCTCGAACAATAGAATATTTTGGGGAAAGAATACTTAATAATACCAATGAGAGAATGGCTTCTCTCCTGCTTATTGCTTTTACCTATGTACTCTCGCCCCTCTTTCTTTCCTTTGTTCTTATTTCATCCTTTGACAAATGGCACCTGAGATTTGAAAATAAATCTAAGGTTAGCACCCTATTCATATCTTCCACCATCCTCGGGAGTGTAATACTACCTTTTGGGAATATGAGAAATATCTATATTTCGATATTTCTTGGTAATGGAAAACCCGGTATACCAATATCAACTTTTGTTTCATTAATGCTACCACTCTGGATTACAGGTCTGGTAATCCTGATGGTATTAGCCTATTTTTTCACTTCTAAAGGTGAAATAAAGGAGAAAAAAACAAAAACAAAATGGAGATGGAAGGAGCTTGTATTTGCTGGAATTCTCTTTATTTTCATCATTGCTTATTTCAAAGGAAAAATGAATCTCCTGGGTTTTCTGTTCATCACAGGGGCATTCTCCTTTGCCTTTATAAGTATGGAAACCTTAAAACAGGTCGACTGGTGGGTGCTTATACCAGCGGGCTTTGCCCTAATTGTGTACCTTTTACTGAACAGTCATCCAGTTACCCTGAATATTTGGAGCGGCTTTTTAATAGGTAGTATGGGCTCCCCTCTATTATCTTCTAATATAATATCTTATATCTTGCCGTTTTCCGGTATCAATAGCCGCTTTCTGCTTTATGCTGTATCGGTTGGAGGATTAGGAGGAATTTTTGGGACGGCTGAAAGTATCTGGGTATGGAGAAAAGCAAGAATGAAACCCGACTGGAAGTTCATGCTATTAATATACGGTATATTCTTCATATGTGCATTAATAATACTCATGATAGGAGGTTTCTATGGATGAGGAAAAAAAGAAAGCGCTTGATTCCGTTATGAAACGGATTCAGAAGCAATACGGGGAGGGGGCTGTGATGAGACTCGGAAGTCAAGAGGCCATAAATGTTCCTACTATTTCAACAGGTTCAATTGCGCTAGACTATGCTCTTGGTATTGGAGGAATCCCAAGAGGAAGAGCGATTGAGATATTCGGGAAAGAGTCCTCTGGGAAAACAACCCTTGCGCTTCATATTGCAGCAGAGGCACAGAAGAAGGGCGGAACAGTAGCTTTCATCGACGCAGAACACGCTCTTGACCCAAAATACGCTGAAAAACTTGGCGTAAATACAGAAGAACTCATAATATCTCAACCGGATACTGGTGAGGAGGCTCTTGAAATAGCCGAAATGCTGGTAAGGAGTGCCGCAGTTGATATTATCACAATAGATTCAGTTGCTGCTCTTGTTCCAAAAGCTGAAATAGAAGGAGAGATGGGAGATTCTCATGTAGCTCTTCGTGCACGCCTTATGTCCCAGGCTTTAAGGAAATTATCCGGCGTAATGAGCAAATCTCTAACCTCTGCAATCTTCGTAAACCAGGTCCGCTACAAGATAGGTATCCAGTTTGGTAATCCCCTCACCACTCCTGGAGGTCTTGCCTTAAAATTCCATACCACAATCAGAATGGAGATAAGAAACATTGGTGCAATTAAAAAGGAAACAGAATCAGTTGGTATGAGAGCAAAGGTAAAAGTCGTTAAGAACAAGCTTGCACCTCCTTTCAAAGAGGCAGAATTTGATATAATGTATGGGAAAGGAATTTCAAAGGAAGGTGAGTTAATCGACCTCGGGCAAACCCTTGGACTGTTAGAACGGTCAGGTTCCTGGTTTAATTACGGAGACACGAGTCTTGGGCAGGGACGAGAGAATGCAAAAGAATTCCTTGCTCTGAACCCAAAGATAAGTGAGGAACTCGAGACAACAATAAGAGAAAAACTCAATATTCCTTATGAGCAAGATAACAAAGATAGAGGAGCAGAAGAAAAAGAAGAACAGAGTTAATCTTTATATCGACGGAGAGTTCGCATCAGGCTTATATAAAGAAACTTTGATCAAATATCATCTTTATGTCGGGAAAGAGCTAAGTCATTCCGAGCTCATCTCGATACAATCCAATGAAAACTTAGTAGAAGCAAAGGAAAGGGTTAGAAATTATCTATCGTATCGTCATCGTTCAAAAAAAGAGGTGAACGATTATCTTATTGGTAAAGGTTTTAATAAAGAGATAATAGAAAAGGTCAAAAGCGACTTTGAAAGCGTAGGGCTCCTGGATGATTGCCTATTTGCCGAGAGATGGGTAAAGGATAGAAATGCGAGGAACCCCAAAGGACACTTCGTTCTCCGTATGGAATTAAAGGAGAAAGGAATCTCCGATGAGGATATCGAGAAAGCCCTAAAATTTGTTGATGAGAGGGAAAATGTGCGTAAAGCTGCATTAAAAGCCATCAAAAAATACTCTAACAAAAAGGATAGCAAAAAAAAGATACTCACATATCTCCAGCGTCGCGGATTTCCTTCATATCTTTCAAGGGAAGTGATGGAAGAGAACGAATAAGCCACAGATTAATACAGATGGGTCGCTTCGCTCCAAAATTTAAAATTTAACATTAAAACATAGAACTCAGAACTGATATAAAATCTGCTAGTGTAAGAATGTCAGAAAGTTAAACACCAACCCTCTTATCTAATATTTCTGTTGTATTACGGTTTTTCTGAAATATGGTTGATAGTCCCTATTCCTATGACGCTCCAATAAGTTTATCAATTTCTTCAAGTAATTCTTCAATTTCGATAGGTTTTTCCATAAAAACGTTCACAGGCATATATTCCATACCACTTTCTTGTTCGAAGTGGAATTTAGCCATTTCTGCATCCTGATTTACCGCGGTTATCATAATTATGGGAATTTCCTTTAAATCCTCCTCCGATCTAATTTTCTCGCTCACCCATATACCATCACCCTTGGTTTTCATCATGATATCTAACAGTATAATGTCAGGAGCTTTTTCCTTCACTTTTTTTAATGCTTCTTCACCGTTATTGGCAGTACGGGTTTCATAACCATTACCCTGAAGGACTATTTCAGTGGTTTCTACAAAATCAGGATCGTCATCCACAATAAGCACTTCTTTGGACATCATTTCTCCTTTTTTTGAGATTCAGGAAAACTCACTTCTGCTGTAGTTCCTTTATGCAACTGGCTTTTTATATTAATATAACCTTCATGAGCATCAACTATTCTCTTCACGAGAGAAAGTCCAAGTCCCATACCTTCCTTTTTTTGATTAGGTCTTGCATTTTCACCCCGGAAGAAGATATTGAATATCTTTGGTAGTTCTTTTTTCTTTATACCTATACCACGATCCTTTACTCTCAGCAGAAAGGAACCGTTCTCTTTTTTCCCCGTCACTTCCACCAGGCCCCTGGGGTTGCTGTATTTAATTGCATTGTGAATTATATTTGCAAAAACTCTCCTGATAAGCTCTGAATTCCCATAAATATGGGGACAATTCTCGGAAAGATTCCAGTTTATTTTAACATTACTCTTTTCTGCATATTCATTCATTTCTTCAATAAGTGAGGAAAATACTTCTCCGATATTAAATTCTTCCTTTTCAAGTTCTTTTGTCCTTTCCTCAAGATGAGATAACATTAAAAGATCATCTAAAAGTTTTGTAATGTTTTTGATCCGCACTCGCGCTCTATCGAGAAATTCTTTCTGCTTTTTAATATCTCCGTCGAGGTAACCATCCAATATCACGTTTATAATATTATAAACAGAAGCCAGTGGTGCTTTTAATTCATGGGATACTTCAAAGGTGAATCTGGTTTTTGCCTTTGTCAGTTCAACAGTTCTTGCATAATGTTCACTACACTCCTTCTTAGCTTCAATGGAACTATCTTTCAGGTCTTTCAGGGTTTCAATTAGGGATGATATGCTAGATTCAAATTTATTATGCCAGCCTTGGATTCTTTTTTTATGACATTTAAAGTCCTTTATCTTGCAGCTTTCAGTCTCCATATCATTTCACCAATTAATATATTAATAAAAAATATAAGATATGTCAACCTATTATTTTTTTGGATGCGGGAAAGTTCATGCCAAAGTTTAAGGGTCTATTAAAAAGAATTTTTTCACTGTTTGGCTTCAAATCAAGTTAGGTTTAAAAAACATTCTTGAATTAAAGGGAGTCAAGTTTCTTGTGATGAATTTCACACCTTGACAAACTTCAACATATTATTATGACTTCTGTGAGTTAGATAATTATGGTGGTTATTTTTTTTATTAACTTAGGGCAGCGGATTAATGAAAAAGGATAGCAGAGTAAGAATAGGTGTATATGTTTGTCATTGTGGAGGAAATATATCCGAGGTTGTGGATGTTGAAGAGGTGAGGGAATTCGCTGGGCTCCAGCAGGATGTAGTGCTTTCAAAAGACAATACCCATATGTGTTCAGATATTGGTCAACAACTTATAATAAATGATATTGAAGAACACAAACTGGACAAAGTTGTTGTTGCAGCTTGTTCACCTCAATTCCAGGGTGAGACATTCATGGATGCTCTAGAAAAAGCAGGCCTCTCACCCTATGTGGTTCAGATGGCTAATATTCGTGAGCAGTGTGCCTGGCCTCATTATGATAATCCGGAACTTGCAACTGGAAAAGCGAAAATCCTACTTCGTGCAGCAATAGCGAAGGTTAGATTTTCTGAACCTCTAGAAAAACAGACCATGCCAATAGGAAAAAGGGTGTTGGTTATAGGAGGTGGAATTGCAGGAATTCAGGCTTCGCTTGATTTAGGGGATGCGGGTTTTGAGGTTTACCTAGTTGAAAAAGAACCGAGTATCGGAGGGCATATGGCACAACTTTCAAGGACATTTCCAACTGAAGACTGTTCTGCATGCATCCTCAGTCCGAAAATGGCTGATGTTCCATCCAATAAAAATATAAATTTACTTACCTATACCGAGATAAATAACATTGAAGGTTATATTGGTAATTTTAAGGTAAATGCAATAAAAAAGCCAAGATATGTAGACATGGATAAGTGTGTTGCCTGCGGTGATTGTGAAGAGGTTTGTCCTGTATGTATTCCTGATGAATTTGAGGAAGGGCTGACGACTCACCCAGCAATTTATACTCCTTTTGACTTTGCTGTACCCCACAGGAACTTGATTGATGCAGAAGCCTGTATTAATCTACAGAGTAATTTAAATGCCTGTGGTAATTGTATACAAGCTTGTAAAGAAGATGCAATAAATTTTGAAGATGAGCCTGAAGAGATAGAATTTTTGGTTGACACAATAATAGTGGCAACAGGTTTTGATATTTTTGACCCTTCAGAAAAGAAGGTATACGGATATGATAAATTTGAAAATGTGTTAACAGCTCTTGAAATGGAAAGAATAATAGTTAAAGCAGCAGAGGGGAATCCTATTAGAGATTTAGGTAAAAGAATTGGATTCATTCAATGTGTGGGTTCAAGGGACGAGCAGGTGGGAAGGGAATATTGTTCGAGAGTATGCTGTATGTATGCAACTAAGCTTGCAAGTCTGCTGAAACATTCCGATTCGAAAAGGGATATTTATATTTTTTATACGGACCTTCGTGCTTTTGGAAAAGGATTTGAAGAGTACTATAAAAGGGCTCAGAATATGGGGGTTAAATTCGTAAGAGGGAGGGTAGCAGAAGTATTCGGAAATTCCAATAACAAAAAAGTAACTCTAAAGGTAGAAGATACACTTACCCGACAGATAATAGAATCTGAGTTCGATACCGTCGTATTGTCAGTGGGTTTGGGCCTGTCAAAGAGTACCGATAAAATTGCGGAATTATTAAGACTCGCAAAGAGTGAGGATGGATTTCTTAAGGAAGCTCACCCTAAATTTAAACCTGTAGATACCAATGTGGCAGGTGTATTTCTTGCCGGGACAGTCCAGGGTCCAAAAGATATACCCGATACTGTTGCTCAGGCAGGCGCAGCTTCTTCCAGAGCTATAAGACTTATGAATCAGGGAGAATATCCAATAGAACCAATAGTGGCATTTGTTCATGAAGAACAGTGTGATGGATGTGAACTTTGTATTGAGAGCTGTCCTCTAGATGCAATTTCAGTTTCCGCGGAAGTAGCCGAAATAAACGAAGCATTATGCTTAGGATGTGGAAGTTGTATTGCATCATGTCCACGGGATGCTCTGGATTTACATTTATATACAAACAAACAATTACTGGAAGAAATTAAAAATGCTCTGGAAGGAAAAAAGGAAGGGGAAAGTAGAGTACTTGTGTTTGCTGATGACACCTGTACCTATCGACTTGCGGATTCAGTAGGAACTGCAAAACTGTCATATACTACTGATTCAATTATAATAAGAGTCCCCAGTGGAAGCCGTATAACTCCTAAACTCATGTTGACTGCTTTTGAATTGGGTGCTGATGGAATATTCATAGGTGATTGTGAAGATAGAACTTCTCCATTTCCTCATAGCGGGCAGGTAATAAGAGAGAATGTAGCAAAAGTACGGGAAATCCTTGAAGAAGAAGGTATAAAACCAGAAAGGTTAAAGTTTGTACAATTTGTTACCATCATGTTAAAAGGTTTTGTTAACAATATGAATGAACTGGTTGATTTTACGAAAAAGACAGGTCCCATACCTCAGAAAAAAAGGGGAAAGTTGGTAAAAGGTATTAATAAGAAATTATTCGGAGAAGTATATGATAAAAAAACTTAAAATTTCCAATAAAAATCAGGAGTTTCTGGCAAAGGTCGAAGAATTAAGCGGTGAGATTATAACTAAGTGTGACCAGTGTGGAATCTGTTCGGGAAGTTGCCCCATGGTTCCAGAAATGGATATTACACCATCTCAAATGATGAGAATGGTACAGCTTGGAGAATCTGAGGTTATGGAGTCAAAAGCTATGTGGTTATGCGCCTCCTGTTTTGCCTGCACGGTAAGATGTCCCCGTGGATTGGATTTATCCAGGGTAGCAGAGGCACTAAGACAGATGAAACTCCGAAAGGCAATAGACCATATTGATATTAAGAAACTTCCAGAAGATGAAATGGAACGGCTTCCTCAGATTGCACTGATAAGTGGTATGAGAAAATTTACAGGATAGATTTATGAAGGTTCCATATTATCCTGGGTGCACTCTTAAAACAAAAGCAAAGAATTTTGAAACATCTGCACTCGCAGTTGCCAAAAAGCTAGGTATAGAATTAATCGAACTTCCCAGATGGAACTGCTGCGGGACCGTTTATTCACTCACTGATGATGACTTGATTCATCATGTAGCCCCAATCAGAAATCTTATAAGGGTGCAGGAGATGAATAAAAATGGACTGGTGGAAAACGACCACAGGCTCGTTACCTTATGTTCAATGTGTTTTAATACATTAAAAAGGTCGAATATCAGGGTACTCGAGAATTCCGATGATCTTAAAAAGATAAATGACTTTATGTATCTGGAGGAAGACTATGAGGGGAATGTGGAAGTTATACATTTTTTAGAATTGATAAAAGATATAGGTTTTGAGAAAATAAGAGAGAATGTAACGAATCCTTTAGAAGGATTGAAAATAGCTCCATACTATGGATGTATGTTACTCCGACCAAAGGAAGTTGGAATTGATGACCCTGAGGAACCTGTAATTCAGGCGGAATTGCTTTCCGCCTTAGGTGCGGAAGTTATAGATAATCCGTATAAGAAAGTTTGTTGCGGTAGTTATCAGACAATTCAGGATAAACAGGTCGTTTCCAATCTTGCATATGACATCCTGATGCGTGCTAAAGATGCAGGAGCGGAAGCTATTACCTTGAGTTGTCCTCTTTGTATGTTCAATCTTGATTCCAGACAGAAGGAAATAAAAGAAGAACATCCTTATTTCAACGAGATACCAGTGTTTTACTTTACTCAGTTAATGGCTATTGGTTTTGGATTAAATGAAGATTCTTATGGTTTAGACTTGAATTATGTAAACCCAGAGTCATTACTATTAGAGAAAAATCTTATTAGGAGGAACAATGCCAAATAAAGGAAAATCTTCAACCAAAAAGAAATTAGATTTGAAAAAGATTATGGACAGAATTGCTGAAGCGAGTAAACAGGTGGTTTCAGGAGTTGAAGAAGAAAAAGTGGAGAACTGGGTGACTATTCACGTAATGGGAAGAGCTTATGAAGTTCCTGCTGACCTTACTATATTAACTGCAATGGAATATGCAGGGTATAAATTCATAAGGGGTGTTGGGTGCAGGCAGGGATTCTGCGGAGCCTGTTCTACACTCTATAGAAAAAAAGGAGAATATAAACTTCAAACCGGTATGGCATGCCAGACCAGAGTTGAAGATGGAATGTTCCTTGTGCAGATACCCTTTACACCAGCAGAAAAGCCTTCTTATGACATAAATGATCTTAATTATGACGTTAATGTACTTTTTAGATATTATCCCGAACTTGCAAGATGTGTATCATGCAATACCTGTACAAAAGCATGCCCGCAGGACCTGGAAGTTATGGATTATGTGCAGGCAGCTATTAAAGGTAATTTTGAAGAACTTGCCGAGGAGTCCTTTGATTGTATTCAGTGTGGACTCTGCGCTATAAGATGCCCTTCTGAAATAGTTCAATATAATGTTGCTCAACTCGGGAGAAGGTTGTATGGAAGGTACGATAGTCCGGAACCGGAACATCTTAAAAAGAGGTTAGAGGAAATCAAGGAAGGTAAGTTTGATGAAGAAATGGAAAAAGTTACAAAACACAGCAGAAAAGAACTGGAGCAAATGTATGCAGAAAGAAAAAGAGAAGAAGAATAATTCAGGAGGATTAAATGGCTGAACTAAAGTATATTGAAGGCTATCCTGAATATATGTATAAACTTATGCAGAAAGTTCATAAGACCAGGCAGAAAAGAAAGGACTACATACCCAAACCAATGAGTATGAAGGAACAGAAAGAGGTCCTGAACCTGCATCCTGATTACGCACCCGGAGGTAAAAGGAAAATTTCTATTGGGCAGAATAAAGGAGATATTGCTCCTGACCCGGTTGTAGATTTACTTGAAGCCTATCCACTCATAGAATCAAAGGAGATTGATATTTCCTCTGCCGATTACAATGTAGATGTTTTAGTAATCGGAGGAGGACTTGCCGGAACTACTGCTGCAATATGGGCAAATAATGAAGGCATACCCAAAGATAGAATTTTACTTGTTAATAAATTAAGGCATGGAGATGCCAATTCAATTATGGCAGAGGGGGGGACTCAAGCAGCAGACAGGGAGGTTGATTCCCTTAAGAGACATTATATAGATACTATGGGTGGAGGTCACTTTACAAATAAGCCGGATGTTCTACGTGGATTGATTGAAGATGCACCCTTTATCATACACTGGTTGCACGAATTAGGTGCAATCATTGATAAAGACGAGAATGGAAACTTTGTGGAAAAATGGGGAGGTGGAACATCAATCAGGAGGTTGCACTCCTGTAAAGACTATACAGGTCTTGAAGAATTCAGGGTTATAAGGGATGAGTTCAGAAGCAGAGAAATAGGATGTATTGAACATTATCCTGTTATTGAACTGCTTACCGATGGGAAAAATAGAGTTACCGGAGCAGTTCTTTATAATCTTGAAACCGGTGAATACAAAATTGTACAGGCTACTGCAACGATTCTCGCTACCGGCGGTTTCGGGCGACTGCATATAAGAGGATTCCCAACAACCAACCATTACGGAGCAACTGCTGATGGTGTAGTTCTGGCATACCGTGCAGGGGCAAAATTAAGGGATACAGATACGGTTCAATATCATCCGACCGGAGCTGCATATCCAATTCAAATAGTAGGCTATCTCCTGACAGAGAAATTAAGAAGTTCCGGTGCACAACCCGTTAATGTGGATGGAGAATCGTTTGTTTTTCCTCTAGAGCCAAGGGATGTGGAAGCCTCTGCAATAATAAGGGAATGCTACATAAGGAATAAGGGAATAAAAACCCCAACAGGTCTAAGAGGTGTATGGCTGGATACTCCCATGATAGAAGAAAAGAACGGGAAGGGTTATATTGAAAAAGCGTTTCCCGGCATGAATAGAATGTTCAGTCGGTATGATATTGATATGAAAAAAAATCCCGTTCTTGTTTTTCCCACACTTCACTATCAAAATGGAGGAGTGGAAACAGATCCCTGGGGGCATACCACTATTGATGGGCTATGGGTGGCAGGTGAAGTTTCAGGAGGTGTTCACGGTAAGAACAGACTAATGGGAAACTCTACACTCGATACCATGGTATACGGTAGAAGGTCTGGAATCTCAGCTGCTGAATGGGTAAAATCAGGTAAAAAACAAGGTAAACTCACACTGAAGCACCAGAAGAGATATGTAGAAATGCTAAAAGGTGCTGGCATAAAACCTGAAAGAAGGTCCCCAATTCTCCTGCCCGAATATAGAGGTAAAAAAGCACTGGCGAGAATGATTGATGTGTTTTAAAGATGTATAAAAATAATAATTATTCTGGAAAAGATAGAATAAAAGGGTTTTTGTGGCTGTTTTTCTTTCTTGTTACACTATGGCTTCTTCTGACATCGACCTTTAACTATCAGGAATTCTGGGTGGGAATTGTTATATCTTTTATAATAGCCATTGTTACTCATGAATCCTATATCCGACTCGGTTTTCCACCTATAACCCCCAAAAGGTTTGGATTTTTTATCCTGTATATATTTATTCTCTTCTGGGAAATAATAAAGGCTAATTTAGATGTGGCTTCCCGGATTATTCGTCCATCCCTCCCTATAAATCCAGGAGTGGTGATCATTAAGACTCAATTAAAATCAGATATCGCCAAAACAATTCTGGCTAATTCCATAACCCTGACACCGGGAACATTCACTCTGGATATAGAGGAGGATAGATTACTAATCCACTGGATAGATGTCAAAGCCACCGCTATCGAAGAAACCACCGAAATAATAGGCAAAAGATTTGAGAAGTATCTAAAGGTTATATTCCAATGATTGGAACAATTTTTCTCGTAATTATTGGAGTGGGGGTGGTATTATGTTTACTGCGGATGATAAAGGGACCAACTACTCCCGACCGCGCAGTTGCTCTGGATACCTCGGTAACTGTTACCACGGCACTATTGGTCCTGATTGGTCTTATCCTGAAAAGAGAGATATATCTGGACGTCTCGCTTGTATATGCTGTTTTAACCTTTATTGGCTCTGTCGCAATTGCAAGATATCTTGAAGGAGGGATTAGATGACCTGGGGTTGGTGGGTCACTGGATTTGGAGTAATATTCTTATTTCTGGGTAGTCTTGGTATCTACAGGATGCCCGATGTATACAACAGGTTGCAGGCAGGGACTAAGTGTACAACACTGGGAGCCTTCTGTACTATTATTGGTGTTGGGATAATAGAACCCACCTGGTTCTGGACGACATTAATAATCGCAATATTTGTATTACTGACCAATCCAATATCAAGTCATGCACTGGGTAGGGCTTCCTGCATTGCCAAAGTTCCCCTATGTAAAGTTACCAAAGTGGACCAATCTAAAGGTTTCTGCGGGGAGGATGCTAATGATTCTTGAGGTAATACTTGTTTTTGTAATGCTTGTTGCTGCAATTGCTGCTGGAATCTTTAAAGATCTGTTAAATGCGATTATTGCTACCGGCTTTGTTAGCTTCCTTGCCGCCATCCTGTTCTATTTTCTGCAAGCCCCAGATGTTGCGATGGCTGAGGCTTCCATTGGCGCGGCCCTGACCGTAGCTATTTTCATCATTGCAATTAAGAAGACGAAAAGGTTTGAAGAAGATGAGGAAGGCAGTTAGTTTTATCCTTGTTGTCATAATAGCAATAGGGATTGGTTTCTCCCTTCAGGAGGTACCCTTTGGAAAGACAAAAAGTGAAGTTAGAAAATACTACCTGGAAAAAGGAATTGAACAGACAGGAGCAACAAACATAGTAACCTCAGTGGTGGTCAGTTATCGTGGATTTGATACCCTTGGGGAGGTAACAGTTCTCTTCATTGCTGCTATTGGACTTTCTGCGGTTCTTTACAGGAAAGAAGAGAGGCTAAAAAAAGAGGTGAGAAAGAGCAGTCTGATACTGTATACAGGTTGCAGATTCCTCTTTCCACTGATTATACTTTTTGGTGCCTATATATTTATTCATGGGCATCTCACCCCTGGAGGAGGCTTTCAGGGTGGAGCTGTAATAGCTTCCGCTTTTCTGTTGACTATGCTTGGATGTTGGAGATGGGGGGGTATTAATAGGAACAGGTTCAAGATAACAGAGTCCCTTTCGGGATTAATCTTTGTGGTTGTAGGTCTATTGGGACTCCTTTACGGTGGATATTTTCTTTTGAATTATTTACCCAAAGGAATGCCCAATGAACTCTTCAGTGCTGGTATCATTCCTATTATCTACATTGCAATCGGATTCAAGGTAGGCTCAGAAATAACCGGCATTATAGATAATATGACAAGGAGTGGTTAATGGAATTCATCCAGAATTATCTTTATTATATAGCATCCTTTGGTTTGATCCTCATAGGTCTTTATATAATTTTAATAAAGAGGAATTTGATAAAGATGATTATTGGTCTTTCAATTATGGATACAGGAGTAAATATTTTATTGATTTCCATGGGATATTTATCCGGCGGGACGGCTCCTATCTTCTCACGTGAGAATCTCTTGCCCTCCAGGATGGTTGACCCTGTGCCTCAGGCTCTGGTGCTGACCGCTATTGTTATTGGAGTGGCAATTATTGCACTTGCCCTCTCACTTGCAATTGTCCTTTACAGACATTATGGAACCCTAAATATAAGGAAAATAAGGGGATTGAGATGGTAAGTCCAGTTCTGCTGATTGCAATACCCCTTGGCGGTGCATTCGCTATACCATTATTCGGCTTTATATCAAAACATATATCAAAATACATTCCCGTGATTGTAACCCTGACAATGTTAATAATAGTAGGGTTACTAATTCCCGAAGTCTCTACCCATCCTATAGTGGTGAAAATCGGAGGGTTCCAACCTCCTTTTGGTATTAATCTTGTTGTAAGCCCTCTTTCTCTCTTCTTTTCGGGAATTGTTAGCCTTTTAGGATTTCTCGTATCTATTTATGCAATAAAGTATATCCAAAATGGAGACATTGAAAAATATCATCTACTCTTCCTTCTCTTTCTGGTAGGCGCGGTAGGAGTTGTCCTTACCGGTGACATATTTAACATATTTGTCTTTTTTGAGATACTCTGCATTTCATCTTATGCTCTTGTTGCCTATAACAGAGATAAGGATGGTGTAGAAGCGGGCATAAAGTATCTCATTCAGGGCTCCGTTGGTTCAGCCTTTATTCTCATAGGAATTGGTTTACTCTATGGTCTTTGCGGTTCACTCAATATGGCAGATATCGCAAATCAAATCCATTCTGTAAATTCTCCATTATTATTTCTTGCTCTTTTCCTGTTTATTACAGGTTTTGGAGTTGAAGGAGCAATATTTCCACTGAATGCTTGGTTGCCTGATGCTCATTCATCGGCTCCGTCGACTATAAGTGCCGTTCTTTCTGGTTTTGCAATCGAAGTAGGGATATATGCAGTGGTGCGATTTGTCTGGACCGTGTTTGGAGCATCAAATCTCCTACATTTTCTTGCTGGATTGGGAATTCTTACCCTTCTTATAGGAGAATTATCAGCGTTCAAGCAGAACGATATTAAGAGGCTTCTTGCTTATTCATCAATTGGACAAATTGGTCTCATTCTTTTTGCCATTTCCATTGGAACTGCCGAGAGTACTACCGGAGGACTTTTTCAGGTTTTATCTCATGCTCTTTCTAAAGCACTTCTCTTCCTTGCCGCTGGCTATATGATTTATAGGGTTGGTTCCAGAGATATTAAAGAAATGAAGGGAATTGGAGCCAGAATGCCTGTTACCTCTTTTTGTTTCCTTATTGGTGCATTCTCTCTCGTGGGCTTGCCTCCTTTTATCGGATTTCCAAGCAAGTTTATTATTATAAAGTCCGCTTTATTAACCCATCAGGGTTATTTCTATTTCCTTGTTGGGACCGTTTTACTGGGAACTGTAATCGAGATATCCTATTTCTTTAAACTGCTGCAGGGAATTTTTTCGAGAACCGGGGAAACGGGGATAGATGAAGCTCCTATGACCGCTCTTGTTCCAATGGTGATTCTGACTCTTCTTATCGTAGGAATAGGTGTATATCCGGAGGTCGTAAGCAGGTTCCTGCAACTTGCTTCTAACAATCTGATTGATAGAATAGGTTATATTAATCAAGTTCTTGGAGGATTATAATACTGCTCGAATATACCTTACTCATCGGCTTTGGAGGAGCATTCCTTGTTTATCTACTCGGTAAGATTTCTGGCAGATTACGGAATTTCTTTGCTCTCTTATTTTCAGTTGCCCTGGTAGTTCTTGTTTCTTTGATGTACAGAACACCAGGTCTTGAGACAACATATTTTACTTTCCTCAATTACCCACTTAAATTAAAGATGGATTGGCTTTCCTGGTTCTTTGGGATTGCAATTGTGTCCATAAATCTCTTTGCTATTATATTTTCCCTATCAGATATGAAGGGCAAAAAGAGGTTGGATTTATTTTATCTCTTAATGCTCCTTGTAAATGCAGGTATGTTGGGAGTGGTGTTCAGTGGTGATTTTATATCCTTTTATGTCTACTGGGAGATAATGAGCTGGTCAACTTTCCTGTTGATATCATTTAAAGAAGAAGGATGGAGTGCAGGATTAAAGTATATTATTTTATCAATTATTGGCTCATTTTCAATGCTCGTTGGTATGCTTGCTATTTATTCAAACCTGGGAACGTTCAGCATAGGCGCTATTATGAAAGAAATGCACTATCTCTCCACAGGTTTTACCTTCTCCATTCTTGTACTCTTCTCCATTGCTTTTGGTATAAAGAATGCTCTTATGCCGCTGCATACCTGGTTGCCTGATTCCTATACCGATTCGGAGGCCACTTTCACCGTGGTTCTTTCCGGTATGCTAACAAGAATGGGGGTATTCGGTTTTGTTTTGATTCTTTATATTATCGTTGGCCTCACTAGATTCCAGTATATTGGCTCAGGATGGTTTTCTCACGTATTAACCTATCTTGCAGCAATCAGTATTATTCTGGCAACCTTCATAGCTCTGCTTCAGGATGATGCAAAGAAATTATTAGCCTGGCATTCAGTAGGGCAGGGTGGATATATTATTCTCGGGATAGCCTACGGGACGACATTGGGAGTCGCAAGTGGTATATTCCATACCCTGAATCATGCTATATATATAGCTTTACTCTTTATGGTGGTGGGGGCTGTGGAGTTAAGGACTGGAAGCAGAGATCTGAATGCGTTGGGAGGTCTAAGAAGCAGAATGCCCGTTATCTTCTACACCGGTCTTATTGGTATTGCAGGCTTTATAGGAATTCCTTTAACCAATGGTTTTGTCTCCAAATGGTTATTGTATAAAACATTGATACTAAATCATTCACCTTTCCTTGCATTTTCTGCATTAATCGGGACCTGGGTCACCATACTATATGGATTTAAGTTCCTTCATAATATATTTCTTGGACAAATCCCTGCGAAATATGAAAATGTAGAGAGGGCGCCGTTTTCCATGCGATTCCCGGTGATTCTTCTTTCCTTGGCTATCATACTTTTCGGCGTTCTACCCGGTATTCCTCTTAGGGTCATAGGATGGATGCAAAAGACGATGGGATTTGAAGTGGCAAAGATAAATATCTGGGGAATAGTTACTGAAACGGGAACGCTTAATACTGTAAACATCTTCTTTGCAATAATGCTAACAGTTTTTGGAATTTACATCCTATACAGAATTGGCTTCAGGTCAAAAAGGGTTGCTCGGGAAGATACTTATGCTGCCGGACATCCTGTCCCAAGAGATAAGTATGCATATACGTCGGAGTTCTATGCTCCTTTATTCCGTAAAATAAAACCTATCTTCAGGGAATGGGTTTCAATATTCTTCGAGAAAATAGTGAAATTTGGAAGGAGTTTGTCCGATAGAATTAGAAAAATATACGTGGGTGATCTTGGAACATATGTGCTTTATATAGTTCTCTTCCTTGCATTCCTTTTAATTCTAAGAATGGGGTGGAATTTATGGTGATATTGCTCATAGTAGGTTCAATAGCCATTGGTTTTATGGTTGGAGTACTCTTTTTGGGACTTTCAAGAAAAGTCAAAGCAAGGATTCACTGGAGATATGGTCCACCATTATACCAGCCTATTATAGATATAGTAAAACTGTTCCATCAGGAAAGTGTATCTCATGGCTTCCTCTTTGATTTTGGAATCCTTCTATCTCTCGGGGGAGCAATAGTGTGTTTACTCTTCATACCCATTGGGAATATTATTCCCTTGCAGGGTTCTGGTGGTTTATTGGTTGTTCTGTATCTAATGCTCATTGCGCCGTTTGGCATTGCTTTATCCAGTGCTGAAGCAGCAAATCCAAATGCCTCAATTGGAATTTCTCGTAAATTTATACTCGCTCTCGGTTATGAGATTCCTTTTCTTCTTATTGTCCTCTCGGTTATGACCAATTATGGAACAACTTCTTTTGTCGAAATAGTGGCGTTGCAGAGAGCAAGTCACTGGGGGATAATTTCAATGCCCCTTTCCGGAATTGCCTTATTACTCATACTCCCTGCAATGATGGGAATAAGACCGTTTGACCAGGTTGGTGCGCCTCAGGAGATTTCTTCGGGACCTGAAGTTGAGTATGGAGGAATCTATCTCGCATTATCAGAGATTCAGCATATCTACCTGATATTTATAGATATTGCTCTCTTTGTTGCCTTATTTATGGGTGGAAGCTCGGAGCCTCTGACCTTCTTCCTGAAAATGCTTCCCATCTTCTTAATTGTTATTCTTGTAAGCACTGTGTATCCAAGATTCAGAATCGAACAGGCATTCAGTTATTGTATAAAGTGGCCGACAATAATAGCATTTTTAGGATTATTACTCGTTATCTGGAGGTAAATAATGGATAGAGAACAGGTCATAAAGGCTTTAAAAGATTCAGGCAAGTGGGGTCATAAATATTCTTTCTGGGTTGTTTATTTCTGCACCGGTTGTGGTATAATTGAAATCCCTCCGGTAATAACCTCTCGCTGGGATGCAGAGAGATTTGGCGTTATCCCCGTAGCAACCCCAAGGCAGGCGAATCTGTTTTTAATCACCGGTTATGTTTCTGTGAAAACACTAAGGGCTATCATCAGGACCTATGAGCAGATGCCGGAGCCAAAATATACAGTAGGGTTTGGTTCCTGCCCGATAAACGGGGGTATGTACTGGGATTCGTACAATACAATAAAACATCTGGATAAATATATACCAATTGATGGTTGGATTGCTGGATGTATGCCAAGGCCTGAAGCGATATTTATTGCAATCACACATCTCTGGACTATGATTGACAAGGGAATGGCAAATGCATACAAAAAGTACAGGAAACAATATAAATATTATCGGAGGAATCAGGAAATGGCACTGGGAGAACTCCAGTGGCCTCCATTGTATCCAATAGATAAAGATGAATAAAAAGTTAGCGGAAGAATTAGAATTAACGTTTAAGGATATTGAGGTAAGTACACCTGAGGATACCAAAATAGAAATCTTTGCACACAAGGCGCAGGCTATAACAATCTTGAGATTTCTTAAAGATAAAGGATATAACCATTTAGCCCTTATCTCCTGTGTGGACTGGATTGAAAAGGCAGAATTTGAGTTAGTCTATATTCTTACTCCTTATTTACAGGATTATGAAGCATACAAGAAGCTTGGAGATATTCATCTAAAGATAAGAATTTCAAGAGAGAATCCAGAAACCGGGACAGTAATTTCAATCTTTCCTAATGCCGAGCCTTATGAAAGGGAGATTCATGAACTCTTCGGAATAAAATTCGCTGGCCATCCACGACTGACTCACCTACTTCTGGAAAGAGATTATGAAATACCTCCGTTCAGGAAAGATTTTGATACGAGGGAGTACGTTGAGGATGTTTTTGGTTCAATTCCTCCCATTAAAGAGGAGGAGGAATGAGGGAAGTTGAACTTTATTTTGGACCGCAGCATCTCGGGATGGTGGGGAATTTTAGCATTACATTGAAGGTTGAAGGAGATCGCATTTTAGAAGCAACCTCCAATCCCGGCTATCTTCATCGCGGGTTTGAGAAGCTGATGGAATATAGAACCTGGATACAAAATTTCCCCCTTGTCTGTAGAATAAACGTGGTAGAACCTGACCATATGGAAATGGTATATGCAATGGCGGTTGAGAAGTTAGCCAATATAGAAGTGCCTGAGAGAGCACATTGGATAAGGAGTATCTATCTTGAGCTTGCTCGAGTTGGTTCACACCTCTTTGGCTTATGGGCTTATTCTAATATGCTGGGTTTTGACACCGTCGCTCAATGGGCAATGTATCATAGGGACCTCATTCTGGACCTCTTTGAAGAATTAACCGGTGGTAGAGTTTATCATATCTATATCTGGCCCGGTGGGGTAAGACGTGATTTTCCAGATGGTTTTGCGAATAAGATAGTAAAGACGTTACATTCGATAGGAAAGTGTGTTCCTGATTATGATGATACGTTTTTTAATAATCCACTGTTTTATGAAAGAGCCCATGATATAGGGAAAATAACTCAGGAAGAGGCAAAAGAATGGGGAGGTGTGGGACAGGTATTGAGGGCAACAGGGGTACCATATGATATAAGAAAAGTCGAACCTTATGCTGCTTATAATAAGGTAGATTTTAAAATCCCAACAAGAGAGGAAGGTGATGCCTATTCAAGGATATGGGTGATAAGGGATGAGCTAATTGAATCTGTTCATTTAATATTTAAGTTGCTGGACAATTTACCGGAAGGTGAAGTATACAACAGGGTTCCCAATCCATTCAAGTGGAGAGTTCCGAAAGGAGAAGCCTATGTTCGGGTTGAATCTTCCCGGGGAGAACTGGGACTTTACATGGTCAGCAATGGTGAAGATAAACCCTATAGAGTTCATTTCAGAACACCTTCATACCCTCATGGTTTGACCATTTTAGAAAAAGTGTTAAAGGGTGCAAGTATTGCCGATGTGGGCAATGCTATGATAAGTCTCTATGTTGTTGCTCCAGAAATAGATAGATAAAAGGGAGAGCAGGAAAAATGGATAAAAAGCCTAAAAATTTAAGACCTCTTAAGGCTCTAAGATATCTTTTCAAAAAACCCAAAACCTTAAGATATCCGTTTGAATTAAAGGAACCTGCAGAGAGGTATAGAGGTTTGCACCTTAATGATTGGGATAAATGCACGGGGTGTGGAAATTGCGCTGATATATGTCCGAACGAAGCGATTGAGATGAAAGAGATAGCCGAAATTGAACCTGAAAAGGGAGAAAAAAACGAAAGACCTGAGATTGATTACGGCAGATGCTGTTTTTGCGGATTGTGTGTGGATATCTGTCCTACAGGTTCTCTGAGGCTCTCCAGAGATTACCTTCACATCCACTTTGACCCGAATACTTTCAAGATCCTGGCAAGGGATGAGAAAACGGATAAGGAACACTTTCTTCCCGAGGAGGAATATTCTATTTTTAAAGCATCTCTCGCACATCGGAAAGAAAACTATGAAGGATTTGCACCTGACCTGATATATGCATTATTCGATCCCGAACGCATACCGATGTCCCAGATTCCACCTGAAGAGAGAAAAACATCCTTCATTGAACAGGTAAAAGGTTTCAGTCAAGAGGAAGCAACGAGGGAAGCATCACGATGTCTGGAGTGCAAATTATGTGAAGACGCTTGTCCTGCTGGAATGGATATAGTTGATTATGTACGCAATATATGGGATAATAATCTGGAAGGAGCTGCCAGAGATATTTATAAAACAAATCCTTTACCCGAAATCTGTGGAAGAGTTTGCACCCATAATTGTGAATCTGCCTGCGCTCTGGGCCATCAGGGTGAACCAGTATCAATTAGATGGTTAAAACGATATGCGTTGGACAATATTCCTCTTGAAAAATATCAGAAGGTGCTGGGAACCGAAGAAATTGAGTCAATAGGAAAGAAAGTAGCCATTGTGGGTTCGGGCTCCGGAGGACTGGCAGCTGCTTATTATCTCAAATTAATGGGTTACGAGACCATTATTTTTGAGAAGTTACCCAAACCAGGTGGGATGATGAGATATGGTATACCAGAGTACCGACTTCCCTATGAAGCGCTGGATAAGGATATTGAATACATAAAATCTACTGGAGTTGAGATTAAGTGCAACACCACTATTGGTGAAGATATAACTTTAAAGGATTTGAGGAATGGATATGATGCTGTGTTTATATCCACAGGATTACATCTTGGAAGGTCAACGGGAGTTTCTGGAACGGATCATACTGACGTTTTCCAGGCAATCGAACAACTCAGAAAGGTAACAATGGGAGAGGAGATAAAAGTCACCGACAAGATTGTAGTAATTGGTGGTGGAGATGTTGCTATGGATATTTCGAGGACACTGGTGCGACTCCAGCTAAAGAAATTTGGGACAGTGGACATTACTGTAAGTTGTCTTGAGACCAGAGATATTATGCCTGCAACTCCCGAGGAGATAGAGGAAGCTCTGGAGGAAGGTATTGACCTTTACCCTGGATGGGGTCCTGAGGAAATTACAATCAAGGATGATAAAATCACAGGTGTAGTTATGAAGAAATGCCTCAGAGTTTTTGATGAAGAAGGTCGTTTCAATCCGGAATTCAATGAAGAGGAAACGATGGAACTCAAAGGTTCAATGATAGTTGAAGCAATAGGACAGGCCCCAGACTTTACCTTCCTTCCCGAGGAAATAAAAAAGGGACTTGAGTATGAAGGAAGAAGAATAAAGATAAACGAATATGGACAGACGTCCCTGCCGTGGTTATTCCTTGGTGGTGACCTTGCCAGAGGACCCGATGTTATAAATGCAATTGATACCGGACATAAAGCTGCGAAAGGTATTGATAGGTTTATTTCAAAGAATGAATAAATGGAGAATAAAATAGATAAAGAGGATATCCCGAAAGGAACCATTGAAAGGTTCCTCTTTTATAAAAAATGTCTTGTAATTTTTAAAGATACAGGAAGAAAACAATGTTCATCTTCGGAGATTGCAAAGAGACTCAAACTTAAGCCCACATTAGTGAGGAAGGACCTTTCTTATATTGGCCCGCTGGGAAGGAGAGGGATAGGTTATAGTATAGAAAAAGTCCTCGAAAGAATAAATCAGGTTGTTTATCCAAAAAAAGAGCGGCCGATTGCACTGATTGGTGTGGGGAATATCGGAAAATTACTCCTCGATTACCCGAGGTTCAAAACTCACAGCTTCAATATAAAGGTAGCTTTTGATAAAAACAGAGATTTAATTGGTAAGACTATTGATGGAGTTAAAATAGAGAGTCTAAAAAAACTTAAAAAGAGAGTCGCGAAGGAAGGGATAAGACTGGGTATTATTGCCGTTCCTCCTGCCGAACTAAAAGAGGTTATTGAAATTGTTAAGGATTCAGATATTGAGGCAATTTTGAATTTTACACCCTGTTGTCTGGTTCCTTATGAGAATATAGCAGGAGACCTGAAGATAAAGAATATTGACATTGCAGTAGAAATGGACCGTTTACTGTATTATACATTAGAAGAAGAATAACAACAATAATAACAGTGGGGACGGGGGTTGACTTCTATCTTGAGACTTGAACCCTAAAACCAAACAATCTCCAATTCCGAATTCTGCTACTATCATGAATCCAGGAGCAGTTCGTAATTGTTAGTATATAAATTAATAATTCTCAATTTTGTGTAGTTTATATGTTCTAAGCAATTCTATTACATATTTTTTTAATTCTGCATAAGACGGCAGTTCATCGAATGCAATGTAAACATTGCGTTCTCGATAAGCTCCTGTTATTTTTTTATAAGTACGTATGTCACATGTATCCTTAATGAAAATACCTCCTTCTTCTATTAACAGATAATTACGTTTTAGTCCAAATCTTTTTGCTTCTTCCATATCATAGACCAAAACTAAAAGATTGGTTTGCACTCCTTCTTTTATGATTGCAAATTTATACATCTCGGGAGAGTTTTCATCCTGTTCGATTGGTGCATAAGATATAACTATATAGGGACCCACTTTGAAATCTTCTTTAGGAAGTTCAGCCGTCCTCAAATTTACATATTTTCCTTTCCACAACTTAGCTTCAGGTCCGCATCCTTTAATGAATAGAATTGATAAAAATAACAGGACAACATGCAAACGATAATATTTTTCCATGATTCCTCCTTTTTATCTGTTTCTACTCTTAGCAGTTATTGGCATTGATTATTATAATATTCAATTACTCTTGATAGTCAATATAATCTCTGGGATGTTAGGTCTTGGGTCTTGGCCTACAATGGGCAAGATGTATCTTGCCCCTACATTTCGCGACTGGGAAGTCCCTCCTACGAATCGCGGACCGAAGCCCGTTTCCACAGAGGAAAAGGCATACCTTTTCTCTACAGATCGGGACTGGAAGTCCCTAACACAGTTTATCGAGAATTGAGTGTATGATTTTATATAAAAAAACTAACCGGAAATCGGTTAGTTTTTTTATATATTTCTCTTTGACAATTGACTAGATAATAGAATTATTTGGACAAGCCTCTCGTTTTATTAGTACGACTCGGCTAAACACATTGCTGTGCGTACACCTGTCGCCTATCAACCTTCTAATCTCGAAGGAAACTTAGTTTCCCGCCCGAAGGCAGGAAACGGGAGACCTTATCTTGGAGGGGGCTTCCCGCTTATATGCTTTCAGCGGTTATCCCTTCCGGACATAGCTACCCTGCTGTGCCACTGGCGTGACAACAGGTACACCAGAGGTCCGTCCATCCTGGTCCTCTCGTACTAAGGACAGCTTTCCTCAAGTCTCCAGACGCCCACGGAGGATGAAGTCCGAACTGTCTCACGACGTTCTGAACCCAGCTCGCGTGCCACTTTAATGGGCGAACAGCCCAACCCTTGGGACCTGCTTCAGCCCCAGGATGTGACGAGCCGACATCGAGGTGCCAAACCCCGCCGTCGATATGAACTCTCGAGCGGGATAAGCCTGTTATCCCCGGAGTACCTTTTATCCGTTGATCTGCGGCCCTTCCACTCGGAACCGCAGGTTCATTAGACCCGCCTTTCGGCTCTGCTCGGCCCGTCGGCCTCACAGTCAAGCTCCCTTTTGCTCTTATACTCTTTACGCGATTGCCGACCGCGTTGAGGGAACCTTTGGACGCCTCCGTTATCTTTTAGGAGGCTACCGCCCCAGCAAAACTGCCTGCCAGACAATGTTCCCCACCTTCCACAGGCAGGGTTAGAATTCCGACATAGAAAGGGTGGTATTTCACTGACGGCTCCACCGAGGCTGACGCCCCAGCTTCATAGCCTCCCACCTATACTACACAAACTATACCAAAACCCAATGCCAAGCTACAGTAAAGGTTCCGGGGTCTTTTCGTCCTTCCGCGGGTATGCGGTATCTTCACCGCAATTCCAATTTCGCCGGGACTCTCGTTGAGACAACGCTCAAGTCGTTACACCATTCGTGCAGGTCGGAACTTACCCGACAAGGAATTTCGCTACCTTAGGACTGTTATAGTTACAGCCGCCGTTTACTGGGGCTTCGGTCGGGAGCTTCTTCCCCGAAGGGAATAACAACCTTCCTTAACCTTCCAGCACCGGGCAGGTGTCAGGCCCTATACATCGTCTTTTCGACTTAGCAGAGCCCTGTGTTTTTGGTAAACAGTCGCTCAAGCCTGGTCACTGCGGCCCACCACAGCAGTAAATGAGAACAAATACTACTACGGCAGGCACCCCATCTCCCGAAGTTACGGGGCTATTTTGTCGAGTTCCTTAACGAGAGTTATCCCGAGCACCTTAGGATTCTCTCCCCGTCTACCTGTGTCGGTTTGCGGTACGGTCACTCTTAAGACTATCTACGAGGCTATTTCTCGATAGCATGGGGTCAGCCACTTCGCCTAAAGCGGCTCCCTGTCACCTTTCGGAGTTAATGAGGTTCCGGATTTGCCTAGAACCTCCTCCTACGGGTTTAGACCTGGACAACCAACGCCAGGTTTGGCTTACCCTTCTATGTCACCCCTCAGATAATAACATCATAAGAGTGGTACAGGAATGTTGACCTGTTTCCCATCAGCTACGCCTTCCGGCCTCGCCTAAGGGACCGACTAACCCTGAGCGGACGAACCTTCCTCAGGAAACCTTAGACTTTCGGTGAAAGGGATTCTCACCCTTTTTATCGCTACTTATGCCGGCATTCTCACTTCTATATCCTCCACCATCCCTCGCGGGTATAACTTCAACGGATACAGAACGCTCTCCTACAACCAACGATTATCTCGTTGATCCACGGCTTCGGTGACAGACTTGAGCCCCGATAATTTTCGGCGCGGAGTCGCTCGACCAGTGAGCTTTTACGCACTCTTTGAATGATTGCTGCTTCTAAGCCAACATTCTGGTTGTTTTAGCGACTCTACTTCCTTTACCACTTAGTCTGTACTTAGGGACCTTAGCCGGTGGTCTGGGTTGTTCCCCTTTCGGCTATGAGGCTTATCCCCCACAGCCTGACTCCCGAACTTTGAGTTATGGCATTCGGAGTTTGATTAGATTCCAAACGGGTTAGGTTTAGAACCCATTCAGTGCTCTACCACCATAACTGATCATTCGAGGCTAGCCCTAAAGCTATTTCGGAGAGAACCAGCTATCGCCGGGTTTGATTAGCCTTTCACTCCTACCCACAGTTCATCCTATAGCATTTTCCCGCTAACAGGTTCGGGCCTCCACGAGATTTCACCCTCGCTTCACCCTGACCATGGGTAGATCACCCGGTTTCGGGTCTACTCCATCAGACTAAAACGCCCTATTAGGACTCGCTTTCGCTACGGCTCCCCAAAAGATTTGGTTAACCTTGCCAGATAAAGTAACTCGCCGGCCCATTATACAAAAGGTACGCAGTCACCCGTAACTGGATAAATCCAGTTACAAAGCTCCTACTGCTTGTAGGCATATGGTTTCAGATTCTTTTCACTCCCCGCCAGGGGTCCTTTTCACCTTTCCCTCACGGTACTTGTTCACTATCGGTCAGAAATGAGTATTTAGCCTTAGGAGGTGGTCCTCCCAGATTCCCTCAGGATTTCACGTGTCCCAAAGTACTTGGGAATACAGATAGAGAGATTGATGCTTTTTATCTACGGGACTATCACCTTCTATGTTGGACCTTTCCAGATCGCTTCGATTAATCATCAATTTTGTAACTCTCCTGCCATTCCGCACAAGGCACATCTATATCCCACTACCCTCATTCTGCAACGCGTACGGGCTTTAACACAGAATGAGTTTAGGCTCTTCCCCTTTCGCTCGCCGCTACTAGGGGAATCGTGGTTACTTTCTCTTCCTCCAGGTACTAAGATGTTTCAATTCCCTGGGTTAACTTCCCTTTCGGGATAGGCCCGGTTTGCCGGACCTGGGTTGCCCCATTCGGAAATCCCCGGATCTATGCCTGCTTGACGGCTCCCCGAGGCTTATCGCAGCCAACCACGTCCTTCATCGCCTATTTCTGCCAAGGCATCCACCACATGCCCTTCGTGCTTGTCCAAAAGTCTATCCTATTATCTATTCAATTGTCAAAGAGCTAAATTAATATTAGTTTTATTATTAATTTTGTCAAGGGGCGTGTTAAAAAATTATGTAGATATTTTAATTAAAATGTCGAAAAAGGCAGGGATTTCTCCCCGCCTTTTTCATTCTCGTCTTTATCTTCTTACTAACGGCTACCAGGGTTTAATTGAAAATATCCCTAACTTCGTCCCTCCTGTAGAAACATAGTTTTCAAGGGATTCTTCGGTTCCATCAGGATATACTATCACAATCTCAGTCACATGGTCATTATCCTCAGGTTCCCAGATGCATCCTGTAATATCAGCAGCATGATTGCCAGAATGTGTAATTTCACCATCAACATCACGTTTCTCAAAGATAGTACTTCCTACGGTATCCGTTTCAACAACGCTTGTTATGTCCACATCCATTATCCAATCGTCAGAGTCCTCGAGCACGATTCCACCCGAATCATCCTGGTTCATTGTTATCGTAAGGTCTATCCGATAATCATTACTGGTATAATCAATCGCCCAGAAGTGAACAGTCCCCACAAAATCTTCCTCGATTGATGTTGCAGAAGTTACTGCAGCACCAAACTGGAAGTAATCCACTATTGTAAAGATAACGGTCGCTGCGCTTATCTCCTCCGGCGAATTGTACTCTGCGGAGAATGTCACCCAGACTAACTCATCATCACTTCCACCATCAACAATTCCAAGACTCACACGAATATTTTCCGGTAGTGTATCATAAGCAAACTGCAGTGAATCAAGCAGGACATATGCTGATTTCTCTGTCTGAGTGCTGTCATCCCAGAAATCCCATTCGTACCTTATGGCCTCTGCTGGATCCAGTGTATCAATATGTACCCATCCCTGTGCCGGATAGTACTTCCATGTACCATACATGGTATCCAAACCTGGAGGGGCAAATACATTACCATCTGCAAGACTTGCAAGACCCAGAGGCATGCTTGCCTTCATACAAGAACTCGCCAGAGGGGGATCTTTATCTATAAAATCGGCTATGGCTCTTGCGCCCTCTGTACCAGTTGCGCTCATCGCAGTAGTATTCAGTCCTGCAAGGAAACTCTGGGTATTTGCCTTTGACTCCTCCTTGCTGCAGGAAACAAGGAGTAGCAACACAAGCACGGTTCCAAAAATACGCCACTTCATATCATACCTCCTTCTTATAGAATTAAACATTATAATCTTTCTTCCCGTTTCAGTCGTGGTGTTACTGGGAATGTATGGTTACAAAAAGGACATTTATATGGCGGTTTACCTTTCTCCATATAAAAAACACTTCCGCATCCAGAACATTTATACTGTTTTAGTTCTGAAGCTTTTTTACCTTTTTTAGTCTCTGCCATTGCTCCGCGACAGAGCGGACATAGAGGCTCCTTTTTGTTATCGGAAGGAAGATACACTAATCCTCCACATCTTTTACATTCAAACTCTTTCATAATTACCATAATACGCTATAATCTTGCACTGTCAAGCCTTTCATAAAAGATTTTTGCTCGGTGCTTGACTTTTGACATTTCATCCTCTTTCTTGTTTTTCCTTTGTTCTTTTATACAACTGTCCGAGGGATGAATACTTCAGTTTTTGAAATAGTGGATATTTTATTATCTCCGAATATGTCCACCCTACCTCATCCTTAAGCAAAACCAGCAATTCATTTCGAAGTTCTTTCCCCTCTTTGCTCTTTATATTAATGTCTTTTATCTTTATACCCCTTTCTTCCTTAAAATCCTCAATTACCTTCTCTACGGGCTCCAGTTCGTATTCGTACCTTCTCATCTTTTTTGATTCACCTTTTTCTTTCCTTCGGTTAAATCTTGCCTTTGCCTTTTCGACAAATCTATCCTCACCAAGAACATCTCCCATTCTTGTCTTCTTGATGGATAAATCCTTTCCAGTCCACTCAGCTAATAAATTACTCAAAACACCCTTTTTTTTAAATAATCCTTCAACAAATCCTTTGTCAATGAACGAAGTTTCATCGTTAGCAAAATACTCCTGGATGCTTGACCATCTGTAATCCCAGGGATCCTCTGTTACTCCACTGCGGACGGGATTCAGTAGAACATAAATTATTGCCATCTCTAAATATCTATCCTCCTGTATCAATGTTGATTTAAACCTGCCTTGAAATACATACCCCTTCTCCCCTACTCTTTTCCTGTAATATATTCCATATTGCCCGTTTAATTGTTTCATAAACTCTGATAGCTTTCCACTTGAGTTCTGCAGAATAAGATGATAATGATTATCCAGTAAACAATAGGCGAAAATCCTCATCCTGTTAGAGGTTGATTTCTCTTTAAGTGCCTTGAGGAAATAACTCTTTGCACTGTTATCGAAGAATATATCTTCTCCCTTTATACCTCTGTTCATTACATGATGATATGCATCTTTATAGGTAAGCTTTGCTCTATCCATGAACAAACCTTAATTGACTTTTGACATTTTTATTTACGACCCAGTCATCCACGCAAATTTTGCACGCTTACACGCTCGGTGGCAGACAGATAAGACATGATAATAAATGTTAAGAAGAGCGAAGATGTCATACTATTTACCCCATGAAATGTGAAACTATTTCATAAGGGGTACAACCACCGAGCTTTTCGCGTTGATTGTGATTGTGTTAAGCCACGAGACATCGTGCCCCTACAGTATTCGGGCGTGATAAATCACGCTCCTGCAAATTCAAAAGAGGACAAGGCATGCCTTGCCCCATGTAATAGGAACCTCTGGAGATACATTTTTATTACACGGGGCGAGTCCCTACATTTTGGGCAACTAAGCGAGTCGCCCCTACAGATAGGAAATAAGGAGTTCTTCTATCCTCCTTATAAGTGCCTCTCTCCCTTCGTGGGTTGATACATCAGCAGAAAAGCCGGGATCCACCACTCTTACGTCATCGAGTGCTTTCTGGAATTCCCCAAGACATACCCATGCGTGTGCTCGGCAGAGATAGATGTCCTCAATGGTTACGGTCGTGTCATGTGAAAAACAATAGTTGGGAGCAGTATTAATCACTGTAGCCGCCCTACTCACCGCATTTCCATAATTATTATCTACTATAGCAAGGCCTGCATAAGAATCCAGGAGACCCGCATCCTTATTAATAGCAGTCTTGAAATTTGAGATGGATTTTGTGATATTATCCAGGCGAGCATAACACCAGCCAAGACCGTTGTATGCATCGGCATATCTATCATCCGCATCAATTGCATCCAGAAAGAAAGACCTCGCAGAAACATAATCCCCACTCTCAAAGACACTCCACCCATCCTCTGTTAAATCACCTGCCACGTGCGAAGAACAGCCTGTTAAGACGGAAACGAAAAGTACTACCCAGCATAACCTATTCATAATCACCTCTTTATAAGAATAACCTTAATAGATTTATTTACAATACCCTTTGAATGGACTATATATGCACCACTCGATACCCTACTACCCCTACTATCCACACCATCCCAGAATAAATTATAGCTACCAGGATATACTACTTTATTTACCAATCTTTTCACTTCTCTTCCCATAAGATCATAAACCGACATATCCAATCTACCAGGCTCCCGGATGGTGTACATAAGTTCTGTCCTCTGCAAGAATGGATTTGGACCTACGAGATTGATGTTATTTTTAATCGGTATAATGTCAGTCTCTTTATCATCAACAAACAACTGGAAGACTCCCAATCCATTAGCCCTTGCATATACAATATCCTTATCCATATCTATTACACTCTCCAGGCGTTCCCAGCCCTCCCCATTCCATCTGAATACCGCTATTTTTTCTTCAGGTATATTCTTACCTCGAAGATTATACTGAAGTGCAACTGTTATTTCTTCTTTAGTTTCCTCTAACCCTGGCGAAACTAAATAGGCATCCCCAATTGCCTGCTTACTACTTGTGATCCCAAGCCATTTCCTTCCATACTCATCCAATCTTCCACTCAAGATATAACAATCCTCCCATAATGAAGCAGGAGGAAAGTAACACCTAAAATGTTTATCAGGAGAATAGACCTCTCCCCCGTTTGGTGTTATTTTAGAAAAAGAGTAAGTCCTATTATTTGTTCCGCGATTCCTACCTACATCAATCCCACTCACTGTAATATTCATATCTCCTATCGTTGGAAGATGAAACTCACCGTGATATACCCTTTCTGTGTTAGGAATTTTCCTCAAGAAAACTTCTTCCTCCGTCTCAATAGAGACAACTACCGAATCAGGAGGTGAATCTCCATTGGCTAAATACTCCGATGAGAAAACCCAGATATCAACCCATTTCTCCAGATAGGCATTCTGGAGGACCAAAATACTAAATTCAGGTGGAATCGTATCATTGAATAAGAGAGCACTAAGGGGTTCTATCCTCCCCCACCCGTAAATGGTGTCGTATCCGGGAAGTCCAAGATCCTTAGCATTAGAATATATAATATCCTCAATCTGATTTGCATCTTCGATTCCATTGGATTTTAGTAAACCAGCGAGGGCGCTTACCATGGGAGCAGCCATTGATGTTCCATGATAGAAATATTCTAAGAACTCATCCACCCAGCAGGTGTCTCCATTTCTCCTGAAGGTTTCCTGTAGTATCCCATCGCCATTTCCATCTCCATTTCTATCATGAGTCAAATCACCTCCTGGTGCAGAAATATCAAGTCCAGGACCATACTGAGAATAATATGTTAACGAATCACGCCACTCTGTTGCAGCAACTGAGATACATTCAGGATACGCTGCAGGATAGGATAGTTGATTCGTAGATTTATTTCCAGCTGCAGCAACAACAAGTACTCCTGACTGTCTTGCATTTTTTATTGCATCATGTACCATTCTCCAACCGGTCGAATCACCAGGCTCGCCACCAAGAGAAAGATTAACAATATCCACTCCATTGGAAACAGCATAAGATATCCCATCTGCTATATCCGTTGTATAACCAACTCCAGTGTAATCAAGAACCTTTACCGGCATTATCGAAATATCAGGAGCCATACCTGCCATTCCTGTATTATTATTAGTAGCCTCGGCAATAATAGCTGCTACATGCGTCCCATGCCCATTGTTATCATTCGGATGAGCATCATTATTAACAAAGTCATATCCGGGAACAAAATGCACTCCCCCAAGATCGGTTGCCTGATGATACCATCCATCAAATGATTTAACTAGAGGATGTTGTTCACTTACGGGTATAGGATAATCTTCGTAGGCTACCCCACAATCTACGACTGCAATAGCAACTGAACTATCGCCCCTCTCTATATCCCAGGCAGTCTCCATATTGAGATGATCCGAATCCAAATGCCATTGATAGGGGAAATAAGGGTCATTTGGATGCCAGAATATTTTTCCAATTGCTATACGGTCTGCATAGAGAACAGAGGGTACCTTTTGATACTCGCTCAATATCTTATCAATATCCTCACCATCGGGTATCTCTACTGTATAAAAGTCAAGATAGGGACTCTTGCAGGCAACCCTGCCTTTCAATTGAGCTGTGAGCCCCTTAATTTCATCATCCGAAACTCCATCCCTTAATCTAACCACAATACGATCCGGAGCCAAATCTGGTAATGCATCCTTACCTCCGAAATCTATTGGACCATTGATAAGGGATAATATGAGAGTAAAAAGGAAACTAACAAGCATATCCTACTCCTTTAAGAGGGGAACAATCAGCTCCTTCCCTTTTGCATTTCAATATCCTCTTATTTCCTGTAATCTTTTCTTCAATATTTTCTCTGGCAGCGGTTGATACTTTTCGAATTGCATATGATGAACACCTCTGCCACTCGTGAGGGAGCGGAGGGTTGTGGCGTAACCAAATAAGTTCGAGAGCGGCACGAGAGTATCTACCAATTCGACATCTTCCCTGTGTTCAACACTCTTTATCTCTCCTCTCTTAGAATTAAGGTCATCTAAAACAGTGCCAAAATATTCTTTCGGTATTGTAATTTCAAGGCGCATAATGGGCTCCAGAATGGTCGGATCTGCCTTTTTATATGCTTCCTTAAATGCTTTAGAAGCTGCAATCTTATAGGCGATCTCAGAGGAATCTACTTCATGATAGGATCCTCCCCGGAGTATTACACGTCCTCCAGAAACCTCATATCCTGCAAGATTCCCTGAATACCGTGCCTCTGCCACGCCTTCTTTTATAGCTTTAATATATTCATGTGGAATTTCATTCGCAGAAGCTTCATTTATAAACTCGTATTTTTCTGAGGGCTCCAGGGTCAGTATGGCATGGCCATACTGACCTTTCCCGCCAGTCTGTTTAATAAATCTACCTTCTGCTGTCGCTTTCTGCCTTATTGTTTCTCTATAGGAGACCTTGGGTGTGCTTACTCTTGCATCCACGTAAAACTCCCTCCTGATACGTTCTACAATTACTTCAAGATGAAGTTCACCCATGCCATAGATTAATGTCTCACCTGTATTTGGGTCTTTTTTCACTTCAAAAGTAGGGTCCTCTTCATTCATCCTATGTAGAGCCACAGCTAACTTCTCCTGGTCTGCAAGGGTTCGGGGAGTAATAGAGGTAAAAATAACAGGTTTCGGAACTTGCGGAGGCTCCAGAAGGATTGGATGTTTTTCTTCTGTGATTGTATGACCTGTCATAACCTCTTCCAATCCCCGAAGAGCAACGATTTCGCCTGCCTCCACCCTTTCTATCTCTTCCATTTTATTGGCATGCATAAGTATGATCTTAGAAATCCTATCTTTCTTGCCGGTATTAACATTCAGAACTTTCTCTCCCCTTTTAAACTTCCCGGAATAAACCCTGACAAAAGCTAATTTCCCGTGTGGATCAGTCAGGATTTTGAAGACAAGAGCACTAAAAGGTTCGTCTTCTCTATTCCCCCTTATTTCTTCCTTACCGGTCTTCGGATTTGTGCCGAATGCAGGCGGAACATCCAGAGGGGAAGGCAGGTAATCCACCACGGCATCCATCACCTTCTGGGCCCCTATATTCTTCAGCGCCGCACCCCCCATTACAGGAAAAACGTTGGATCTAATGGTTATCTTACGGATTACTTTTTTTAGTATTTCCGGAGCGATCTCCTCCCCATCAAGATACCATTCCATCACCTCATCGTCATAGAGACTGACTCTGTCTATCAATTCGTCCCTCAATTCATTTGCCTTTTCCATAAACAGAGAAGGGATGGAGATACTCTCATATTCTAGGCCACTTTCATCCTTCCAAATCCAACCCTTCATCTCAACTACATCAATTATTCCCTTCAACTCTTCATCTAAAAAGAGCGGGAAATTAATTACCAGAGGAACAACCTTAAGTTTACTTTTCATCATTTCAACTGTTCTAAAGAAATCTGACCCCTTCCTGTCCAATTTATTGATAAAAGTTATTCGGGGTAACCCATACCTATTAGCCTGTCTCCAGACCGTCTCCGATTGAGCTTCTACTCCTTCTACACCACTAAATATCACTATTCCACCATCCAGGACCCTGAGTGTCCGCTCAACCTCCATTGTAAAATCCACATGTCCGGGGGTATCAATAATATTGATTCTCTTATCCTTCCAATAAATAGTTGTAGCTGCTGAAGTGATAGTAATTCCTCTCTCCTTTTCCTGGTCCATATAATCCATAGCTGCCGAACCCTCATCGACCTCACCCATCCGATGAACCCTCCCACTATAATATAGCACACGTTCAGTAAGAGTGGTCTTCCCTGCATCAATATGAGCCATTATGCCTATATTTCGAACTGCAGAAATATCGACTTTCTTCCCTATATAATATCTCTGATACATCGGGATACTTTAAAAGGAGAGTGTAATTAGTTTAACACAAGAATAAATAAGAACATCAATGGGTCACTGGAACTGCGAAAATTACCATCCAAAATGCGCAAAGGCCTTATTGGCTTCTGCCATCCTATGTGTATCCTCTTTCTTCTTATAGGCAACCCCTTCTTTCCTGGATGCGGATATTAACTCATTACAGAGACGTTCCTCTGTTGTATATTCACCTCTATTCCTGACAGCTTTTATTACCCATTTAATTGCAAGGGAAATTCTTCTGTCCGCCCGAACTTCCACCGGCACCTGATACGTTGCTCCTCCAACTCTTCTCGGCCGTACTTCAACCATAGGTTTCACATTATTTATTGCTTTATTAAAGACTTCAATACCATCTGTGCCTGTCCTCTCAGTTATCAAGTCGACAGCTTTATACAAGATTCCCTCGGCTATAGTCTTTTTTCCATCGTTCATCAAGTCATTTATAAATTTGGAGACAAGAACAGAATGATATTTATAATCCGGAGCAATTGTTCTCTTAGGGGCTCTCCTTCTCCTTGCCATCTACTCCTCCTTTGGTTTCTTCGTTCCATAACGGGAACGACTCTTCTTACGATTCTCTACGCCCACTGAGTCGTAAACACCCCTTATTATATGGTATCTAACCCCTGGCAGATCCTTAACCCTTCCCCCTCTCACGAGAACGATTGAGTGCTCCTGAAGCGCATGCCCTTCTCCAGGGATGTATGCTGTAACGACTGCGCCATTGGACAATCTCACTCTTGCCACTTTCCGCAAAGCCGAATTTGGTTTCTTAGGTGTTGTTGTGTAAACCCTGACACAAACTCCCCGTTTCTGCGGACAACCTTCCAGAGCAGGTGATTTCGTTTTCTTATTTACTTTTTTCCTTCCCTTGCGCACCAGTTGATTAATTGTTGGCATGAAATACCTCCTACGCTCCTTTTACTTCTTCTTTTTCCTCTTCCTCGTATTTCAATTGAATTACATTATAGTCTCTAAAGCCTGTTCCTGCTGGGATTTTACCTCCGATTATCACATTCTCTTTGAGTCCTCTCAAGTAATCTACTTTACCTTCCAGCGCAGCGTTCAGCAGTACATTGGTTGTTTGCTGAAAAGATGCCGCCGCTATAACGGAATCTGTTGAAAGGGATGATCGGGTAACACCCAGGAGCAAAGGCTCATATGTAGCAGGCTTTCCACCTTCTGTTACCACTTTTTTATTCTCATCCTTAACTTTTTTCGCATCTACTACCTGTCCCTCCAGGTATGAAGTATCTCCGCCATTTGCTATCTTTACCTTTTTAAACATCTGGCGAACAATGATACCTATATGTTTATCAGCAATCGGAACACCTTGCATCCTATAAACCTCTTGAATCTCATTTAAGAGATATTGTTGTGCTGCTATAACTCCTTTTATGCGTAGAATATCCTGAGGATCAACAAATCCCTCACACAATTTGATGCCTGCTGTTACCTTCTGTCCCTCGTGGACTGTAAAGTATTTACCATAGGGAATTTTATATTCTCTCTTATCCTTACCTGATTCAACAAAAATTTTACGCTTACCGCGGGACACCTCGCCAAAACTAACAATCCCGTCTATTTCTGAAATTATCGCTTTATCTTTTGGAGTTCTTGCTTCCACAAGAGCCTCAACTCTGGGAAGACCTCCAGTGATGTCCTGAGTCCTTGCAATATCCCGGGGTTTCTTAGCCAGAAGATCTCCGACTTCAACCTTATCACCGTTTCCGATAAAGAGATATGCTCCCCTCGGGATAGAATAACTTCCTGTTTTCTTACTGGATTTCTTACCTTTTGGTATGATTTCTATCGTGGGGATGTATTTCCGAGTTTTCTCATATACTACCATCCGTTGTCTCTTACCTGATTCATCCACCATCTCTTTTAGCGTAACACCCTCTTTAATGTCGATGAATCGCACTTTACCCGATTGTTCTGCTATTATTAAATTCGAATACGGTTCATATTCAAAAAGGATATCACCCTTGTTTACCTCCACCCCATTCTCTACCCTGAGTATAGCTCCATAAGGAACCTGATACTTCAATCTTCCGCCACTATGTATCAAGTAAATAGCACCCTTTCTCGAAAGTACTACAGGGTGGTTATTTTTACGTTTCTCAAACAAGAGATCCGAGGAGAATTCTATTTTTCCTTCTTTTGGAGCCTTTTGAGAGGATTCCTCAGCCACACCAGAAGCAATTCCTCCAACGTGGAAAGTTCGTAGTGTCAACTGCGTACCAGGTTCACCAATAGATTGAGCAGCTATTATGCCTACCGCTGTACCTATTTCTACTAATCTACCAGTAGATAAATCCCTTCCGTAACATTTTTGACATAGACCTCTCTTAGATTCACAGGTAAGAACCGAACGCATCTTAACTGGCTCAACCCCTGACTCTTCCACTTCTCTTGCAATCTCTTCAGTAATCCACTCCTCTGCTGGAACAATAATTTCTCCTGTGAGAGGATGCACTACATCATCCGCAGTAAATGAACCTACAATCCTATCCCTTAAGGGTTCAACAATCTTGCCTCCCTCTACCAGGGGACTAACATCAATACCCATCACGGTTCCACAATCCTCCTCTATGATTACTACCTCCTGAGCAACATCCACCAGTCTCCTGGTAAGATACCCTGCCTCAGCTGTCTTTAACGCTGTGTCTGTTAGCCCTTTTCTTGCACCATGGGAAGAGATGAAATATTCCATTTCATTTAAGCCCTCTTTAAAAGAATGCAGGATCGGAGTTTCAATAATTGCTTGAGTTGACAATTTTTTCTGGGGTTTGGACATAAGACCCCGCAGACCACAAAGTTGTCTGACCTGATCCATATTTCCTCTCGCACCAGATGTAGCCATCATATGGATTGGATTGAATCCCTCCCTATCCTTATATAAAGCTTCAGCCAGTAATTTTTCTGTCTGGTCTGTTGCGCGCGTCCATGCATCAATCACCTTATTATATCTTTCACCCTCAGTGATGACTCCTTTCACACTATACTGTTCCTTTGCTTCTCTAACTTTCTTATGTGCATTCTCAATAATTTTTTCTCTCTCTTCAGGAATTATCATATCATCTATACCAAAGGTTAGACCCGAACGGGTAGCATATTTAAAACCCAGAGTCTTAATATCATCAAGGAAAGGAGCAGTTTCGTCCATACCTAATTTCTTATAACACTTAAGAATAAAAGCGTGTAAACCCTTGTTATTAAGTGTCTCATTTACCCACCTGAGTGGCTCAGGGACGATTTCATTAAATATTACCCTTCCTATAGTTGTCTCAATCCATTCCCCTTTATAATTAAATTTAACCCAATCATGAAGACCCACTATGCCTTCTTCATATGCACTAATAGCTTCATCCATATCATCGTAGAATCTTTCTATCTTCTTTTCTACCAGTCTTTCTTTCGTAAGATAATAAATCCCGATTACTATATCCTGAGTTGGTGATATTATAGGATCTCCATTAGCAGGGGAAAGAATGTTTCGGGAAGACAGCAGAAGGAAATAGGCCTCCAATTGAGCGTGTGGCGAAAGAGGGATATGAACAGCCATCTGGTCGCCATCAAAGTCAGCATTGAATGGAGGGCAAACCATTGGATGAATCCTAATAGCATTTCCTTCTACTAACTTGGGCAGGAAAGCCTCTATTGATATCCTGTGTAATGTAGGTGCCCGGTTAAGAAGAATTGGATAACCATCTACTATTTCCTCCAGCATATCCCATACCATTGGATCATCTGTCTCCAGCTTCTTCCTCGCTTTCCTTATTGAATCCACCACGCCCTGTTCTTCAAGCTTTCTTATTATGAATGGCTTGAATAATTCTCTCGCCATCGTTTTAGGAAGCCCGCATTCGTGTAACTTCAGAGTAGGATCTACAGTGATAACGGATCTTCCAGAATAATCGACTCTCTTCCCCAGGAGATTCCTTCTAAATCTTCCTTTCTTTCCTTTAAGAGAATCGGTAATAGACTTAAGAGGCCTGTTACCCCTTCCCTTAATGGGACGATTTATCCTTGAATTATCCAGGAGAGCATCTACAGCTTCCTGAAGCATCCTTTTTTCGTTCCGTAAGATTATCTCGGGAGCATCTATCTCAATAAGATTTTTCAATCTATTGTTTCTTGTGATAACTCTTCTATAAAGGTCATTTACATCAGATGTGGCAAACACTCCTCCTTCAAGTGGAACAAGAGGCCTTATATCAGGAGGAATTACCGGAAGTACGCGCAGAACCATCCACTCCGCCTTATTCCCGGATTTTCTGAACGGTTCAACTATTGATAGTTTCTTTAATAACTTCTTTTTCGTATGCTTCGATTTTTCACTCTTTATCTGGGCTCTGAGTCTTTTGGAAGTAGTATCCATGTCAATACCCTTTAAGAGGTCATAAATTGCCTCCGCACCCATCTTAGCAGTAAAGGATCCGTGGAATTCCTTCTGGAGTTCTTGATAATCATCATTGGTAAGTATTTGTCCTTTTTTAAGTGGAGCATCACCTGGCTCCGTCACAATATAAGATTCATAATAAAGAATTCTCTGCAACTCCGGCTGACTTAAATCAAGTAAATTGCCTATTATTGAGGGAGTGGACTTATAAAACCATATATGAGCCACTGGTATTGCCAGTTCGGCATGTCCCATCCTTTCCCTTCTGACGCTGGATTTTGTCACTTCGACCTTACATCGCTCACATATATGTCCTTTATACTTTGGACCTTTGTACTTTCCACAGTTACATTCGTAGTCCTTTACCGGGCCAAATATCCTTTCGCAGAATAATCCTCCCATCTCTGGTTTCTGAGTTCTGTAGTTTATAGTTTCTGCCTTTTTAACCTCTCCATATGACCAGGAGAGTATCTTTTCTGGATACGCCAGGGAGAACTTTATCATATCGAAATTCCTGGGCAAACCTTCCCTGTGTTTTCCGACATTAAATCTCATATTTTTCCTCCTCACCTTTTTTAAGGAGTTCGACATTCAAACACAATCCCCTTAACTCCTTCACAAGAACATCGAAGGAGGTAGGCAACCCTGGCTCTGGTGGTGCTTTACCCTTAACTATAGCCTCGTATGTCTTATTCCTCCCCTCAACATCATCTGATTTAACAGTAAGCATCTCTTGTAAGGTATGAGAAGCTCCATACCCTTCGAGTGCCCAGACCTCCATCTCTCCAAATCGCTGTCCACCATACTGCGCTTTCCCGCCCAGGGGTTGCTGGGTAATTAGAGAATAAGGGCCGGTTGCCCTTGCATGATGTTTATCTTCAACCATATGGTAAAGCTTCATTATATATAAATAACCAACTGTTATCCTCTCATCAAAAGGTTCCCCTGTTGTTCCATCATAAAGATTAACTTTCCCATCCTCCGGGAGATTGGCTTCTTTGAGTAGAGATTTAATTCTATCAACAGAAACACCTTCAAAGACCCGACTACCTACCTTCATATTTAACTTATGAGCAGCCCAGCCAAGATGAGTCTCAAGTATCTGACCTACATTCATTCTTGATGGAACGCCTAAAGGATTAAGTACTATATCAACAGGGGTCCCATCCTCCAGATAGGGCATATCTTCTTCGGGAACTATCCTTGCAACTACTCCCTTATTCCCATGTCGCCCGGCAAGTTTATCTCCTATAGAGAGTTTCCTGCGTTTTCCTACATATACCTTTACTAATTTATTTACACCAGCTAATAACTCATCCCCCCTCTCAGCAATCATTATATTATCATCCCTTTCTTTTTCCAGCTTCTTTATTGCTACCCCGGCCTCTCTTATAAACTTTTGTATCTCAGGAAAACCCTTAAGTTCTTTCCATTGATCTATTCTGGATATATGTTCATGTTTAAATTTACAATTATGTCTCACCAGAACACACTGTCTTTCTTCTCCACTCTTTTCATCCTTTTCTAAGATGTAAAGGGTTTCCTTAGCTTTCTTATCCACCAGTTTATCCGCAACAACAGATGCCCGTCTCTTTTTCAATTCCTGAATGCGTCTATTATATTCCTCCCAGATTTTGTCTATTTTTTCCTTCCGCACCTTTCTTTCAAGAATATTGGTACCAATCACTACACCATGAACACCTGAAGGAACTTTAAGAGATGTGTCCTTCACATCCTCAGCCTTTTTCCCGAATATAGCGCGAAGTAACTTTTCTTCAGGGGTTAGTTCCGTCTCACCTTTAGGTGAAACCTTACCGACAAGTATGCCACCCTCATTCACTTCAGCCCCTATCACTACGATTCCCTCATCGTCTAAAAAAGCAACTGCTTCGTCAGAAACATTAGGAATCTCATCAGTAGTCTCTTCAGAACCAAGCTTTGTATCCCGAACTTCACATGTATATTCTTCAACGTGAAAAGAACTGAATACATCTTTTTTAAGCAATTCCTCAGAGACAACAATAGCATCCTCGTAATTCCATCCAAAGTATGGAACGAATGCAACAAGAACATTCTGACCTAATGCCAGTTCTCCCCCTTGCATAGATGCGCCATCGGCGATTATATCCCCTTTCTTTACCTTCTGTCCTTTTTTAACAATAGAACGCTGATTCACGCAGGTATTCTGGTTAGATCTCTCGAACTTTTTGAGTTGATATATATCATAGGCTTCTACACTTAGGCTCTCAGCCGCTTTAATCCAGATTTCATCAGCCGTAACCTTATGAACCACACCTTTCCTTCTGACTATTACACCGGACCCGGAATCTCGAGCTACTTTTTCTTCAATACCGGTACCTACAATGGGTGATTCTGGCTCTATCAGGGGGACCGCCTGCCGTTGCATATTTGCTCCCATCAAAGCCCTATTGGCATCATCATGCTCCAGAAACGGAATAAGGGAAGAAGAAACAGAAACCAGTTGCTGGGGAACGAGATCCACATAATCAACCTCTTCTCTCTTTACCAGCGGATAAGAATCTTTTCTCCTTGCTATTACATACTCTTTCGCAATTCTGTTTTTCTTATCCACTTCCAGATTTGCTGGAGCAATAGTATATTTATCCTCCGTCGTAACATCAAGATAGTCAACCCTATCTGTAATTACACAATTTTTAACCCTTCTATAAGGAGTTTCTATAAAGCCATCTTCGTTAACGCGGCTCATAGAGGCAAGACTCGTGATCAAGCCTATGTTGGGTCCCTCTGGAGTTTCAATGGGACAGATGCGGCCATAATGGGAGTAATGGACATCCCGAACTGCAAAACCAGCTGTATCACGTGTCAATCCTCCTGGGCCCAGAGCAGACAACCGCCTTTTATTTGTAAGTTCAGCCAGAGGGTTAGTCTGATCGAGAAACTGGGAAAGTTGACTTGTGGCAAAGAATGAATTTATAAGACCTTTAATCTGCCTTGTATTTATCAACTCCTTAGGAGATATCTCCTCTTCTTCTCTAATAATCATTCTTTCCGTAATCGTTTTAGCCATTCTCCTCAGTGCTATCCTAAATTGATTTTCCAATTGTTCACCAACAGTCCTTATCCTTCTATTCCCAAGATGGTCAATATCATCTTCATCCCTTTTCCCATCAGCAAGTTCCATTAAACCTTTAATTGCATTTATAAAATCCAGGGGAACGAGGGCTAAGGCATTCTCGTCGACTTCCTGGTTTAGTTTCCTGTTCATTGCATGCCTGCCCACTCTGGAGAGGTTGAATTCCGACGGGCTAAAGAAAGAAGAGCGAAAATATCCTCGGGCAATTTTCAAATTAGGAGCATCTGTTCCCCTAAGATATCGATATATCTGTTGTATTGCCTCCTTCCCATCATTTGTCTTATCCTTTTTTAGAGCGTTCAATAAATAAGAAGGGGTTCTATCATCAGGTATCGATAGGATAGAAACCTTCTTAATGCCCTTGTCTTTCCATTCTTGCAGTTTTTCATCATCTATCTCATCACCCGCCTCTGCGAACACCTCTCCAGTCTTTTCTCCGATAATATCCCTTGCAAGGTATTTATCAATGAGACCTTCTCCAACCTTAGCTTCCTTGGAGTCAAAGAAAAGGGAAAGGATTTCTTCTTTCGAATTCCATCTCCCCGTTGCATTATTCATCTTCTCATCTATTTCATGAATTCTAGAAACCAATTCTTCCTTATACCCTTTCTCCTTTAATATGGAAAGTTTCGACTCTCTTTTCTCTTCTAAATTCTTTATATCCTCAAGATACCCCAGAGTTTTTACGAGGATTGTAATAGGGAAACTCCGCCTTCCATTCAGATTGACCTTCATCACTTCGTTCAGTTTTATTTCAAAACGAAGCCATGAACCACGATCAGGAATTATCTGCGACTCGTATTTACTCCTTGCCTCATCTACCTTTTCTTCCTCGAAATAGACCCCAGGCGCACGATGGAGCTGACCTACTATAACCCTTTCCACACCATTAATGATAAAGCCTCCCCTATCAGTCATTATTGGAAAATCTGAAAGAAAAACGTCTTGTTCTATTGACTGTCGAACTTCTTTCTCTGGCTTAAAATCTTCTATTCCTTTTATAACAAGTGTTTCCTCGGGTTCCTCATACTCTATAAGCCTGAAACGTCCATAAAGTGGTGCAGAATAAGAAACCTCTTTTACCTTAGCCTGATTGGGGGAATACTTTGGAGATTCAAGCCAATAGTAAAGATATTCTAATTTATATCTGCCATGAATATCCTTTATTGGAAATACCTCACGAAACACAGACTCCAGTCCCCTATCTGCTCGCTTCTCTGGATTACCATTATATTTCCACTGTACAAATCTTTCAAAGGAGTCGCGCTGAATAGATAAAAAGTTTGGCGGCTGGAAATCAATACCAGTTAAACCCAGAGATTTCCTGCCCTCACTTAAAAACTTCCTTTTAGAAACCAATAGGAACCCTCCTTATACGATATCTTAAAATTTTAACAGCAAAAAATTCATCACTATAAGATTCAGGTGTTAAAAACACTTTTTCTTTTATTATATAGTATACATCTTATGGTGACTACTTTAATTCTATTTCACCACCTGCTTCTTCAACAGTCTTCTTGATTTCCAGAGCTTCTGCTTTAGATACTCCTTCCTTGATTGATTGAGGTGCAGATTCTACAAGTTCCTTAGCTTCTTTTAAACCGAGTGAGAGAAGAGATCTTACTTCTTTAATTACCGAAAGCTTACTATCACCAAAAGACTTAAGTATTACATTAAATTCAGTCTTCTCCTCTGGTGCTTCACCACCTCCTGCTGCAACTGGAGCAGCCTGAACCATTGGAGCAGTTGCTGTTACTCCAAACTTTTCTTCCATGGCATCTACCAATGCCTTTAATTCTAATACCTTCATCTTCTCAATTAAATCAATAACCTTTTCTGCGTTTTTTGATAATTTTACTTCCTCAGCCATTATTCCTCCTTTTGTTTCGCCAAGAGAGATAGAACGCTTATTAGCTTTCTTGGTATCCCAGAAAGCACATAAACCATTCCATTTAGAGGTGAAGAGAGTGAACCGATCATTTTCTCATACATTTTTTCCCTTGATGGGATAGAAGCTAATTCCATGAAACTCTTGGCATCATAGATCTCCCCACCAAGATATCCACCATTAATCATCGGTTTATCTTCATCTCCCTTAAAATCAGAAATAACCTTGATCGGCTGAATAGGGTCATCATACCCAAATATAAGTGCCATAGGACCTTCAACAAAACGAGAAAGATCCTCAAGAGAATTCTCCTTTAAAGCTCTAAGAATAAAGCGATTCTTAAAAACTTTCATCTCGGCACTCGTACCCTTAAGAGTTCTACACAATTCACTCATCCTTGAAGCACTAAGGTACTTGTAGTTCGTAAAACATACACAACTGGCCCTATTGAATTTCTCTTTTACCTCTTTAACTATTTCTTTCTTTTCTTCTACACCCATAACTATCCTCGCTAAATGATTTCATTTCTTACTTGATTAACATCAACCTTCACACCAGGACTCATTGTTGGAGAAAGTGTAATCCCACGAATATATGCACCTGAAGCAGACGGTGGTCTCTGGCTCCAAATCGCCCTTATCACCTCCAGGAAATTCTCGTAAAGCTTGTCTTCCTCGAATGAAGCTTTTCCTATAGGGAGATGAAGATTCCCACCGCGATCTACCTTAAAGTTTATCTTTCCCTTCTTTACCTCCCGTACGGCTTCCCCTATATCTTTTGTCACCGTTCCATTCTTAGGGGTCGGCATCAATCCTCTGGGGCCCAATATCCTTCCTAATTTCCCTATCTTAGGCATCATCTCCGGTAGGGCAATAATTGCATCACACTCCAGCCATCCCCCTTCTATCTTTTCAATAAACTCATCACCCCCAACCCAATCAGCTCCCGCAGATTCTGCTTCTACCTGTAATTCTCCTTCTGCAAAGACAAGCACTTTCTTTTCCTTACCACTCCCTTCCGGGAGCACGACAGAACCTCTCACCATCTGGTCGGATTTCCTTGGATCTACACCAAGTTCTACAGCCAGTTCGATAGTTTCATCAAATTTGGCAGACACTAAAGCAAGAACCTGATGGATTGCTTCTCTTACTGGATACTTTATGCTCTTATCATAACTGCTCTGCAATTCCTTATATCTCTTACTCCGTTTCATTACTCACTTCCCTCAACTAATATACCCATTGACCTGGCTGTTCCTTCAACTACTTTCATGGCCTGCTCTATGTCTTCAGGCCTTAAGTTATCGAACTTCATCTTGGCAATCTCTCTTATCTGCTGCTTTGTCACTGTGGCAACCTTCTCTCTATTGGGTTCACCTGACCCTTTTAAAATACCCACAGCTTTCTTGAGAAGGAATGAAGTAGGGGGTTTCTTCATAATAAAATCGAAGGAATTGTCATGATATACTGTAAGAATCACAGGAATGAGGTCATCCCCCCTATCTTTGCTCTTATCATTAAATTGATTGCAGAAGTCCATTATATTAACACCATATTGCCCCAGAGCCGGACCAATAGGTGGTGCAGGAGATGCCTGCCTCGCAGGTATCATTAGTTTGATTTCTGCCTTCTTTCTTTTCGCCATCTTCTGTGCCCTCCTAAATCAACTCTACTTGATTATAACCGAGCTCAACCGGTGTAGATCGTCCGAATACTGTTACCATTACCGTTAACCTTTCTTTTTCTTTGTTTAATTCCTTTATTGTACCATTAAAATCGGTAAACGGACCATCAGTTATACGTATAGTTTGCCCTACCATAAATCTTGTCTCGCTGATTTCTTCTACAGTTCCCATAAGTTCCAGTATCTTTTCCGATTCTTCATCCGATATACTCATGGGTGCTTTCTTCCCCAGAAATCCCATTATTCTAGGGGAATCTGAGATGAGTTGTATCACTGAATCATGTGGAACTGCATGAATAAGGATATAACCAGGGTACAACCTTTTCTCCCTATTATGTATGTTCCCTTCCTCACCCCGTACCTTAATTATTCTCCCCGGTACAATAATCTTTTCTATCATATCTTCCATATGCCTTCGTGCCGTTTCTTCTGTTAAGTACGCAGCTACTCTCTTTTCATAACCTGTGAATACGTGAATAATATACCATTTATATTTTTGCTTACCCATAATTTACCTAAACAAAGAAAGAAGGAGACGATGAAATATTAAATCCATCACCCATATCACTCCGGCTAAAAGAACTGATACTAAAATCACTATACCTGTTGATGTCCATAACTCAGTTCGCTTGGGCCACGAAACCTTTGACAATTCCTGTTTTGCTTCTTTAAGAAAAGTTCCCACTTTTCCAAACATTAATCCCCCTAAAACAGGCCTGGGAGGACTCGAACCCCCAACCGCCGGATTTGGAGTCCGGTGCTCTAACCACTTGAGCCACAGGCCTATACTTCCTTATGGAGTGTGTGTTTTTTACACCGATGACAATATTTCTTCAACTTCAATTTCCCTCTTGCGTCCTTATTCTTCGTTGTCGTATAATTACGTTCCTGACATTCACTACATTCTAATCTTACTATAACTCTCAAAATTAATCACTCCTCTATTTTCGTAACCACACCTGCCCCAACAGTTCTACCACCTTCTCTTATGGCAAAACGTAACTCCTTCTCCATCGCTATTGGATGAATTAACTCTATATTCATCTCAACATGATCCCCGGG
>Ga0315541_1000053_pt1 | contig 106459 bp, 88 predicted proteins | sample SalMarSW160190MG_FD_203095 | JGI IMG/M metagenome (GOLD analysis project Ga0315541, IMG submission 203095) | Salt marsh sediment microbial communities from the Plum Island Ecosystem LTER, Massachusetts, United States - Salt Marsh Sediment SW1601-190 ... | reverse complement strand
CTCTTCTTCTGCTTAGTGTATTCGTCTACCAGCTCCTACTCCTTTTCAATTTCGTAAATGGAAGACCTGTATCTCATGTGAAATATATTTTGGACGGAGTATAATAATAATGACCACCCCTCAATTAACTGGAGAATAAAATAGCTCCATACTTTTGGTATGGAGCTATTATTATCCTACACCATACTAGGATTGCTTTTACTTCTTTTTTTCTCCTTGTATGGTGGCCACTTTTCAGTGGACTCTAAGCCCGATGTTTATAACAGAGCGGGAACAATTATAAGATACTAGTCTACAGATTGTTTGTCAAGCGAAAAAGACCAATAGCATACAAAATACATTTCTGAATTTTAATAAAATCATCACCTTTTATAATTTTAACAACATATTCCCGTTTTCCTTGGGTGTTTTTACCTTTATAAGGTAAAAAAAGTCTATTAAGAGATACAGTCGCTAACATATCGCCCTTTACCCAATGAAATGGTGAATTATATGGCTTAGGCAATGGCTCATCAAACTCAAGCTTACAATGATATTTCATTATTGGGTTTGGTGGGGTAGTGCTTAGAGGAACAATGGTGCATAATTTATTTCTTCTTCTAAACCTAGGTGAAATGATAACAGCTGGTCTTTTTTTTACCATTTCAGGTTTTACGAATCCCTTGCTGAAATCACATATTACAATCGTGCCTGTTTTAGGATGATAATCAAGGGCCATAACCCATTTTTACTCTAAAAGGCTAACAATGTCCACTATATCCCAAACCCTATCTGTGACTTTCGCTTCCATAGCAGGCGTGACTTTTAAAGATTGATGAATCTTGCAGAAATTGTAATAGAAGAAATGAAGTGAAATCGCAAAAACATGGTTTTCAATCTTCTTGCTATGGGCATTAGTTAAGCGAGTGAACCTTCTCATATGCATCCGCATTGTTAAATTTTGACGCTGTGCATATGAACCCTCTGCAGCCCGGCATCTTACTTATTATTAACCAAATCAGACATGGTTTTCAGGGTACAGTCCTGTAAAAAAATATTTATTTTTTATTTGATTAGATTGGAAATTCTGATCAAGAAAAAGGAGGTGGGGTGAGAAATTAACAATCTTTTCTCAGCTGATTATGCAGTAGAACTTTCATATGTAAACAAAGGGGCAACCTCTTCTAGTTGCCCCTTTGTTAAAGGTTAATTAAACAGCATCACTGAGTGTATATTAAGGGAGGGAGGTAAGAGAGACAAAGAAAAACTGACATATCTTTATGTTTTGATGATTAGGCCTTTCCCTGGGTGAGGTCAAGGCCATGCCTATAAAGGAAAGGCACCCAATAATATGTTTTGCCCCTTCTCGTTCCACGAGCAAAAAGTCCAATAGATATTAAATCATCAACCACATCTTTCCAATTTTTGCCAAGAATTTTTGCCATTGATTTCTCGTCATAATCTGTCTTGCCATTAACAAACTTTTCTATAGAATCCCATAAATGAGGGAATTCAGCTTCAAGGTATGTTTGTCTCTTCCTTTTTGAGAGTTCCTGCAAACCATACTGTAAGGCTGATGAACCTATTATCGAGTCGGTTGTTCCCTCTATATTCGCTACACACAGGTCATGTTGCTTTTGTTTGGCTCGAATTAGAAGATCTAAAACATCACGTGGTGTTACGACACCTCTTCCATCTGCACAACGATTATAGATCCATCTAAAGAGTTAAGCTTTGTTTTGGCCCTTTGTGAACTGTAGGTGGAAAAAATTTGTAGAATGACTCAGTCCGATAATCAGCGCTCGCATTTAATCTATCTATATTGATATTTAAATATGAAGAAACTTCCCTATTGACGAATACTCTTTTAACGATCATTGATAAAATTTGATCCTCAGTCCATCGAAGGGTATCTGATTGACGCACAGTAATGTGAGTCAAAGCTGTAAAGCCATTTTCACTACGGACAACTTGATCCAGCATGTCATCTCGCAGGAAGATCTTAACACGGATTCTTGTTGACGAGAAGAATCGCATAGCCCGCAACAAGCTACGCAGAGCAACTTTTTCAAGCTGAGAACGACGAGGGAATATTTCATCAAGGCGATCTATCATCAACCAAAGTGATAATTGTGAAGCATCAAGAATCCGATCTAAGCTTTCTTTAATATCATTAATATACCTTGGAATCGTATCTTCCTGTTTAGCATTCTTAATATCTCTATCTTTGGTATCATTTGTTTTAAACAGATGGAGTTGAAGTTCCCCAGAATCATCGGGGAGCTTATAACTAACGATCGGTCTCCATGATGCAAGGACATGAAGTCCCCATTCAAGGATTTCACGAAGCGACTTCTTTGCCTTAATTTCGGGTATCTTTGCTGCTTGGCAAGCTCTCCTGAAGGATTCAATTTCATTAGAGACACCCGAAAGGAAATCAGCGTATTGTTGATTTTTTATGAATTGCTCATGAGCAAGAGATACGAGATAAATACACCAAAAACTAACAAAATCTTGCTCACTCAATTTTGAAAATTCTTTATTAAATGCTTGAAAGACGGGGTCTCCTGGGGATTGTATACCATGTGCTACCACAACCTTGCGTTGTGTTAGAAGTAGATTTGGTAAGAAATTAACAACTATCCTAAACAAAGCACTTTTGCCCGAACCTTTAGTCCCAGGGATCAAATCTACCCTGTCATTTAAAAGATCAGTAAATCCTGACGTTTCGACACGTGCAACCTCCAGCAGATCATCATCTTCTGCAACAGAAGAACCAAGCTCAAGTCCTTGAAGTAATTGAGCGAGAAAACCATTTTTATGAGACATTGGTCATAGCTTCCTGTATTTTTTCATTCAAAAATCAACACAGCGATTTTATTAAAATTCATTCAAAATTACAAACTAGTGTCACAGGTATTTATAAAAGAATGCCGAGATTTGATTGGTAGCAGAAATTATCCCAAATTAATAATATCAGCTTAGTTTTCATCATTCCTTTTACCTATGAGCCTTTTGAAAAGGTCTGAATCAATGAGTAGGTTATGTTCTAGGGTTAAGGTTTCAGAAGAGATCTTGCCACGTTTATCCTGGGATTTAACCTCAGCCTTGACTGTAAGAAGATTAACCAGACCACAAGAAGGGCATTGTCTTAGTTCCAGAATAGTCGAGACAGGCTCAGAAGTGGTTACAGCTTGGAGATCCAGAAGTGAAGTGGGCAAGAAAGCAGAGGTTAGACTCTTTTCCGGGAGGGCTTCGAGAGGTCCTACACGAACAGGCGCCGGAAGCCATTTCTGACAACGCTCACAGAAGATTTCATCTGCAAAAAGCTCGTGAGTAACTACAATCGCCAAAAGTATAATGGCTATAGCCTCAGCGATCCAAATAAGGTACAGCAAAGTGCCTGTAGGTGTCGAGTCCCCTATTGACCACGAACCCGCTTCCGCTAGGGAGCTCAGGAATAAAAAAATATCTGAAGGTAAGATAATTATGTTATTCACTGCGAAGAAAATCCAAAACACCCACCCAAAGTAATCAGCGAGGACAGCGGCTAGGAGGGCCACAGCACAGGCGATAGGAAGGCTCCTAACCTTTCCAAGTTTACATCCATAGATTGTGGCGAGTCCAACTACGACACCGTATCCAAAAGTAATGAAGCAGTTGAGAAACACGAAGGGGATGAAGTAAAGTGCAGCAGCGTATATTGGGCTGATTAGAAGTGCTACAGCTATACTTACGAAAGTTGCAATGCAAAGGCCTAGAAGTGAAAATGAACCAGACAGCGAGTAATAGTTTTTGTCGATCATTCGAGGATTACCTACTTGCCATAATCTTCACATTCATTTTATTTTAGTTTTTTAAAATCCCACTTAAACTCACAACGTATAAGGATATAATTACCCAGCCTAAGATTTTTTCAATTCCATACCAAAACCATAATGTAGTACCATATTTTTTATTTCGGTCAGGCATCCAAAAGGAAGCAACATTTAAATCTATTATTGGAATAAATGTATCAATAGAATAAACTATCCAATTCTTTTTAGGATAATAATCCACTTTCTTAGTTTTATCAGCGATATTTTCAAGTATCTGGATTGAAGGTTTTGTTCTAACCATTAATCCATTTTTATCTCCATATCCATAAAACCCCCATCCTATTGCAATAATTATTAACCCAGCTATTATTAATTTCCAAGTTTCATATCCATAACCCACAGAATATCTAAGAAAAAGCCCCTTTGCTTTTTCTAATATTGAGTTTGTATTTCTATATCTTGTTTTATTTTTTTCAATGAGGATTTTTTTGTATTCTCTTTCCATACCGTTTTTAAGAAAGACATTTGCAAGTTGTTCATAAGGTTGCAAACCCTTATTTTCACGTGATTGCAGATTAATCCAAAATATTCTTGAATCATAGTCCAAAGGAGAACGGTCACTGATTATCTCATATTCAAATCCTTGGAGTATTAGGTTTCCACTTGCAGGCCAGCTCTTCTTATCATCACATAGCGTTTTTACCTTTGCAGATTGAAGATTTAACTCTAATTCATCTGGATTTACTATATTGTACCATGTAAGTTGACCAATGATATTTACTCCAATTAAACTTACTTTTCCTTTTGCATGAAATCCATCTGACATTTTTAGGGAACCATTTATTCTCATACCATCTGCCAATATAGCATAGCCATCCTCGTTGAAAAAAGAACCTCCATTACAATATAGATTTCCTCCAATATCCGCAGAAACCAATCTTACTTCTCCAATTGCCTTAAAATCTTGCGAAAGAAAAACATCGTTCTTAACGTTAATAGTATTTAAAAGAAGTGCGGAACTTCCTTCATTATTAAATTCACTTCCAACGCAACTCAATTGACCATTTATAATCGCACCAACAAAAGATACTTCTCCTGTTGCTTTAAAACCTTGTAGTAAAACAGCACCACTTACTCTTAGTCCTGGAGCGATTATGGCGGGACCGCCTGGATTGATAATCTCACCGTTACAAACTATTTGTCCTTGTACATTCCCGGTCATTATGTATATGCCACCATAAGATTTAAAGCCACTCCTTAACAATATATCGCCCTTTACTTCTATTCCGTTTAAAAGTAGAGCAAACCTAATTGAATTGGGGATATTCTTTTCATTCTTGAATATTCCATTATCACAGACTAAATTCCCATTAATAGTTGAATATCGTAAGTCTACCTCTCCTTCAGCTAAAAATCCTTGATGCATTAATATGTTTCGACCAACAAATAAAGACAGCGCATTTATTGCCTTTTCTTTAGGGTTGATAAATTTACCGCCTGTACAATCTAACATTCCATTTATAGAAGTTCCATTTAGATTGACTTCACCATTTATAATGGTTGACTTCCTCAAAAAAATACTGTCCGCAATATTTGCACCAGATGCTAAAATTGGTCCAGAACTTGTCTCAGTTAAATAAAGCCCAATTATTTTTGCTTTTTGAATATTAATCCCCTCAGGAACATGACATTTATATAAAACTATAGGTGATTCTATTTCAGAAAACTCTAAATCAATACTACCTTTAATGGTGGCACCATGTATTTCAATACCTCGAGCAGGTATTAACGATTTTGCTACATGATCTGTCAAAAGCCACACAATACGATTTGCTCTAATCTCAGGACCTTTAATATTCTTCTCCCAATCTCCATTGAAAATAGCTGCCCCCATATTAGCTATTGATTCAAATAGAGTTTTTTCACTAGGGTTCAGCTCTCCAAACTTTTCTCTTGCTAAATTTGTTAATTCATTTTCCATAGCATGAACCTCTATTTGAGGGTTTATTGAAACGATTAATAATAAAATAAATTGAAGAAAAAATTTTTTCATATTGCTTATGTAGGAAGATAATATTTGGTTGTACTTAGATCTTAGATGAAAGACTTATATTGAATATTATCAAAAGTAAGTGCGTATTTTTAGGCTTGCTAAAATCACCGCCTAAATTTTATGAAAATATCGTAAAAATTACAAATAAAAACCCCACCTCTCTGTGTGAGAAATGGGGTTCATGTGAAAAACCCCTTGAGAGATTTTCACCCTCAAGGGGTTTCCAACAAGCTACTTAATAAAACATCTAACCTTAAAATTCACACAATTGTGTATAACTTGACCGCCTATGAGAGCGAGATTTTTTAGGGGCAGGCGGAATTTATGACCATCAATAATGTGCCACTCCAGAGATATGGAAGATACCGGGAAGGCCCTTTTTACTCAAAGAATCCCATCAGGTTTTTAAGGCGTTTTACCACCCTGGGAAGGACCTCGCCGGTCGGCTCGTTGAATCTCAGGTGCGCGGATCTATCCAAAGGTGTTTCCCCCTGATTGATTATGACCAGTCTAGCGCCGGCTTTTAGGGCTTCTCTGGGCATATTCGCCGCCGGTGTCACCACAAGACTTGAACCCGCCACAATAAAGAGGTCACATTTTTGAGAATGTTCAAATGATAGAACCAGGTCTTTTTCTGGGAGGGGCTGGCCGAAGTCAACCACACTCGGGACAAGCCTTCCGCCGCAATCACAGACCTTACGACCCAGGGACCGGTCCACGGTTTTTCCGCATCGGTCGCATCGAACCTTGGTGATATTCCCGTGAAGTTCAGCCAGCAGTTCAGGACGGATACCGGACTTAAGGTGAAGATTGTCCACGTTCTGTGAAATCAGGAATCTGAGCTTGCCCAGGTTTTGAAGCTCCACTATAGCCAGATGGCCTTTGTTGGGATGGACAGAATCCCACGCCGGTGTTCCGGGCCTTGGGGGGAGACCCTTGTCCCTCCTGGTCCATAGACCGTCAGGGCCCCTGAAGTCAGGAAGGCCCGATTCCGTGCTTATGCCTGCGCCGGTAAAAAAAGCCGGGTAGCGGGATTCGTAAAGCCATTGGGCCAGGGTTTGAATCCTGTTTGTTAAATCATCACCCATTTTCCGCTCCGGGCAGTTTCACGATTATCATATATTGTTCATATTATAATTAGTTAGCTTTTAGCTATCAGCCATTAGCTATTAGCTGCTCCCTTATCCTCTGTTCGATATTGTTGGCTCACTCGGCCCCACACCTAAGAGACCACCTTTGAAAAAATACCTAATCGAAGGTCTGTCCCTTTTCTTCGTTCCGGATCTCCCGGGCTGGTCATTTCAAGGGGTTACGGCCGTGGGATGCCTACCCCCTCCGCTGTTCCCCTCGTTTTCACTCGGGGCCAGGGGGTCCCCCACCCGTAACTCCCTGAAATAACACCGCCCTCCCGATAGTCACTGCAAAAAGGAACAGCCCTTCGCCCTAGTGTCACACTTCCTGCCCACATAAGGTCACAACTGTTCTTGGAAAGACGACATCTCAAAAAGAATCCCACCCAAGGTCTGCAGTGAGCTTATTTTCAAGGGTTTGCTCCTCCGGAACCCCTGGCAGAATTTCCCGTTGCTACCAGGAAAAGGTTTGCCAAACACTTGAAAATAAGCACACGTCCACTGAATGCCATAGATGTCGTCTTGAAAAGAACAGGTGTGAGCGGACTGGCTGTTTCATATCGATTGGTGATTATGGTAGCTTTTCTTCCTTTTTTCCGTATTTCTCTCTTAGAATCCTATGTAGTATCTTGCCTGTGTCGCTTTTGGGCATCTCATCGTCGTTTATGAACATAACTTGCTTAGGGATCTTATACGCGGCGATCTTGCCCCGGCAATAGTCGGAAATCTCCTTGCCGGTCGCGGCTTCGCCTTCATGCAACACGACTACCGCTGTGACCTGCTCTCCCCACTTTTGGTGAGGTACGCCTATGACCGCCACGTCTTTTACTGCCGGGTGGGCGCCGATAACCTTTTCCACCTCCGCGGGAAAGATATTCTCGCCGCCGGATATTATCATGTTGGATTTTCTGTCCACCAGAAAGTAGTAACCGTCCTCATCACGAAAGGCCATGTCTCCCGCGCTGAAATATTCGCCCTTCATGGATTCCGCAGTCTTCTGAGGGTCTTTCCAGTATCCCATAAAGACCATGGGACTTCTCGAATATAACTCGCCCACCACATTGGGTTTGGTGATTATGTTTCCATCCTCGTCGTAGAGCCTTATTATATCCGAACCGATAACTTCCCTGCCGCAGGAGCCGAGCTTGACGAGCTGTTCATCCGGTTTCAATACGGTTACTATGCCAGCCTCGGTGGAACCATAGGCCTCAAAGAGCCTGGTGTTGGCAAACATGTTCATGATGCCCAGTTTGGTTTCCTGCCTTGCCGGGGCTGAAGATATCAAGAGTTTTTTTACCCCGGTCAGATCGTATTTTTTCTTTATGTCATCCGGGAGTGATAGGAGCATGATATAGTGGGTGGGTACCAGAGAAGTAAAGGTTATGTTATAATCCGATATGGTTTTCAGGAGGTGCTCGGGGTTGAATCTGACCGTATTGTATGCCACCACAGTGCCGCCCACAAAGATGTTGGTGAAAGAGTATTTAAGGGAGTGGCTGTGACAGAAGGGCATAACCATAAGATTTATATCATCGAAGCAAAAATTATGTTCGTGGATCATGATGAAATACTGAGAAAAAAGATTCACGTGGCTCTTCATAACACCCTTGGGCCTTCCTGTGGTCCCGCTGGTATACAGGATAGTCCATAGATCCTCCGGCTCCACCTTTGTGTTCGGTTCACCCGGACTGGCTGCTGATAGGATTTCTTCGTAAGGAATGAACCCGTCCTCCACCTCGGGTTGGGAGGAAAAGGATATATATTTTTCGATCGAAGGGATCCTTGTCTTTATCTCAGTTATCATGTCGATGAAAGGGAACCTTTTGCCTGTGGCAGGGTCTTTACCCCCTTGCACGATGAAGATCTTTGCCTCACAGTGATTGATGATATATTCCATTTCCGGTGTCGCGAGCCTGAATAAAAGGGGAACGCACACGAATCCGCCCTTGGCGGCCGCGGCATAGATCTCCATCCATTCCACACAGTTATAGGCCAGGACAACGAACCTGTCGCCCTTTCGCATGCCCATGTCCGACAGTGCGTTGGCCAGCCTGCAGGCCCTCTCATCCCATTGCCTGAAGGTGTAAGACTTGTAAAGGTCTTTAATCCCTTCCTTGTGAGGCCATTTGTGCGCGTTTACACTCAGGATGTCTTTTACGGTCAACCAGTTACTTTGATTCATAGATGATCCTCCATGGAATTCTATCGCCCGTCTGTTCAGAGGCCATCAGGGCCTCTTTCAGGAGGATTTCACTGTTTCTCAGCTTGCTTCCTGCTGATATTCCCGGTAATTTCATTCCAGTTTACTCCCTTAATATGGATTCTTAGTATATTTACCTTGGAAACCGTGTAATTTCAATAGACAATTTCGGTAGTGATTTGGGTGTATGTAGTAATAGAAAGGCGCAGGCCGCAAGAGTGGCTGCCATTATGGATAATCTCAAAAAGGGTTATAAAAATACCTGCCAAACTTATTCTGCATAGTCTATTTTTTTGTTGATTCCGGGTTGGATTTATTCTAATAATTAGTGCCTATTTTTGATAGATAACCTTTTTCGAGAAGGCGGCTTTTGTTGCAATTCCTTCTCCCATCCGCAAGAATCCAGGAAAAGGAGCATTTATGTGTTTAGATGGAGACCCAGACAGTTATAAAAGAAAAAGAGGCGATCACGGAATTTTGTGGCAGGGAGGGTGACGTCAGATTCGCCGGGACCCACCTGCTCGTGGAGCTTTGGACATCGAAGTTCCTGCGCGAGCCAAACCGCATACGGGGCATCATCATTGAAGCGGTGAAGGCATGCGGGGCGACCATGCTCGGCATTGATCTTCACGTTTTCTCACCAAATGGCGGTGTTTCCGGTGTAGCAATCCTCCAGGAGTCACATCTCAGCATCCATACATGGCCTGAATATGAATACGCGGCAATCGACATTTTTGTCTGCGGCACTATAAACCCGAGTCTTGCCGTTCCTGTGCTAAAAGAGCGTTTCCAGCCCGACAGGATAGAAGTACGCGAGATTAAGCGGGGGATCCTGCCGTGACCAACCATATGGAATGGGTGTCTGAGACATGGCAGGATGTGGAAATCCGTTATCGTGTGCGATCGGTAATCTATGAGGATAAGTCGGATTTCCAGCATCTGCAGATCGTTGATACCTGTCGATACGGAAAGATGCTGCTCTTGGACGGGATAGTCCAGACAACGGAAAGGGATGAGTTTGTCTATCATGAGATGATGGTGCATGTTCCCATGCTCTCTCACCCTGAACCGAAAAACGCTCTAATCATAGGCGGAGGTGACGGGGGGATCCTGAGAGAGGTGCTTCGTCATAAATCGATAGAAAAGGCCACCATAGTAGAGATAGATCCTATGGTAATCGAGTTCTGTAAAGAATATTTACCCGGTATAAGTGGGGGAGCATTTAATGATCAGAGAACGGAGCTGATAATCGGGGACGGGGCGGTATACGTGGATGAGACAAAGGATAGATATGATATTATAATTATTGATTCTCCTGACCCTGTCGGTCCGGCGCGCGTGCTGTTTTCCGAGAAGTTTTACTCCGGTATACACCGTATACTGGATTCCGGCGGTATCATGACCCGCCAGACAGGTTCCGTGAATATGCAGGCCGACGAGCAGAAAGAGGCTTATACGTTGCTTAAAGGGATGTTTGATCATGTCTTGTTCTATCTTTACACGGTGCCCACCTATATCGGCGGCCTTTTTTCCACTGCATTCTGTTCCGACAGTGTGAACCCACTGGATATCGGCTATGATGAATTGAACAGCAGGTTTAAGCAGGCTTTGCTTAAAACGCTCTATTACAACCCGGAAATACATCGCGGGGCATTTTGCGTACCCAAGTTCTTTCAGGAGAATCTACAATGAACCACGCAGCTACTAAAATACAGGATACGGAATCGGTAGGGGTGCCGAAGCAGACATTTGGGTGGGAACTGATAATGGACCTGTATGATTGTGACAGGGATACAATCTCCAGCGAAGATTCGATCAGACGTTTCGCTCGAGAGCTTTGTGATGTTATAGACATGAATCCGTACGGGGAGGCCCAAGTCCCCTATTTCGGTGAAAACCAGGAACATACCAAAGGCTATTCACTGGTGCAGCTTATTGAAACCAGCTCCATTGTGGGACACTTTTCCGAAAGCACGGGCACCGCGTATATCAATATATTTTCCTGCAAGGAATATGATATTGAGGTTGCGGAAGGATTTACAAAGCAATTTTTCGAGGCCCAGAGTGTTTATTCCCGTTTTATAATCAGGGAGTGAAGAATAATGTGTGGAATTCTTTTTGAGATGCCGCCTTGAAAAGAACAGCCGTGACCTTCGGTCATGATGCTTTTGCATAAACCATGTCCCTTGGGCATGGTTTTTTATTTATGCCGGGGGTCCCGGGTCTTATGAGCAGGTTTTTAGGGGAGGATTGAAATACATATTGTGGCACAAGCCTTGACAACAAGCCACAATTTAGGTTTATGTAATAAAAGAAAGCCGCAGGATGGATGTGTTGTGTTACAAGGAGTCATGAATGAGCATAATGGATAAGATCAAAGAGATCGTGGGCGAGGAAAATGTTTTCAGCGACCGGGTGGAGTGTCTATGTTATTCTCGTGATATGTCGGTTCATCAGGGCATCCCGGACGCCGTTATATTCGCGACCACAACGGAACAGGTATCAGCCATAATGAAACTGGCCCACAGGGAGAAAATTCCGGTAACGGCCCGGGGAACAGGCACCAGCGTCACGGGAGCGGTTCTGCCGGTCAGGGGTGGGCTTTTGCTCGATCTGCACCGGATGGATAATATCCTTGAGATTAATAAGAGGGATTTCTACGCGCGGGTGGAACCCGGAATAATCTGCATGGAGTTGAACAAGGTCCTTGCCAGGGATAACCTGATGTTTCCCCCTAACCCGGCCAGCGATGTGGTAGCAAGCATAGGAGGTATGGTTTCTACCAATGCCAGCGGCCACCACGCGGGCAAGTACGGGACAACAAGAGACTATATCAAGGGTCTTAAAGTGGTCCTGGCGGACGGCACTGTAATTGAGACAGGATCAATAGCACCCAAGACCTCCCTGGGATATGACCTGACACACCTCTTTTCCGCCGCCGAGGGCACACTTGGCATAATAACGGAGGTTATAATAAAGCTTGTACCGAGACCTGAATACAGCGCTTTGGCCATAGCTATCTTCAATGACATAACCGCCGCGGTGGAGGCGGTTACAGAGGTGTCCGTATCCGGTATCAAACTTGCCGGATGCGAGATCATGGATAAATATTGTCTTAAGGTGGTGGAGGATGCCCTGGGCAGGGATACCAGCCGGATAGAGGCCGTTCTGCTTATGGAGGCGGACGGGGAAAGGACGGTTGTAGGCCGGGATATGGACCGAATAAATGATATATGTAAGAGATACAAGGTAGACGAATTTGAATGGACCGATGATTCTGCGAGAATGGAAGAGCTGATGCTGGCAAGGGGCCGGCTGGTGCCTACCCTCTCGCGCATCAAGCCGGGAAGCCGTTTGATAACCATCGCGGAAGACCTTGGCGTACCGTCGACCATGATGCCTGAGATTATCCGGAAGGCCCAGGCCGTTTCCGAAAAACACGGTATTATGATAGCGTCCTTCGGGCATGTGGGGGACGGCAATGTCCATACCACATTTGTGGCGGACGTAAGGGACCGCAAGGAGTGGGAGCGTTTAAGGGCTGCCGCAGAAGAGCTGTTTCAGGCCGTTATGGAGGTGAAAGGCACCTTGAGCGCAGAGCATGGGACGGGGCTTTCCCGAGCGCCTCATATTGAGATGCAGCTCGGGCCGGCCTTTGAGGTAATGAGGAAGATAAAAAAGGCCCTGGATCCTGATAATATCCTGAATCCGGGCAAGATGAACCTGGAGGAGACCGGGAAAAAACCGGATATCCTGGATTATTTCGCCTTCCAGCCGTTGATAGAACATCCTGAAGGGGTCAACTCTTTCGGCGTGGAGGTCGATAACGAGGTCCTGTCATGTATCCATTGCGGTTATTGCCGCCTCGGCTGCCCCACCTTCGATATAGCCCATAGAGAATCCAGGAATGCCAGGGGCAGGAACGCCCTCGCGTTTTATCTCATGAACGGCACGGAGGCACCTTCTAAGGAAATGGCGGATGCCTTTTACAGTTGTACGACCTGTCAGGCCTGCACCTATTTTTGTCCCGCCCTGATAAAGGTGGATGAGATCGTAGAAGGGGTTCGCAAAAAGCTCTTTGATGCCGGATTTGCTCCCCCCGCGGTGACAGCCTTGAAGAAGAATATCTTTGAGACAGGAAATATCTATGGCGCCCCCGAGGAAGAGAGGATCGAGATCTATCCCCCCGCCCTTGAGGAGAGGGCCCGGAAGGGGCAAATCAAGACCGGGGCTGAAACCCTCCTGTTCATGGGATGCGTACCCAGCTATTCTGACACGGAAATGGTACCAAGTTTTATTAAGACGCTTGATGCCGCCGGCGTTGATTATAATGTTCTGGGGATTGAGGAAGGCTGTTGCGGGTTTCCCCTGTTTCTCATGGGCTCTGATGATTTCGAGCCTCATGTTGAAAAGATGATTGAGAGAATAAAGGCCTTCGGGGCCAAAGAACTGGTAACACCCTGTGCCGGTTGCTATAAGACCTTCAGAAAGCTCTATCCCCGGGTCGGGGACCTTGGTCTGGAGGTATATCATTCGGTCCATTATCTGGACAGGCTTATCAGGGAAGACAGGATAAAGTTGAATGGCGGTCCCGGGAAAAAGGTGACCTATCATGATCCCTGTGATCTTGGAAGGACATTCCAAATATTCGAGGAGCCGAGGAATATCCTGAAAAATATTCCTGGCTTAGATCTGGTAGAGATGGAAAAGAACAGGCTCTTTGCACGGTGCTGCGGGGGAGGGGGGTTAGTAATGGCGAACGATTATCCCCTTGCAAGGGATATGGCGATTAAAAGGGTGCGAGACGCCCTTGCGGTGGGAGCGGAAACAATCATTACCGCGTGCTCGGCATGCAAGGACAACCTGACCAAGGGATCAAGGGCCATACCTAAGGAGGAGAGGAGGGGGATAAAGGTCATGGATATAACGGAGATAGTCGCGGACGCTATTATTCCCTAATTTATCCTCACCCTCCAGCCGTAAGGATCTTCCTTTTCACCGTACTGGATGGCAACAATCTCATTATAAAGCCTCTGGGATATCTTTCCCATCTTTCCACCGGCTACCACATGGTTTTTTCCCTTGTAGGTTATTTGCCCCACAGGAGATATCACCGCGGCTGTCCCGGTTCCGAAGACCTCTGAAAGTCTTCCGTCTTGGGCGGCATCAATGATTTCATCTATGGCAAGGGATCGCTCCGATACCTTCATACCCCAGTCCTTTACCAAGTGGATAACAGAATCCCTGGTTATGCCGGGGAGGACACTGCCGGTAAGAGGTGCGGTAACCACTTCATTTTCCAAAACGAAAAAGATATTCATTGTGCCCACTTCTTCGACAAATCTGCGTTGGGCCGCGTCCAGCCAGAGGACTTGAGTAAAGCCTTTCTCTTTGGCCTCTTCAGCGGCCAGGATGCTGGCCGCATAATTGCCCGCGGTCTTTACCGCACCCGTGCCTCCCACGGCAGCCCTCACGTATTTATCCTCCACGTATATCTTTACAGGGTTCAGTCCTTCCTTGTAATAGGCCCCCACAGGGGAGAGGATAATGAAGAACAGGTAATTTCTGGCCGGACGGACGCCCAGGTGCGGCTCCGTGGCCAGCATGGCAGGCCTTATGTACAAGGATGTACCCTTATTCTTGGGTATCCATTCCTTTTCCAAGAACACAAGGGTCTTCATGGCTTGCATGAAGGTATCATGGTCCAGGTTGGGCATGCATACCCTCGAGGCTGACCGGTTGAACCTCTTGATATTCTCTTCGGGACGAAAGAGGTAGATGCCGTTATCTTTCCCATAATAGGCCTTGAGACCTTCGAATATCTCCTGACCGTAATGGATACCCATTGCCGCGGGATCAATGCTGAAGTTACCATAGGGGACAATACGGGGATTGATCCAACCCTTTCCTTCTTCATATTCCATCAAGAACATATGGTCGGTAAAGATATAACCGAAATCAAGATTATCTTCATCTCTCGGTTTTTTCTTTAACCTATCGGGTGAGGCCTTAGTTATGTCTATATCCATCGAAATCACCTCTTTGCTCATTCGGAACAAGATGCCGGTCACTATCTATCATATGGGGGGGATAAAGACAAGAGACAATTTTGGGGTAACAATTTAGGTTTGTGTAATAGAGGAAAGGCGAAGGGCGCAAGGCTCAAGGCGGAGGCAAAATGCTCAAGGCGCACTCCTTCGGTCCTTAGCAGAGCCGAGGGGCTGAGGACCGTGAGTCCTTCGACTTCGCTCAGGACCGTGAGCTTGTCGAACGGCTTGTCGAACGGGCGCTTGGATGTTCGATGTTCAAAGTTCACCTTTTAATACCTCATCCGTCCCGTACGGTCTGGGCAATGGCTTTTCTTGTACAGTTTATCTTTTCCCCGATCATCATATGACCCTCTTAAAAAAAAGGAACCGGTCTGCCCGGAGGAAGGACTAAAAATTCATCTTCACGCCATGGGCCTTTGATCAACCTAGTTAAAAGACCTGGCTCAATCTCAACTTTGATCAAATTCAAATCGTATTGTTTAGCGTAGGTAAGACACAGGGACTCGGTTTCAGGTGACGGGTCGTCGGAGTAAAGCAACGCAAGGGTTCTGTAATTTTTAAGCATTGATTTTACAATTGCTTTCCGTTTTTCACGGGGGATTCGTTCAAGTCCTTTCAAGATCTCGCTAAAGACATTAAGCTCGGTGTTTAGCCAGTTCTGGTGAATAAAATAGCTTCCGGCATTTTGCTTCAAGAACTTTTTATGCCTTTCTCTGGATCCTAATAGTGCGCCCACGCAGTCGTCCACCCTGGGCAGCACCAGGGTGCTCTTGGAGGAAACAACACCTTCCAGGGCGCGGCCGCACAGACCATAGCCTAGAAGAATATTAGTATCTTCTTCCTCTATGTCGCCCACCTCCTCCATTAGACGGGCCCTGAGTCTCTGAGGATCAACATGCAGAGCGATGTCCAACACTCTGACCTCAGTTTCAGGGCCTGTCAAGGAATCAAGGACATCGGCCAGGGACCGGCAGACAATGAGTTTGTTGCGTTTAGAAATCATCAGGATTTATTTACTGTTCAGCCGCCATTTTCCAGATACCCCGGTGTCCTGTTCACTGCTTCTGCTGCGCTCTCCCGATCTTTCCACTACGAAACGCCCGGCTGAAACCTTGGCAGAGCCTGTCCTTTCCCATAAGCATCTCTGATGCCATAATCACTTCTGTCATATTCCGGTCGTTGGGGTTTAAAATGGCGCTGTCTAGGCCAGCCTGAATGCACATAACCATGAATGTCCGGTTGATAAGGGATCGCAGCGGCATGCCAAAGGAGATATTGGAAAGCCCGCTGGTAATATGGCATTCAGGATAGGCCGCCCGGATCTTTCGAATGGTATCAAAGGTGATCATGGCATTGTCTGTGCCGGTACCGATGGTGGTCACCAGGGGATCGATGAAAAGCTGGGATTCGGTCAGCCCTCCCTCCTTTGCAAGGCCCACCAGTTTGTGCACGATCTTCACGCGGTCGTCGCTGTTATCGGGAATACCGGTCTCGTCATCCAGGGCAAGTAGAATCAGGTTGGTTTTAAATTCCAGGGCCAGGGGCAACACGCCCTCGATGCGGGGTTTTTCGCCGCTCACCGAGTTAAGCATAGGGGGATGCTTAACAATTTCCAGACCGGCACGAAGGGCTTTGGGATTGGCGCTGTCCAGACACAGGGGGGTATCGCATACGTCCTGGATGCTGGTTGCCAGCCAGGCCATGTCTTCGGGCTCCCTCTGCGGAGCGGTTCCAGCGTTGACATCCAGATAATCGCTGCCAGCCTCCGCTTGACTGCGGGCAAGCTCCTGAATGAATTCTGTGTCCCTATCCTGAATGGCCTTGGCCACGGATTTGCGGGTACCGTTTATTTTTTCTCCAATAATAATCATTGTAACCTCCGTGTTTTATAAAAATTGATTTTCCGAGTATTTTCCGTATTCAAAAACCGTTTCGACCATGGCCTCATCATTCTCCTGAGGGGATTGGCCGGGGGTGTCGTTGAGCAGGTGAGTCTGTCGCTCTTGACTCTTTTTATGGATCTGGCTGGCCGTTATGTTTAGTGTATTGAATATTCGACTTTAAATAAAAGAACTTAAAAAATCAATAGGGAATATTGGCTTGTCAGAAGGGACATTGGCGCCGAGAATTCTGGTTCATCCGCCCGCCTGACGAAGATCCCGGTTCACCGGGGGGTGGCACTTTAAGTAATTACCATGCTGCTAATATTTTCGCCGATTAAAAGAGAGCCCCATGGGCCATTACTATAAGGTCTAATCTCTTGCTTCTTTACGTACTCATTAGAGATATTTCATTCTCTGACCAAAGCGTTTAAGACCTTACGCATCTCCATCTCTTCGGCAAAGAGATCATCCTGACCCTCATAGCCGGTGCCGATACGGTCATACCTGCATCCGAAACAGAAGTAGGGCACATATCCTTCCGGGTCCCCTTGCTCTGTTATTTTGAGATACCTGTTGGGGATCTCGGTCTCGAGATTAGGCGTCAGCAGGTCGTCATCAGTATCCATATTGTAGTGATGAGCTTCGATAAGGCCCATTTCAACATATTCCATGACCGTACTATCAAAAGTCTCTGCTATCCATTCACAATGTGAACACCCGGACGAGCTGAATAGAATAACGACAGGCAGACCCTGATCATTTGTGCAGATATCTTCGCCTGTGTCCGTGAAGGTCGGGAACTTATTGCTGGATGAAATGCCCTTTACGGTCTCTATCGAGGCTTGGGTTTTAGTTTCCGGTTCTTTTATGCCTTCGCCGCTTGCGACGGTATATCTCTGTATATCGGCGTCTTTTCGTAATTGTTGCGAATAGCTGAGCAATTCCGGGCTGATGCGCTCTTCTTTAAGATCCCTCTTTATTGATTCCTTGGCTTCTTCAAATGTAGTAGCGCGTGCTTCTTGCTTATCAGTTACATATATTATGTGATAACCGAAGTCTGTCTCGACAACATCGGATATCCCCCCTGTATCAAGGTTGAAAGCGGCTTCCTCAAAAGAAGGTACAGCCTTACCTCTATATATATCACCCAGGTCACCTCCAATCGCTCCTGTTGGGTCCATGGAGTACCGTTTGGCAAGACTTGAAAAATTCTCAGGAGTCACCAGTTTCCAGATATATTCAGCCCGTCCTTTTGCTTCATGCCTGGTGAGATCGCTTTTACAGCCCTGGCTCTCTTTATGGCATATCAGAATATGGCTCGGGGTTATTCTTTCGGGACTATTAAAGTACTCATTTTTGCTGGAATAGAACTCCCGGGATTCTTCATCAGAGATTTCTATATCGCCGAATTTTTTATTGCCAAGCCGATTTACAATAAAGTTATCCTCGAAATAGAGGTCAGCATCCTCCATAGTCAGCCCTGCCTTGAGCAGATTTCTTGACAATGTTTTCTCCGTGAGGCCGGCCCTGGTCAGGTATACCTTCTTCTCTTTCTCAACTTCATCTCGCCCTACAGTGATTCCCATCTTGGCGGCTTCCTGGAGCAAGAGTAACTTAAGGATATAATTATCGAGGTATGAATCGAGTGTTATGCGCTGTCTGTGCTCTTCGGAATATTCTGACATAATTAAAAAGAGATCATATCGCTTCAAAATCTCCTGGGTCGTGAATGTCTCCCCATTAACCTCGAACACGATGATCTTTTTATCGATAGATTGATCCTTTATAGCGTCGGTCTTTTCCCTTTCTTTGTCTATGGCGCCCTCTTGACCGAGAATGTCCGCAGAAACCATTGTCTTGACGCTTGGAACGTATAGGATCATAAAGGCGAAAACAGCCATAAGAATAATTAAGCCATGCCCTATTTTATTTCCTGGATTGCCTTTACATGAATTCATATGTTTCTTACCTCCCCTTATCGCTATCTTCCCGCCCTTCTTCTCTCCTCGTCCCTGATCTCACGGCGAAGCAATTTCCCTACCTTGGATTTTGGCAGCATGTCCCTGAATTCAATATAGTGGGGTACTTTGTAAGCGACCAGATTGTTGCGGCACAATTTAATTAGATCATAACCTGTGATGCCTTTTATATCATCCTTGAGCACTACATAGGCTTTAATCCTTTCACCTACTTTCTTATCTGGTACCCCTACAACACACGTGTCAATTACCGCTGGATGTTCCTGAAGCACCGCCTCGATTTCCGACGCCGATACCCTATATCCCTTATGCTTTATTGTATCCACAGTCCTGTCAACGAAATAGAGGTTCCCGCTATCATCCATGGACATAATATCAGAGGTGCGGTACCACGTAAGTCCGTCTTGCCGAATAAAGGAAGAACGTGTCTCCTCCGGCTTATTTAGATATTCAGTAACCATACATTCGGAATGGACAATGAGCTCACCGGGTTTCCCGGGCTCAACCGGCTCTAATAGCGACGGATCCACAATTTTTACCTTTTTTGAAGGGAGGATTTGCCCGACACTCCTGGGATTATTGTCCAAGTCAACCGGGCACATGGATACGCCGCCGCAGGTCTCGGTGGCGCCATATCCTTGATAAATACTCTTCCCGAACTTTTTCTTCCAGCGGTTGCTCACCTCCAATGGCAGGACATCTCCGGCACAATACCAAAAGTCAACGGAGCTAAGATCATATTGATCGATTCTTTCGTGTTCGAGAATCATTCTGTATAATGCGGGTACACCGATCATTGAGCGCACCCTGAATCGGCCGATAACATCCAAAGTCGCGTCCAAGTTCATACGGGGCTGGATCAGCAATGAGCCGCCCGCTAATAGCGCGGCGAGGCCGCAAGCCTGGCCCAGGATATGAAAAAGCGGCACGTTGCCTAGAATCAAGTTTTTTTCGCAAGGTATAAGAGGTTCGCTTAAGCCTATCTGTTCTAATGCCGACACTAGAAAGAACCTGTGGGTAATCGGCACGCCTTTGGGGGATTTAGTAGTTCCGCCTGTATATAAAATCTCCGCCACCGAGTCACCTCGCTTTTTTATATCGGGCAAGTGCACATTTTTATATCTTCTCAGTAGAGACTTGATGTTGAAGGTCTTGTTGTCCCGAGTCACTTTTCCTCTGGGAACAACATCGAAAAGCCGCCCGAAATAACGTTTATACCAGGGGAGCAGGTCTGTCATTCGAGCGAAGATTACACGCTTTAATTCGCTTTTCGCAAGCACTTTCTGTACATAACCGAAGTTGGTATCAGCGCAGATAATTGTTTCCGCACCACTGTCATTTGCGATATAAGACAAATCCTGGGGGGTATATATGGGAGTAATAGGGACACATACGGCTCCGGCCCTTTGGATTCCCAGCCAGCAGATCACCCATTGAATGGAATTAGGCAGATAAATAATTACCCTTTCATCGGGCTTTACCCCCATACCGACGAGGGAAGAGGCGAACCGCTCCGCGTACTCCCTTATAACTTTATAGCTATAACAACTTCCCAGGTATATGACGGCAGTATGAAAGGTCTTTCTTGCGGCAATATTTTCAAACAATGAATAGATATTATATCCGATATTCTCCATATTGGTTATAGCCCGAAATAAGCGGATTTTATCTCCGGGTTATTCATCAGTTCTTCACCGGTGCCGCTTAAGTTAAGCATTCCGTTTTCTACCACATACCCTCGATCTATAATGGGAAGTATGGGTCTAGCAAATTGTTCGCAAATCAGCAACGTAATCCCTGAAGTCCTGTTTAGATTAACCACCGCTTCTACCACGGCCTTTTGAATTGAAGGACTTAATCCTAACAGAGGTTCGTCCAGCAGTAAAAGCCTAGGCCTCGCCATAAGAGCCATTCCGATAGCCAGCATCTGCTGCTCCCCGCCGCTTAAAAAACCGGCCTTTCGATTTGTAAGATTGCTTAAGTGTGGGAAGAGTTCGAAAACATACTCCATGGTTTCGGCTACTTCACTCTTTTTCCTGAGGTAACCGGCTATTTTCAAGTTTTCGATTACATTGCTCTCCGCGAATACGGGGTGCCGTTCGCGTGACAAAACAATGCCTTTTTCAACACGGTCTTCCGGAGTCGCTTCGGTAATATCTTCACCCTGGTAAATCACTTTCCCGTATATTGAAATCCGCTCACCCCCTTTTCGTTTTTCCTTAGTGCGCATATCTATAATCAGGCCTGAGACCGTATTGAGCAACGTGGTTTTTCCTGCGCTGTTGGAGCCGATTACGCCTACGATCTCTCCTTCACGGATGTTCATGCTAAGTCCGTTTACTGCGAGGGCGTTTTCAAAAAATACCATGAGATTTTCTATTTCGAGCATAGTTTTTACTGGTTTATTCACTTCCGAGATACGCATTTTTTACTGTTTCTTCTTTCATCACATCTTCCGGCGTACCGTCGGCGATTTTTTGTCCGTAATTCATTACAATAACCCTGTCGCTAATTCTAAACAGTTCTCTTAACCTATGTTCGATCATCATGATTGCTATTCCCTGCTGGTGCAGTTTTTCTATAATTGGAACGATGCTCGCTACCTCCGCGAGGCTCAGGCCAGAAAACAGTTCGTCAAAGATAATAAGTTCCGGCTGAAGCGCGATAGCTTTCGCCAGTTCCAGGCGTTTAAGATATCCCTGGGGTAAACTTCCGGCGTTTTTATAAGCCGTATGGGCATCGCGTTCAAAGCCCACCTCTTCTAAAAGGTCCATTGCAACGGCATCTCTATCGCCGTATTTCCCGCCTAATAGACTTTTTACTCTTGGGGAATAAAGCGGCACAATCATATTTTTGTACGCCGCCATCTGGTAAAAAGGCCTTGCCATTTGAAAGGTTCTGGCAATTCCCAGCCTTACAATTCTGTACGCCGATAGATGGTGAATTGGGTGTCCCTTGAAGAAAACTTTGCCTGACGAGGGTTTTAGAAAGCGTGTAATGAGGTTGACCAGTGTCGTTTTACCTGATCCATTAGGACCGATAACCCCAAGGAGTTCGCCTTTTTTCAATTCGGTACTCACATTGGTAAGAGCCTGAATCCCGCCAAATGATTTGTAGAGGTTTTCCACTTGAAGCAGCGGCTTGACGCTCATTTTTCTACCTCGACCCATCTCTCGAACTGGTTATATTTCCGGTGAATATAATGAAATATCCCCTCCGGCAAGGCAACTATGAACAGCACTAGAAATATGCCGTAAAATACGATTCTCAATCCGCCAATACCCCTTAACAACTCTGAGAGAGGGATAAGAATACAGGCGCCCAGCGTTGCGCCGGCCAGAGTCCCAGGACCTCCTACAATCGCCGCAGCCATTGGGAGGATTGAATAATCCAGTGCGAACACTGGCATTCCAACGAACATATAAACGTGTGTCATAAACGCGCCGGCAAACGCGCCGATAGATGCTGAGATAAAGAGCGCCTGGGCTTTATACCAGTATATATTGATACCCGCACTGATGACTGACCGGTCATTCTCGCGGATGCCTTTGAGCACCAACCCATAATCGGACGCCATCATTCTTCTGAAGCCGAAAAGGGCCGCCAGAAGGGATCCCACAATCAGATAGAGCTCGACCCACACAGAAGGCAGAGGCGTCATTCCGCTTAGTCCCTCTGTGCCGCCGAAAATCTTGGTGGCCTCGATCAGCCGAACAAGCATCAGAGGCAGGATGAGGGTTACCATGGAAAAATAAACACCCCGGAGCCTTAGTACCGGTAAAAGTAAAATTGTGCTGATTAATCCCCCAAACACGGCGGCGACTGGCAATGTGATAAAAGGAGAAATCCCGAAGTAATGATTCATCAACCCTGAACAATAAGCCCCCATTCCAAAAAAAAGTGCCTGTCCCAAGGATACCATACCGGTTTGTGCCATTATATCCCAACTGATGGCCAAAAGTCCGAAAACCGCTACGGATAGCAACACCTTTTGCCAGTAGGCACCTAAAAATAGGGGTAGTATTAGGAAAACCGCGAGGGGAATCACGCGGGGTGCTGCCAGATATAGCATTTCACGCCATGACGTAAGGGCAAACACATCATCAGTACGGGCCTTTATGCCGCGATCAAGTCTTTCCTTTCTTTTTTCCAAGCGCTTTTTTATATCCTTTCTTCCAACTCTTTTTGTTTGCCGAAGAGTCCCGAAGGTTTGACCAGCAATACTAGAAAAATGGATGCCATATTGACAATCATCGTCCAGTGCGAGCCTATGTAAGCATCGGTAAATCGTTCGGCGAATCCTATTACGAAACTTGCTAATATTACACCTCCGTTACTCCCCAGCCCGCCGATGATACTGACCGCTAACGCCTTGATTAGGACATCATAACCTTCGTCCGGAGAAATGCTTCCCAGGGGAATGATGAGGGTGGCGGCAATCGCAGCCAGCCCGGCTCCGAACGCTACCGCGAGTGTGGCGATTTTATCCGCATCTATGCCGAAGGTCAAAGCGGTTCGCTCATCCTGGGCGATGCCTCTGAAGGCAAGCCCGAGCGACGTATGGTGTGTGAAAAGCCACAGCGACACCATCAATACCGTGCCGGTTCCTACCAGCAAAATACGCTGCATATCCACGTAAGTACCGGCAATGATAAAGCTCTTATCAATGAACACCGGCAGTGTATACTCGAAACCCACAAAGCCTAAGTATCGAAAGAGTTCTAAAATGACTAATCCGATACCGAATGTGGCAATTACCTCTGACAACACCTGACCGCGTACACGAATTAATACCAAGCGGTACAAGAGCGCCCCAAGAAGGGTGCAGAACAAAATTGAAATAGTGATTGATAAAGGATAGGATAATTTAAGAAGATTAGTCATCATCCATGTGCAGTAGGCGGCAAGCACATAGAAAGCGCCGTAACCAAAGTTGGCTATCCCGCTGATTCCAAAGGTAAGGTTGAACCCGATGGCCGTCAATGCTAGAACGACGCTGTTTATTATCGCATAGATAATGGTACCTTCAAGCATGTGCAGTCTCTTGCAGGGATTCGAATTAGGATTCAGTTTACAGGAGTCAATCCTTCGGGAAGCTTGATTTTTCTATCTGCCAGTGCCGGTGGAAACACGATACTCCTTGTGCCGTCGCTATTCCATTGGAAAACCGCGCCTACGGCGCTGCTTTTGGGATCCATATCGTATATAGCCTGGTGCCCCTCATCGAACTTGATTCTTCCCATGACCCCGACCCTATCCGTCTTTTCGAGTTCTTCAACCAAGACGTCGGCGTCCAGAGTTCCCGCCCGCTCGATAGCCTCTGCGAGGATGTAAACCGATTCATAGGAAGGCGCGGGTCCATGACCCGCTTCCAAAGATTTACCCCAGCGTTTCCGGTAGGCTTTTTCAAAGGCAACCGAAAGTGGCATTTTTTCAGATGATATGGCACTGCCCATTTCATAGTTACAATTTATCGCACCGCTTATGTTCTGATCAAAGGTATTCCATGCTTTTGGGCCGGCTAAGGGGGATATAAAACCGGCGAGAAGACTGGTTACTTTCATTGAATTCCATTGTTTGACCAATATGCCGCTCTGGGGCATGTCAAAAATGGGAAGAATAACTTGAGCTTTTTTTACGCGTGCCTTTATCAGCGCGGAGGAGAAATCAGTCGAACCTGTAGGATAGCTTAGCTGTTCGACAATATCCCAGCCTGCTTTTTCAAAATATTCCTTTTTTATGCTATCTATGGTCGCCCTGGCCCAGGCAACGTCCTGATGCATAATAAATACCCTATTGAAGCCGAATTCTTTGTTGATCAGGGCCATGGTTCCGGCTAGATATTTGACAAGAAAATCGGCATTCAGGCAAACCCTGAAAATATATTTGTACTTTCGAGGCTCTTTTTTAATCTTTTCTTCCGACGCTGGAGACATCGCAATGGTGCCAAGCATGGGTATTTTATATTTGGAGATGATATCCATACTGGCCATAAGCGCCTCAGATCTGAAAGGCCCAACCAAAAGCGCGACGGGTTTTTTTTCAAGGATAATTTTTTCCAATCCTAAGAGAGCTTCAGGCACCGGCACACCCGGCGATGCGTCGCGGATATCCAATGATTTCAGCTTTAAGAGCATCTTTGTCGGACCTACTGACACACCGCCTTTGCTATTAATCTCTTCTACCGCCAATTGAGCCGACCTCATTCCTTCTCTGCCTTCAACGAATCCGAGGGAAGTGGGTACGCCGATGAGAATGGATTCCGCCGTCCATCCTGTGGAAGCAACCAGTAGAAAGACCGATAAGAGAGACCCTATTAAACCACTATAAGCTATTCTACTTCGCATCTTTTAACTCTTTTGGCATTAACAGTGTCAATTTCTATCATAGGTAATCTCATTATCCGCTTGAGAAAAGAACTTTCTAATCTTTGGGATCAGTATGTCAAGAAACCAGTATGGAAGACGGGGTTTTACTGGTGCCGGAGGTCGGGATCAAACCGACACGAGCGCGAGGCCCACCGGATTTTGAATGTATTAAAACATATCTGCATTGTCAATACAAATAATATGAAGTAAAATTACTGAATATATAGAATAATAATTTCAATATTTTATTTCTTATCAAGCAACAAATATCAACAGAGTGAAACTTATGGAATCATCAATTCTCTTGCCTAAAACTAAGTTGTTTTGTATTATTACGTAATTTTTTCTTTACCCTTTAACCTTAGTAAGGCTTTCGCTTTATTAATATGGCAATAACCATGCGGATAATCTGTAGGACTGAATGTCCTGATGTCTTTTTTAATGTTATTTGAATCATTTCATATAGTGAGTGAGATACAATGAATGTCGCAACTAATTTAGAATCGTCAGCAAGGTTCTTTCCCAATAAGCCTGCTATCTGTAGTGAAAATGTTGAGCTGACATACTCACAGCTTAATGAGTATGTCAACTATGTGGCGACCGGTCTTATAAAATTAGGAATACAGCCCGGCGAACACATAGGTCTGTGCGTTCCCAATTCTCCTGAATGGATCATCTTTTATTTCGGTGTAATCAAGGTTGGTGCAACAGCCGTTACCTATCCCAACGTACTCACATCAGCGGAGCTAGCAACCCTGCTGGAGCATACGAGGCCGAGGCTTCTTCTAACAACTTCCGATAAGTTGTCTGATCTTAAACACCTTAAGGATTCCGGTGTGATCGAGGGCATCATCTGCCTGAAGGATAATGATCTCACAATTGAATCCCTCATGAAAAGCGGAAACGGCTCATTCAGAGCTGTCCAGAGGGAACGCGATGACACGGCAGTTATTCTTTACACGGGAGGTACGACCGGCAACCCGAAGGGCGTCATGCTGACTCATGAGAATATCATTCTATCGAGCAATACCATCCCACGTTATGAGCATTCTTCGCCGAATGATCATGCTCTTTGTTTTCAACCATTCAATCATATCTTCGGCCAAATGCACATCATGAACTCGGCAATTTGTAGCGCGGGCTGCCTGGAGCTGTTGCCCAGTGCAGATCTTGAACAAATTCTCAGGGTTACTGAAAGAGGGCGAGTGACCAAATTCTTTTCTGTGCCTACAGTGTATGTTAGACTTCTTGAAGTACCTGATCTGAGGAAAAAGCTTGGCAGGGTGAATTACTGCTTTTCCGCGGCAGCCAGTATGGCTAAAGAAGTTGTCGAAAGATGGAAGGAATGTACAGGTATTACAATCTCCGAATCTTACGGGATGACCGAGTTCATGCCTATCACATTTAATCATTATTATCCTGAACAGCACGTGGTTGGATCAGTAGGACAGCCTGTCTCCGGGGTGGAAATCCAGATCAGGGATATGTCCGGCAATATTCTGGATCATGGAAGTGAAGGCGAGATCTGTGTGAGAGGCAGGAGCGCTATGAAAGGGTATTTCCATAATCCTGATGCTACTAGTGCTGCATTCTGGGAAAGAGGCTGGCTGCGTACAGGTGATATCGGAATTCTTGATGATAATGATTTTGTTTACATAGTGGACAGGCTCAAGGACCTTATAATTACAGGGGGAGAGAATGTTTCTCCCAATGAAGTAGAAAGGGCCATCTTTTCGGTCCCGGAAGTTCTGGAATGCGCAGTAATAGGGGTTCCGGACATGGAATGGGGTGAACGTGTTACGGCGTTTATAAAACTGAAATATGGCAAGACACTTAACACTGGTGAGTTGAAGTCTTATCTTAAAACCAAATTGGCGCCTTTTAAGGTCCCTAAGGAATATAATGTTATTGATGAACTCCCTAAAAGTCCTCTCGGCAAGATACTGAAGCGCGAATTAAAAAAAACCTATATTGACAGCAAAACATAAACCGGGACAATCCTATAATGCCCTGTCAAGCTTTCCTCTTTGGCAGCAAACCGAAACATCCCTATACCAATTTGGAAATCTCCAAGCCTACCTTGCCGTAGAAGACTGCAGGATTCTCTGCTCCGTCATGGTATAAAAAGAGATAAGGGCCGCAACAGCGCAAAGTCCGATGATCCCGGCCATCGGCATCGCCGTTCCGGTATGTAATACACCGATCAGAGACCCGGCACCTGCCCCGATGGCAAAATTGAGCGTCCCTAGCAGGGCTGAGGCGCTGCCGGCTATCTTGTCGTAAGGCGCCATAGCCGATGCCACAGCGTTCGGAAAAACCAAGCCAATACTACTGATGCAAAAAAATATGGGAATGATCAAGCCAATCAGCCCGCCCGTGTCGGTTGAGGCAATTAAGACCAAAGCCAAACCTGATGCAGCAATAATCCAAAGCATCGTACTTAGAATAGTAATATTGCTATAACGTCTCAGCAACCAGCGATTGAGCTGCGAAGCGCAGATTAGTCCAAAGGCGTTGATACCGAAAAGCCAGCCGTAGTGGTGTGGGGCAACTCCGTAGAGTTCTATAAAAACAAAAGGCGAGCCCGAGATGTAAGCAAACATTACTGCCGATATAAAGCCCCCGGATAAGGCATATCCTATAAAGTTCTTAGTGGTCAGCAGGCGCCTATAGGCAACGATCACCTTACCTAAACCACCTGACATGCGTCGGTCAGCAGACAGAGTTTCGGGAAGGTAGAATATTACCATTAGCAAACAGATGAATCCAAAGATAGTGAGCACCCAGAAAATCGTCCGCCAATCTGAATATAGTAATAAATATCCCCCCATAAGAGGAGCGATGATCGGCGCCAATCCCGACACCAGCATAAGCATTGAATACATTCGTGCCGAATTACGGGTATCAAAGAGGTCACGTACAATCGAATTCGTAACCACCATCCCGGCACAGCAGCCGATAGCCTGAATGAAGCGAAGTACTATCAGGTTCGCGAGTGACGTGGAGACAGCACAGCCCAATGAAGCTATGATATAAAGCGCACAGCCGAACACCAAAGGTAACTTGCGTCCGAATACGTCGGCAACCGGACCATAGAATGCTTGGCCGGCCGCCAATCCAATAAGGAAGACGGAGAGGGTAAATTGTGTCACACTAGCGTCAGAACTAAACTCCAGCCCAATATCCGGAAGCCCAGGCAGGTACATATCAATGGAAAGCGGCCCAAACGCCATGAGAGATCCTAGAATGAAGGCAATTTTGACGGAAGAAACCTGTTGTGATTTTTCAATCCTGTTGCTTGACATACCTCAATACCATCCAATCAAAGAGACAACACATTTGAAAAAATATCGTGACCCTATGCCATATGGTCAGAAAAATCAAGAGCAAATAATTTTTCCAAAATGACTTTACATCCTTGTTGTTTTATTGACTTAAACTAAGTATATATCATTTATTATAAATAGACATAAAAATAAAACCATATCACCCAAAATCAAACAAGATAACATAGGTATCTCAATCAGTTAGCCCTTTTATGGGTACAGACTTATTTAAAGCTTCGCTGAAGGATTTTAATCTAGGAGATAGGGTTAGAGAGCTGTTAAAATTTTGAGTATATATTAGAAATATTATTATCGGTTTTTTAATAGGTGGTGATAAAGGGCTTGCAAAAAGGCCTTACATATAATAGTCTGGCATGCACATTAGATATTATGTAATGGATTGATATTTATGTTAAGATAACGTGATAATTAAACAATATGAGAATGAAGACTTGATCCCTATTTTCTTTCTAGTTACAGGAGGATTGAACGATGAACCATACAGATAACGGAAATAATTCTTATATCAAAAGTGGGTTAATCCAACGCGTTTTGCGGCCATTATTGCTGATGTCTTTTTGCGGAACGGTTTTTTTCATGGCATGGGGAAGCAATATAGTGGCGAACGCGCAATCGGAAGACACGGCCTGCTCGCGCCAGAATCTTAAAGCTCTCGTCGACAAATATTTCGTAGCCCTTGAAGCACACGATCCGTCCGGACTGCCTCTTGCTTCGGATGTTAAGTATACTGAAAATGGCGTCGACCTAGCCGTCGGGAAGGGTTTCTGGCAAACCGCCGGGAAGACGTTGCTTAGGCGCGACCTGATTGATACCCAGACATGCGGGACGCACAGCAATGTGGTGATTGAAGAGAAATTCGATCCCGCAACCGTCGGGCAACCTATGAGTCTGCCGGGCGTAAAGACAAAGCCGATGCCGGAAGAAGGGACGCCCCGGCCGATTCTGTTCGGTGTCCGTCTCAAGGTTGAAAACGAAAAGATTTCCGAAATCGAAACGATCATCGCCCGCGAAAGCGAATTTGCTTTTAATGCGGAGGGGCAACTGGCGACAAAGGAGCAGGATTGGGAAAGCATTCTTCCAATCGAAGAGCGGAGCTCGCGCCTGGCAATGATTGCCGCGGCAAATGACTATTTTGATATGTTCGCCGCGGAGCCGAGCGTCCACGCTCCGTTCGCCGGTATCTGTGACAGATGGGAAAACGGATTGCAGACGACCCTCAGCGGGATGGTCACGCTTGAAGGAGAAGACGGCGAGGCAGCGGAAATGCAAGCCCACGATTGCTCGCCCAAAGGCCTTGTCATTACAAACCATGGTCCACGGCGATTCCTGGTTGATGTAGAAGCAGGCATTGTAGTCGCATTCGTTCATTTCGCCAGTGGTCTTCCCGATTTCCATGTGTTCAAGATGAGAAAAGGAAAGGTTGAACTGATCAATGCGGTTGTAGGCGCCGGATCCCCGTCAATGGGCTGGCCTACCGAAGAACAGATATGTGTAGATAGGTAACCGGTTTTAAGCCCTATTTATTCTCGTCTTGCCGTCTTGTCGAGCCGTAGCTCTTGGGGAAAGCTGATAACTCCTAAGGGAGTGCAGATGATCAGATTGAAAACTTACTAAGGATGCTTTTACCGATTGTGGTATTGGGATAAAATTGATATTTTTTTAAGGAAAGGAGACGGGAAAATGAATATACCAATGCATCGATTCAAATACACGAAACTCACCAAAGAACAGATAGACAAAAAGCTTATCCCAACTGCAGCCGGCCCTGAATGTGCATCCGAATTTTCGGATATCCTTTCCGGCAAGTCATTCAAAATCGTGACCAAAGATGGGCCTGTTTTGGACTATACCTTTAAAAATAAGAACAACTTGACTCTCTCCGAAAACGGTGGATCAAAGGTTAAAACAGGTTATGGAGCACTCACACTGAAGCAGATGGTTTTCTTTTCCCACATGATACCCAAATCCGAAACCCCGAGGGGCTATAACGTCTTTGTCGATCTCGATACAAATCTTGTCACTGTCTTTGAAGTATGGTTATCCAGCGGAAGAAAATATCCGACTCTGGGAGGTAAAGAAATAGTAGTAGACGACAGGGAAGTACAGCGCCAGATATATTTCGGCTATATCGAAGTTAAGGGTCAGGAACCGCCCGAAAAACTCCATCACTTGACAAACAGGATTGAAGGAAAAGGCATGTACTGGAAACAGGATACAGGCATCGAGACCCTGGAATTCTATGCATCGGTCGTCTCCTCTAACTTTGTCGAACTGACCCGGCACGCGGACGACCTCAGCTACTGCAGCCCCTCGGACTATGTACTTATAAACGATAACATGTTTATCTATGACAGGACTGAATGCGAATTTTCCGGCATCTTTACACTGTTTGTCGCGGATCTGTTCACCGAAACCCAGGCGGGTGTGCGTCTCGGTTTCAATGAAAAGGATGAACTGGAATACTACATGTTCCGGGGAACCGGCAAGGTTGTCGGCCAGTTGGCCTATCTGGAGCCCTTTGACGATCATGGCGACGAACCTATGGTTGTCCAGGCGGAATCTGATCCGCAATCTCTTGGGAAAGGTCAAAGATTGGTCTACCGTCCTGTAAGAGATTTTCAGTATATGACCGACGAAGAGGTCCATCAGGCAGCCTTGAAGAAAACCACGGCGTTTGGAGGCGGGATGGATGCAGTTCAGTCCATGGCCGGACACAATATGCCCTTCACCGATATGCTGGTCGGCAAGGAATTCACCCTTCGCTACGATAGCGGCGGTCCGGTACGGCATTATAGAATCACCGAAAAATACAAACTTAAATATAAGGAAGACGGTGAAACCAAATGGCATGAGGAAGACTACCGGGCCTATGAAGCGGACGAAAAGCTGATATGGTTCAGCCACATACTGACCGACAGCAAGCCCCGCGCGAGCGTGCAGGTCGCCCTGGATCTCATAAACGGCCTTACCACTTGCATACACTCCCAGATGGGAACTAAATATTTTGGAAACGAGACATCCTACTATGCCATATTCGGTGTGGCTGAAATGGAAGGGCTGGAAGCACCGCAATATGTACGCCATGAATTCACCGATGAACTGTTAGGCCACGCCTTTTCATGGTCATATACCGACCAGATGACCTCCATGCATCTTTACACCACGCCCCATTCCCATTCATGGACCATATTCACGGAAAACCAGACCATGGGAGCCCAGTGGTGCGCGCCATGCATTTATGTCAAGGTCCGCGACGGTATCTATATCCTCTCCGTAAATGAGGAGGCCTGCAATGGCCACGAGATGTGCGTCATGATCAACACTAAAATAATCCATGACTGCGGTTTTGGATTTTCCGGGGGAGAGGGAGGCATTAATCTCAGTCTGACAGGGGCAATAGGCCGACATATCGGACAGTTTGATGTAAAAGAATATTTCGGTTCGAAGGTGAAAAGGAAAGGAGCGTAATATGGACATCCTGAAATCCACATCAAAGCCATGTGACATCCTGGAGCATCCGAACACGGGGCGAAGGTCATTTATGTGGAAGATAGGCGCTGCCATGTCCGCTGTACTGGCTTCCGCTGTCCCGGGTATGTCAAGACCCAGGATCGATCGGGATAAGGGTTTGACGGCCCAGGTTGATCAGTTGTTTAATAAGCTGGGGATCCTCGAAGATGAGAACGCGATCCGCAGGCTGCATCAGACCTATGAGAACCTGCTCAATAACGGCAGGTACAAAGAAGTCATGAACCTGTTCACTGACGATGGAGAGGTGGTATTCAACGGCGGGGTTTTCAAGGGCAAAAAAAGGGGTGTTCGTCGCCTGTATTGCGATCAATTCAGCTCCCGTTTAACTGGAAGGAAGATCGAACCTGCGCCCGGCTTTCGGCCGGGTATTGAACAACAGCAGGATATGGTTGAGGTGACGGCTGATCGTAAATCCGCCAGGGCTCGATTCACCTATTCCATTCAGGTGGGGGCCCCCATAATTTCGGATTCAATATTGGTGAAAATGGCGCGCCTGCAGGGCCAGGGAATCATGAAATGGTGGGAAGGCGGAACATATGAAGTGTCCTATGTGAGGGATATAAAGGACAGCACCTGGAAAATAAAAAGACTTGAATATCGGGTCCAGTCGAAAGCTGATTTTAGACCCGGAAGGTCCTATGCCAGACCGATTTTCATCCCTCCCTTCTCAAAGGCATATCCTGAGGACCAGGGTGGACCGGACAAGCTCATCCATCCGGCACAGGGGCTTCGGAAGGCATAATCACGTAATTTTTCAACCGTGGATTTTCATTGATCCATGTGAATCCGCGGTTGAATGCCTATACCGGGGTAGAACAGACTTTATTTGACTTATAAAACTAATTTCTCTATACTCCCGCTACTAGAAAGCAAGTCCTTATCATTTCTTATTAAATTTTTTCCAGGAGGTGAGTCAATGAATACACCGATGCATCGATTCAAATACACAAAACTCACAAAAGAACAGGTCGGGCAAAAACTCAGAGCCACTGAAGCCGGTCCGAGATGCGTATCCGAATTCTCGGATGTTCTCGTTGGCAAGTCACTCAAAATCGTGACCAATGAAGGGCCTGTTTTGAACTACACCTTTAAAGACAAAAACAAGCTGACCATTTCCGAAAACGGAGGAGCAAATGTTTCAGCAGGTTACGGCGCACTCACCCTGAAACAGATGGTCTTCTTCTCTCACATGATTCCCAAGACCCAGAAGGGCTATAACGTCTTTGTCGATCTCGATACAAATCTTGTCACGGTATTTGAAGTATGGCTCTCCAGCGGCATAAAAGAAAGGACTATGTCCGGCGGAGAAATGGCCATAGATGACAGGGAAGTACAGCGCCAGATATATTTCGGCTATGTTGAGGTTGAAGGTCAGGAACCGCCCGAAAAACTCCATACCCTGACAAACAGGATTGAAGGCAAGGGTATGTACTGGAAACAGGATACAGGCATCGAAACTCTGGAATTCTACGCCTCTATTATTTCCACGAATTTTGTGGAACTGACCCGGCACGCGGACGACCTGAGCTACTGCGGTCCTTCTGATTATATCCTGGTCAACGACAACATGTTTATCTATGACAGGACCGAATGCGAATTTTCCGGTATCATGACCATGTATGCCGTGGACCTTTTCACGGAAACCCAGGTGGGCATGCGGCTCGGTCTCAATGAAAAGGACGAACTGGAATACTACATGTTCCGGGGAACGGGTAAATTGGTCGGTCATCTGGCCGCACTGGCGCCTTTCGACGAGCACGGCGAGACGATTAATCTCGGAATGGGCCCCCCATCCCAGCAGGCTCCGAAGGGCCAAAGAACTGCATACCGTCCGGCGAGGTCTTTTGTCAATATGACCGAAGAAGAAGTGCTTAAGGCTGCCGAAAAAAGCACCAACACTTTTGCAGGCGATCCCCAATCTCCCCAGGAGCAGGCAGGTATGATGTCGGGCAACACCCTGCCGTTGAGCGATCTGCTTGTCGGCAAAGAGTTCACTCTCCGCTATGACGACGGCCCGGTCTATAATTACAAGGTTATCGACCTGTATAATCTCCAGTGGCGTAAAGAGGGCGAAACGCAATGGCGCAAGGAGACCTACCGGGCTTTTGAAGCCGATGAAAAAATGGTGTTTTTCGCCCACATGCACAGCGGGAGCAGGCCCCGAGCCAGTGTGAAAATCGCCCTGGATCTGATCAACGGGCTTACCACCTGCATATACTCCAAGATGGGAACGAAGTACTACGGGAATGAGGTTTCCTATAAAGCCATCTTCGGCGTCGTCGAGATGGAAGGACTGGAAGCGCCGCAGTATGTGCGCCACGAATTTACGGATGAACTGGCCGGCCGCGGGTACACAAGGTCCTATTCCGACAATATGACTTCCATGCACCTTTACACCACGCCGCATTCTTCCGCGTGGACGATATACACGGGGAACCAGACCCTGGGCATGCAATGGTGCGCCCCTGCCATTTATGTAAAACTCCGGGACGGCGTTTACATTTTTGATTTAGTGGAAGAAGCCTGCAACGGCGCGGAGACCTGTATCATAGAAAATGACAAAACGCTGCGTGCGTGCGGTTTCGGCTTTTCCGGCGGCGAAAGGGGAGTGACCCTCGGTGTCATCGGAGCCATTGCACGCCATATCGGAACCTATGACGTGAAAAAATTCTTAGGACCGAAGGCGAAAGTGAAAGGAGCATAAGATGGCCATTTTAAAACTGAACACAGGATCCAACCGCAGTCCGAAGCGACCGGGCAACGACCCGGGGCGTCGATCCTTTCTCTGGAAAGCGGGCGCCGCAGTGTCTGCCGTATTAGCATCCTCGGTGGCGGCGGTTTCCAATCCCCGGGTCGATCAGGATGCAGGTTTGAAGGATCAGGTCAATCAGCTTTCCAATCAGCTGGGAATCCATGAAGACACGAACGCGATCCGCGCATTGCACCAAACTTATGAATCCTATCTCGATCTGGGAATGTACGAGGAGGTCGTCAACCTATTCACCAATGATGGAGAGGTGTTTTACAACGGCGGTTGTTTCACCGGCAAAGAGCGGGGCGTCCACCGTCTGTATTGTGATCACTTCCATGCCGGTTTCACCGGAAAGAAGATCGAGCCGGCGCCTGGCTTCGAGTTAAATCCTGCCCAGTTGCAGGATATGGTGGAAGTGGCGCCGGACCGCAAGTCGGCCCAGGCTCGATTCGCTTATTCCATGCAGGTGGGGGCTCCCATAATCTCGGATTCGCAGTTGGTGGAAATGGCGCGCCTGCAAGGGCAGGGGATCATAAAATGGTGGGAAGGCGGGATTTATGAAGTCCTCTATGTGAAGCAAGGCGACAGTTGGAAAATTAAGCGGCTTGAGTATCGGGTAATGGCGAAGGCTAAGTACGCTCCCGGACGGTCCTATGCCAAGCCGATCCATGTTCCGGCTTTCTCTAAAACATATCCGGCAGATCCGACCGGGCCGGACAAACTCATCATATCGACACCGAAGCCCTCGTCTGATACGGATGTGGTTTCTTTATGAACTTACTAATGCCAAACAAGGGCAAAGGTTAAGGATAAGGAAACCGTTGGAGGATTTAGGTCAAAAGTCATCTTGGAGATTCATTTTTTTCATGTTGAGGAAAAATAGATCTGTTCGATAGGGAGGTGATTAAATGTCAACAGCATTGGTGATCGCAATTGCATATTTCCTTATACTGAGTTTCGGCGTCAGTTTTTTTCTAAGAAAAAAAGTAAAGTCAGGCAGTGACCTAGTAACGGGCAGCAGTACACTGGCCTGGCCCTTGGTCACAGCGGGTTTTGTGCTTGCCCCTTTAGGAGCCGGACATACTTTTAACTTATGGCAATATCAGGCAGACATGGGAGCCTCCGTTCTATGGTGGGGCATGATAGCCGGAGGTATTTTTGTGCCCCTCTTTTTGCTCTGGTTTGGTCCCTGGTTCCGCAGGCTAAATGTCCAAACCTTTCCGGAAGGGATGGGCAAGATATTCGGCAAGAATATCGGATGGCTGATAGCTGCCGTTTTTCCCGCTCAATTACTCGGTATCTGCATCGCCGAAGTATTTACAACCGCAACAGCTATTAATGCCCTGAGTGGTGACACTTTAAAAATGAATCCTGACTGCATTTATTTAGCAGTTGGTTTCACAATTCTCTATATTGTTGTTGCCGGTGTGATGCAGGCGGCCTGGATGAACTTAATTAACGCTGTTATGCTGATTGTGGGTTCTTTCGTGGCTGTTTTCGCCACCGGTCACTGGCTGGAAGGAAGGGGCGGATGGGAATCCGTGGCTAATTTTTACATAGCAGATGGAAAGCCATTGCATACCAGCATCTTAAATTTCTCACCTGATGTAGTGTTTATTATTATTTTTCCATGTCTGATCCTTCTGGTATTCATGTGCAGCGCTTCCCAGGCGCAGTATCAGCCTATGCTACTGGCCAAGTCTGAGTCGGATATCCGGCGCGGCGTGTTCTTCGCCTCCTTTGTCAACAGCATAGTTACATACCCCTGGGTTATCCTGGGTCTGGTTGCGATGGCTACCGTTGTTGGCGCCGGCGCCGACGCCATCGCCGTCGCGAAGTGCGTACCAACACTGGCAATAGAGGCATTCCCTCCCTGGATGGTAGGTGTTTTAATGATAGCCCTCTTGGCAGCGACGCTTTCCACTAGTGCCCAACTGATTCTGGCTTCGTCCCATATGATTGTCCATGACATCTTCAAGAAGGCCGTCAATCCCAGGATGAGCGATAAAACTTTCCTGATACTCACCAGAATTATGATTTTTGTTTGCGCCTTATTGGTGATTGTTCCTACTCTAAAATTGAATAGGCCGGTAATTGAAATTTTCTTTTGGACCTTTTCCTTTGCGATACCCGTATTTGGCGTCTATTTAATCGGAATGCTGTGGAAGGTCAACAGGGTTGCCGCGTGGATCACTATGTTGGCAGGTTACGCGGCGGACTTCCTGTGGACTTTTGCCCCCAATCTGATCTGGTTGCCTGAACGTATAAAATCAAACGTATACGCAACAATTTTTGCCACGGTTCTGTTCGGTGTTGTTTTGAACCTCGTTTTGCACGGAGAGCCTGGTTATTTGCGCCAGCTGAAAGCGGCTGAACAAAAAGAGAGTGTAAACGCGTAACCTGAAAAAAAATAATTTTGAAAGGGGAGATAAAAAATGGCATGGCCTTGGAAAATTCTAATAATTCAGTTTTGTGTGACTATGGGATTTGCTTTATTTTTCTATATAATCTGGAGACTGACCCATCCCGGACAAAAATGGTAGAACCACGAACAGGCGAATAAAGGAGGAAAATTATGCCGATATTAGATATTGCGATTGCTTCTTATCTGTGCGGAATTATGGTGGTTCTGGGCCTTATCATCGTGATAGGCGTAATTCGGCAACAGGGAGATAAAAATAAAGAGTAAAGTGAGAAAAATTCTGCCGTGAATATTGCACAATGATTTGCTTAAATCTGCATACTCTAGGGAGGAATCAAAATGAGGATAAAAAGCTTTGTCACAGGAGTCACGGTGATCGCATCCATTGCCATATTGGGAATTTCGGCTCCAGTATTCGCGGCTCAGGATTTCCAATGTGACCGGGAGTGCCTGGTAAATGTTATGAGACAGTATCTGGCGGCTTTGGTTGAGAACGATCCAACAGCCGTGCCGTTTGCCGAAGAAGTAAAATTCGTGGAAAATACCGCGAACATCCCCGTGGGAAAAGGTTTATGGGTCACTGCGTCGGGCGGTCCTACGGAGTTCCAAATGTATGCAGCCGACCCTGTAGTGCAACAGGTCGCCTGTCTGGTGATGATGAAAGAGGTCGACGACGATGTCCTTCTTGGCGCGCGTCTCAAATTGGAGGATCTCAAGATACGGGAGGCCGAGCATCATGTGATTCGCGATCTCGACTCGAGCCTTTTTGGGAAGATGGGGTTAAACAACCTTAAGAAACCGCGTCCGGGGCTGCTTGAAGATGTGCCTCCGGCCGAGCGGATGTCTCGGTGGCAGTTGTTGAAGATCGGACGGTCCTATTATGACGCACTCACCAAAGAGGACGGCACGCTCGCACCATTTGCCGAAGAGTGTGAACGCCACGAAAACGGCATGACAACGGCCGGAGGCCCGCCTCCGAAACTCCCCGGCGCGGATGCCAAAATCGATCCTGAGATGAAAGAAATCCTGGAAGCCATGGCGGCCTCGGAGCCGGTGGCAAACACCTGTGAAGCGCAGATCAGCACCGGCGCTTTTGCCTATATTTCAGAGATCTTAGATCGACGCGTCCTTATTGCCGATCAGCAGAAGGGACTGGCCGTAGGATTTTCCATGTTTTATCACGACAGCACACTCAAGGAGTATCCTTATAAGAAGCCCTCGGGAGAAATGGAGATGCGGCCTTCGTGGCAGGGTACGTTTAACCTTCCTGCGATGCATATCTTCAAGATTAGAAAGGGCAAGATTTATGAAATCGAAGCAACCGGTTTTACGTTGCCTTATGGAACCAAATCCGGCTGGGAATAGTATTAGCAATGTGTGGAGGATCATTTTTAGAGATTTGAACAGGTTCGCCATGGCCCTTTTGCTTACTATATAATTTATTTCATTTCGGAGGATTAGTGTATGGAAATTAGAATCAATACCTTTGGACCCAACTCCTTATCCACAAGGACGTTTTTCAGCGATGAAAAGGGTTTTGAGGTTGCCTCTGTAATTGTAATGGGGAAAACCGATGCCGTTTTGCTTGACGCCCAGTGGACGCTATCGAATGCCCATCGAGTCATCGCGGAAATAGCGGAAACCGGCAAACAATTAAAAACGATTTATTTGACTCATGCTCACCCGGATCATTATTTCGGCGCAGGGATCATTGCGGAGGCTTTTCCGTCTGCCGAGTGTGTTGCGCTGCCTTCTGTAGCCGACATGATAAATCGTCAATTCTTTGGAAAACTGGATCATTGGGAAAAGGTTATCGGACCTACCAACGTCTGTCGAAAAACCGTCGATATTAAATCTCTAAGTGAGAATTACTTTGAGTTGGAAGGAGAGCGGCTTGAGATTATTCCGGATGTCATGGGTGATATGAAATACAATTCAGTGGTCTGGATACCTTCCATAAGGACTATCTATGGCAGCGATGTCCTGTTTAACCAAGCGCACCCCTTTACATGTGAGGTTACGGCGGAAGAGCGTCTGCAATGGATACGGGATATTGAGCGTCTGGAAAAGATGGACGCGGAGGTTATCATTCCGGGCCATCAGAAACCAGGAATGCCTTTCGATACTTCTTCGTACACCTTTACTAAAGATTATCTGGTCGCTACCGAAGAGGCAATAGCTACAACCAAAGATGAAGGCAATTTCTATTACGCAATGGTCCAGCGTTTCCCGGAAGCCAATCTCTTTATCAGTAATGAAATGAACGCTGGAGTTTTCAAAGGCGGCAAAGATTGGAATTGGAGAGACGACTAGTAAAAAATACTAAAGAATGAGCTTTTCTTTAATTTTCGGTGGCTGTAAGAGGATAGCCCAACTCCATCCAACGAGGCGTACCTCTGGTTAAAACCTTTATCTAATCACGGTTATAACCCTGATCCCATAACTCCAAGGCCAGACGGGCGCTGCTTTTATCTTTCGGTCAATAATAATAAATAATAATCCATAAATCCACCTCTTCAACAATGCATTGAAGGAAGACAGGAGAACCAAAATCATGAAAACACTATTTATCACATTACGGGGCTGGAACTTGTGTCCTTTCGTGACATGGTGGAGATGACGGCGAAGATCAGCGGCCGCTCAGTAGAATATGTGGACGTCAGTGAGGAAGAAAGATATAGGTATTTTGATTCCATCGGCGTACCCAGAGATTATATCGAGGGGATGAATATCGAGAAGGCAGAGCCACTCTTATCCGGAATCGATATTTATTGGACATCATATCCACCCGGGTCATTATATGGCAAACTATAAAGACGGCTTATCGATGAAAAAAAACAAACTCCATTATTAAAGTCACCGGAAAGGAAATATCATGGATGCTAGTTCCCTTTTTGCTAAAAATCTAAAAAATACTGAGTTCGATAACCTGCCTCAAAAAGTGGTTGATGAAACAGAAAAGCAGATTCTTGATTTATTGGGAGTAGCCATTGGAGGTTATTCTCAGCGCGGCGCTAAAGAGTTGCGTGAGCTCATTCTGGACTGGGGCGGGAAAAAAGAAAGTACCATAATCGGAACATCGGTAAAGGTCCCTGCGCCTAATGCGGCTCACGCGAATGCGACAATGGCACATTGTCTGGATTATGATGATGTCCATGAAAAGGCAGTAATGCATTCAGGCGTTGTGATAATTCCCACATGCCTGGCTATGGCTGAATTTAAGGGCGGTTTTTCAGGCAAAGACCTGATCACTGCAGTTGCACTTGGAGTTGATATGATGTGCAGGCTGGCGTTAGCTACAACTCCCGGTAAGAGTCCGATAGAATTGGGCTGGCACCTTACAACATTGTTCGGCTTTTTGGGTGTCGCGGGAACTGCCGCAAGGATTCTTGGATTGGATGAAGAAGGTATTGTAAACGCAATAGGTATTGCTTATCATCAGAGCTGCGGGAATAGTCAGACTGTGAAAGATGGGGCATTAACCAAAAGGCTGGGCCCGGGATTTGCTGTTAAAGGCGGAATTACAGCCGCTTTACTGGCTGAAAAGGGCGTAACCGGAGCTCATAATTCCCTGGAAGGGGATTATGGCCTTTATAATCTTTATATACGCGGTGATTATGGCCCGGATATTTTAAGAGAGGATCTCGGCAAACGATTCGAAGGTATGAATGTTGTCATAAAACCATATCCCTGCTGCAGGGGCATTCATCCCGCCATAGATGCTGCCCTGGCATTAAAGAATGAGAACAAAATTAAAAAAGAAGATATAAAGGAAATTATAATATACGTTACAGAAGCGCATTATTCCCTATTGTGCTCGCCTGAGAATGTGAAATGCAATCCGCGGAATCCTGTTGACGCGCAATTCAGTATTCCATGGGGAGTTGCTACAGCAATCGCGAATAGTCAGGTAACACTTGACGATTATACAGAAACTGCCATTAAAAGCGATGTTATAAAAGGGATCACTAAGAAGATGCGTATTGAAAAAGATAATGGCCTTAGAAGGCCTGATAAGATGGAGCCGACAAGAGTTGAAATAAAGACATCAGAAGGTAATGAGTATTCAAGAGTAGTGGAACATCCCCTTGGCAGTCTTGAAAGGCCGATGACTTTCGAAGACTGTTCCAGAAAATTCAGGGATTGCGCAAAGCAAATAGGCAATGAAAAGATGGACAAAGTAATTGAAATGGTCGGACAGCTTGATAAATTGTCAGATATCGGAGGACTTTTTCCATTATTGAGTTTTGATTGATTTATGGATCATCTACAAATTAGTTCACCCTCCGCAGTGCTACGGAGGACGGGTTGATCAATGATCAGGATTGTGAGAAGAATCATAAATGAATTATGGTTATAGCTTTCCGGTAAGAAGGAACGATAATGAATTTCGATCAAATTTGCGCAAAAGCTGAATCCGAAAGCGGTTATTTGAAAGATGGTGATTGTGTAAAAGTCTTTATTGCATCTCAGGCTGATAGTCCGGCTGGCCAGGAAACCGCACATATCTTTCAAGACAGTGTTAAGGAAAAGGATTTAGATGTAAAAGTCATTACCGCAGGGTCTTTCGGTTATTATGATATTGAGCCCATAGTATTAATTAAGAAATCCGGCAATCCATATATATTATATAAGAATGCTGATCCGGAGATAGTTCCGGAGTTGATTGATGATTACCTCGTTAAGAATAATCCACGTCCGGATTTAGCTTTTTGCAGTATTGGGCCGCACAAGATCAAGAGTATTCCATCTTCGTATGACCTGCCTTTATTCAATCTACAAAATCGCATAGTACTTCGCAACTGCGGGTATTTAGATCCCGAGAATATCAATCATTACATATTACGCGGAGGTTATACGGGACTTTCTAAAGTGCTGAAAATGAATCAGTCAGATGCGATCGAAGAAATAAAAAGGTCCGGTTTGAGAGGAAGAGGAGGAGCCGGGTATCCGACTGCTGATAAATGGCAGGCATGCTTTGAGATCGAAGATAAAGAAAAATATGTAATCTGTAATGCAGCTGATTCAAATCCCGGAGCATTCACAGCAAGATTGCTTCTGACGAGCGATCCGTATTCTGTTTTGGAAGGTATGTTAATATGCGCTTATACCATAGGCTGTTCCAAATGCATCCTTTTCATTGATTCTGAATATGAACATGCGATAAAAATCATCAATACAGCGTTCGTTCGAATGAAAGAGTACGGCTTGCTGGGAACCAATATTCTGGATTCAGATTTTAGTTGTGAAATAGAAATCAGAGAATCACATATTTCCCTTGTATTAGGCGAAGAAACAGCATTACTGCGTTCTCTGGAAGATAAACAGGCAATGCCATATCTGCGACCTCCCTATCCTGAAACAAGAGGCTTATTTGGGAAACCGACAATAATCAATAATATTGAGACTCTTGCCAATATAACAGCTATATTTCAATATGGTCCTGAAAAAATATCCGGTATTGGAACTGAAAACAGCAAAGGCACGAAAATCATTTCATTATCAGGCAGTGGATCAAAAAAATATACTATCGAAATTCCTTTCGGCACCAGCCTTCGTACTATTGTTGAACGACTGGCAACCATTGCTGATGCCGGTAATATTAAAGCCGTTCAATTCGGAGGTCCAACAGGTTCGTATTTTCTCGCTTATGATCTGGATATTGCTCTTGATTATGAAGCAATCAAAGAAAGATCCGTTATAGGATCAGGTACTCTTGAACTGATAAATGATACAGCGTGTGCTGTGGAAATGGCAATGAAGAAAATATCATATCTGCATGACCAGTCATGCGGGAAATGCGTATTCTGCAGAGAAGGGACTTTCCAGATGTCGGATATTTTGGAAGATATCTGCAAAGGAAACGGAAAACCTCAGGACATTGACATATTGAATGAGATAGGGGAGCAAATGAAAAGCGGTTGTATATGCGATTTGGGACGTACAGCCCCAAATCCGGTACTCAGCAGTATAGAATTATTTCGCAATGAGTATGAAGTTCATATCAAAGAAAAGAGATGTCCCGTAAAAAGGGGGACAAAGAAGGCATAGGGAGTATTTTTTTGGGTACAGTTAGACTTAATATAGACGATCAGGATATTGAAATTGAGGAAGGCAAAAGTGTTCTGGAAGCAGCTCTCGATTCCGGCATATATATCCCGCATTTATGTTATCACGCGGATCTTTCACCAATAGGCGCATGCAGGTTGTGTGTGGTTGAGATCGAAGGCATAGAAGGACTTCAGACTTCATGTACTACGCCTGCTGTTGAAGGCATGATAGTGAAAACAAAAACAGAGAGAATAGATAAGTCACGAAAGCTCGCAATGGAGCTTTTGCTTGCCGGTCATCCGCCGGATTGCGAAACATGTGTTAAGTATCTTAATTGTGAACTTCAGTCCTTGAAGCAATATATTGTCGGCGATCATTTAAGAGTCAGAACACGATCAAAACTATTCCCTGTAAATATGGATAATCCAATTTTTTTACATGATCCGAATAAATGTATTTTATGCGGCCGGTGTGTACGGGCATGCCATGAACTTCGGGGGGTTGGAGTTCTGTTTTATAGAAAGAGAGAAAAGGAAACATACATAGGTACAGCTTCTGATCTTCCTCTTTTTGATTCAGGATGCAGATTCTGCGGGGCTTGCGCTGAGGTCTGCCCAACGGGCGCAATAATGGACAAGGAAGAGTTTGCAAAAGGAAAAAGCCGAAAGGAAGCTATTGTTCCATGCAGATATACATGTCCTGCGGAGATCGATGTTCCGAGATATCTTCGTTTTATAAAAGAAAAGGATTATTCAGCAGCAACTGCAGTAATACGTGAAAAAGTGCCATTCCCCAAGATACTCGGGTATGTATGCGATCACCCTTGCGAGAGTGTGTGCAGAAGGGGAGAAATAAATCAGCCTATTTCAATAAGGAATCTTAAACGCTATGCAGCTGAACATGATACAGAAAGACTATGGGAAAAGAATTTACAGGACAAAGAATCTACCGATAGAAAGGTTGCGATTATTGGTTCAGGGCCTGGGGGTCTTTCGACAGCATATTATTTGTCAAATCAGGGTCATGCTGTGACCGTATTTGAAGCAATGCCTTTATCAGGCGGAATGATGCGTTACGGTATTCCGGAATACCGGCTTCCCAGAGTGGTCCTCGATGAGGAGATAGCGCATGTTGAGAACAGGGGTGTTGAAATTAAGACGGACACACGAATAGAATCAACGGATGAACTTTTTGAAGATGGATATGATGCTGTTCTTGTTGGCATAGGAGCTCAAAAAGGACAAAAGCTTTCAATCCCGGGTGCTGATAGCGAAGGTGTATTGATAGGTCTTGATTTTTTAAGAGATGTAAATGCAGGCAAAAAAGTCAATATTGGGAAGAAAGTTATGGTACTTGGCGGAGGCAATGTGGCATTCGACTGTGCTCGCGTAGCACGGCGGATCGGCGCTGAAGATGTTTTAATTGCCTGCCTCGAACGCAGAGAAGATATACCTGCAGCATGCGATGAAATTGAACTGGGCGAAGAAGAAGGTATTTCCGTAAATCCTTCAAAGACATCTACACGCATTCTAAGTGAGAACGGTCAGATTAAAGGTGTGGAATTCCTTGATATTGAATCCTTCAGTTTTGATGAAGATATGAATCCGGAAATTGAGGTCATTGAAGATTCTCATCATATTATGGAAGCTGATACGGTTATTTTTGCGGTTGGCCAGTATCCTGACATACCTGAAAGATTTGGTCTTGATAAAACAGAAAGGAATTTTATAGAACTTGATTCATATACCTTTGAGACAAGCAGAGAGGGAGTGTTTGCAGCCGGCGATGCGGTTACTGGCACTTCATCGGTAATTCAGGCCATAGCTTCAGGAAAAAAGGCTGCTGTCGTAATTGACAGATTCCTTGGAGGCGATGGTCGAATCGACGAAAAATTTGCACCGGTTTGCGAACCGCAAAAAGTTTTTGGTCCTGCAGAAGGTTTTGCAGCTATGACCCGTAACGAAGAAACATGCGTGCTCCCTGAAAAGCGGTTGCTGAGTTTCTGCAAAGTGGTAAATGACATGGATGAGGAAACTGCAGAATATGAGTCAAACCGCTGTCTGCAGTGTGATACGAGGCTGAATATTACGCCTGTAAAGTTCTGGAGCAATTACTAGCATTAGTGATCTTGATTGATGTGTTTTAGAAATATTTGCATAATTACCTGTAAACTGATTTAATCTCAATTAATTTGGGTTCATCCGGTTAATGAGTACGCTAGTTTATGATATCTAAATATTTTGCGCTATATGGGCCATGAGGTTCTCTTTTAAGCGGCGAACTGGTTTATGTGCACTGACCCTGCACAAAACAAGACGAGGCGGGCGGGTAGCCTTTTCCAAACTTGGCCGGATTCGAGAATCTTCTAATAGCTCATAAGTATTCCGCCCGCGTGGGTGGCACCTTACGTAATTAGCATGCTGTTAATGTTTTCGCCCCTTAAAAGAGAGCCCCATGGCCCATTAACCAATTATAATAGGATTTAATCTTTTATTTCTTTACGTACTCATTAACTGGATGAAACTTAATTGGCAGGTGTAATTAACCATATTTATACAAGATAAATATAGATAGGGACAATGTTTTCATTTAAGGAGAAAAGTAATGGGTAGACTGGATAATAAAATTGCAGTTGTAACCGGGGCAACATCAGGGATCGGTGAAGCTGTAGCTATAATGTATGCAAAGGAAGGTGCTAAAGTAGTTGCAGTTGGAAGAAATGAGTCTAAAGGCGCTGAAGTTGTGAAAAAAATTACCGGAAACGGCGGGGAAACAATATTTTTAAAATGCGATTTAAGAAACATAAGTGAAATTCGAAACATAAAAGAAGAGACTGTTAAGAAATTCGGACGCATTGATATATTATTTAATGCTGCGGGTGTACTGGTACATAAACCCTTTCTGGAACAAAACATGGATGATCTAAATCTGATATTTGAAACCAATTTTCGAGCCTATGTTTTAACTATGCAGACAATCATTCCTGTAATGGTTGAACAGGGTAAAGGAACAATAGTCAATGTTGCATCGATTTCATCTGTATGGCCGGAATTAAATTCCTATTTTTATGGAGCAATGAAAGCTGGAATTACGAATTTATCAAGGAACGTTGCAAAGGAATTTTCAAGAAAAGGCATTCGCGTTAATTGCATATTACCGGGCCCGATCAACACTAATATGACGCCTGATTTTATAAAGAACAGCAAAGAAGCACAACAGGCATTGATAGATGAAGTAGGAATGCTGGGCAGGTTAGGGGAACCGGAGGATATTGCTTACGCAGCTGTTTATCTTGGCTCTGATGAATCTTCATTTGTTACGGGAATCAATTTAATTGTAGATGGCGGTGTTTGCATCAGTAATTAGTTCTCTTGATAATCTTATGACCAGATATGGGGGAGATTAATGAACGGGAAGAGTAATGAAGCGGATGTTGTCGTTATTGGATCCGGGATATCCGGTCTAGCAGCAGCTCTGACAGCGGCAGAAGGTGGTGCAAAAGTAATTATATTTGAAAAGCAGCGATCTCCCGGAGGAACTTCCAATTTTTTGCAGGGTATGTTTGCTGTTGAAAGTGAAATGCAGAGGGAAAGATATATTAGCTATACAAGAGATGAAGCATTTAAGAATTTTATGGATTACAGCCACTGGCGCGCAGATGCCAGTCTTGTTAGAGCATTTGTTAATGAATCCGGGCCCACTATTTCCTGGCTGCAGGAAAAGGGAGTTGAATTCAGCGATGCCATGGTAAATATGCCGAATGCTCCGAGTACCTATCATGTAGTTAAGGGAGGAGGGGCTGCCATGATAAAAATACTTGCTTCCGTTGTCAAGGAAAAGGGAATTGATATCCGTCTGGGGACACGCGTACAGCGTTTGCGTAAAGCAGGCGGCAAGATCACCGGAGTCATAGCAGAAGAGAATGATGAAGAAATAGAAGTAATTTCAAAGGTGGTTGTTATAGCCAGTGGAGGTTATGCGAATAATAAGGAATGGATAAAAAAATATTCCGGGTATGATCTGGATGTCAATTTAATGCCTGTCGGCAATGTGGACAAATTAGGCGATGGTATTCGCATGGCATGGGAAGTTGGGGCTGCTGAAGAGGGTATGGGAATACTCGAGCTCTTTAGGGCAGGTCCGTTAGGTCCGGATTTTCCCATGAAGAATCAGATTGAATTTGTTACTTGCCAGCCTGATTTATGGATAAATTCAAGAGGAGAGCGGTTCTGCGATGAGGGAATTACTTTTTTCGATAGTGAAGTCGGAAACGCAAACGCAAGGTTCAAAGAAGGTTACACGTTCAGTATTTTTGACGACTCTGTAATCGAGCGTTTGCTGACCAGGGGAGTCGACAGGGGTATCGCAATAGAAAACCCTCCTGGCACAAAGCCTGTGGATATCAGAAGAGAGCTGAATGCGGCCCTGGAAAGAGGAAGTACCGATGTATTCGCGGCTGATTCATTGGAAGAACTCGCAAAGAAAATCGATGTTGATTCTGAAGTGTTAAAGGCAACTGTTGAAGAATATAATAGTTATTGTGAGAAAGGTCATGATGAACTGTTTGCCAAAAATCGCTATTATTTATGGCCTATAAAAGTTCCGAAATTTTATGGTGTTAAAGTACGTACTGTATTCCTTGGCACATTCGGAGGAATAAAGATCAATCAGAGGACTGAAGTGATAGATAAAAAGGGTAATGTTATTCCAGGGCTATATGCTGTTGGATATGATGCTTCCGGAATGTGGGGTGATAGTTATTGTTTTAAGGCTGCTTCCGGAGCTTCCTCTGGATTTGCGGCCAATTCCGGTCGTATTGCTGGAAAAAACGCGCTGAAATATGTGGGCAAATAGGAGCAGCAAACAGCAATACACAAATGAGATAAAGTAAATGGTTCATAGAAATAATTTTGAAAAACTGATGGAACCGGGTTATATCGGAAACGTTAAGACAAGAAACCGCATTGTAAAGACGGGCGCGGGACTTTTGATGTGGAATGAGGCGGAAGTCCGCATGAATAATGAAATGTTGGCTTATTACGAATCCCTGGCCAGGGGCGGTGTAGGGCTTCTGATAGTTGAATCACCGACCATTGATTATCCAAAAGGCGCGCGCTGGCCTGAGAGATATCGAATAGACCAGGATAAATATATCGAGGGGGTGAGTGAACTTGTAAAAATCATTCATAAACACAAATGCCCTACATTCATGCAGATGAACCATGACGGACCTTGGCAAGTAAAATTACCTTTTGTTTCCAAGCCTCTTTTCTCAGGTTCCCCTATTGCAGCTTCTGCAGTAAGTATACAGGCAGAGAACGATCTCCATAATGAAGTTCCCAAGTCTCTTACAATACATGAAATTGAAGAAATAGTCGAAAAATTTGTTAACGCTGCAGTGCGGGCGAAGAAAGCAGGATTTGACGGTGTGGATATAAATGCCGCAAGCAGTCACCTTCTTCATAATTTTCTTTCTCCATTCTGGAACAGGCGTGATGACATTTACGGAGGCAATTATGAAAACAGGGCACGTTTTGTAACTCAGATTGTCAACGAGATAAGAAGGCGCAATGGAAAAGACTTTGCTGTGTCAGTGTGTATAAACAGTTTAGAAATAGGCGCAGGGGCCGGTGTTGACAACAGCGAATGTCTGAGGGTTGAGGACGCCCGCGAGACAGCCAGATTGCTTGAGAAGGCCGGTGCGGATTCCATTCATGTAAGGAGCCATGTGCTTGGATATCATGTTGGCGCTTATCTCCCGGATGTGCTGTGCTATCCCGAGTTTCCAATTCCAAAAAGAAACATTCCCAAAGAATATGATACAAGACACAGAGGGGTGGCAGTAAACGCCCGTCTTGCAGCCGGAATAAAGAAGGAAGTAAGTATCCCGGTAATACTGATAGGAAAACTCGATCCAGAGGTTGGAGAAAAGCTGCTTCAGCAGGGCAAAGTCGATTTTATCGGTATGAACCGCCGTTTGATGGCTGATCCTGATCTTCCGAATAAGGTTGCTGCAGGAAGAATAGATGACATCGTGCCATGTACTGCATGTGAGAACTGTCTGGGTTCCCGCAGATGCAGGATAAATCCTTTCCTGGGTACTCCGTACAATATAATAGAAAGAGCAAAGAAGAAAAAAAAGGTCGTAGTGGTTGGTGGCGGCCCGGGTGGAATGGAAGCAGCCAGAGTAGCTGCGTTACGGGGGCATGATGTTACGCTTTATGAAAGCTCAAGTAAATTAGGCGGTTTGATGCAGGTGGCTGCCTTCGTAAAAGGAATTGAACAAGAAGATCTGCCTGCTATCATTCGGTATTATAAGCACCAGTTATCCAAACTTGGCGTAGAGATAAACCTTGGACAGGAGATTGATGCATCAAAGATAGAGGAGATTAAGCCTGACACTGTTGTTGTAGCTACAGGAGGGATACCTCAGATCCCGGATATTCCCGGGATTGACAGCCCTAATGTAATCAAGGCTTTTGATTTTTATGGTCTGGCAAAATTCTTTTTAAGATTTTTCAGTCCCGGATTCTTAAACCTGATTTCTAGAATATATATGCCGGTCAGCTTTAAGTTCTTGAAACACATGGGGAAAAGGGTGGTTATCATTGGCGGAGCAATAAAGGGCTGTGAGCTAGCTGAATTTCTGGCCAGGCGGGGTAAAGAAGTTACGATTGTTGACACTGCAAAAGAGATGGGAACAGGAATGGTGGATGTGCTTATGGCGTATCTTTTCAGTTGGTTTAAGAAAAAGGGCGTTAAAATGATAGGCGGCGTTGAGGAATACGTAAAGATAACAGACAAAGGATTAACTATTATCAATAACGAAGGGAAGAAAGAGCTTATTGAGGCGGATACGGTTATCCTAGAGCTTCCGCTGTTACCGAATGACGGGTTAATGAAAAGACTTAAGGGCAAGGTTAATGAGGTTTATGCTGTGGGTGACTGTGATGATCCTAAATTGATTACTGATGCTATAGGGGCTGCTTTTAAGACTATGCTGGTGGTTTAAGGTGAGATAAATGAAGAAAAATGAAGTTGCTGAAAAAGGCGCAGATGTTGTTGTGGTCGGTTCAGGTGCAGCCGGAATGGCAGCAGCTTTGACTGCTGCAGAGGGAGGCGCAAGCGTCATTCTGTGTGAGAAACTGCGGCATCAGGGCGGTACATCAAATTTCGCCGAAGGATTATGCGCTGTAGAAAGTCAGATGCAACATCAGCATTATGTTGGGCTTACAAGAGACGAAGCCTTTAGAATAAGCATGGAATATAGCCACTGGCGCGCCAATCCAAGGCTGGTAAGAGCGATTATTGATCTTTCAGCTGATACAATAGACTGGCTGCAGAGATATGGAGTTGAATTCGTCGAGCCTGTCACAATGTTTTATGATGCACCTAGGACATGGCATATTATTAAAGGCAAGTCCAAACCCGGGGGAAGAGGATCAGTAATGATCAAAACTCTTTCAAAAAGAGTAATTGAAAAGGGCGGCAATATATACTTAGGAACTCCTGTAAAGAAACTTGTTAAAGAAAATAATAAGATTACAGGTGTTGTTGTTGAAAGTAACAAGAACTTAATTGAGATAAAAGCAAAAGCTGTAATAATAGCGACCGGAGGGTATGCAAATAATAAGGAATGGGTAAAGAAATATACAGGCTTTGATCTGAATGTTAATGTTTTCCCTCTGGGCAATATTGGTAAAATGGGAGACGGCATTCGCATTGCATGGGAGGCAGGAGCTGATGATAAAGGCATGGGACTGATCCAGCTATGGAGAGGAATACTTATAGGCCAGGGAGTAAGAGAGCTGAGCAACCTTAATGCAGCAGCACTTCAGCCCCATCTGTGGGCAAATCAATACGGAGAACGCTTCTGTGATGAGACAATAGCAAATATAGATCCTTTTGAAGGCAATGCATGCGCAAGGCAAAAGAACGGATACAGTTATACAATATTTGACGAAGCAATCAAAAGGCATATGATGGAGAAGGGCATTGATAAAAATATGGGTACGGGAAATCCTCCGGGTACTCCGCTTCCGGATCTTGATACAGAATTAAAAGGCGCATTTGAAAAGAAGAATCCCCATATATTCGTAGCTGATTCTATTGAAGCATTGGCCGGTCAAATAGATGTAAATCCGACAGTCTTAAAAGCTACTATAGGTGAATATAATACCTTTTGTCAGCAGGGCCATGATGATCTGTTTGCCAAGGATCGTCAATATCTCAGGCCGATAAAAGAGCCGAAATTCTATGCAGTGCGATGTGTTACAATGACCCTTGGTACTTTGGGAGGTATCAATATCAATCATAACACCGAGGTATTAGATAAGGAAAATAATATTATTCCCGGACTTTATGCGGCGGGAAACGATGCCAGCGGTATGTTTGGCGACAGCTATAATATTTATTTATCAGGCGGAACACTTGGTTTCGCGGTTAATTCCGGTCGTATAGCAGGGAAAAATGCCTTAAAATATATCAGTATTGAAAGGAGGTCTTTTCGAATATGAGTAATACATTAAGCGGAAAAGTCGCATTTGTAACAGGAGCAGGATCGAGAAGAGGTTTTGGCAGAGCAATCGCTTTAAGACTTGCCAAAGAGGGCGCAGATGTGGTTGTGCTCGATAAATTCGCAGCACCAAAAAGTGCGTGGGCCGGAGATGAAGAATGGAAGGGCCTTGATGAAGTTGTTCAGGAGATTGAGGCTATAGGCCGAAAGGGCCTCGCAGTTGTGGGTGGTATCGAAAACACGGCTGAGGTTGAAGCAGCTGTCAAAAATGCAATTGATAAGTTCGGAAAGATAGATATTCTTGTAAACTGCGCAGCTATCCGGGGGCCGGTCGGCATACCGGTAGTTGAAGGAGATGAAAAGGAATGGCGTTTGATGTTTGATATCAATACTATCGGTTCGTTTATAATTTCAAAGGCGGTTGCAAGAGATATGATCAGACGTAATGAAGGCGGCAAGATAGTTCATATAGCTTCAGCAGCCGGCAAAATAGGTGCGCCCGGCAGTGCTGCGTACGCTGCATCAAAATGGGCAGTAATTGGTTTGGTTGAATCGCTGGCCCTCGAACTAGCTCCATACAATATCAATGTAAACGCGATCAATCCCGGATTTTTTGCCACGAATCTAAGAGACAATGACGCGGTGGAAAAAAGTGCTAAAGCTGGTGTAACAATTGAGAAGTTCAGAGAAGAAGAGTATAAGATGCTTGACAGTATGGTACCTCTGAAGCGTATGGGTAAAGTTGAAGAGATAGCTGATCTGATATTCTTCCTTGTATCTGACCAGTCGGCTTATATAACAGGCCAGGATATAAACATTAATGGCGGGCATTATATGCACTAGCTGTCAATCCACGATATTGGCCCATGGTTTTAACTGTGGACAAATTCAAAGCTGACAGTAACAAAGAATAAAAAGGCTCGTCTAATTTGGCTTTACAAGTCACAATGACATTTGCGACTTATTTATGAAAATCTAAAATTTGAGGATGGTTTATACTATGAGAGCAAAATATGGTTATATGGGGAAGATGCTTTTTATCGATCTGACAAACAATAGGTCTTATGAAGAGGATTTAACAGAAGACCTGGCCAGAAAACATATTGGTGGTTATGGTATAGGCTCCAGAATAATATATGAGAAGATGAAACCAAGAGTCGATCCATTAAGCCCGGGGAATATACTGGGCATTGGCACAGGTCCTTTCACCGGATGCGGCACTATATCCACGAGCAGGTTTATTACAATGGGAAAATCGCCATTAACAGGATATTGGGGGGACGCCAACTCCGGAGGAAATTTTCCTGCATCAATAAAAACTGCAGGCTATGATTTCGTTTTCTTTGAAGGAAAGGCAGAGTATCCGGTATACGTGTTAGTGACGGATAATAAAGTTGAAATCAAAGATGCGCGGCATATTTGGGGAAAGACTGTTGTAGAGACTGAAGAAATGATCCGTGCTGAGAACGGCGATAAGACATTAAAGATTGTGTGCATAGGCACGGCCGGTGAAAAATTATCCCGTATATCAGCAATCATGAACGATAGAGGCAGGGCAGCAGCCAGATCCGGTCTGGGAGCCGTGATGGGATCCAAGAATGTAAAAGCCCTCGCCTGTACAGGATCAAAAAAACCTGAGATATTTGATAAGGAAACCGTAAAAAAATTGAATAAGGCATTGGTGGATGAAATAAAGAACAATCCTACACCCGGAGTAATGATGCTGAAAAGCTCCGGCACTGCCGGCGCTACTGTTCCGCATATATCCATGCACGCTGTTGCGATAAAGAATTTCGGAGGCAATAATGTGGATGATTTTCCTGAAGAGAAATGGGAAAACCTTGGATACAGTGCAATGGAAAAATATATTTCCAAGAAATACGCATGCGCCGGCTGTCCTATCGCGTGCGGCGGAATTGTGAACGTTGAAAGAGGTAAGTACGCGGTGAAAGATGTTCACAAACCGGAATACGAAACTGTAGGCTCATTTGGTACTAATTGCCTTATTGATAGTGTTGAAGCAGTCATTTATGCGAATTATCTCTGCAATCTTCATGGCCTGGATACTATTTCCGCGGGCTGTACACTGGCCTTCGCGATTGAATGTTATGAGAACGGAATTATTACAAAAAATGATACAGACGGACTGGAATTGACATGGGGAAATGACGAAGCCGTAATCAAGATGTTGAAAAAAATGTGCGTGCGTGAGGGATTTGGAGATATTTTGGCTGAAGGTGCGAAGGAAGCATCAAGAAGGATCGGTAAAGGAGCAGAACGATTCTCCATGGATGTTGGAGGGGAACTGATACCCATGCATGATCCTCGCGAGGATATTGGATGGGGGGCTACTTATGTGGAGGATGCTACTCCCGCAAGGCATACTCGCGGTGGAACACAGATGGTAGTCACTTATTCAAAAAAATTCAAGGAAATGATGGGACTGCCTGATAGTTTTGATAAATTCTCATATGAAGGCAGGGGAGTTGCTCATGCCAAGATCAGGTCATACCAGCATATTATTAATAATGTCGGCCTATGCCTGTTCACTGGAGATTCTGTTTCTTACTATCCTATGCTTGAGTTGATGCAGTCCATAATGGGATGGAAGGATATGACTTTAGAAGAAATGTTGAAAGCAGGCGAGAGGACAACTGTAATGCTTCATGCGTTTAATCTAAGGGAAGGATTTACACCCAGCGATTTTACAATTCCACCTCGCGCAGCAGGCGATCCGCCATTTAAAGTCGGTCCATTTAAGGATAGAACCTTTGATTTTGAGAATCTTAAAAAGCAGTTCTACGAAGCTATGAGTTTTGATTATAAAACAGGAGCAATCGCGAAAGAAAAGATTGAGGAAATGGGATTACAGGATGTTTTGAAGTAACTGAATCTCTAATTTTTTTATGGTTCACCCGGTTAATGAGTCCGTAAAGAACCAAAAGATTAAACCTTATTATAAGTACCTCAATGGCCCATATAGCACAAAATATCATGACCTGAGGTCAGGGCTGTTCTTGGAAAGACGACATCTCAAAAAGAATTCCACCCAAGGCCTGCAGTGGGCTTATTTTCAAGGGTTTGCTCCGCCAGAACCCCTAGCAGAATATCCCCTTGCCACCAGGAAAAGGTTTGCCAAACCCTTGAAAATAAGACCACGTCCTCCGAATACTATAGATGTCGTCTTGAAAAGAATGGACGTGACCGGATATTAGCGATACCGTTATCGAGTCATGATATTTCTGGTCCATCTGCCCGCCTTGTCTTGTTTTGTGCAGGGTCATTGCATATAAACGAGTTCGCCGCCTAAAAGAGAACCCCATTGCCCATATATCACAAAATATTTAGATATAATTAACTAGGGTACTCATTAGCCGGATGGACCTTATTTATTTCCCCATCATCATCCCCGGAAGCCAGAGACTTAACTGTGGAAAGGCGATCGTAATTACAAGGAAAAGGCCCAGGGCTATTAGAAAGGGCCATACACCCTTTATAAGTTCCATACTCCCAATATTAAAGGTATTTCTCACAAGAAAAAAGTTAATTCCCATGGGTGGAGTGATTAAGGCGATCTCCATATTTACTACAAATAATATCCCGAACCAGAGAGGGTCAAAGCCAAGTTCCTTTATGATAGGCACAAAAATGGGGATCGTGAGCATCATTATGGTTATGCCATCTATAATGCATCCCAGGAATAGCAGAAATAGCATTATTGCTATAATAACGGCCAATGGGGGAAGGTTCAGGGAAGCAATAAGTAAAGACAATTTCTGTGCTATAGCTGAACTGCCGAATACATAGGTAAAAAAGGAGGCGCTCACCAGGATAATCATAATTGTGGCATTAAGGACCGCGGTCTTAACCAGAGCCCTGAACAAACCCTTAGGCGTGAGTTTATAAAAAAGTACTGCAACAACAAGGACGATAAAGCAACCCACACCACCCGCTTCGGTCGGTGTGGCAACACCGAAATAAATAGAACCGAGAATACTGAACATAACAAGGACTATAGGCCATATCTGTTTAAGTGAGGAGAACCTCTCTGTCCAGCTTACCGTACCGGCGGATCTGCCCAGTTCAGGATTTCGCGCGCACATTATTATTGGTACAAGTGAAAGCATTAGTGCCAGAAGAATACCGGGTATTACTCCGGCTATAAAGAGACGTCCAAGGGGTACGTTGGATAGTACGGCGAAGATAATCATGGTGGCGCTCGGGGGGATCAGTGGGCCGAGTACTCCTCCGCATGTTAAAGCCCCCAGCCCAAGGGCCTTGTTATAGGAATACCTCTCATATTCAGGGACCGCCACGTTTCCCACAGCAATAATTGTAGGACCGCTGGCGCCAAGGGCGGCGGCCATACCGGCTTCTCCCATAATACCTGCCACTATCAGTCCTCCAGGAATCCGTGACAGCCAGTTTCTGGCAGCCCTGAACAGATGTTCCCCCATTTCTGTTTCGGCGATTATAAAGGACATTAACATAAAAAGGGGAAGAGGTGTCCAAGAAAGGTTATACAACAACTGGAACGTTGTCCAGCCTGCCTTTTGCAAGGCGAAGCCCCCGAATGCCATATAGCCTATGACTACTGAGCTAAAACCCAGGGCATAGGCAATGGGCACCCCTATTATGAGCAGTATAAGCATCAGGCCGGCACATAAAATGGACGCGGTATTGTAATCCACTAAACCTCCAACCCTTAATCTTCTTTAATTCTTAATATCTCCCGGACAATTTTTAGTAACAAGACAATGCATAACAGGCCATATCCAATGGGGATAACTATCTTTACAGGAAAAAGAGGGATCGCCCAAACGGACATACTCTTTTCGCCGATCTGTAATGAATACATGGCCACGGTCCACCCTTCCCAGGTAAGGACTACACAGAAGATAAGTCCCAGCAGGGGGCCAATAACATTTAGAAAAAAGTTTCTTATCTTTTTTGGGAGAAGGGCGACAAAAAAATCCACCCTGAGATGACCGTCCAGCTTCTCCAGATAGGCAAGGGCAAGGACAAATGTCCATAAAAGAAACATCATGCTCAGTTCATAGGAATAGGGCTCGGGGCTTTTAAAAACATAACGCCTGATAACACCATAAGACGCTATAAAGCTCATCAGGACTATTAATATGCCGCTTAGTATAGTAAAGGCATAGCTTACGCGTTCAATTACCCGGTCGGCCTTGTTAATAAATCCGCGAAACATGAGTGATTATGGCCCCCAATCAATTCCTTTTTGTAAGGACACTATTAAGAAATTATTCTTCCTCTATAGTCTTAACATAGTAGGGATTCTTTCTGTTTACATCATCGACGATTTCTTTTATCTCAATACCGAACTCGCCCATACTTGATAGCTGTTTTTCCTGGTAATTCCGGAGTTTTTGACGCCATTTCTCCCGTTCACTATTAGAGATGATGTGGATATTAAGTCCTCGTTTTTTAAAGGTTTTCATGTCCTCCACCTCATACTGGAGGAGTTTTTTATGCATCCAGTCTACGGCCCTGTCAACCTCCTCAAGGAGTATCTGCTGAATATTAGCCGGCATTTTTTTCCAGAGGTCCAGATTAATGGTATATCCGTTCCAGGCAGCTGCCCCGAAAAAATAGGATATATCAGTACATACATCCGTAAGACCGTTCTCAATACTGCCATGGGTACCATTTGCAGCCCCGTCTATTACACCCTTTTGAAGGGAAGTATAGAGATCAGTCCACATTACGGTTACGGGCGATCCGCCAAGCTCTTTTATCATGTTAGCCATTGTGGGGCTTATGGCTCCGACCATCATACCTTTCCAGTCTTTAAGACTCTTTACCGGTGTGGAAGATAGTAATTCAATTCCGCTGAAGTTTATCAGCCCGAGGGCCTTGGCATTAAATCTTTCCTGTAATATTTTATCATGGAGAGGGAGGAGTCTTTTCGCTGCCGCGATCCCTGCTTCTATGTTATTGAACAGAAAAGGTGTTTCAATGAGGGAAAGCCTGGGATCAAGCCCCCCGTATACTGCCCATGCCACATCAGCCATTTCGATGGCACCCACTCTCACGGCGTCAAAATATTCAGGTATTTTCGCCAGGGACTCTCCGGGAAAGACCTGAATCCTATATTCCCCGTTTACCCGGCTGTTAAATCTCCTTGCCAGTTCTTCATCCTTTTCCGTAAGTGGGTCCCCGGCCGCGGCAGGTACAACCAGCCTAATGATAACAGGCCTTTTTGCCTCAGCCTGAGGCACATTTAGGAAAAGGACAAAGATTATGTAAATGAAAAGCAGCGGAATAATAAAGGATACAGTATTTTTCTTGACCATAATATTCTCCAATCTCTTTTCCTGTTGGCAGGGTCACATAGAAGACTGTGCGAGAAAAAGATAGTCTCGGACAGCCTTCTATGGGCTTGTGACTTTACCAAACGTTTGTTTTTACTAACTAACAGTGTGAAAATTGTCAACCTCTTTTTCCTCTTCATTTATAGTAACTGTTTGACACTTATACTGATATTGAGAGACAACGAGTTACTTGACAAATAGGTTTTGATAACCATACATTTGGTATGCAATAGATATAAATAAGGAGGAGAAAATGGGTTTAGAAGAATACGCAAATTTCGCAAATAAAAACGCTACATGTTATCTCGCCACTGCTGAAGGGGATCAGCCAAGGGTCAGGGCAATAGCAATGTGGTACGCTGATGAAACCGGATTCTATTTTCAATCCCAGTCAGTTAAGGCACTGTACAAGCAAATTCAAGAAAATAATAAAGTAGAGGTCTGTTTTTGCACACCAGATTTCAGTAAGGTAATGAGGGTTTCCGGAAAAGTAAAAATCATTGAAGATATGGAAGTACGTAAAAAATGTATTGAAGAAAGGCCTTTCCTTAAAAGCATGGGGATTACGGACCCGGGGGATGCCCTGCTTGCGGTATTTCATCTTTATACCGGTGAGGCCTACTTCTGGACAATGGCAGACAGCATGAAGGAAGCGGATATACCAAGAGAAAAGTTCTGATTAAAATACCCGTCAATCACAGGGATGTACGGACACGAAAAAATAATAAAATTCGGAGAATAAAATGCAGAAATATAAAATGTTTATTAACGGTGAATGGGTAGATGCCGAATCAGGCAAGACATTTGCTACAGTGAATCCGAGTACTGGCGAGGAACTGGGAAGAGTTCCTCTGGCGGGTAAAGAGGATGTAGACAAAGCAGTAAAAGCTGCAAACCAAGCGCTTCCCGTATGGTCAAAGATGATGCAAAGTGACAGAGCAAAAGCAATTTTGCGTTTTGCTGCTCTTGTAAAAGAACACTCGGAAGAACTAGTTGATCTGGAAGTCAATGAGCACGGCACACCAGTAATGCTCGCCAGAGGCTTTGCTGCTGCTGCTGTAGATCAGCTGGAATATATAGCATCCATAAGCCGTGGACTGATGGGACAGGTCCTTCCACGGTCAATGCCCGATACAGTCGGCTATCTTCAGAGAGTTCCGATCGGAGTTTGTGCTGTCATAACTCCATGGAATGTCCCTCTCATGATGATGCTTAGCATGGTAGGCCCGGCTCTTGTCACCGGAAACACATGTATACTTAAACCTGCAAGTGTTAATTCCGTATTAGGAGTTAAATTCACCGAAATACTTGAGAAAGTGAATCTGCCCAAAGGTGTAATGAATCTGGTAACAGGACCAGGAGGAAGTGTCGGTGATGCCCTTACCACACATCCGGGAGTTGATATGGTGCGTTTCACAGGTGCCAGCGATACAGGAAAAGCTATACTCAGAGCAGCCAGCCAGACAGTTAAAAAGTGCGTTATGGAACTCGGTGGTAATAATCCAGTTATAGTTTGTGAAGACGCAGATGTGGAAAAAGCTGCTAAATTACAGGCAGGGAGACATTTTGGCAACAGCGCGCAGAACTGCTCCACACCCGGAAGATATTATGTGCATGAGAATGTATATGACAAATTCGTGGAAATATTTGTAAATGAAGTGAAAAAAATAAGCGTGGGATTACCATGGGATGAGAAAACGATAATGGGCCCCATGGCTAACCTTCAGCAGCTTGAGAAAGTGGAATATTACATAAAAACAGCAAAAGAACAGGGAGCCAGAATTGTATACGGCGGATCAAGGCCTTCAACACCTCCAATGGATAAAGGTTATTTCCTCATGCCTACAGTTGTAGCTGACTGTACCCATGACATGACCATTGCAAGGGAAGAAATCTTCGGACCTGCAGCGTGCATTCTTAAATTCTCTTCAGAGGAAGAAGTGATAAAACTTGCCAACGATTCAGAATATGGACTTTGCGCTGGCGTATGGACAAAAGATGGAAGCAAGGCATTGAGAATTACTAATGAACTGCGTGTTGACAGTGTGTTTATCAATATGCCAAGAATGATGACTCCTGAATTCCCATGGGGAGGAAATGTCAGAGAAAGCGGGGTTGGAAAATCCGATTCCGTATGCGGTATGGAGGAATTTACTGATCTGAAATTTATCTGTACAAGCTATTCGTAGCAGAACTTCTTCCAGGGGCTCTGGTGGAGCAACCCCTTGAAAACAAGTCCACTGCAGGCCTTGGGTGGAATGCTTTTGGAGATGTCATCTTGAAAACAACCCCCGTGACCTCGGGTAAGGCTCGAGATATGTCACTGGGGCGAAGGGCTGTCCCTTTTATGAGTGACTATCGGGAGGGTGCTGTTATTTCAGGGAGTTACGGGTGGGGGACCCCCTGGCCCCGAGGGGAACCGAGGGGAACAGCGGAGGGGGTAGGCATCCCACGGCCGTAACCCCTTGAAATGACCAGCCCGGGAGATCCGGAACGAAGAAAAGGGACAGCCGTTCGGTCACAGGCATTCTTTTCAAGACGACATCTATGACGTTCAGTGGACGTGGAGTTATTTTCAAGGTTTGGCAAGCCTTTTCCTGTTCGCAACGGTACATTCTACGTGGTGTCCTGGTGGGGCAAACCCTTGAAAACAACCCCACTGCATACCTTGGGTGGGCTTCTTTTGGAGATGTCATCTTGAAAAGAACACCCGTGACCTCAGGTGATAATGGTTTTTGAAAGGTGATATCTCAAAAAAAATAGTTTTATCCGGAGCCTTCCATGTGCATTTTTTCTTGATGTCCACCCGGATCCGCTTCAGCCAGGGAACCGGCGCCGGGTATCATTGCCATTTCTAGATGGGGTGCGCTGTACTTTTTCCAGATCAGGGGGCCGTGACTAATTCCCTTGGGAACGTATATCAGCGCGGTTTTGTCCAGCTTGAGCGACTGACCTCCTAATGAAAAATCAATTTCACCGCCTAGTTCTTCGGGGTGTTCATAATCAGTCCCGAAATGTAAGACCAGTTCTTCAAAATCACGGTGTACGTGTTCAAAAATATGCGGATTTGGATCAGGCATACCGAAAACCCAGCCGCCTTCCACATATATATTGCATTCCGGCACCAGATTTTTATTCATAAAGGTCATGGAAGCCGGCTCCTGACGATTCTTAACCGGAGTAGTGGCAATCACCTCATAAGCGGGTTTTCTTACCAGATATTTTCCATAGTCTATATTTGTACTGGACTTTGTTCCCGGCTTTAGAGCTGGTGCTGAGCTATATTCTCGTTCGCCGGTTCCCAGTAAAATAGAGATACGGACATGCGGATGCCGGAATTCCTTATACTTTAATGGCCCGTGCCTGACTCCTTTTGGGATAAAAATAGTGCTGGTAGAATTTATACTCAATATCTGGTCTCCGAGAGAATACTCAATATCCGCTCCAAGTTCCTCCGGATTGTAGCAGTCTCCTCCTATATTCAAAAGGATTTCATCAAACTCACCCACCCGCTCATCCAGATAAGGATTGGGTTGCGGCATACCCCATACCCAGCCGAATTCGATATTATACTTTGTTTCCGGAATCTGAGCGCTGCTTAAATAGATCAGCGGAGGAAAGGTCCTATTCTGAATATTTAAAGCTGGCTGACTCTGAATGATAGGTTCTTTAACCAGATATTTTTCATAGTTGATATCAGTCATTTTTATGGTCTCCTCTTCGATTTAGAATTCTACTTGCCGATCTCCTGAGCTGCATGATTAACACAAAGCGGGAATGGATCCATGACAGCCAATCCGCCGTCGACCGGAATAACTGCACCGGTTATATAGGACGCTTCGTCGCTGGCCAGAAAAGCACATAAACCTGCAATTTTTTCCGGTTGCGCAGGTCCTCGGGAAGGTATTTCCCGGAATACTCTGTTCATCAAAGTGTCCAAATCAGTACCTATGTCTTTGGCAATCTGTCCAAAGCGGCGTTCAGTCATTTCCGAATAGACAAATCCAGGGCAGATTACATTACATCTGATTTTATCCCCGCCGAAGTCCAGCGCCGCCTGCTGCGTCAGCATATTAAGTCCGGCTTTGGAAGTGCAGTATGCGGAGCCCTGCGGAATGCAGCGCAACGAAGCCAGAGAAGAGATGTTTACGATAGACCCTCCGCCTTTTTTAATCATATGTGGTATAGCTGCCTTCATAAGCATAAAAGGTCCAATCAGGTTTACTTCAAGAGTCTTCCGCCATTCGTCAAGCTTCGCGTCGATTATTGATCCATCAGTTCCAATACCCGCGTTATTCACGAGTATATCAATGATTTGTCCGAAAGAGAGAGCTGTTTCAATTATGCGATCAATATGCCTTGGCTCAGAAACATCAGCCTGGCACATAATAGCCGTTCCGGACGGCAATGACTGAACAACCTGCTCAAGGACACTTTTGCGGCGGCCCGCAATGCAGACTTTAGCTCCTTCAGCCACAAACCGCCTGGCAATCGCGGCACCAATTCCCGTGCCGCCTCCGGTAATAATAGCCATTTTTCCTTTTAGTATCATATTCTTATTCCTTAATTAGTATTATCATTTCATTTACATTAAATGTAATTTTTATCTATTCACCGATTGATTTTCCATTTCATTGGGCCCTCTGTAGTCTTTATCTGTCGCGGTAGCGAAATGGAAAACCGGCCGGTCCAGTTTTTTTATAATCAGCGGACAGTGTTTTAATCCCTTAGGAATAAAAATGACACTGCTTTTTGTTATGGTATGGGGCTCGTCTCCAAGCCAGAACTCAATTTCACCGCCCAGGTCCGTAGGATCATCCGGATTTGAGCCAAAAAAAGTAACCACTTCTTCAAATTCGTGTGTATGTCCTTTGTCCACGACCACAACTTCTTTGGATCTCGGCCAGAACCAGGCACAATCAACATAAGGAGCCCCTTCGAATACGCCTCCATGCAGGCAATATACACGAGTACCTCGTGAATCCGGCACTTTGTTTAAGTCTGTAACGATATACTTTCCATATTCTGTTTCACTCATTTTTATTATCTCCTTTATTTTATTAATAGTTTAAATATGCAGTCCGCCGTCAACAGGCATAGTGAGTCCGGTGACAAAGGATGACTCATCCGAACATAGCCAGATAACAGCTTCAGCCATTTCTTCCGGCTCCGCTATGCGTCCTATGGGCACTTCTTGGCGGAATTTATCCATCTGATCCGGGTTGGAAGACAGCAATTTCTCCATCAGCGTTGTCCCTCCGGTAGGTCCCGGGAGTAATACATTAACGCGTATGCCGTCCTTAGCGACCTCCAGTGCTGCTGTCTTTGTAAGCGCGATAAGACCGGATTTACTGGCGTTATATGCCCCGAATCCTGGTAACGGTTTAAGGCCGGCGACTGAGGAAGTATTAACAATAGCGCCGTATTTTTGTTTGGTCATCTGCCTGATTTCATATTTCATGCAGAGCATTACACCTTTTAGGTTTACGTCGATCATGCTGTCCCACAGGTCTTCCGGGTAATCGGAAATCGGTACCATTGGCCAACGGATCCCGTCCGGTCCGAATCCGGCGTTATTAAAAGCGTAATCCAGGCGTCCAAAAGTCTCCACGCATTTATTTACCGCTGCTTCTACTTCTGTTGCTCTTGTAACATCGCACCTGAAAAATGCCGCCTCACCACCAGCTTCTTTGATAAGCCGCACTGTCTTATTACCACCCTTAACATTGGAACCTGTGGTGACAAGCACTTTGGCCCCTTCACGGGCGAATATCTGGGATGTAATTTTGCCGATTCCGGTAGCTCCACCTGTCACAAAGGCAACCTTATCCTGTAACTTTTTTATCATTAATTGCCCCCTTTTGATTTTCTACCCTTAATTAAGATTATATGATTATCAAGATTCGGCTTTTTTTATACCTTGCATTTATTATTTTGACAAACATATTTATTGACATCGATATTGAAATATTTCTTATTCATTGGTATTAATAGATATTCTTGGGCAAAAATGTGTAAGTGCATAAAAAAACAGCGCTACTTTATATTATGCCGCATTTAGATATAGCCAAAAAATTATGTTAAATATAATTGATTAAATTTGAAGTCCCATATCTGTATTTAATTCAATAGATGATTATGGAGGGAAATAATGCTGTTAAAAGATAAAGTAGCTCTGGTAACGGGAAGCGCCAACGGCATAGGACAAAGTATTGCCAAAAGATTTGCCAAAGAAGGCTGTGACCTTATAATTAACGACTTGTACCTTGATCCGGCGGAAAAAGTAGCTGAAGAGATAAAATCCCTGGGTAGGGAAGCAATAGCAATTAAAGCGGATATAGGCAATAGCGCTGAAGTGAACAAAATGATTGAGACTGCTGCTGATAAATTCCACAAAATTGATATACTTGTTAACAGCGCCGGAGGCGTATCAGGCACTGAAGGCAGAGGAAACTCCGATAATATTACTGAAGAGGAATGGGATAGCGTGGTAAACTTAAATCTAAGAGGCCCGTTCCTTGTCACAATGGGAGTTTTGCCTTACATGAAAAAGAATGGATACGGGAAGATCATTTTTATTTCCTCCATGGGAGCTATAAGTCCATGCGTGTCGGTTATTCATTATCATGCGGCAAAGGCAGGCGTCTTGGGCCTTATGACAAATCTTGCATTTGAGCTTGCTCCAATGAATATCTATGTTAACGCTATTGCACCTGGTCCGGTGGAAACAACATTCTGGGACGCGCTGCTTCCGCCGGGCCCGGACCGGGACGCTTTATTTAAAGCTATTGCAAAAAAGGAAGTACCCCTTGAAAGAATTGGAAAGCCTGAAGATATCGCAGGCCCTGCATTATTCCTTGCTTCCGGACTGTCGGATTATATTACCGGGCAGGTCATAAATGTCGGAGGAGGACAGCCCTTATTATCGCATGCGGGGACCTTTAATATTGAAGCGTATTTGAAATCATTAGCAGAAAAATAGACATCATCTCATATCAGCACATCCTGCAGACCAAGTGCGTCAATCCTTTCTTTACTAATCTCACCCGTTTCAACATCAAATCCCATTGCTTCATAATACTGCCTTTTTAACTCATCTATGTCTACTGTTCTGTCCTTCAATAAGCCCGCCTTCAGAGGCGGATTTCCGGCAACTCTGGGCGGAATTGTAAAATCGGAAGGCTTAAATCCTTCCCTTAAATTAAAGGCATGCAGTATTGTGGAAACCCTCTGACCAGTATTGATAAGTTCATCATAGGAGAGATCCCAGCCTGTTGCAGCTTTCATGAAATCTATGAAAGAAAATGCCAGGGCATCAGCTCCGAACAGGCACATACCCGATGCATTTACAAGGTGCTGCCATCCTGCAAGCACAGCATGCATTTGTCCTTTACCTTCAGGATTGTATTTCTCAACTTTTGTGGGAAGCCCGAGAGCCCGGTACAGGGATTCATTTACCGGTCCGGATTCGACAAATGCGGTCCCCCCGCGGACATGCCTTGCAGGAGCAGGATCAGAGACGTATGTGGCTCCCCATCCCGGTGTGCATCTGGGATCATGCATAGGGACCATCTCTCCGCCCACATGCATTGCGAACTTCTCAGATCTTTTTCCTATCTCAGCCGAAGCCCTCATTGCACCTTCAGCAAGAATATCGCCTATTCCTTCACGCATGCATATCTTTTTTAGCATATCAATTATTGCCCTGCTGTTGCCCCATGTTAACTCAATCCCGTCAGTATCGGTTTTTGTAATAATTCCGTTTTCAAAGCATTCAATTGCGAACGCAATAACACTTCCCGCGGAAATTGTGTCAATTCCATGCAGGTTGCATAATACATTGGCATATATGAGGGATTCCATATTATCATTCAGGCACAACGGACCAAATGCCGCAAGGGTTTCATATTCGGGTTTATGAGTTTTCTCAACAGCATATTCTCCTTTATCCACCTTTAAAATATGCCCGCAGGCAATAGGGCACCCTGTACATGAGTATCGTTGAACAGCATATTTTTCCATACCCTCCCAGGCTACCTTTTTCCATTTTTCCTCGGGAAAGTCTTCAATATTATTGCCGCTCCAGTTTTTGATCGGAACATCATGATCCAGCATATGAGGAATCATTGCGCCCGGTGTACCTGTACTGCTTAAACTTAGATACATGCCTGACGGACTGCTTTTTGTCATTGCCAGGAGTTCTTTGACAAGCCCACTTACCCTGGATTTGTCATAAATATGAGGCTTTAGGGAACCTGAACAGGCAACTGCCTTCAGATTCTTTGATCCCATCACAGCTCCTAATCCAGACCTGGCAGCAGCCCTGCCGCCGTCATTTATAACAGCAGCAATACGGGATAATTTCTCACCGCCAGGCCCTATACTTATTATTTTTAATCCGGGATCATTATTCTCCTGTCTTATCATCTCAGCCGTTATTGCAGTATACCTTCCCCATAAATGCTCCGCATTTTTAATTTCAGCTTTTCCGTCCCGTATCAGCAAGTAAACCGGATGATCAGCCCTGCCTTCAAAGAATACCATATCATAGCCTGACGCCTTGAATGTGTTTGCGAAATTACCGCCGCTGTTTGCGTCACCCCAATAGCCTGTAAGCGGAGATTTCCCCATAGTAGTATACCTGCATGATGAAACCGTTCCAGAAAGTGTCAGCGGACCTGTACCTATACCGAAAATATTGTCAGGGCTTAACGGATCAACTCCCTGCTTCATACGTTCTAAAATAATACGCGCCCCTAAACCATATCCTCCGATATATCCCCTGGCGAGTTTTTCAGAAATCTCTTCATCATGTATTTTCATATTATTCAAATCAACAAACAACATTTTTCCCATATAGCCATATTTCACTTTCATTAGTAAACTCCTTAAGAATAATTCTTTGAATCTATCAATTATGCTTCAGAATCTGCAACCCTTTAAGATGCTTCCTTAAAAACAAAAAAGCCTTTTCAGGATTGATAGTGCTTAATAATCCTCCGGCATACATTATATATTCAGTATCCAAGAAAAATTGAGGCGATTTCGGTTTGAGAATATTCGGTTCTTTTTCACTGAACCTAGTAGTCTCCAGTATTCGCTTCGGATCTTTAGAATAGATAATTGGTCCGCCTGTTCCGATTATGCAATTAACATTGGTTAAGTCCTTTCCATATTGAAAGACGACTTCGCCGGAAGGGCCATACTTAATTTTGATCTTGCCTGCATGCCTGTTCACCGCAATTTCTGCCGCCAGCCGGGTCAGTATAATATGACAATCAACCTCATCATTTCCATCCGGCAAATAACCCTGTGTGGAAAACTTCCGGGCTGTCTGCTCAAAATCCGTGGAGAATCCTCTTTCTTTAGCTATTTCAATAAGCTTATCTATATTATATCTCAGACCAAGATCGCCTTCCACAGTCCTCTTAACATAAGGCTCGGGCAAGCCTACCTGAGTGGCGGCTCCGCTACATGGTTTTCCTTCAGCAACAGAATGTACGTCTGTTGTGGCACCCCCAACGTCAATCACCATAAGTTCACCTAATCCAGGAACTAAAGTTCCCTGGACTGATGTCCCTGAGGCTGAAGTCCCCGAAGCCAAACCTTCCTGAACACTTCTATATCCATCCGAAAGCAGTCTGGCTGCTTCCAGTACAGCTGACGGCGTAGGCATGAGGATATTTTTGATAAGGGATTTTGCTTTTGCGATGCCCTTTGCCTTAATTATATTTGTTATGAACAATTCCCGAATAATCTTATTGCAGGAATCCACATCCAATCTTCCAACTTCAGGCATTACATTCTCGGCATAAAAGATATTATCACGGCCTTTTAAAACAGAAGCAATCTCGTCATGAGCTGATTTATTGCCTGCGACTATGATACTCGTGTCAGGCCATTTTCTTTTTGCCAGTATTTTAGCGTTATGGGTTATTACTTTCTTGTCGCCACCGTCAGTTCCTCCTGTCAGCAGGATAATGTCAGGAGAAAGGCTTTCGATCTCTTCGAGTTCTTTCTCGGTTATTTCATAAGAAAAGTTTCCTACAACCTTCGCGCCGGCGCCAAGCGCTGCCAGATTTGCGGCCTCACTGCTGTAGTCCGGCACAAAGCCAATGCACGCAATGCGGAGACCGCCGGCCGCGCTGCTGCAAGCAAGAGCCTCGTTTTCCTTAAGATTGCTTATACCTGAATCAAGCGAGATATCTTTTAAGCATTCCCTCAGGCCTTCAGTAACATCTGTATCTACTGTTGAAAAATGATTGGCTTTCGAAATAATTTCATTTTTATTTAAATTAATATAAACAACTTTTGTAAATGTGCTTCCGAAATCGATCAGTAATCTCTTGTCTTCCATTATTTTTTGATGAATCCTTTTGCTGATTTTACCCGCCTTCGCAGAAAGCCGCCAACTTCAGTTGGCGGGACTCCACTTGTTGTTAAGTAAAATATTTAAATTTAAATATTGTCAACAAAAAAAGGATTGAGAAGACGGTGCCCGTTATCCGGGAGGCAGAACCTCCTGGCTAGGAAGCCGTGATATGATAGATATATCCTGTTACCGGCAGAAAGCCCATGCCTTTCATTGGCATGGTTCCAAAAAACGATAATTGGAATTGGAGAGGCGATTAATAAAAAGCACTAAAGAAAGAGCTTTTCCTTAGTTTTCGGTGGCTGTAAGAGGATAGCCCAAGTCGAACCAGCGAAGCGTACCTTCGGCTAAGACCTTTACCTTATCTTGGTCATAACCTAGATCCCATAATTCCAACGCCAAACTGGCGCTGCTGTCATCGTCCGGTCAATCACAATAAAGAATGATTAATTTATCCCTGGGAAGCGCTCTTAGCATCATTTTGCGGGGAAAAGGGTCCCCTTGAGGATCGTAATAGATATTTATTGCTCCTTTGATATGCCCGTAATCATAACTATAGCTATTCCGGGTATCCACTAATACAAACTCACCCTTTTTGTCCATCAGCTGCTTCAATTCTTTAGCAGTTATCCGAGGCACTTCGGGATGAACCACCTCAGCCCTTTCAGCTTGCGGACCTGGCTCCCCTTCTGATCCTATTGCGGGTCGGGCGGGGGAGTATCCCGGCATCAGCAAGGCTAGTGATAAACCGAAAACCAAAGTCAATATAAAGCCTATCTTCATTATTATTCCTTTACGGCATTCATTCTCCCGTTTCTAACAGCAATTGGTGACTCTAGTCTCTCTTACCTCCATTCATCGACTAACACGCCTCTACCCAGCATGAAATCTGTAACAAACCAGGTAGTCTGAATCCCTCCACCCACGACTACTATTTGGATGCCTTCGGCATTCATTGGTTTTATCAATTTGTCCCCCGGCATCTTAAGGTAGCTGGCATAGGGTTCAAGGCCCTGATAGGCCATGGAGCCGAAAAATGTGGCTACAACACCATTACCCCAGTATGAAGCGACGGTCTTTTCCACATTATCCGCCAGCCACTCGCTGAGCATATGTTTCGTTTGGAAACCTTGATTATCTTTGAGCAGTGCGGCCACGGTTGGATCCATCAGTACCGTTCCACCCATCATTGCCGTCAGGGATCTCATATAGTCACGCATTAGAAAATGGGCGGGATAGGACTTTTGCACTTCTCCCACGCTGGAAATATAAGTCCAACCAGTTCCTACTGTAACTACGCTGTCGCTAGGCTTAAAGCCCATTTGTACATGAAAAGGTTCCCATCCTTCCGGAAGGGCCTCTTCATTTTCCGCAAAACAGAGGTTGTTGTACTGCAGGTTGCTCCCCAAGGAACTGAAAGTCGTCTTGCCATGGTGGAGGTTTCCGGCCGTCTTGGACATTAAGGTGAAAACTCTGCCAATAACCGCATTGACCTCATTATGCGGTCCCAGCGCATTCCCTCTGTAATTCATACCCAGTTCGTTACGTATCGGTCCGTTCACCAATATCATATTGGCCATGGAACTGGTGGAGTTGCCAAATGGCACCTGGGTAGCAACGGCCAGAATAAGAGGGAAGTATTCCGGTTTGGCTCCCGCCATCACAGCGCAGATGGCAGCCTTTTCCACGGTAAACGGCCTTTTACCTCCCGGCCAGGTAAGATCCTTGATTACCTCATCGGGCTTTCTGCTTGTCCCGGTCAGCATCTCGGTTACCTTTTCCTCAGTGGGAAGAATTATCGGATGGTAATCGGTCCAGTCTTTTTCCTTGAAGAGACATTGCAGATTATGGGCAGTATCCGGCTTCAATAATCTGGGTTCCGGAGCCGCCTCCGGCGGCGGTCCGGAATATTTTTCTTCTTCGGAGAGCGGCTGGGTAAATGCACCGATAATAGCCGTCATCATCGGCTTACCGCTTACCACGTCATTACCTTCGATATACTGCCGGTGAACCGATTTCGGCTGACCGGCGACCGGAAAGGGAAAACCCACATAACGGATGGGCATACCATTTGTGTATAAGAAATTGTAACCTAGGGCGTATTCTACAATATTTGAGGCGGCAGCGCCCACAGTAGGTATCTGGAAATCCTGCTCTAATGTTTTACAATGTCGGCTCACGGCCGACGTACAGCCGTCTCAACCGGATATGCCGATAATGGCAGCGTCCCCTTTCTCACTAATCTCCTTCCACAATTCCGGATCATCCGCGTCATAGGGTCCCCGTTTCCTCTTCAGCACCGTCTTCACACTGGGCATATTTTTGGAAAACCATACCTGCATTTCCTCGAAAACGCTGTAGGCCGCTTCAGGCCCCCCCCAATTAATGTCCACCATGTAGATAGTTTTGTCTTCCAGGGAGTCAAGCCTTTTTGTCAAAGGTACGCGGTCCACCATCGTACTGGTGATGGCGGGATTCATCACGGTAATTTTCTTATTACTCCCTCCGGTAGTTTTCTCGTTGCCCCCTGATGTACAGCCAGCCAAGACAAATGCGGCAATCATCAGCAGAGAGCTTGCCGGCAAAAGTATTTTTTCCACGTTTTATCTCCTTTTTAATAAAGTGATTATTATATCTTGGAGCGTTTAGGTTTTGGGGATAGACTGGAGTCTGTGTAAGCCAAATTGGCCGGGAGGATATCCTTTCCCGGCCAACTAGGTTTGATATTCATGGGACTGCTTAGAACTTCTAACCCAATTTCCCCTTGCTTTTTAGAGTATCGGCCACTTTATTCAGGCCCATTCCCTCAAGGGTATTTCGTGTGGGCCAGCCGTTCTCCGGGTTGTAACCCTCAAACTTGTAGAATCTGGTCTTCCAGTCTTCAAATCTATCTCTATCAATCTTTCGGCCTCTACCCGCATCATATTTCCACTTACCATCTATGTACATGGGCATTTCATTACCCATCATGGTTGGCTCGTCATATACATAATCGGGAAAAACTTCCATGTTTCTGTGTCTACCCTGCAACGCCCAGATAGACCTGTCCAGGGTATAGATTTTATGGCCAAGTTCCATTGAGTCCTCAAAGGTGAGATTCTTTCCGGTGACGGCGTTCCAAAATCTGGGTTCCGCTTCTGGCGTCGGACCCCTTCTGTCTGCTGTAGTACATGTAATACACATAGGCCATCTCCAGCCGCAAAAACCTCCGCATCCGACCCAGAATTTCTCATAGTGTTTTACCCAGGCAACCTGTTTAACCTTACTGTCGGAGTATATTCCTGTGGGTCCCTCGCTGTAGTCCACCATGAATGGGTCTCCCTCGTACGGGACCATGGCGTCTGTATAAAGCTTGGCAGCTTCTTCTGCTGTGAGAAAAGGATCTCCCGACCATGCCATCCAGTGGAGGGGATAATTGGCCATCATATGTAGCATAAGGTCACGTTCTCCCAGGATAGACCCATAGCTCCATTCTACTTCAATCTTTGACTCGTAATGCTCCGCGGTTCCCCAGTAGGTTAATCTCAGATTCCCGCTGGATATATCCTCATCATAAAGCCCATATTTTTGAGAGAATCTGGCGGCAGCTTCAGCAAGGTCATCGCCGATTCCTTCACGCATTGCTATCTTTCCCATAAGCAGTTCGTTGAAACCCGCCGTATTGGCCTGTTCAAATGGCAGATCGCATTCGATCTTCTTGCCTTTGCCCAAGAGGCCTCTCTGGTTAAGATTCCTGATGTATGAAAGGATTGGCATCATCTGCCAATGGCCAAGGCCATATTTTTGCATCAGGTCGTTGCTCTTTCGTGTAAACTTAGGGCTTCCCGGAACATTAAATACCATTGTTCCGGCGCATACAGACTCATTGCTGTCCGAGCTTGCCAGCCGCATACGACAACCTCTCGGGCACGATGCGCACGCTGCCGCGCGAGCCGGAACAAGGGGGATCTGCCCATTTGTAACATTGCCGCCGCTTGGCGAGCCGGCCGATACTCTGTACATCCCGGTTATAAATCTATCGCCCTCACGGGGATTGTCTACATCCCATTGAAACCGGTTAAACCACAAACGGGTTTCCATAAATGCCTTGGGATCAGCAATAGGAACGCTCCCCGTGCCGATCGCGCTGATCGCCTTGAGCTTCTTGGATCCAAAGACTCCGCCGAAGCCACATAATGCCGCTTGCGATCCGGGGCCGTGAAGCAAGGCTCCGAGGCGGCTTTTGTTTTCTCCTGCTACTCCACAGCAAACCACAGCGGGGACCTGAGTTGAGTAGCCATCACCCACTTCCACCCACTCGCCATCTTTTAGGCTGGGTACTACGCGCCTGGCGATTTCCTCCTGAGTGTCCCAGGTATCCATCCCCCATATCCCGTTGGCGCTTTCAATGGTAACCTTGTCGTCGACTATGTTAATCCAGACCGGATCGTCGGACGCCCCTTCAACCACAATGCCGTCCCATCCGGCAAATTTCATTTGGGCCGTAAAGCGTCCTCCAAAGCTGCTGTGTCCGAACCATTCGATGGGGTAAAGCATGGGACCCAGGCCCTGCACCTCGCATCGTCCGGAGCCGGGCATGAAGGTGCCGGAAAATGGGGATGTCATCATTATAATGAGATTCCTGGGATCGAAGGCCTCAAATGGCAATTGATCGCCGACGAGATCGAAAAAGATGGCAGAACCTATTCCATGACCGCCGCCGTATTCTTCATACCGCTCGGTTGGAATAGTGCCTATCGATTTGTTGGTCAGATTTACTCTTAATATCTTACCTGTGTATCCGCCTTTCATATCTGTCCTCCTATTCCTCTGCCTTTGGTTTTGGTGGTGCTCCGAACTTGCGCATATTTTTCATGATTGGTGGTACGACTGTACTGTCGTCAACCAGACCAAGATTCAACCAGTGCTCATTACGCAGATTAACATCGTATCCTTCCGTCTCTTTTTGATCAGGAGTGGTTGTAACGAATTTGATGGCTTGCATGGGGCAGGCTTCCACACAGGCCTGCTTGCCATTAACGCCGCCCTTTTCGTCCCAGTAAGGGGTATCGATGCAAAGATCGCACTTAGTAGCCTTGCCTGTGAAGTGGTTCCAGACGATGCGGTGGGGCTGCTGGGGGCACATTTCAAGACAGGTTTGGCAGCCGATGCATTTTTTCTCATCAATTCGTCGTACGTTGCCATTTTCGGTATCTACATAGGCGGCTCCCACCGGGCAATTTATAACGCAGGGTGGTGTGACACACTGCCGGCATGGAGCTATTTGTATGTCATCAGGAAACTTGCCAAAGGAATCCTGTATAATCTGAATACGGGAGAGGGACAGATTCTGCACCCCGTAATGAACCAGTGAACAGCTCAGCATGCAGGTAGTGCAACCGGTACATTTTTTGCTGTCGTAGACCAGATATCCTTTGGATGCGGGGTAGGAGACTTCCTCGGGCCCTGGTGAAGCGGCAGTAGCAACTCCGGCAGGGGTCGCTGCCGCGGCAACCACCGCACCGCCGATAGCCAGAAAATCCCGTCTTGAGTATTTTTTCTTGTCAGCGATTTCTTTGTTTTCAGGTTTTTTGCTTTTAGGCATGGGACTACTCCTTGTTTGATAATGGGTCTATTGAATTATGGTCATAATTCTTTGAAATATGAACTAAAGCCTTTTATCTATGCGGAATATGAATATTATAAAGAAGAATGAATACCTGTCAAGGAAAATTGTTAATTTATAATCGGGCTGGTTTCCCTATGCGTTTTTATACTTGAAACACAAATAGAAATTGTTTAAACTAATTCTTTCAAAATGTAACTTCTTATCAATGCCAAATGCAAAAGGCCGCTGTCTTTTACTGTATATTTTAATGGAGCCTTATAAAATGGCCAAATATCTGACAAAGTGGGTGGATTATCGTTTGCCGACCGGTCAGGAGTTTTCCGTTGCTGTCTGCGGATACAGCGGTATGGTGCGCCACTTGTACCTGGGTAACGATCCTGTTCGAAGGATGCTTGCACAGCATGTTTATGTGGAAGAGGGATATTGCCAGACCGGGGCTCACTGCCTAGCACTGGATTGCCCCCTTAACAGGGCTGAACGGGAGCACCTTCTCCACATGCTGGATATGAATGAAGATGAAGCCATGGATCCGGAAGCCGCCGAACAATGGGGAACCGAGAGCACCCTGGAAGGCTTCCTGTTATTCGCTCGCAAAATAACGGAATCCCTGCCGGATGATCTGAAAAAGCCGCAGAATCCGGTAGATGAAGAATAAAAATTTAGCGACATTCGACAGTGTGTGCATCTAAATGAGTGTAAATACATGGTTTAGCCAATCTCCGGTTATGCCAATAATCTGGGCGTAAGGCGCGTGGCTTAATGCTCAAGGCTATTATCGCGACTTACAATTTTTATGGTCTTTTCCTTGTGCCTTGCGCCCTGAGCCTTGTGCCATTGGTTTTTGATATACCGTCTTTCAAATACCGACATGACCTTCGAATAAGAGAGTAACATAAATACGCTTTTGAACATTATCAAAAAATTTAGTGAGATCTGACATATGAACATACAGCCACAGTGGAAGCAGAAATACGATGTACTTAAAGACTATATCAGGACAAACCCGGAGATTCACATCGATGTGAGTGAAGTTTCCATACCTGAGCATCTGCGTGATGAGTTCTACAAACACTTTGATGAAATCCGCAATTTATTTATAGAGTCGAGTTACGCTTCCTTGCCTCTCGAGATGGATGCTCTTTGCAGGAATTATATCCGCTCTGAAAAGGAATTAACGGAACTATTAGAGCTGAAGCGCATCAAGTTGCCGGTGGATCTTTGGAGTTTCCTTCACAATCCCAAAGAGGGCCTGGTACGTTGGCTCTACAACCGGCTGTTTGAAATGGTCCAGGGGAAGATATCTGTAGATGATTTTGAGCAAATGGCCGACAGCGATCTCACCGCCACTGCTGCGGAACTGTATCGACTGGGGTATGAGGCTTGGGCTGCGATTACTCTGATCCTTTCGTTGGAGCCGGATGGAGCGTTCGAGGTAGGACTGGATGAGGATCATGAACCATCTGTTTTGGAGCTCAAGGAGATTGCTTTCGGCCGTCAGTTCCATCACCCAGCAAAGCGTATTCCAGAGTTTATTGTGCATTCTAAAAAACTGGACAGGCATATTGCCGTCAAAATGCCCCTGGCAAGAGAGGTGGACGCCTACTATATTCCATTCGAGATCCCTAAGAGAATGTTAAAATACCGTACCGGAGATACGTCTTATGCGCTTGATTCCCGTGTGATGTTCCTTTCTATCCTTCAGGATCTAAAAGAAATTCCCGTCTTTCTTGATATGCATACCCGTGAGATCAAGAGTCCCGATCTTACAGTTGAGTTCCTCACGCAACAGGATCTGGCCAGTCCGGATGAAATTGGTCAGGTTCAGAAACGGGTGGAAATTATGAAACCCAGACTGGGCGGCAGTATTGTAGTCATGAATCCTGAAGCGGCCCCGGATATGGTGAAACCGGCGGGGAATATGCATGCATTTGCCGTGGGACTCAATCCATTGAAACTGCAGCCAATTGTCGATAAACTTGCATAATTATCCAAGGTCTAAGGACTAAAGCGGATGATGCGGAGCTTTAATATGCTGATCAGAATCTACTTGACACGCAAGTTCCATCCCCTTTATACTCACGCACTAAAGGGATCATGCCTTATCGATTCAACTCAACTCAACTTTAGGAGGACCGACTATGGCGGATGAAATAAATAATATAAACCGCAGAGACTTTCTTAAAAGCGCTGGAGTCATCGTCACCGGCAGCGCCCTTGGAGCCGCCGGGATGACACTTAGGCCTGAAATGGCACAAGCCGTTGAAGCCGTCGAAGCGATCCCCACGACCCTTACCCAATTCCGCTGCCCCATTTGTGGCAAGAATTTCGGCAGCTTTGCGGACTTGAAGAACCATTTTGCTACCGAACATCCTGATGCCGTGGTCCCGGTTACAACCAAGCTTAACATCAACGGGAAGGATTGCGAAGTGCTGATTGAGCCGCACTGGACACTGCAGCGCACGCTCCAGTTCAAGCTTGGCCTGACTGGGGCCAAGCATATGTGCGACCGGGGCGCGTGTGGCTCCTGCACCGTCATCATAGACGGTAGGCCGGTTCTATCGTGCATGACACTGGCCGTGGAATGCGAAGGCAAGTCTATCCAGACCGTCGAAGGAATCGCGGCCGATCCCAAGTGGCGGCCCTTGATCGACGCCTACTGCAAATGGGACGCCATGCAGTGTGGATATTGCACTCCTGGCATGCTGGTAACCGCCAAATCACTATTGGAGAGGAATCCAAATCCGACCGAGGAAGACTGCAAGCAGGCCCTGGCTGGCAATATCTGCTGCTGCGGCACATACCCGCGCCATCCCACCGCTATTATGGAAGCCGCGCCGGCAATAAAAGGAGGTGCATAGTATGGCTGACCTAGCAGGAGTAAACGGACAAAGAGAAAAATTCAGGGTTGTAGGAAAGCCGAACCTTCCTGGCAGGCTGTCCTACGGAATTGCCACAGGAATCGCAAAATACGGTATTGACTATGTGGTTCCCAATATGCTCCACGCGAAATTCTTAAGAAGCCCCTACGCAAGTGCCAGGATTAAGAGTGTTGATACCAAGAAAGCCAGGAAAATACCCGGGGTCGTCGACATCATTACCTGGGAAGATGAGGACATCAAGAATCTAAGTTCCGGTGGTGGCTTTATGGGCCCGGCCCTGCCTTTTCTTGACAACTTAGCGGATCAGGAAGGCGCTGAGGTGGGGGTCATCGTAGTGGCCGAAGATGAAGACATCTGCGAGGAAGCATTGAGGCAACTGGACGTTAAATGGGAAGTGTTACCCCATGTTGTGGATATTCTTGAAGGAAGAAAACCGGATGCCCCGGTTATTCGCCCGTCTCCTCCACCCGCAAAAGGCGGTTTTGGAGGATCTGGAATGGGAGGGAACAACAATCCCCCCAAGAAAGGCAATGTTTCCTATTCCAATGTTAACCAGGGCGATGTGGAAGCCGGTTTCAGGGAAGCCGACCACATCATCGAATATAACGTAAACCTGCCCGCCTTTTCCGGTCATATCCCCAATCCTACGGGTTCGGTTGCCTGGTGGTTCGACGATCCATATCACGGTGAAGGAAAGAGTCTGCGCATTGAAGGTACCCCTTGGGGACATGACCAGGTAGTGGGCATGTACCGCATGCCTGCGGAAAAGGTCTTTCAAGAGTGCATGTTCGTGGGCGGCAGGTATTGTGACTGGGGTATTCGCAAATCCCAGCTTATCACCCCTTTGCTTGCCAAAAGAACAGGCCGCCCGGTTCGATGCGTCAATGACCGCTATGGTATGTACGACTTCAACCTGAACCAGCGCTTCATTCATCTGAAGATCGGTATTAAAAAGAACGGCCTTATTATGGCGATAGACGATTTTTCCATTGCAGACAACGGGGGTCGGGGCAGTTCCAGTTTCGGTACTACAATGGACCAGACCTATGGCCCCTATTTCACCACCAGGTGCCAGAACGTCAGACAGAATATGGATATTGTGGACAGCAACCGGGGGAAGATGTGGGTCAGCGGCCAGCATAATCCGATGAACTGGGATGCCCTGATGGTGGGGATTTATGTGATCGCGGAAAAGCTGGGGAAAGACCCAATGGACATCGCCACGTTGAATCTCCACGGGCCGACATCCCAGACGGATCCCGATCCTGTACCCAGCTTTGAGGCATGCCTCAAGGCCGCTAAGAAGATGATGAACTGGAAGTGGCACGGTACCGGCGCCAGGAAGCTTTCCGACGGCAGGATGCATGGAGCAAGCTTTAGATATCAGCAGTGCCCCCGCCATTCTGTTTCAGGATACAACCCCAAACTTGAGCTTAGAAACGGAGTTGTACATATGCCGACCAAGGGCCCTGTTATCGGCAACTATATCATGGAAGCAAATATAATGGTTGTGGCCGAAGAACTGGGTCTCGAGTACAAGGATATCAGCACGGAACTTGATCACCATGAAATTTTTAGGCCTTGGGGAGGCGGCAGCGACGGAACAACCGCATCTTCCTGGGCCTTGAAAGAGTGTGCAAATATCTTGAAGAAGCGAATTCTGGAGGCAGCGATCGAAGAGGCAGATAATCCTCCAGCATCTATGGGTTTTGGCTTTTTTGCCAAAAAACCGGCCGGTCCCAGTCCGTTAAAGGGTCGGAAGCCTGAAGACTTGGACTTGCAGGATGGAAAAGTTGTTGTAAAGGCTGATCCCAGCATAGGTGTTCCCCTTGCACAGGCTGTTAAGGCCAATCTGTTCGCGACATATTCAGGCAGACCTCCCCTTGCCCTCTGGACCCACCAGGGCAAAAAGTTAGATACCATGAACATTGCCATGTGCGAGGTCGCAGTAGATACGGAGACTGGAGAAGTGGAAATACTCCGGTTTGGAGTGGTTGCGGATCCCGGCAAGATCATGCGCCGCACGTCGCTGGAGAGCCAGATCGACCAGGTGATGGATTTCACCGCCGGATGTCAGTTGTATGAAGATTTTTTGTACGACCAGAAAACCGGCGTGAAACTCAGCACCAATATGTTTGAGTACAAGAAAGTCGGCATGCTGGACATGCCTCGAGTGGATCTGGAGCTTCTGGAAACGCGCGCAGGCAACGCCGCTTATGGCTCAAACGGCATCAGCCACTCCCTGGCAAACACCCATCTGGTTATTATGGCCATCCACAACGCGATCGGCAAATGGGTCGATCCGCCAGCCACGCCGGACAAGGTTCTCAAGGCATTAGGAAAGGCATAGGAGAAAGATCATGAAATCATTCAATCACACCAACGCGAAATCCCTGGCGGAGGTCAAGACCGCCCTTGGTGACAGCAAAACGATCCTCATCGCCGGCGGTACCGATCTCCTTGGAACGCTCAAGGACAATATTCTTCCCACCTACCCCTCGACCGTAATCAATCTCAAGACCGTTCCTGGTCTAGATTTCATCAAGGAAGAGGGTGGTATGCTCAAGATCGGTGCGCTCACCCGCCTGGCCGATATCGCTGCCAATCCGACAATAAAGCAGAAATACACCGCCCTGGCTCAGGCTGCCTTCCGGGTCGCCACTCCCCATGTCCGCGAGATGGGGACCATCGGCGGCAATATCGCACAACTGCACCGCTGCTGGTACTTCCGCAAACCAGAAAACCGTTTTAACTGCATTCGCAAGGGTGGCAATCAATGCTTCGCCATGACGGGGGACAACCGCTATCACTCCATCTTCGGCGCTGTCAACCGGTGCATCGCCGTGCATCCCAGCGATACTGCTCCCGCTCTCATCGCTCTCAATGCCAAGGTGGTCACCGACCGTCGGACTATCGAGGCCGAGAATTTCTTTGATGTCAAGAAACCGGGCAATACGGTCCTTGCCATGGATGAAATCATCAAGGAAATTCAGATACCCGCACCTCCGGCAGGTGCGAAAAGCGCATTCCTGAAATTCGCCATCCGGAAATCGATCGACTTCCCCATTGTCAACTGCGCCGTTATGGTGGGGGGGGACAACCCGCGGATCTGTCTCAATGCGGTGGCACCCAAACCCTACCGGGCGACAAAGGCGGAAGCGGCTATTGCCGGAAAGACGATCAACGAAAAGAATGCGGAGGCAGCCGGGCAAGCGGCTGTTGCGGACGCCCGACCTCTACAGGCAGCCAGGTTTAAAGTGCAGATTGCCAAGACCCTGGTCAAACGGGCAATTCTGGCTACTGTCTAAATACCGGGATTTAATTTATTATCGGAAAAGGGGTGTGTAACATCTATCCCAGTTTATTTTTTTGGCGTCGGAGGATTGCTATACATGCGAAGTGTCGGAATCGACGATTGGCGCTAGGTGTGCAATGACTCCCTTTTTTCCTGATGAGCAGGATCAATGTTTGATTTTCTGCCATTCCTCTTGGTAGTTCATCTCAAAATCAGGGCACCGCTCAGGTGTATGACATTTCACGCATAATGCCCTGTCGGGTCTTTGCTCCGGCAGAGATCCCGGATCCTTTAAATGCCGGGCGCTGTTCCCATGGCACACGTCGCACTGAACATTCCTCAATTCCGGCTGCTGGAGATCCATGGTAAAACCGCCGTCCTGCTCGAAGCGGGTGGTGTGACAGGCAAGACAATCCGGATTAAATTGTCGTGATCTTTTAACAAGGGTCTCAAATGCCCGGGCGTGATCCGATGCCTGCCATATACTGAAGTCTTCGGAATGGCATGTTGCGCAGGCTAGGGCGTTAAGGGACACTTCAACCTCTTCTTTTTCGGTTGAAGAATAAAGAGAAGTCACCTTGTCATTATATTGCTCAATCATGGCCTTTACCTGCGGATCATCGTAAATATCGGGTCCAAGGGGCACCAGCTCGTTTTTTGCCGTCTTGGCTCCGTCGGAAGTAAACGTAATCTCAAGCATGCCTTGGTACTGGCCCTTTTCACCGGACTGCACAATAAAGGTATTACCCGCCTTGTAGGGTTTTTCAATCCTTTGTTTGTGGTGCCCTCCTACGATAACGTCTATGCCCGGGACCCTTCGAGCGACGACCCAATTCCGTCCCATGTGATGATGGGTCATGGCAATTATGATATCCACCTTGCCCTTGAGTTCTTTGACCACGGATTCCGCTGATTGAATGAGGTCCATAACTAATATCTTACCGCCGGAGATCTCTTTCAGTGTGGAGACCATATCGGGGGTATCGTCCATGAGGCCAAATATGCCAATTTTTCTGCCGTTGATTTCTTTAATAATATAAGGTTTGAAAATAGGTGAGTTAACCTCATCCGCCAGGTTGGCGGAAACAAAGGGAATATCATATGTTTTTTCCAGGAACTTGAGATAATCCAGGCCTAAAGCCAGATCCAGTTCACCTACATTTATGGCGTCAATGCCGATGTATTGATAGATCCGAGCGATCAAATCCGCTTTAAGTCTGGCCGAGGGTTGGATGGATTTCTTGATCTCTATATGTTCATTGAGCAGGTCACCGGAATCAACAACGATCATATGCCCCTGTTTTTTCCGGTATTGTTCAAGATATGTTGATTTTTTATACAGCCCACCGAGCATTTCTCCGGTTTCTATTCAACCGCAGGGCTCAATATATCCTTCAACATTATTGCTGTAGGCGATGACGAGTTTGAAACTATCCTCTGCTGCCATGGAGTTATGTCTTGATATGATCAGCTTAAAGAGGATAACAGCGCTTAATAGTAATAATAAAGATAGTAATATTCTCCTAATCTTTCATTACCCCCGGCTTATCTGAATCTGATATGTGGACGGTTCTATGCTGATCCGAGTCTATTATTAGCCTGAAGCAAATCGGCGACATGCTTCATGCCCAGATCTTCAAGGGTCTTGCGTTTTGGATAGCCCGTATCCTTGTCCCATCCTTCAATATTGTAGAAGTGGTCCTTCCACTGATCCACTCCTTCTTTGGTCAAATAAAGTTCCCTGCAGTTCTGCCAATCCCAGTTCGAACCGTCGTATATGGGCAGTTCAGTGGCATATCCGCAGTAGGAGGCTCCGGGTCTGTAATAGTACCCGGTGAAGTTCTCCATGTTTCTGTGCCTGCCCTGGAGGACAAAGATGGCCCGTTTCAGATTCCAGCCACGCCTGCCGATCTCCAGGCCATCCTGGAAGGTGTGATTCCTTCCGGTGATTGCATTGAGATATCGGGGTTCTGCTTCTGGAGTATGCCCATAGCCCTTGGGGTGTGCCGCACTGAAAAGCTTGGCGTAACCCCAATCACAGAAACCGACCGATTCTTTATAGTAGTTCCAGTAATGCTGGCGCCAGGCAACAAATTCAGCCTTATGTTTGGAATAGATGCCGGTATCGTATGCCTGTTTACCCTGCCAGCTGTAATCGAACCAGAACGGGTCGCTTTTGGTGGTCCTCTCGGCCATGGCTTTGACAAATCGTTCACATGTCCAATCTCCTCCACCTCCACCACCGAAGCTGAAGGGTTTACCCATGCCCATATCATGGCTGTTGATGTCCCGGGAATCCATCAGATTGCCGTATGCCCAGTCCACTCCGGGCATGGACCAGTGATCCTGGTAACCCCACATGGTCAAACGGCACAGGGTATTGAAGTCATCCGTTCTCCCCAGTTTCTCGGCAAAACGGGCGGTTCCTTCCGCCAGAAGGTCTCCGATACCAAACCGGTTTGCAAGCGCAATCCCATAAATTTCCATGAACTCCGGTTTGCTGAAATCCTCCATCTTAAGCGGGGACACATCATATTTTGTGCCGGGACCGATGACGCCCATGTCGTACATCTTCTTCATGTACCAGCCCAGGGCCGTATAAGCGGGAACGTTCGGCTGGATGGGGAAGTCCGGGTTATGGTCAGTGGGAAAGGACATGGGGCCCATGAAGCAGGTTTCCATGCCATTTATACCCAGCTGCTGGACTATATCGGTCCCTTTCAGGTTGTCCCTTTGGATCTGTTGACGATCTCTTGTTTCGTTCTCAGGCGTATGACTGAACCATGTGGATTCCGCACAGTCGTCCGAGTCCTGGCTCCAGGCCCGGTCCCGGTTGTGGCACATCCTGACGGTGCCGCAGCCCACGCAGGCCGATCCAATGGATTGAGGACCGAACCCGCCGAATCCGGGGCCCGGCGGCCAGTTTTTGTCAAACCAATCTCTGGCGTCCTTTAATCCCTTCGGGTGGGCTATTTTAATGCCCTTTGTGCCTACCACAGCAATTGCCTTCAGGTTTTTGGATCCGAAAACCCCGCCGAATCCACCCTGTCCGGCGCCGCTTCCACCACCGTGTATCAGCGAAGCAACCCGGGTCATGTTTTCGCCGGCCGGTCCAATGGTAACAATAGCAGGCCTTTGCAAAGTATATCTGCCATCAGACTCCTGCCACTCCTGGCCGTAACGGACGCCGGTCCTCTTCCATATCTCTTCCTGGCATTCCCATGAAGTAAGGCCCCAAAGGGCTTTGGCGTCTTCCAGCGTAACCTTGTCGTCGACAATATTGATATAGACGGGAGACTCCGCCCGGCCGATGACCGCAACACCGTCCCAACCCGCCATTTTAAGCCAGGCGGAGAACATTCCGCCGAAATTACTGTGACAGAACCACTGTATGGGATAACACTGTGGAGACAATCCCGAAACACTCGTCCTGGCGCCTGCGGGAACCCCGGTCCCGGACACAGCGCCGGTCATCAAAGAAACCATATTCTTGGGATGAAAGGCGTCCTGAAGATCCCAGTCTCCGGGAGCTACGCAATACTCCCAGAAAAGGGCCGTGGAGGTGCCGTGACCGCCGCCATAAGACTCATACTTTTCGGTATCTAACGCTTTGATTTCCTTAGTGGTAAGATTGACTAATAATATCTTTCCAGCAAATCCTGGTGTAGACATAATTGTAACTCCTTTCCTTTACTCTTTAGACTTAGCCTTAGCTTTGGGCAATGCAAATGGAAAATCCGGGGTGGCTTTTCTCGGCGGCTGAAGGTCCCGGTCATATCCGTTGATATCGGTCTGATCCGGAATCTCAGTCACAACCTTCAAAGCGTTTGCGGGACAAGCCTCAACACAGGCTTGAGTGCCGTTGATCCCACCCTTTTTATTGTAATAGGGCGTGTCCGCGCACATGTCGCACTTGATGGCTTTTCCTGTTACATGATTCCATATAGTACGGTGGGGAATAAACGGACAGGATTCTATGCATGTCATGCAACCGATGCATTTTTCGGCGTCAATCATCCGAATGTTGCCGTTTTCGGCGCTGATGTGGCAGGCCCCGGTGGGACAATTCTCCACGCATAGCGGCTCCGGACATTGACGGCATACATTTATCTGAATATCGAAGGGATATTCGTCAAGTACCGCCCGGTGCACCTGAATCCTGGACAGGGAAAGGTTGACTACACCTTCGTGTACAAGGGAGCATGCGATCATGCATCCGTAGCATCCCGCGCAGTGTTTGCTGTCATAAACCAGATACCTGGTCGATAGAGGGTATTCCTCTTCTTTTGCTTCCGTCTTTGTAGGCGAATAAACCGCCAGAGCACCCCCCGCAAGAGCGGTTCCGCCCACGGTCAAGAAATCACGCCTTGTATATTTGTTTTCCTGAAGTCCTTTCTTTTTACCTTCCCCGGATTTATCCATTTACATGACCTCCCTGTATTTTATTCTATTTGTTCTAAACATAACCTCATTCTCTGATAAAGTCAAATATATTTACTGGCCGGATTTAGCCCTATGATGCTATGGGGGGCCTCTATTGATTTCAGAGGTTTAGCACAAAAGGAGCACATGGAGGTCTCCTCTTTTTAGGTCCGGGCATAGAGTGAGTCTCTGGCCTTCTCTTAATTACCTCCAGTCATCAATCGATACACCCCTGCCCGCCATGAAATCGGTCAGGAACCAGACACTCGCTGTACTTCCTCCCACCACGATCGTCCGAATATTTTGCGGGTTGGGCAAGTGATTAATCAAAGTGTCGTTGGAGACTTTTCGCCAGCTGGCATAGGGCTCGAGACCTTGTTTGGCAAGGGGACCCATCATACCGGATGCGATGGAATTAGCCCAATAGGTTCCCGCAGGCACTTCCGCGTTGTCAGAGAGCCACTCAGCAAGCGCCGCTTTTGTTTGAAAACCCTGTGAGTTTCTGAGCAGATACGCCACGGACGGGTCCATAATAATTGTTGCGGATCCGATTGCCGCCAGCACCCTCATAAAGTCACGCATCAAAAACTGCGGGGGATAATGCTCCACGACCGAACCCGAACAGTTCACGAAGTTCCAGCCCATGAGCACTGTGAGGACGCTCTCTTCAGGCTTATGACCCATCAGCACATGGAAAGGCTTCCATCCTTCCGGAAGTGCTTCCTCGTTTTCCGCTATGGTCACGTTGTTGTAGCGCAGCGGGTTGCTGAGGGAGGAGTAGCCGGTCACACCCTCCTGATAACCCTGGATTACAAAGTGTATCAGATTCATGGCCCGACCGATTACGGAATTGGCCTCGGCATTCGGACCCAATGCCCCTATCCCCGAATTCATTCCGATCTCATTGCGTATCGGTCCGTTCACCAGCACCATGTTCGCGTTGGAAGTGGTGGAATCCGAATACGGGACCTGGCTGGCCAGCGCCAGGATAACCGGCAGATATTCGGGTTTGGCTCCCGCCATGACGGCAATGATGGCAACCTTTTCCACGGTGAATGGACGGGTCGTTCCAAAGGTACCGGCGCCTGTCTTAACCACCTCATCCGGCTTGTGGCTGGTGCCTTTCAGCATGGCGGCCACCCTCTCCTCTGTGGGAAGTATTATTGGATTATAGTCGGTCCAGTGCTTGTCCTTAAACAGGCGTTGCAGATTATCTTCCGTATCCGGGGGCAGGAATCTGGGTTCAGGCGCCTCTTGTGCCGGGGTACCGGTTTTCTTTTCCTCACCAGTTAGAGGTCTTGTCAGACTGTCGATGATCGCCTGCATTACGGGCTTGCCGCTGACATTATCCTTGCCTTCCAGATAGGTCTTCAGCATTTCTTTGTTAAGGCCTGTAAACGGATACGGCATCCCCACCCAACGTAGGGACATGCCGGTACTGTATTTGAAATGCGTATTAATCCCGAATGAGACAACGTTTTCATTTGCAAGGGACACGGTGGGGATCCCATAATGCTGTTCCAAAGTTCCGCAAAAGCGGCTCACGGCCGCGACACAGCCCCATCAACCGGCAACTCCCATGATTACCCCATCGCCCCCGTTTTCGGTAATCTCCTTCCATAATACAGGGTCATCCGAAACGTAATTGCCGCTCTTGAGCTTTAATATTGTCTTTACACCTGGCATATTATCGGCAAACCACGCTTGCATTTCCTCGAGCACAGGGGTGAGTCCGAATCCTTCATAGTTCATGTCCACCAGGTAGATGGTTTTGCCTTCTATGGTGTCCAGCCGGGGCGCTACCAACGGCACCCTCTCCGCAAGCTTCTCTGTAATGGCCGGATTCAGAACGGTTATCAACTTGTCCTCGGAGGCAGCAGCACCTCGCGCCGTTTGCATGGTTGCGATACCGCAGAGCGTCAGTAGCGCAACCCCCCACAGGCAACTGTACAGTAGTGACTTTCTTTTCATTTCTGTCTCCTTTTAAAATCAAATGATGGATTTTTAAGGCGCTCCCAACCTATTCTTGGATTGGAGCAAATCGGCGACATGCCTCGTCCCCAGATATTTAATGGAAAGGTTGACTTCACCTTCGTGCACAAGGGAGCATGCGATCATGCATCCGTAGCATCCTGCGCAGTGTTTGCTGTCATAAACCAGATACCTGGTCGATAGAGGGTATTCCTCTTCTTTTGCTTCCGTCTTTGTGGGCGAATAAACCGCCAGAGCACTGCCCGCAAGAGCGGTTCCGCCCACGGTTAAGAAATCACGCCTGGAATATTTGTTTGTTTCGGCTTTATCGGATACATTTTTGTTGTCTTTAGCCATGAAAGACACTCCCATCTAATGAATAGCTTAGGTGATATGAACTTGTTTCTTCAGGAAATAAGCATACGAAGATAAACCTTGAGTGTCAAGACAATATGACACGTTATAATAGGTCCCCTCGCGCTTGGAATGCGGCCTATTGAGTGGGATTGTTCTCTTCTGCTGTTCGTTCGTATGTGCGCAGGCCCGGCGCCAGGGTGATCAGGCCAAGAACCGAAGCAACAAAGCCGACAATTACTGCCGAAGATCTCACCATTTTGTCATCGCAAAAAAGATAAGTGGTAAGAAACCCTACTGCCGCCGGTCCGATGGTGCCGGCCACCAGATTCAGGATGAGAAAGCAGATAGCGGTGACCTGCCCTCGCATTTCGTTTGGAGTAATGGTCTGCAGCGAGGCAGGCCCAAGGCCGGCGGAAAAGCCGCCGAAGAAAATAGTGCCTCCGACGCAACCCAACACCCAATAGGGATTGTCAACCGCGTGAGCCAGGGTGATCGGAATCAAAACCAGGGCCTCGGCCGCCATCATCAGCTTTATATAAACCGCCTTCCGACCGGCAGCAATATATCGGTTTGCAAGCACTCCCGCCAGAAGGAGACCGCACGTCCCGAAAATGAAGTTGGTGATTCCCGAATAGAATCCTATCCTGGCATTGTTCCAGGCGTAACGCCGGGAAAACCATGGCACTATCCAACCCAATATGGCCCCGTTGGTCATGGCGCCAAAGGTGGTACCGCCAATTATCGATCCATAGGTCGCCCAATGCCGGAAAAGATACCGGAACGTTGCCTTGACATCCGCTTGGTCACGTTGTTCTTTTCGGGTCGGTTCCTGAATGGTCTTCATGGCCAGTACGAACAATATCCCGGGCAAACCCACCAGCACAAAGGACAGTTGCCAGGGTGTTACCTGACCCAGCAGAAAAATTTCCTTGGTGCCGCCCCTTAAAGCGTACTCGCTAACCAGCCCTCCGACGACAGGGGAGACTAAAGCCCCAAACATGATGGCGCCGGAGAACACATTGAGAGGCAGGCTGCGCTTTTCCCGGGGAAAATAGTCGGCAATCAACGAGTACGCGCAAGGAACCAGGCACGCTTCTCCGATACCGACTCCCATTCTTGTGAGAAACAGTTCCCAGTAACCGTCGGCCTTACCGGAAAGCACAGTCATGCCGCACCACAGGGCAATACCGGCAGCAAGCTGTCCTCGACGGGAGCGGGAATCGGCAAGTCGTCCCAACGGGATACCCATAACAGAGTATGTCACGGTAAATGCCAGACCCTGTATCAGGCTGAATTGAGCATCATTAATCAGTAAATCAGCCCGGATAGGGTCAACCAGGAAATTGATGATCGCCCGATCTACGAAGGATAGAGTATAGATCAGATAAAGCACAATTACCACGTACCAACTGTACCCAGTTGATGGATATAGCGGAGTTTCTTCCATAAACCCTGTGTTATTTGAATTTGCGCTATTATTCATACAACCCGATACCTCTCTGCATATCCAGGTCATTCCCTATTTATTCTCTTATTGATTCCCGATCCAGGATAATCCTGGCGTCAACGGCCACGGCCCCCTTCTCGTAGGCTATCAGAGGATTGATATCCATTTCCTTTATTTCGGGATTTTCTTCGATGAATGCCGATAAATTCATCAGCATTTCTTCCAGATACGCGATGTCAACGGCCGATCGATCCCTGAATCCTTCAAGCAGAGGATAACCTTTGATCTGCCGGATCATATCCCCGGCATCCTCTCTGGTTAGTGGAACAATCCTGAAGGCGATATCCTTTAATATCTCTACTGATATCCCACCGAGTCCGAACATCAGCATCGGGCCGAACTGTGGATCCCTGGTCATGCCTATAACCAGTTCCAGGCCGGATTCAGCCATCTTTTGCAGGGACAAGCCTTCAATCACTGCTTCGGCAGCTTTTTGTTTAACTGCTGTCATGATTTCATCATAGGCGTTTTTCACCTGATCTTCATTTTGCAGGCCTAGTTTAACACCGCCAATATCGCTCTTATGCGTAATATGCGGAGAAACAATCTTTATTACCGTAGGGTAACCGAGATTGTTTGCCACTGATAAAGCTTCGTCTTTCGATTTTGCCAGCACCGGTTCGGTGACATTTATGCCGTATTCTTTCAAAATGGTTTTACATTGTATCTCATCCAGGATATTGCTATCAGACTTTTTTAATATGTCCAAAAATATCTTTCTGTTTTCTGATGAAAAGCGCTCCTGTTTTTTTTCAGGAACAATATCCTTCCCGGATCCCGCCCTGAATTTTACAAGATTTGAGAGTGCTTTAAATGTTCTCTGCTCTGAAAGAAAGACCGGAATACCGTTCGCGAAGAAATAATCGCGAATATTTCTTCTTTCTACTTCAAGCTCTATTGATTCCACTCCCGTAAGATCTTCCGGAAGTATTATTATAATAGGTTTTTTGTATTTGTTTCTTACCTTAACCGGGACTTCAAGCAGGGCCTGCTGCTGTTCTTCCGGCGGTGCAGTGGTTCCGCTGAAGATCTTGCTCATTTTGACAGAAAACAATACCCTTCTTATTACGATAATATCAATATTCTCATCAGCGGACATTGTCTCAAGAAGGGCCTCCAGGAGTTCCAGAGGAGGATGAGGATTCCCGATATCAACCGGATTTCTTGAAGATGTCCCAATTGCTGGGAGTAATTCACGAAGCCTGGCTTCAGTCTCTGCAGCAAAGCCCGGCATCTGCATGCCTGACATTTCGCACGCATCCGCCCCTATAACCGAGCCGGCACCTCCCCCGCTCATATATGCAACCCTCAGGCCGCATCCTTCAGGTATGCAGGAGAATCCCACTGTTGTATCGGTCAGTTCATCCAGAGTTGAAACCTGAATAGCGTTTGTCTGCCGGAAAAATGCATCCCATGCAGTACCTGTTCCTGCAAGAGAGCCGGTATGAGACAACGATGCGGCAGCGCCGAACTGAGTCAATCCGGCTTTCCAGATTATGAGCGGCTTTTTACCGGAATGCCGGCGGGCTATGTCAAAGTACCGCGGCCCGTCTTTTACGCCTTCCAGATATGATGTTATTATCTTTGTATCATCATCCTGCATCAGATACTCAATAAGGCTGGATTCGTTTATATCAGACGCGTTTCCGTAACTGGCGACCTTTGAATACCTGATGCCTTCTCCCAAAGCCCGGCCTATAATACATTCGGAAAACTGCCCGCTTTGAGCTGTTAACGCTACTGTTCCCGCTTGTTTGGAAAAATCTCCGCCAGTAACAACAGTAATTCCGCCCTTTGGGCAATAAGGGCCAAAACAATTTGGGCCCATAATTCTGATTTTCTTGTCTGCAATTTGTACAATCTGCTGTTCAATAATGCGGCCCTGCTCGCCTGTTTCGCTGAAACCCGCGGTGAACAGGACAGCTGCCTTGATTCCTTTTTCTATGCACTCTTTTACCATATCCGCAATAAATCTGGCGGGGATTGAAATAAATGCCATATCAATGGTATCCGGAATATCCGCCAGTTTGCGGTAAATCTTGAATCCCAGAACTTTATCGCCCTTATGACTTACTGCATACAGCTTACCTTTATACCCGAAATCGAGTAAGGCCTGTATATAACGAGCGCCGTATGAAAGTAGATTCTCAGAAGCGCCTATTACAGCTATCGATTCCGGGCGGAAAAAATAATCAAGCTCATTATTGTAATCTGGCATAGGTTTCTATCACAATTCAGGTCAATTATCGATTCATCCGGTTAATGAGTGCGGAAAGGACTTTATATAAATACTTGGCTTGGCCCATGGGGTTCTCTTTGCGACAGGCGAACTTGTTTATGTGCAAGACCCAGGCAATAAGCCGGACGAGGCGGGCGACGGGCTATTGGAATAATATACCAGGACCGGAATTCCGGCTATTATCTCAGAAGTTACCCGCCCGCCTGAGTGGCACCTTATGCTATTATCTTGCTTCTAATTTTTTCGCCGCTGCAAAGAGAGCCCCATGGGCCGAACATCACCGATCTTGCTATCATTTAGCGCACTCACTTGCCGGATGATCCTTAATTATTTAAAACCGGGAAATCTCTTATTTTATCGGTTTTTTAGTTACCTTCTTTCCCGGCTTTGCGGCTGGCGTCTTCTTAGCTGTTTTTGCAGCCGGGTCGCCAGCGATTTTTTTGTCACCGTATGCTTTGTATCTCCTCGGACATACCGTGTTCGTAGGTGCTCCATCCGGAATTCATCCCATAGGGACATCGATGGAATACGGCTTCTATACGGCGGATGAGGCCATTCTCGATCTTAAACAGTTCCGCGATCTGCCATGTCCAGTTGATCTGCACATGGTCAAAAAAGCCGAACGCGAATACGATCCCGCGTTCGCGGTCTACCGCTACGAAGCGGCGGTCACGGATACGTGAAACAACGTTTGCCAGCTGTCCGGACTCAAACTGCTCCTTGCAGTTCGTCTGGGTAGTTTGTATGCCGTTTTCAAAGCGTTCGCAGTCGTCTGTGAAAGGATAGTAGCCCTTGCCGTCATTTCTCTGCAGACCTTCGAAGTAATAGTCGGCGACTTTAACAAGTTCTTCGCGGGAGGAACGTTCGGCCTCGGGTATGACTTCGGTAAATACCTTGTGGGGCGAGCCCATTCTCTCAACGGCCTCGCCTGTCGGTGGAAACCGTGAAGGCTCTTCTTCCTCTTCAAACAGGCTGATCTCAGGACGTATCACAATCTGTTCCGCCTCGGAGATCTTCCCGCTATCAGCTATTCTTAAGCGAAGCGCGATAGCTGAAATGGTGTCTTGCGCGGGTTTTGCGTCCGGGGTCTTTTTGGCCGGGGCGCCAGCTCCTTCTTTAACAGTCCCGATAAAGGCGATCTGCCTCGTCTCGACATCGGGAATATAGAATCTATAGGCTCCCCTTCCCGACATGCTGTACCAGAGTCCCTCACCTCCCAGTGGCAGCTGAACACCGTTTTCGGTAAATTTGCAATCCCTGGCAAAAAGCTCCTGGCTCGGATCATTGGCCATCATCGCGTCCAGGTACCGATCTACGTAATCTTCAAGACACGCACGATCGCAGGCCAGTTTGGCCGCACTCTGGGCAAACGCCACCGGTGCCAGTAACAATATAACTGCAATAACCATAAATCTCATCCGCATGGTACTCCTCCTTTAATGATAGGAACAAATAATTAAGAATAATGAGAATCAGGATCTCCTAAAGTTAATCCATTCTCCAGTGATTTTCAAAAAAATCGCTGAGTTGTTCACTCAGAGGGATCAGGTGGTAAGAATTTGCTTTTTCAGGGAGGAAGCATAGGAAGATAACACTTGGGTGTCAAGACAAAATGACCCGCGCCGTATTGAAGGTAATTCACTTAGGAAACTGGAATTTTCAGTGTAAATAGCGTAGAACTATATTTAACTTAAGATCGCCTGTACATCTAAAACCCGGTTCTTCCGGTTAATGAGTACGATAGATAGAATGAATATATTCAAAATTAGTGCTAAAAAAGAACACAAAAACCTAGTATGATGTCACTTATGTAATTTTAAAAAGATCAAGTCCTCATTCCGTCATGCTGGACTTGCCTGCCCTGCTGCGACTTGTGGGTAAATGGCAATTATATTTCTATATATATGTACAAAATTGATAAAAACGCATCTTCTTTAATTACGGTCTGGGCCAGGGATCCAGCATCCAGAAGGTTTTGTTTTTACTGGATTCCGGCCCCCTGCCTTCGCAGGGGCAGGCTTCGCCGGAATGACGAGTTTAGATTTCCGGCCTTCTTTTGTGGTTCCTATTTTTATAAAGTATTTCTGGGACACAACACTAGTATTTGACATGACTGGACTCAGTAAACGCTCTTTAAGAATTTAGTAACTTTGAGGGTGTGGCAATTTAGTTAATTGTTAAAGAGCGCTAATAATGATGATCCGGGGAATCGTAGAATAACTTGTTATATTTTTGGTCATCGAGGAAAATATGAAAAAGGTAATATGGATTGTAGTGGTGTTAGTTGTCGCTGGCTACTTTATCAACTCATATACACAAAAAAGAACTAAGGAAAAAGCTGATCGAGTTGAAGCCGAAAGGATAGAAAAAAATATTAGATCGTTCGTATCAGCCATGGTTTCCAAGTCAAACGCTGTTGATAATTGGGAGGAAAAACTAAGTAAAGGAGAAAGGTATCGATACGATCCTATTTTGACTATCGAGCTTGAAAAACTTTGGCTTGTTGATCAACCTATTTTATTTATTGGCTCTATAAATGATATAGCCACTCACGATGAATCCCATTATCTAATGTGTGTCGAAAGGAATCTTTTGGGTAACCTCGATTATTTATTTGATACTGAATTACAATTATCCCTAATCTCAAAAAAAGAACAAATAGACATTTTCCTAAACAAATACCCAGATCTGTTCAAAGAGTATGGTTTTAATAATGGTGTTGCTATAATCGCGAAAATAAATGCAATTCGAACAACATATATTCCGGGTGAAGAAGGTGAACGCAAGGATGTAAAAATCGGATATGGAGAATTGATAGATATTCTGTATGCAGGAGACGTAACATTCTGAAAAATAAAAAACGTATTAATTTTTAATATCATTTTCGATACATTCTATTCAAGCCCACATTTCGGAGTTTTCAGTATGTTAAAAGTGGAAGGAAGGACACATAATGGATAAGACAAGTAAAGTGATTCTTACAGTTATCGCAGTGGCTCTCTGCGCCATTGCTTTCAAACTCTATTTTCCTAGCAGTTCATTTTCGGGTGCACCTACATATGGTGATTTTATTGCTTTGAGGGAGGTCAAAGATCCAAAGCAACGCAAAGAAAAGCGTCTGAATCTTATGAAAAAACTTCCTCTTGTCCGAGTTCAAGGGGGAAATGTTGATGCTGACGTATCTGGTAGTGTCAGTATTGATGACTGATTAGGTCCATAACATCCTAATAAACTCGACCGGGTGCGATAAAAGTACTGGCGGTGTCTTGTTATATTTACATCATGAAAGCGAGCAATAGTTATGTCCATCAACGAAATCCAAACCACTGAAGAGAAACCAATATTAATAAAATTACACAATAGTATTGAGAAAGGGCGAAAGGTTTTTGAACATCGCCCGCGTATCTTAAGAACTTGGATTGGAGGAGTAAGAACACAATTGAGGAAATTGTATGGCCCTACTTCAGCGGTCATGGATCTATTTCCTTTAGTTAGGGTTAAACTATCCGATGAAGAATCATCTGTTATTTTTGAAAAAAGGATTTCTCAACTTGAATTATTAGTTAAAGACATTGAGGCCATACCTACTAAGATAATGGGTGAGTCCCCAGTGGGCAGAGTCTTTATTGGCCATGGCAGGTCGCTCCTATGGAGAGAACTCAAAGACTTTATTTCCGATCGTTTGGGCCTTACCTGGGATGAATTCAATAGAGAATCTGTTGCTGGAATAGCAACTTGGGAGAGACTAAAACAAATGCTCTCTGATGCCTCTTTTGCTTTCCTTATAATGACTGCTGAAGATGAGCATCCAGATTCCACACTCCACGCCCGTGAGAATGTCATTCATGAATCTGGCTTATTTCAAGGTAAACTTGGTTCTCGGAGGGCTATAATTTTACTTGAAGAAGGATGTTCAGAATTTTCGAATATTTTTGGACTTTCGCAACTCCGTTTTCCTAAAGGTCGTATAAGTGCTATTTTTGAAGAAATTAGAAGGGTTTTGGAGAGAGAACATATCTTAAAAACATAACAATTTTTTTCAGGTGAAAGCGTAAAAACCACGCTGCCCCTGAGCAACACGTTCGGTAAAAACAAAATGAATGATTACGATGAAAAACCTATTGCATCCCTGATACGTCATTGCCAAATGTATACTTTTGCATCAAATAGGATACCTAAACAAAGAGTAAATGAAATCGCCAACGATTTTATTGTTTTCGGCTTATTCCATCTCATTTCAACAATGTTTATTACGACTGATTCACGAAATGATCCTGAAGCGGGCGTTTTTCACCGCATTCTTGATCCTTTGGGTCACGGTTCATTATTAGAGTCAATTGACAGTATACTAAACTCACCTGTCGGAACGACAACATTAAAACAATATCTTCGGTCTAAAAGAAATAAATTAGCAGTTCATGGTTCTTTGAAATTTTCTAATCAACCGGATGGAGTACAAGAAATAACATTCGATGAAAATGCTCTCGAACAGTTTGCTGAAAATATGGAAAGGTTTGATAGAGAAATTTTAATATTAGAAAAAAAATTAAAGGATATCGAGGTATAATTTACGGAACAAAGGCATAAACTAAGACAAGGCTATCGCCTTGCTTGTTATGCCTGGCATTCGGCTAATAAGGATAAGGTTGCCTTCAATAGATGAATGAAGATGTGGTGAAACATGATTATACAAAAAGAAGAAATGTATCAATATCAAGGCATTAAATATCAAATAAAGTTGTATAGGTGTGATTCCAGATATAAGGCTGGGGCTTTTGTCGGAGACAGACAGGTAACTATTTTTCATGCTGTCGAAGATTCAACGAACTTCAGTTTTTTCAAGAAGTTTGGTGAGAGCTATGCCCCAGTGCTAATAAATGACGTGAAAAATGATATTCAACAGGGATTCCTAGCTAGTTAAAAAGACAAACTGAAAAGCTGAACAAGGGAATCGTGAGGAACTCTTAGGGCTGCCGAGCTCGTTCCCCTCCCGACTGACATTCGGGCAATAGTAAATGATGTTCAGTTCGGAAATACATTTAAGGCGGAGAAAAATCACCATGGCTGAGCATACCATGGTCAAGGGAGCAACTGTCTGAAATAAGAGAGAATAAGGAAGATCGATTTCAGCCTATTCCCATGGGCGGCAAAGGGCTTTTTTTGAAATGGGTGTATATTTTGTAGAATGCTTTCAGGATAGCGATGCCAGAGGCTATATCTCCAAGGATAGGCATATTGTATTGATAGACTAACAGCATTCTCTTGTCAAGACGAAAAAGGAGAGACTACAATGGCAGAGATCAGAATAGTTGAGATAGATGGATTAGAATTAGATGTTCGATGCGCTGAACTCCTTCGAATCGTGATGAAATATGCGACTAGCGGAGATTCTGATGCAAGAGAGACCAGAAGGAAGGCTCTTAAGAAGTTGGGGGAGTATGGATGTATAACGGCTCTATCATATATTGTAGATAAACTTGCAACCTCTGGTGACTCCGATGCCAGGGAAACGAGAAGGCTGGCACTTGATATGTTATAAACGCTTTGTAAATATAGCCATTAAGTCAAATTCATAAATACAATGCCGAACAACAGCTTCGAGAGGGACGTGTGTTCTGCTGCCGCTACATACACGCCCCTCAAGCTGGGCGTTGAGCCTGTCGAAAAACTCTAGATCCGAGGTTTTATGGCCCGTAAGTAGCTGATTTTATTACATGCAAAACATAGAAATTAGCCATTTTTGGGCTTTTTCGAGAGTCTCTTTGGCCGGAACGGGTTTTTTCGATCTTTGTATCTTTTAAGCAATATGATAGGATGAGATAATGATTAACTCCAAATTGCCGGAAAATCTGGAAGAAATGATAGGGGCTGCCGTTTCTCACTATTGGGATACGAGACTTTCGCAACAGCAAAAACAACAAAAGAGCGGAAACGTTGACTATGGTCTTAGAGGTGCTGTTACAGGCGGTGCACAAATGGACGGCTTTATTGAACTGTTTACCCGCCTTATCATATCGACAGGGTTAGATGTCAATTTTGTACAAAGAAAGGGATCTCTCGAATTGCCAGGCTATTTCCGTCCGACGAAGGAGTGGGATCTCCTTGTAGTTAAAGATAGAAAGCTTATTGTTGCAATTGAAGCCAAATCACAGGTGGGTCCATCATTCGGGAACAATTTCAATAATAGGACGGAAGAAGCAATGGGAAGTGCTCTTGATTTGTGGACTGCATACAGAGAAGGTGCCTTCCATACCAGCCCACAACCTTTTCTTGGATACTTTTTTATGCTCGAAGATTGCCAGTCTTCCCAGCGACCCGTTCGGGTAAAAGAGCCTCATTTCAGTGTATTCCCGGAATTTAAGGATGCATCCTATATGAAACGCTATGAAATTTTTTGCAGGAAACTTGTATTGGAAAGACATTATACAGCATCCGCTTTCATTACTTCCGATCGTGATAATGGCCCTGAAGGAATTTTTTGCACACCATCTGAGGAGTTATCGGTAAAGAATTTTGCAAAGGCCCTTATTGCTCATGTTGAAGGATTTTATCCTAATGAATAAGACGATCCACAGATTGATTAATGGGGACGCCCGCGATTTGTCATTCCTGCCGGATGAATCGATTCATCTTGTAATTACATCTCCTCCCTACTGGAATCTAAAAAGATACAATGAAAATCCTAACCAAATAGGCCATATTGAAGATTACGAGAGTTTTCTCAATGAACTTAGACTTGTATGGGAGCATGTCTTTCGCATATTGGTTCCCGGCGGCCGGTTGGTTTGTGTGGTTGGTGATGTCTGCGTTTCAAGACGAAAATTTGGTAGACATCTTGTTTTTCCCCTTCATGCGGATATTTGTGTTATTTGTCGAAAAATAGGCTTTGATAACCTCAATCCGATCATTTGGCATAAAATCGCAAATGCAAGTTTTGAAGTTGAAAATGGTTCAAAATTTCTTGGAAAACCCTATGAGCCAAATGCGATTATAAAAAATGATATGGAATTTATTTTGATGCAAAGAAAACCCGGCGGTTATCGGAAACCAACTGAAGAACAGAGAAGATTAAGTAAACTGAATAAGGAGGATTTTGATAGCTGGTTTCAACAGATATGGCATATCACTGGTGCGTCTACAAGAAACCACCCTGCACCTTTTCCCCTTGAGCTCGCAAGCCGTTTGGTAAGAATGTTTTCCTTCCACGGGGACACGGTTCTTGATCCTTTCTGCGGAACCGGTACAACAATGATAGCGGCTCTCAGATACGAAAGAAACAGCATAGGAATCGAGATTGAGCCGGAATACTGTCGTATGGCTGCGAGGTATTTGAAAAAGGAGAGTAGCAACCTCTTTCTGAATACCGAACTTATATTCGAGAAAATTATGGCTGATAATTCAGGGCAAATGCAAATATGTGAAGACCAAGCACTTTACGAGGTCAAATCAGCCAGAAAATCAATGTGATAGGCCAACAAGGTCATAGGGATTGAGAAAAGCTGACGCTTTCCTTAACCAGTCATGCCCAATATTAAAAGCCAGAAGAAAATTATTCTCATGAGTGCTATTTAGGGAAAATGCCATCATTGGCATAATCCCCAAATGAGGATTTTGAGAAAGAAAAAAATAAATCCAGGCATCATTCACACTATCCCGGAAAATATAATCATCAGTGAGTTCTCGAAATTTTTTGAAGATTTCGTGTCCTACGTCAAGACATTTACCGAAAATGCCAATATTGGCAAAATGGGTAAACAGGAATATATCGAATAATATTAGGCAGATATAAAAAATAAAACGCTATTTAGCAAAAATGCCAATACTGGCAAATCCGCTAAATAGCAAATAAGTAATTAAATCAAGTTCTTAAGCACTTAAAAACCAAGCTGGCTAAAAATCTGCTGGCTGGTTATCAAGCCACAAGAAAATTCTTATTTTACTTGACAAGAATTAGAATCTACATTATTCTTGTTCTTAATTAAACCAATCTTAAGAGCAAGGAGGTGCCACATGAGAAATATCGAGATCGATGATGAGGTGTTCGGCTATCTTCAAAGCAAGGCGATCCCGTTTGTCGAGACCCCCAACTTAACCCTTCGTAGACTATTTAGTCTTAATGGCAAACCTGTGAAATCTGAAAAGATTTCTTCACAGATAATACAAGATCAAAGACTAGGGAGAGTAAGAAAAAAACAGCCAAAGACAGATTTATTTAAACTTGTTGAGGTTGGTCTCCTTCAGGAAGGGCAAACGCTATATCTTCTTGATTATCAAGGGAAAAAGATAGAGGGTTATGATGCAATAATTTCTGGCAAAAATCTTCTTTGGAACAACGAATCGTATTCAATGAGCGAGCTTGCAAAAGAATGCTTAAAAGAAGAAGGTTTTAGCAGCGAATCGGTCCGGGGACCTGCTCACTGGTCTAATGCTGATGGGATCAGTGTCAAGGAATTATGGGAGCAGTATCTCAAGACATATTAAACTGTTATAGGAGTTGGAGGAATGGCTTGGTCACAGAAAACACAAGAAGCGCTGGAGGTATGGCTTGCTCCTGATACAGCGTATGAACGCAATCCACACGATGACTCGCGATTTTATGAATTCATCTTCTATGTATGGATGGATGAACAAGGCATATGGGATGAAGCTTTGGCGAGACAGGAAATGAAACAAAAAGATCAGCAATTACACCCTGAATGGCCATCCGATATGATTGATGAATAATTAAATGGAAATAATTGGCTTAATTGTAGATCAAGAACCACATGCCTGTTGGGACTGGAATCTTAGCGAAAAGAATATTGAATTCTTAGACGGAATAGATGCTGAATATTTTAGGTATGTCGCAGAAGTTCATGCAGATCATTTAGAAGGAGATGATCGCCATAAGTCTGCTTTAGCACTTAGAATTACATACTCACAAGCGTTGGAGGTTCTTTTTGCACTATTATCTTCTTTAGTTCAAGCCCCAAATTGCGTAGTAGGGTGGATGTTGTCATATAATAACTATCAGCTTAGAAATGTTGTAAAGAAAATTCATAATCACGAACAAGTGTATACGAGGTTTAAAGATCAAGAGGTTTCATGGGATATCCTTTCAAAATATGTCCACTCTTATCTCGGTTATGATGAGGAAAAAACACAATGGATAAGAGAGGGGTTTGGTAAGCTTTGGAGAAGATTTGCAAATGACTTTTTAGACGAAAATTTTACTCAAGAATATAATGGAGCCAAGCATGGTCTGAGAACCAGACCGGGAGGCTTCACTTTAGCAATTGGCATTGAAGAAACGCCGGGTGTCCCTGCCTCTCCAGAAAAAATGCAAAATCTTGGGGGAAGTAAATTCGGGACATCGTATTTTAGCCGTGAGAAAATTTTGGAGAACAATAGGATCAATTTTAGACCAAGACGGCAATCTCGTAACTGGGATCCTTATAATTTTATTAATGGCCTTGGCTTTCTTTCAATGTCAATAAGCAATGTAATAGCATTTCTGCGTATTTTGAACAAAGTTGATCCAAAGAAGTGTAGCTTTTTAACACCGAAGGAAGATGGATTTTTTGATGCTCCCTGGGAAAGATCTGTCGGTGTTATAAATTGTGGTTTTGATACAATTATAAGAGCTGAAAACATACGACCAGTGACAAAAGAAGAAATATTTGCATCCTATTGTGAGCAAAATACGGAAAGCTAACAACGCTTTTGCAGCGGATCATGCACAGAAAACCGCACCCGCTTAAAAGCAGCGTTATGCATTTGATAAAGAGGTAACTTCTATGTTAGAAAATACGAAAACAAATTGGGCCAGAATGGTGGCAATTATCTTGTCTTTGTTATCCTTTGTAGTTTTCACCCCGGGTGCCGCCAAAGAATGGTATCAAATTGGAACAGGCCTTTCATATGATAAAGAGTTGACAATGGCTGGACTCACCCATCAGCAATCAACTGCATCAGCATCACATGACGCAAGAATTGAGAGGTCAAAAAGAAATGGAATTATTTATTCAGTGTTGATGGTAAATAGTACACATTTACCTTTATTATTTTTTTTATTACTGGCAGTCTTTCTAATTACTACCCCATTATCACAAGTGTTGAACAAAAAATTATTGATTCTCATCCCTGCAATTCTTATTTGGGGTATAGCTTTTTCTGGTTTTGCGCATATTATGATAAGCTCATTACCCCTTTCTGATGCATTCTTAGGGGCATCTGTAATCTGGATAGGGTTCACAGCAATTTTTGCCGTTGTTTTGGCAGTTGGCCTATTTACAAGAAAAATATTGGTAAAACGAAAGTATGCTTCATAGTCATTATCTTGCAAAACGCTACTACAGTGGATGGCAAAAAGATACCGCGTCGACTTTGAGGTCCCTGAGCAGTGCCTGATCCGCAACTCATTATGATTCTTCGTAATAAAATATGGAATATAACTTAGAATTCAGTCAACGACTTATTGATGCAGCTAAATCCTTTATGGATAAAGATGAATTAGGAGAGGAGACTGGTCGTGCGGTTTTATATTTAAGTTTATTATCATGTGAAATATCATTAAAGGCAATTCTTGAAAAAGCCGGTTATTCACCCAAAGAATTAAAAAAAGGGTCTCACGACATCTCTGGTTTATTAAGCGATCTTTGTTTTTGTGATCTTATAGGAACAGGTCCTGGCTCAAAGCCGTATACCGGAGCTGAGCTTCTTGGAGTGGTAGTTGATTCGAATTTTAGAAATGGGACAGTCGGCCACCTTTTAAGTGGTGAAGAAAATGGGGCGTCAAAATATCCAAACAAAATAAGGTATGGCGAACAGCTTATTCATTTTCCTCCTCTTATAATGTTGAATTGTGCCACTAAAGTTTGTGAATGGGTAAAAAAAAGAATATGACTATTATTAAGAGGAAGAATGCATAACAAAAAAATTAACGCAGACCTAGCTACAAAACAGCTAGCCTGGTTATTTTCACTGTTAGAAGTGCAATAAGATGACAAAGTCAAAAAGCCAAAACGAACCAGTCGCCAAGAAGAATGAAAAACACAATTATGTAATCATGTTTCTTCACAATGTCTGGAAGAAGATCTGCGAGAAGAAGCCCCTGTCGCTATCGGAAATATTAGCACTCCTTCTTACCTTGATTACTTTCTTCTATCTCCTTGAAACAAGGAATCAAAGACTCCTCCTCGAGCAAACAGTTGCTGTAGACACACAACCAAAAGTCTTTATCAAAACTATTGAAACAAAAGCCACGCCAGATTTTCCGAACAGTAGGATACTCATCCATACAAAGCTTGTGCTGTCAAATTGTGGGAAATCAGAAGCTAGAAGAATACAATGGTCTTATGTAGTTTCCCAAGGGGATCAAGTGAAGAAAAAGGGAAAGTTTGGTCCATTTCAATATCTATTTCCCAATCAGACAGCCACGGCCAGCATAGAGAATCTAAGATTCACCTTACCTCCAGATGAGATGGAAATTGTCAAAAAAGCCGTTGAACTAGATCGGCCAATTGTAATTTCCGGGAATCTGCAAAAGCCGGTTTTGCTCGATATCGAACTAATATATGAAAAGCCTGATGGTGAATCAATTATTATTCCCTATAGATATCGTTACATCTTCCCAATGAACGCATGGGTTTTTCCAAGTGATAAAGATGATTGATTTACTATCTGATATTTCTAACAATGCTGCTTCAAGGGACCTCGCTACGCTCGTCCCCTGCTTTAAATGGGGACGCTGTTAACTTATTAACTTGACAAGGAAGCGTGGAAAAGGGGACGGGGTGGACCTGCCCCGTTTTAGTGGACACTGAAAAGGTGTATAATTAGGTGAGCCAGGAGGTGTCCAATGCAAAAGAGAGATCGCAAGCGTTACAGCAGGGAATTCAAACTGGAAGCGGTCCGGCGAACTCAGATCACCGGCAAAAGCGTGGCGGAAGTAGCACGCGAATTGGAGCTGCCGGTGCACCATCTGTATAAGTGGCGTGCAGAGGTGGACCGCAAGAAGACAGAAGTATTTCCGGGAATTGGTCATAGCACTCCCCATGAAGAGTTGGAAGCTTTACGTCGGGAGAATAAGCGTTTACGAGAAGAACGGGAGATTTAAAAAAAAAGCCTGGTCTTCTTTGCAAAGGACGCATCGATCGTTTCCGGTTCATCCGGGGACACGAAGGAGAGTTCCGAATAAAGACGATGTGCGAGGTTCTGGAGGTGTCTCGGTCCGGTTACTATGCCTGGAAGAAAAGAGGACCTAGCCTTCTGAGCCAGACTGATCAATTGCTGGTGCGGAAGATTTGGGCGATCTTTCTGGAAAACAGGAAGGTCTATGGCTCCCCCCGGATTTATATGGCATTGAGGCGCCAGGGCCTGCGCTTGAGCCACAAGAGGGTAGCGCGCCTGATGAGGGAAAACCGGATTGTGGCGGAGCCCTACCGCCGGATGAAATGGAAGCGGCCTTACAAAACGGCCGCAGCAGCCAATGACCTGGTGCAAAGGCGATTTCATGTGCCCGAGCCTGATAGGGTCTGGGCTGCCGACATGACGGCTTTCTGGTCGGGATCGGGCTGGGTGCATCTGGCGGTTGTGATGGATCTTTATTCGCGAAGGATCGTCGGCTGGGCGATGCACGGACAGATGACTGAGAGGCTGGTGGTGAATGCCTTGGACATGGCCATCCTGAGCCGAAGGCCAAGCGGGTCTTTGATTCATCATTCGGATCAGGGGAGCCAATATAGAAGTCATTTGTTTCGCTCCAAACTCCAGGAGAATGGCATCCGCCTCAGCATGGGAGCCAAGGGCAACTGTTGGGATAACGCAGTGGTGGAGAGTTTCTTCAAAACACTCAAAGCCGAACTGCAAAATGATGAACGTTTCAAAACAAAAGAAGATGCTAAAGCCGAGCTATTTGATTATATTGAAGTATTTTATAATCGAAAGAGAATGCACTCGACCCTAGGGTATCTCAGCCCGGCCCAATTCGAGTCCAATTTACCTTCTCTTGTGTCTACAAAAGCGGGTAACTCCAGGGCTAAATAAATAAAAAGCCGGAAATAGGCTAAAGCGGAGGAGGGGGGGTTACCCGCCTTCGCAGAAAGTCGCCAACTTCAGTTGGCGGATAAATGCGGAAAGGGTATCCGCCGAAGCCGTGTTAGCAGTGCGGCGGATAGCCGTGTTTATTGCTAACATCATTAGCGTAGGCGGATGTGCTTCGGCGGGTTTCGCCGAAGCTGGAGCATTGGTGCCGCCGACTGCAGTCGGCGGGGCTCCATTGTGCTATTGGCCGTAAGAGAGCTCTACTATAGTATACTGGAAAGAGCATGGCGTCTTGGAATAGCAAACCAGGGGTAGTGTAGGTAGCAAGAAGAGGGGAGCATATACCGAACGAAAGGGCTATCAAATTTACACAATGAATTAATTATTTTCTTAGCCTCGTCCCCCTTTCGCATAATAAAACTTAAGGTTTATATTAATCATTTTTTAATCTTTCCGATGATCATGTAAAATAGACATGATCTCTGGAACTGTAGAATAACTTGTTAGATTATTTGGAGATTCTAAATTGCAGGATTACATATGGGTATAAGGAATGCCAAAACAACGTCTACCGAGTCTGAATACATTTGCTAGGAAAGAAGATCCATTTGCCGAATTAGCGGAGCTGAAAAAACGACTTTTAAGGTGTTCATCCGAATCTCGCTATCTCGAATGGAAGTCCTATGCTCCCATCGGGCCAACCGTCGATACTCGGTCGAAATATCGCGCTGTTAAAGCGGCTATCTCCTTTGCCAACACTGAGGGAGGTTTTATACTTTTTGGCATTGCTCCGGATGGGCACTGGATTGGACTTACAAGTGAAGAGATGAGCCATGTGGATCCTTCAAAAATTACGGAATTGATCAATGGGTGTATTTCTCCCGACCTACCATACTTGAATTATGCCCAAACTACACATAAAGGGAAGCATTTCGCGATTCTACACGTACCCGAGAGCCCCCTATTACCCCATGTGACAACAAAGGAAATCGTTGATAGATCCAGTCGATCAAAACCAGAAGTCATATTGGCTCGTCATGCGGTCTATTATCGCTGTGGTGGAAAGTCTAGTTTGGCAAGTCCGGGACAACACCAGAGGATTGTCGCGAAGCGAACAGATTTTCTGAGAACTGAACTTCTTCGTCGTATTCGTGAGGTTCCGGTTGCAATACCTAGATTAGTAAAAGGTTCCCAAATGGAAGTAGAGGGTAGTGTGACCTACGCAAGGGTAACAGACGATCCGAAAGCACCGGCAATAAGACTAACCCGGGACATTACCCAAGCTAGCGGGGTCTTCCTGCATGAACAGCTTTCAGATGGATTATTCTCGGAAATCAATAACGTCCTAGAGGCCAACTCCCTACTTTCGGCCGGACGTAACGTTTTCCTTCTTGGTGAACCTGTTTACTTCCGGATTTATGCAGAGCGCCAGCATGTCAAGGGAATTGAACACCTTTCACTACTGGCAAGAACAGCTCTTATCAACATATATGGTCCTTATTTATTCTGGTTCATAGTTATGCCTGCTGAAATGGCAGCATCGATAATAATTGATACCCTGAAACAGCTTAAAGCTCCGTACGTCAATTCCTTAATCAGGTTAACGACCCTTCTTGGAAACGAAATCTCCGATTGGCTCTGGGAATTAATTGATGAGCTCTGGAAGCACCATAGACAGAAGCCAGATTATTATTGGTCATTCGAAAAAATAAGGAACCGAAAAGGAACTTGGGACCCACGGCTCCAAGCACTCCGTGCTACTGGGCGGTCTACTGTCGACATTCCTTCAGAATCTGGAAGTGTCACATTTGACGAGGCGATGAAAGATTCCCGGGTCACAACCACATGGCTTTCTCAAGTTTGCATGAAAGTTTTTCATGGGGAAAAGCAATGGCGCGGATCAGCTCGCGTGTTGGATGTTTTGGCTTATGGATCTAAAATCAAAGATAGGAGTTCAGAGATTCTTAAGCAGGTCAAAGGATATGGGGATGTAAAATTATCATTAAAAGAAAAAATCTAACAAATCAATTCAGCGGATTCGGAAACCGAACCGCTGATTTCCAACGTTGGGTAAAGAATATAAAGATGGTAAACTTTGGTAAACCGAAATGGGTTGACGACAGGACTTATGAAGGGGGATGTCCATGAAATTATAGCTTCATAAACTCGACACATCGTTGAAAAAGAGAGTCCGGAGATATAAGAGATATAACGCTATTTAGGAAAAAAGGAAGTATTGCCATATTGATCTGGTCAAGTAAAAACGGACACCCAGTTAAGCGACTTTTGCCAAAGAGAAATTATTCTCAAAAGCATGTGGGTTTTTGTATCCTAAAAACGAGTGGAGACGATGACTATTATAAAACATTT